>Ga0307291_1000360_pt1 | contig 11789 bp, 10 predicted proteins | sample ER_DNA_148_FD_194474 | JGI IMG/M metagenome (GOLD analysis project Ga0307291, IMG submission 194474) | Bulk soil microbial communities from the East River watershed near Crested Butte, Colorado, United States - ER_DNA_148 | ecosystem: Environmental > Terrestrial > Soil > Floodplain | place: USA...
GCCATCGACGACGCAGGGCGGCTGAGCGGATCCAAGATCAACACTGTGCACGTTGTTGGCGGCGGAAGCCAGAACACGCTGCTCTGCCAGCTGACGGCGAACCGTACGGGTCGGCGGGTATTGGCTGGTCCGGTGGAGGCGACTGCCGTCGGTAACGTATTGATCCAGGGACGGGCAGCCGGCCTCGTGAAGGGAGAGCTCCACGAACTGCGGTCACTCGTCGCCAGGACCTTTCCGCCAGTGGAGTACCGGCCGCAGAGCCTAAAGGTCAGAGGCTGAAGTGATCACCGTTTCGCCCCACCGGGGGAACCCTTGCCAGCGCCAACAGGGGACGAGAGGATACCAAGAGAAGGGCGGCCGCAGTCCTGGCTGCGTGATCGTCCGAGTTCCCACGCGTGTCCAAACACTGAACTTTCATCGTCGAACTATAGGGAGCAGGCATGCAAGCGAAACTAAAGATCGCGGTGGCGATCATTGCCGCGCTGGCGACGATCGTTGCTCTCGGGGGCTGCACAAAGAAGAATCAGACGGCAGCCCCGGCTGCTAGCGGTTCCGCCGCCGGCGGGACCGTGAAGGTAGCGTTCGTTCCCAAGTTGCAGGGCATTCCTTACTTTGAAGCGATGAATGCCGGGGGTAAGGAGGCCGCCAGCAAACTCGGCAACGTTGAGTGGCTCTACCAGGGCCCCACCAGCGCGGACGCGGCGGCGCAGGCAGACATCGTCAATAGCTACATCCAGCAGAAGGTGAACACGCTGTTCATCGCCCCGAACGATCCTGACTCGATGGCGCCGCTGATCAAGCAGGGGATCGACGCCGGCATCAAGGTCGGCACCTCAGACACCGACGCCCCGAACTCTGACCGAGAGCTCATGGTGCTGATGGCGTCGGCGCAAGGCATTGGCCAGGCGGACACCGACGCCCTGATGAAGGCCATGGGTGGCAAAGGGAAGTTCGCCGTCGTGTCCTGTGGCGAGACCGCCGCCCAGCTGAATCAATGGATCGATGAGATCAAGAAGTACTCCAAGGAGAAGTATCCCGACGCCCAGTTGGTCGACACCGTCTACGCCGGTGAAGATGTCGCCAAGGCGACGCAGATGGCAACCGATCTCATGAACGCTCACCCCGATATCAAGGGATTCCTCGGGGTGTGCTCGACAGCCGGGCCCGGCGTCGCGCAGGCCGTGCAGAATGCCGGGAAGACCGGGAAGGTTTTCACCGTCGGCATGGGTACGCCGAACGACATGAAGAAGTATCTGCAGAACGGTTCGGCGTCGGCCGGCGTCTTGTGGGACGCCAAGGCCCTCGGTTGCTTGACCGCGTGGGCTGGGCAGCAACTGGCGCAGGACAAGCAGTTCCAAAACGCACAACCGGTCGCAGATTGCGGGCTGGACAATGTCACCTACGACCCATCAACCAAGATCTTGCTGATGGGTAAGCCACTGACCTTCACCAAGGAGAACGTCGGGGACTATAACTTCTAGGCTCAGCCAGGATCGAATGACTACATCGTCGACTGGTGACGCCGCCCCTGGCGGGGCAACGTCACCAGCCCAGGACCAGCAGCCGACGAAGGATCCCCAGCAGCCTGGATCCACCGCCGTGTCGGTGGACTCTGGCACGCCCCGGCTACAGATGACCGATATCGCAAAGCGCTACGGCGCGGTGCGTGCGATACGGCATGCCGACATGACCGTTGACGTAGGGAGAGTCCTGGCTCTGGTCGGTGAGAACGGCGCCGGCAAGTCCACCTTGATCAAGGTCCTGTCCGGCGCCGTCACCGCGGACACGGGGACTATCGCGTACGAGGGCCGGCAGGTTTCGATCGGATCAACATCTGATGCGATGGCTCTCGGGATAGCGACGGTTTACCAAGAGCCGCAGCTGTTCAGTGAGCTCACGGTCTCGGAGAACATCTTCATGGGCCGGGAGATCCGTAAAGGCGGACGGATTGACTGGGCCGAACAAACCCGTCGAGTGGTGGAGCTTCTCGCGCTGCTGGAACTTCCGCCGCGCTACGCGACGGCCGTCGTCGGGGATCTGTCGATCGCCGAGCGCCAGCAGGTCTCAATCGCCAAGGCGCTGGCCGGCGAGGCGAACATCCTCATCCTCGACGAGCCGTCCGCCATCCTTACCGACGCTGAAATCGAGATCTTGTTCCGGGTCGTTCGGCGGCTCACCGAATCCGGGGTCTCGGTGATCTACAGTTCCCATCGCCTCGACGAGCTGTTCCGCATCGCCCAGGATGTGCTTGTCATGCGGGACGGGCAAACCATCGGCACGTACCCGATCGGGGAGCTGTCGGTGCGTAAGGTCGTCGAGCTGATGGTTGGTGGCATCCTGACCGAAACCAAGCACGAACGGAAGATCGACCCCGAGACCAAGCCCCGACTCGAACTTGTCAACCTCAGCCGACGAGGGGACTACCACGATGTCAATGTCGTCGTACGGCCCGGCGAAGTTGTCGGCCTCTATGGACTCGTCGGCTCCGGTGTCTCGGAGATTGCCGACTCGATCTACGGCATAGAGCATCCCGACGCCGGGCGGATCCTCTTGGACGGACAACCGGTCGCGCCCCGCTCACCACGACACGCGCAACGCCTGGGGATCGGTTTGCTTCCTGCCGATCGGAAGAAACAGGGGATGTTCTCTTTCCAATCCATCATGTTCAACATCTCCTCCGGGCACCTGCCATTGCTGAGCAAGCTCCGCATCTGGGTCGATCGAGCCCGGGAACGCATGGTCGCGAAGGACATGATCACCAGACTTGCGGTGAAGACGCCGAGCGAGAACCAGCCGATCGGCGCCATGTCGGGCGGAAATGCTCAGAAAGTGGTGCTTGCTCGCCAGCTCGTCGAGCGGCCTGACGTACTGGTATTGGCCGAGCCGACCCAAGGTGTCGATGTCGGCGCCAAGGAGGAAATCCACCGCATCATCACCGAACTAGCTGACGCGGGCACTGCCGTCCTGGTCGTGACAGCGGACCTTCCGGAGGCGATTCGCATCTCTGACCGGCTTCAAGTGGTCCGCAACGGCACCACGACGGTCGAGTTCGGGCCCAACGCGACGCAGGTCGACGTCCTGGCCGCTGCGGCGGGCGACGTCAGCGGTGATCATGAGGACGGGAAGGCAACCGCATGAGCATCGACGTCGTGGCCCGGGACGAGACCCCCGCTTCCGGATCCCAGCCGCCAGCGAAGCGTCATCGCGTACTAGCTCCGCCGGTGACCGGCCAGGAAATTGTGTTGATCTGCGTGATCGCCGTGCTGTGGGTCATCCTCGGCTTTGCCACTCCGGCCTTTGTGTCCGCCGGTTCAATTCAGCCGTTGCTCGGCGCGGTCGCGCCCATCGCGCTGATTGGCATCGGTATGACGGTGGTCATCATCACTGGGGGCATCGACGTGTCGGTCGGCGCTGCGATCGCGGTCTGCTCGGTGATCACCGCGAAGCTCGTCTTGGTGCAGGCAGGTCTTTCGCTGCCGGTAGCGGTGCTCATCTCGGTCGTGGTGGGCGGGCTGCTGGGGCTCCTCAACGGTGTACTCATCGCCTACGGGCGGGTGCACGCGATCATCATCACCTTTGGCACCGCCAACATCTTCCTGTGGCTCAGCCTCAAACTCTTCAACTCGACGACCGTCAACAATATCCCCGATACCCTCGCGCCTCTCGGCAATGGCGCGGCCGGTCGTACCTTGGGCGTTCCCAACTCCTTCCTCATTACGGTGGTGCTGGTCGCCATCGCCTGGATCTATCTGCGCCACACGGCGGGTGGTCGGCACTTCTACGCCATTGGCGGTGACCAGCTCGCCGCCGAGTTGGCGGGCGTGAAGGTCCGACAACGCGTACTCACCGCATATCTCTTGACTGGGTTACTCGTCGGGCTGGCGTCCTGCATCGTCGTGGCCCAGGGATCGAATCTTGGACAGAATGTCGGCTCCGGTAAAGAGCTGGCCGTGATCGCCGCTGTTGTCATCGGCGGAACATCCATCACGGGCGGCCGCGGCTCGGTGCTCGGCACCGTGCTCGGCGCGCTGCTGGTGCAAACGGTCGCATCCGGAGTGACGCAGCTGGGCTGGCGGTCAGAACTCTCCGATCTCTTCGTGGGCGTCGCGATCATCATCGCGGTCGGCGCCGACCTCATCCGGGAGCGGGCGAGGAGGAAACGATGAGCATTCCTACGGCCGCCGCGCCCGATCTGACGGCACAGGACGACCAGTCCGGCCCACCCACGCCCGAGCGAGGCGAGTCGTTGCCGGCTCGAGTGATCCGCGCCCTACTGACCCAACGCATCGTGCTGCTCGCCGTGCTCCTAGTCCTTGTGGTGGTGTACTTCATGGTGCTGGGTGCGACCGGCTATCTGACGGCTGCCTATGACTTCGACTACCTGTCGGCGGCGTTGATCAATGCCGTGCCGCTGGCGATGTTGGGCTTCGCCGAACTCTTCGTCATCCTCTCCGGACGCGGGGGTATCGACCTGTCCGTGGGCGCCATCGTCTCCCTCGCAGGAATGATCTTCGGCTTTGCCTACGGGCGGTGGGGCTGGCCGTTGTGGCTGGCGATCGTGATCACCGCACTAGTCGGTGCAGTGCTCGGTCTGGTCAACGGGCTCTTGGTCGCCTACATCGGGTTCCCGGCACTGATCGCCACCCTCGCGACGTACTACGCCTACAAGTCTCTTGCCGTGGTGATCAACAATCAGCGGCCGATCAGCACGAAGCCGATTCAAAACCTCTACGAGTCGACGGCCCGGTCGGTCGAGCTGCCGCTCATCGGTAGCTGGATCCCCAACGTTCCGAAGGGCATATTCCTCTTCCTGCTGCCCACCCTGGTGGTCGTTTGGCTACTTCTCGCGCGCACCACGTACGGGCGGCGGGTCTACGCCATCGGCACCAATGACATCGCAGCGCAGTGGTCAGCCATCGGCGTACGCGCCACTCGTGCGGGCGCGTACGCACTGAGCGGTCTTATTTCCGGTCTCGTCGCGGTGGTGACCGTCGGCCAGTTCGCGTCGGCTCGACCCGACGCCGGCGTATCGGGCAACGGGATGGCTCTGCCCGCTATCACCATCGCCGTACTCGGTGGAGTCGCGATCACCGGCGGCATCGGCCGAGTGTCGGGGATCGTGCTCGCCACGGTGCTGATTGTGTGGATGAACGCCGGCATCCGGCTGGCGTTTGAAGGTAACGCCGGCCCGCAGTACCAGTTGCTCGCGCTCGGCCTGCTGCTGGTCTTTGCAGCGCTGCTGAACGGGTTTGCGCTGCGACGTTACGGCGGAGTGGGATAGCAGGAGGTTGTGTCGGGATGCCATCGATGATCGGTTGCCACGCGCTGGTGTTCACCGGCGAGTTCGACACCCGGGGCATAGCGAGCTCCGTCCAACGGGCCCGGGCGGCCGGCTTCGACTTGATCGAGTTCCCCCTCATGGAGCCCGACACCTTCGACAGCGGGACAGCGCGCCGTACTGCTGAGGCGGAGGGCCTGCACATCACGGCCAGTCTCGGCCTCCCGCTCGAGGCTGACATCAGCAGTGACGATCCCTCGATCGTCGCCGCCGGCCATCGACTGCTCGACGTCGCCTTGGACAGGACCGCGGAAATGGGCGGGTCCCACATGTGCGGAGTCTTGTACGGGTCTATGCGCAAGCACATGGCGCCCGCCTCGGCGACCGGTCGAGCGAACAGCGTCGACGCCATCCGATCGCTTGCCAGCCGAGCGTCGTCGCTGGGTGTCCGGCTGTCGTTGGAGATAGTCAACCGTTACGAGAGCAACCTGATCAACACAGGTCGGCAGGCCTTGGAGTACTTGAAGGAGGTCGATCGGCCGGACGTTTCGGTGCACCTGGACACCTACCACATGAACATCGAAGAGTCGGACCTGTTTCAACCGATCCTTGATGCCGGCGATCGGCTCGGCTATCTGCACATCGGGGAAAGCCACCGCGGCTATCTTGGAACCGGCTCCGTCGATTTCGGCAGCGCCTTTCGTGCTATTGACCGGATCAACTACGACGGACCGATCGTTTTCGAGTCGTTCTCCTCTGCGGTGGTCTCGGCCACGTTGAGCAACACGCTCGGCATCTGGCGAAACCTCTGGAGCGACGGCGACGATCTGGCCGCCCACGCTAACCGCTTCATCCGCGACCAACTCGCAGCGGTTCAGACGATTGAACTTCACTGAGTCGACGTGAGAATCGCCCTGTTCATCACGTGTTTGGCGGATGCCATGTTTCCCGAGGTTGGGAAGGCGACGCTGCGAGTGCTGGGGAGGCTTGGCCACGACGTCGAGTTTCCGGCTGAGCAGACCTGCTGCGGCCAGATGCATGTCAACACCGGATACCAGAAGCAGGCGTTGCCGTTGGTCGAGCGGTTCGCGGAGGTCTTTGCTCCGTACGACGCGATCGTTGCGCCTTCCGGTTCGTGCGTCGGCTCGGTTCGCCATCAACATGCGATGATCGCGAAGCGGTTCGGATCGGCAGGGCTGGTTGACCAGGTCGAGGCCGTGGCGACCAAGACGTACGAGCTGTCGGAGTTCCTTGTCGATGTGCTGGACGTCAGCGATGTCGGCGCCTATTTCCCGCATCGGGTGACCTATCACCCGACCTGCCATTCGCTGCGAATGCTTCGGGTTGGCGACAAGCCGATCAAGCTACTGCGCGCCGTCGATGCCCTCGAGCTTGTCGAGCTCCCGGCAGCTGATCAATGCTGTGGCTTCGGTGGCACGTTCGCGATCAAGAACGCCGACACGTCGACGGCCATGCTGGCCGACAAGATGCGGAACGTGTTGGACACGGGGGCGGAGATCTGCACAGCTGGCGACAGTTCCTGCCTGATGCACATCGGTGGTGGGTTATCGCGGATCCGGGCCGGCGCGACGACACTCCATCTGGCGCAGATCCTGGCCGCGACTCGTCAAGATCCGGTGCTGTGAACACCCCAGTGATGCTGGGGTTGCCAGCCATGCCGCCGCCCGCGCCGGATGGGGTTGGAAACCTGCGTGGCGTGGAGAAGTTTCCGGCCGCCGCTCGCCGAGCCCTCGCTGACACGCAGTTGCGGCGCAACCTCGGCAAGGCAACGACAACAATTCGGGCGAAACGGGCTCAGGTCGTCGCTGAGCTGCCGGACTGGGAGCAGTTGCGCGAGGCGGGCCGTCAGCTCAAGGTTCACACGATGGCGCACCTGCCGGATTACCTTACGCAGTTGGAAGCTGCAGTGATCGCGCGAGGCGGCGTGGTGCATTGGGCTCGCGACGCCAACGAGGCCAACGCCATCGTTATTGATCTTGTTCGCGGCAAGGCCGTTGATGAAGTCGTCAAGGTCAAATCCATGGCCACGCAGGAAATCGGGCTCAATGAGGCATTGGAAGCAGCCGGCATCGCCGCATGGGAAACCGATCTTGCAGAGCTGATCGTGCAGCTCGGTCATGACAAGCCGTCGCACATCCTGGTTCCCGCGATCCACCGGAACCGAGCCGAGATCCGAGAGATCTTTCTCCGTGAGATGGGTGATGTTGACCCCACGCTCACCGACGAACCGGCGGCCCTCGCTGGTGCAGCCCGCCAACACCTGCGGCGCAAGTTCCTCTCTGCCAAGGTGGCGATCAGCGGCGCCAACTTTGGGATTGCCGAGACGGGAACTCTGGCCGTCGTCGAGTCCGAAGGTAATGGCCGGATGTGCCTTACGTTGCCCGACACCTTGATCACGATCATGGGCATCGAGAAACTCGTGCCTCGCTGGCAAGATCTGGAAGTCTTTCTCCAACTGCTGCCGCGCTCCTCGACGGGGGAGCGGATGAACCCCTATACCTCCATGTGGACGGGCGTGACTCCCGGGGATGGTCCGCAAGAATTCCACCTGATCTTGCTGGACAATGGCCGGACCGCTGTATTAGCCGATGCGGAGGGCCGGGACGCGCTGAACTGCATCCGTTGCAGCGCCTGTCTCAACGTGTGCCCGGTGTACGAGCGGACCGGCGGCCACGCATACGGATCGGTGTACCCCGGCCCGATCGGCGCGATCCTGTCTCCACAGCTCACTGGGATCGAGGACAACGCCTCGCTGCCGTACGCGTCGTCGCTGTGCGGAGCCTGTTACGACGTCTGCCCGACCAAGATCAACATCCCGGAGATTCTGGTACACCTGCGCGCAAAGCACACCGAAACGTACGCAGAGGAGCATCGCGTGCCAAGCGCGGAGGCGTCGGCGATGGCGGCAGCCGGATGGGTCATGAGTAACCCAAAGCGCTGGGCGCTCGCACTGCGTACCGGCCGACTCGGACGGGTCCTCGGTCGCAAGCGGGGTGTGATCGGTGAGGTGCCATTGCCGATGGCGAAGCAGTGGACTGATGCCCGCGACTTCGCACGGCCGCCCAAGCAGACATTCCGAGACTGGTGGGCCGCCGAGCACGGGGGAGAGCGGTGAACGCTCGAGAGGAGGTGCTGGCGCGGATAGCAGCTGCGCATCGGATCGCGCCACCCCCGGAGCTCCGGTACGAAGACATCAGCCGGGAGTATCGGACCACTTCAGATTCGGAGACTGCTCAGCTCACCGAGCTGCTCATTGATCGTCTCGTCGACTATCGAGCGCTGGTACGCGATTCGTCGGCCGGTGATCTTGCCGCGACCATTGACACTGCGCTGACCGAGCGCGGTAGCCGCAGGGTCGTCGCTCCAGCGGGCTTGGATCCATCCTGGACCGCGAACGTAGCCGCCGAGGTGTTGACCGATGGGGCCTTCGGTGATGATCAATTCAGCGTCTCACAGCTGGATGTGGCCGACGCCGTAATCACCAGCTGTGCCGTGGCGATTGCCGAGACCGGGACATTGGTCTTGGACGGCTCACCAGATCAGGGCCGGCGCGTTCTCACGCTCATTCCGGACTACCACCTCTGCGTGGTGTTCCCCGATCAGATCGTCGCCGACGTGCCGCAAGCGCTGGCGCGGCTGGAAGCCAGTCGGCCGCTGACCATGATCAGCGGACCTAGTGCGACCAGCGACATCGAGCTGAACCGCGTGGAAGGGGTGCACGGACCGCGCACTCTCGAAGTGATCATCGTACAAAATGCGCGCTGAGCTCGTCGAAGCGCGCCGGACGACAGGAGTTGAATCGATGCCGCGCTATTGTCTGCTCGGCCACGTGGACCCCAATCGTCTCGATGAGTATCGCGATGTCCACCGCGCGGTCTGGCCAGAGCTGCTGGAGGCATTGCGCGACGCCGGCTGGCGCAACTACTCGCTCTTCCTACGCGACGATGGTCTGCTCATCGGCTACGCCGAGGCCGATGATCTGGCGGCCGCGCAGGAACGGGTGGCGGGTACCGAGATCAATGCTCGCTGGCAGACCGCCATGTCAGAACTGTTCCAGAGCGACGGCGCTCCCGATGAAGCCTGGGAGATCATTCCCGAAGTCTTCAACCTCGAAGATCAACTTCGGAGTGCGCGGGCGGATTCGTAGCCACCATTGACAGTGGCTGGTTCGCTAGCGAAGACCATGATCGACTTTGACTGCCGGTAGGACGGCCAGCCTGGATCCTGGTTACGAACGAACCCAACGAACGCCCCATGAACCTGATCAGCCAGCGCCTGCGGCGGCTCCGGACCAGCAACCCGAGTCACATCCGGGTCCTCCAGCACATCAAAGATGAATGGCACATCCAAGCAATGCTCTGCCAGGCCGCTGACAGCCGATCGCCAGGCAAAGTCGTACGCCCAAGTCCCCGCGACGGCTTCACCGCGCAAGTCCAGCCAGTCAACGATGCGGCGACGGAACATCACGTCAGTCACGTACTGACCAATGACTTCGGCCCCTTGGTGATCTTGCAGCGCCGTAGCGAAACTTCGCGCCTCCTCTGGGCTGAGGCCCACCTGCTCGAGGAGCTCGTGGATGTCCCGGTCCTGGCAGAGATGCCTGTTGGCTACGGCTATCGCACTGAACTCCTGAGTCGTTGATCCCACCAGAAGCGGAATCTCTTGACCTGCTCCGGCCCGCATTCCCCCTTCGGCGGTCCAGGGATACACGTCGCCGTCTATAACGGGGCCGATCGGCAATGAGCCGTCCATAGCCCGCACGAGCGCGATCAACTCCTCGAGTGTCGGTTCCCCTGACAATTCCAGTCCGCCACGATCCTGCGCAGCTATCAGGTCGGCTTCAGGAACGCGCAAGAAGCCCGATCGGTCGGGCGAAACAGTCAGGCGCTCCGCCAACCGTGCTGTCGTCTGTTTCGCGCGCTCGAGAGGAATATCACTCGGCACTCCCGAGATTGACGCCGCTGCCGCGAAAAGCCCCTGTGCTCGAGGCATGGTCAACAGCGTCATTACCGCGCCTCCGCCGGCCGACTGGCCAGCGATAGTTACGCGAGCCGGGTCGCCGCCGAACTGGCCGATGTTGTCGCGCACCCATTCCAGCGCAAGCAGACAATCGAGGATCCCGCGATTGGACGGCGCATCGGGCAACCAGCCGAAGCCATCGAAGCCAAGTCGATAAGACACTGTGACTGTGACAATCCCGTCGCGATTGAAGGCCACGCCGTCGTACCACGGGCTGGCCGGCGATCCAGCGACATACCCGCCGCCGTGAATGTAGACCAATACCGGAAGGAGTTCCTCCGACCCATTGGCCGGTCGCGGGCGGGGGGTGAAGACATTCAGGTTGAGGATATCTTCGCCGGGAACGCTTGGTTCCGGGATCGTGGTGATCTCTGCGAGCGCCTTACGTTGCGGCGTGGGCCCGTACCGCAGTGCGTCCCGAACCCCGGCCCACGAGCTGACCGGCACCGGCGCGAGGAAGCGCCGATCACCGTACGGCGACTCGGCGAATGGGAAGCCGAGGAAGGCTGCCGAGTCGCTGCGCCAGAAGCCGCGCACTGCACCCGCATTGGTCTCGACGACGACGTGCTCGCCTGTTGTTGCCGGACGCATGGGCTATTTCTCCCCATTTCCCTGCTGTAGCAGCGCCGCGGCTGTTGCAGTGTCGGTAATCAGGACGTTGACCCATCCTCCGGTGAGTGCCGCGTGAATAGCGGCGTGCTTGCTCTCGCCGCCGGCGATGCCGACGCGCCTTGGGATCTTGCGCAAGGTGTCGGCATCAATACCAACTACTCGGTCATCGAGAGCGCTTGGCACCAGGTTGCCTGCGGAGTCGAAGAACCGTAAGCAGACATCACCGACCGCGCCGGCCGCATGAAGTCTGTCTTGATCGGCGACGTCGGCGGCATTGCCGCTGGCACGCAAGAGCGGCGACGGCGGGAGGCTGCCAATGCCCGCGAGCGCCATAGTGATGTGCGCCCATTCCCGGGCGACAGACTCCATCGCTGGGTCGTTCAACAGGCTTTCTCGCATGGTCCTGTTGCCAACGAGTGCGGGTGCCGGAACGAATGTGGCGATGGCACCAACAAGTCGGGCGAATTCGGTGAGGAGCCGATTGCCTTGGGTCTGAACTGATGAGCTTCCGATGCCTCCCATGAGCTGAATGACACTCTCGGCACCAGGAACGCGGAGCGGCCGCATGCGATCCACAACGGCCAGCAAAGTCTGGCTCCAGCTAGAAATCCCGATGCGTTCCCCGCCGGTCAGGGTCGTCTCCAAGTAGGTCGCACCTGCAGATCCGAGCGCGGCGATGATGTCTTGATCACTGCCTTCCACATCAACGACGACAGCCTCGGCAAGTCCGTACTTATCTTCGAGAGCTTCTTCGACCTCGGTAAGTACGCCCGGGGCGACGGCGACGACGGTCCGCACAATGCCCAGCTCAGCAGCCCGCTTCAGCAGTCGGGAAACCCGCGCCTGGGAGATATGCAAC
>Ga0307291_1000369_pt1 | contig 11612 bp, 12 predicted proteins | sample ER_DNA_148_FD_194474 | JGI IMG/M metagenome (GOLD analysis project Ga0307291, IMG submission 194474) | Bulk soil microbial communities from the East River watershed near Crested Butte, Colorado, United States - ER_DNA_148 | ecosystem: Environmental > Terrestrial > Soil > Floodplain | place: USA...
TGGCGAGGGGACCCCGACAGCATGCGGACTGGACCCGGCGCGGTGCTGCCGCTAACGCTACTGGGCGACCCGGCGCGGTGCTGCGCTGACGCTCCTGGGCGACCCGGCGCGGTGCTGCGCTGACGCTCCTGGGCGAGGGCGGTAAGCGCGGATCGCAGCCGTTCGACTAAGCAGTGTGCATTGAGTCGCACAAGGTTCCATGTGTGACATACAGTCCCGCGGGAAACGCGTCCCGGTAGCCGGTCGATGCTTCCGAGCTGGCGTCTCCCTAGCCGTCGGCTTGTTGGAACTTCGTCTCGCTCGAGTCGTTGTCTGGTGGCAGCTCCACCGTTTGAATGCTGCTGGTGTTTGAACGGGCAGCCGTTCTGCGAGCATGCGTCGACTTGGCCGCCGGCACGTTGTGTGATGGTGCACGCTGATCGCAGCAGCGTTGGTTGATCAACTTCTCTTGGAGCGGAGAAGATGACCCAAGGGGGTTGCACCGACGAGGAACCACGCAAAGCGCCCGGCTTGACGGGCCCGGCGTGGGCCGGTCGGCTGACCCGTCGCCGCGCGGCAGGCTTGGTGCTTGCAGCTGAGGTAAGGAGATGTGATGGCTGCCGGTAGTTATCACTACGTCATCGTGGGCGCCGGGTCGGCGGGCTGCGTACTGGCTGGCCGGCTGTCGACCGACCCCGCGTGCCGGGTAGTACTGCTGGAGGCGGGCGGGTCGGACCGGAAGCGGGAGATCCGCATACCGGCGGGGTTCACTAAACTCTTCCTGACCGGCTACGACTGGAACTACCGCACGACTAAGCAGCTGCAGCTGTCGGATCGGGAGCTGTACTGGCCGCGTGGCAAGACCCTTGGCGGTTCGTCATCGATCAACGGGCAGGCGTGGACACGTGGGCACCGTGTTGACTATGACGGTTGGGCGCAAAGCTGTCCGGGCTGGTCTTATGACGAGGTGCTGCCCTACTTCCAGCGAGCCGAGCGCCGTGTGGGCAGCAATGCTGGCGGGGTGTACGGCACCTCGGGCCCGCAATTCATCTCCGAGCTGCGCGACCCGAACCCGACCACGGCGGCGTTCCTGGCCGCGTGCGCCGAGCTGGGCATGCGCCGCCTCGGCGAACTCAACGAGCCGGACAACACCGGGTATGCACCGACACCGGTAACCCAGCGCCGCGGGTTGCGGCACAGCGCGGCGGACGCCTACTTGCGCCCAGCCAGGCGGCGACGCAACTTGACCGTCCTCACCGGGGCGTACGCCCAGCGGATTCTGCTCGACGGATCCCGTGCCACTGGCGTGGAGTACCGGGATGCGGCCGGCGTGACCCAGCGAGTGACCGCCTCCCGCGAGGTGATCCTGAGCGCCGGCACCGTCAACTCACCGCAGCTGCTGATGCTCTCAGGCATCGGCGAGCCCGGCCAGTTGCGCGCTGCCGGCGTCGAGTCGCGTCACGGCCTGGTGGGTGTTGGTGTGAACCTGCAGGACCACCTGGCCTGCGGGATCACCGTGCACTGCCCAAAGCCGATCACACTGTTCGCGGCCGACTCCCCGGCGCAGCTCGCACGATTCCTGCTCGCGCGTCGCGGGATGCTTACCTCCAGCGTGAACGAGGCGATCGCCTTCGTCCGCAGTGACCCAGCTCTAGCCGCCCCCGATATTGAGCTTGTCTGGCTTCCCGTGCCGCTGCTGGGTGAGGCCTGACCCCTCCACCCGGCCACGGGCTGACCTTGGGGGTGGAGCTGCTGCAACCGGACAGCCGGGGTGACATCCGTCTTGCCAGTGCCGACCCCGCGGAGCCGCCGGTCATCGACCCGGGCTACCTCACTGCCGAGTCCGACCTGCGCAGTCTTCTTGCTGGCCTGCGCATCGCCGAGCGGCTGTGCGACACCGCCGCGCTGCGCCCGTACGTCGGCGCGCCCATGGCGCCCTGGCCGGGCAACGTCGATGATACGAAGCTGGCGACGTTCGTTCGGGAACACGCCCAGACGGCATACCACCCTGTCGGCACGTGCCGCATGGGCAGCGACGATGCCGCAGTCGTCGACTGCGAGCTGCAGGTCCGGGGCCTAAATGGGTTGCGCTTGGTGGACGCCTCGGTGATGCCGAGGATCATCCGCGGTCATACTCACGCGCCGACCGTCATGATCGCCGAACGCGCCGCCGACCTCATCCGAGCGAGCAACCACGAGCCCGAACCAGGCCCAGCCGACACCGCCTGACCGCTTCGCCGCCCGCCGAAACATCCCTGCCACACGAGCGCCCGTCAGCAGGCCGCCACCTCATGCAGTTCAGCGCAGAACCGGTCGGTGGTCAGGCTGCAGTCGACGATCTGGTACCCGCGCCGCGCCGTGGACAAGACATCGCTGACACACTGTATGGGCGCGGCGCCCTCTCGATCGCATGCGCTGGTTGCCCCTCGGCCCGTGAGTGCGAGATCATCACCGTGCCGGATCGGGCCGATCGGCACATCCAACGAGGAGGGCAACTATGAGCGTCTACCGGGTGATCGACGTCGTCGGCACGAGCACGACCTCCTGGGAGGAGGCAGCCGCGGACGCGATCAACACGGCGCGCCAGTCGGTCCGGGACCTTCGGGTCGCCGAGGTCGTCAAGCAGGACATTCACGTCGGTGACGGTGGCGAGCTGGTCTACCGCACGAAGATCCAGCTGTCCTTCAAGTACGAGCATGAATCGTAGGCGCGTCAGGCGCGCCTCATCGCTTGGGCTCGGTCGGTAGTCATCAGCGCAAACACCGAAGCCAACCGCTTCTGCGTGGTCGCTCACCGATGATCACCTAGATACTCGGCGGCAACTCGCTTCGGCACGACCATGCGCCAGGCGTCGACGACGAACTCCCGCATCTCTGTCTGGTCGATCGCGGCCAGCCACACCCGTACCCAGTTGTAACGCAGGTCGGACTGAATCGGCATAAAGAACTTCTCTGGATGGGCGGCGACGAATGCGGCGCGCTCGTCCTTCGGAAAGCCGAAGCCCATCGACAGCTCGTCTTGGCTGAGTGCCACATAGACGATCCGGCCCACCCGAAACTTGACCTGATCCCGGACCAGCGCCTCTTCGGTCCGCGGCAACGACAAGGCAACCGTCCGGATGTCATCTGCGGTGACCATTGCGCTGCTACCGCCCGATCGAGGCTACTGATCTCCCGATTGCCATGGCGCGTCCATACACAAGACTTCGTAATAGATGCCGGACCGCCGGCAGGTTCAAATCAATGCCAAAACTCAGCAAGAGAAGCGTCATGGTCAAGATTCAGCCAACCGTTAGTACGGATGCCCCGAAGCTACCGGCACCCTCAAGCCCGCTGTTTAGGCCGGCGCGGGCCCGCTGGCCATCGCAGCGGGGACCTCATGATAATCGGCCAGCCATCTGGTGGCCCTTTGACCAGAGGGGAGGAATCAGGGTGGACATGAGGCCTCCATTCCTCGGTTGGTTGTTGCCCACGTTCGCGTGAGGGTTTATGTGTTGTGCCTGCGGATTATCTGGACTCACCGTTTGCATGACCGTAGGCCGGTCGGTTGATGGCACGTGGATAGGGGTCAGCGGTCGGCCAAACCGAGGGGTGCTGCACCCGGAGTGGATCCCGTGCCTATCGGAGCGGGAGATGGTCGGGGCCTGCCGAGAGACCTCGGCGTCGCGATGCTCGACTAGCATCCACGCGCTCCGCTTTCCCGAGACTGGTTTCACGCGCTGGATCGATGCCAACCCGCGTCAACCACATGGGCGCCGCGACGCCGTGGTGTCGACGGCGAGCGAGGCTGTCAACGGAGCTCCGCTCGGCGACTGTGATGTCGTGGTGGTCGAGTCGTTGGTGTTAGACAAGCTGTCGCTGTGGACGAGACTGGGGCCATGGGCGATGCGACCGATCGGGGCCGGGCGTCCTTCGGGGAGGGGGCATGGGGGGAGGCGTACGCGCTGCTGTCGGCGACGGATGCTGAGGCCGGTCTCGACCTGGAGGATTTGGAGCGACTGGGTGCGGCCGCCTATCTCGTCGGCAGGGATGAGGAGGCCGTCGATGTCTGGGGGCGCGCGCATCGGCTAGGCCTGCGTATCGGCGAGATCCGGCGTGCGGCCGGTTGCGCATTCTGGTCGGCCTTCGTGCTGCTGAACAAGGGCGAGCTGGCCCGTGGCGGTGGGTGGGTCCACCGAGGGCAGCGGCTGCTTGACGACCGCGACCTGGACTGCGTTGAACGGGGATATCTGCTCTACGCCGCCTCCGTCCGCCTCTTGTTCGAGGGTGACCTTGGCGCCGCCGCCGCGGGTTTCGCTCAGGCTGCGAAGATGGGCGAACATTTCCGTGCCCCGGAGCTGGTGGCGCTGGCCCGGGTTGGCCATGGCAGGTGTCTCATTTACTTGGGGGATATCACCGAGGGCATGGCGTTGCTCGATGAGGCCATGGTGGCGATTTCGGCGCAGGAGGTGTCCCCGATCGCGGTTGGCGATCTCTATTGCTCGGTGATCGAGGGATGCCAGGAGGTGTTCGACGTGCGCCGGGCCCAAGAGTGGACGGCGGCGCTCAGCCGCTGGTGCGAGGCGAAGCCAGATCTGGTGCTTTATCGCGGGCAGTGCATGGTCCATCGGGCCGAACTGACGCTGCTGCGCGGGGCGTGGTCGAATGCGGTGACCGAAGCGCAGCAGGCATGCGATCGGCTGGCCGCGCCGACGAGCCAGCGCGCCTTAGGTGCCGCGTACTACGTCCGGGCGGAGCTCCACCGGCTGCGGGGGGATTTCACCGCGGCAGAGAAGGCGTACCGGCAGGCCAACAAGGCGGGACGGCAGCCACAACCCGGTCTGGCGCAGCTATGGCTGGCGCAGAGTCGGGTTGATGCCGCCCTCGCCGCCATGCGGAACGCCCTCGACGAGGCCGAGGACACCGTGGCGCGGGCGAGGTTGCTGGCCCCGTACATCGAGATCGCTTTGGCCGGTGGCGACGTCGCCGCTGCCCGCGTCGCCGGCGATGAGCTGTCGAGCATCGCGGCCGAGTGGAACACGCCGTTGCTCCACGCCCTTTCTTCATATGCGACGGGTTCGATCCTCCTCGCTGAGGGCAACGCTGGCGCAGCTCTGGCCGCGCTGCGCCGGTCGGCGGCGCGTTGGCGCGAATTGGATGCGCCATACGAAGGGGCGCGTACCCGAGTGGGGATGGCTCTGGCGTGCCGGGCGCTGGGGGACGAGAGCAGCACAGAGATGGAGTTGGACGCAGCGCGCTCGGTGTTCCAGCAACTCGACGCGGTACCCGACCTTGTCCGTGTCGAGGAACTGGCGAGCGTCATGGCGCGCCGGGCGGCTGGCGGGTTGACCCCACGTGAGGTGCAGGTGCTGGCGCTGCTGGCGACGGGCAAGACCAACCGGGCCATCGCTTCGGAGCTGGTGATCAGCGAGAAGACGGTCGCCGCGCATGTCAGTAGCGTCTTCACGAAGTTGGGATTGTCGTCCCGCTCGGCGGCGACGGCGTACGCCTACGAGCACCGCCTGGTATAGGCGCTCTCTCCGCAGAATTACCTACTCGCGCTAGCGACGATTTCGATGATTCGTCCGATGCGCGATGGACAGCTGTCCTCATACCGTCGTCATCAGCGCACGAGGCGAAGGATGAGGCGATGGCCATAAACAATGAGGCAGCGACGACCCGCGAGGAGGAAGTTGCACCACCGGAGGCCTGGGATGCGATCGCGGCGGGTTACGACGAGTTCGTCGCGCCCGGCGAGGCTCCGTTCGCGAATGCCGGTCTCCGCCTTGCCGGCCTAAAGTCCGGGCAGCGCTTCCTCGATGTAGCTGCTGGGCCGGGAGGGCTGAGCCTGCCGGCCGCGCGGCTCGGTGCCAAGGTGCTGGCGACGGACTGGTCACCGGCGATGATCGAACGGTTCGAGGCGCGTATCCGGGACGAAGGGCTCTCCAATGCGGAAGGGCGCGTCATGGACGCCCACGATCTCAAGATCGAGGATGACACATTTGATGTCACCGGATCGCAGTTCGGCGTCGTGCTCGTGCAAAACCTGCCGCTTGCGCTGCGCGAGATGGTCCGGGTGACAAAGCTGGGTGGGCGGGTCCTGCTGATCACATACGGCTCATCGGACGAGTTCGAAACCCTGCAATTGTTTATCGCCGCGCTGCAAGCCGTGGTGCCCGACTTCGAAGGATTGCCCGACGATCCTCCGCCGCTGGACTTCCAAGTGGCCGACCCCGAGGTGATGCGCCAGCGACTGACGGACGCGGGGCTAAGGGCCGTCCTCGTCGACACGACGCATGAGGAGAGAGTCGAGTTCGGTTCCGGACAACAAATGTGGGACTGGGTGCTGAACAGCAACCCCATAGCCGAGATGATCGTTGGCGACCTCACGCCTGGGCAGCAGGCTACCGTGCGGCAGGTGCTCGACCGGATGATCCGCGAACGCTCAGGTGGCCATGGCCCGGCCGTGCTCACCGCGCCGCTCAACATCGGAGTCGGACAAAAGTAGGCACCGGCCTCGCGGTCATCGTGCACTAACAAAGGGCTCGCGAGTAAATGGACGTCCGAGATGTACTTCGATCACATGGAGCGGCTGCAAAGCAACCTATCCACGCCAGAAGGACAGGCAGCACCAAACGACATCCCGAACTTCGCAACGGGTGGAGCGAAGATCTTCATCTCTGAGGTGGACTCGTAGCTAGCCCACTTCGAGTCGCAGTAGCGCTCATATCGCGAGTTCAAGTCACAGCTCATGTCGACAGCTCGCATGCCCAGGACATCAAGGAGGAGTTGATCTGCGCCTACATCTACAAAGTAGTGGTCCACTGGTGGTGGCCGACGATGGTCCCCGCGCGCAACGACAGTTCTCAGCGTGGGCGAAGAGGATCCCCTCGTGTGCCTCCGCCTATAGGACAGCATCTCTCGTTCGTCCGCTTCCACGTGCGCTGGGGGATCCCCTCTGAGGCGCGATGACCAGCTGATCGCTAGGGCAGGATCTCGACGTACCCGTCCGTTCCATTCACGCGGATCCGCTGCCCATCCCGGATCAGCCGGGTGGCATGCTCCACCCCCACGACGGCCGGCAAGCCGTACTCCCGGGCGATCACTGCGCCATGGGTCATCAAGCCTCCCACCTGCGTCACAAGGCCTTTGATCGTGACGAACATGGGTGTCCAGCTGGGGTCCGTGTAGGCGGTGACCAGGATGTCGCCCGCTTCGAGATCGGCCTCCGCCATGTCCAGGATGACGCGGGCCCGCCCCTCGATGGTCCCGGCGGAAACTGCCAAGCCGACCAGCGCACCGGCCGGCACATCGTCGCGTCGGTACGCCCCCGCGACGGCCTCGCCGTCCGACGTGAGCACCCTGGGCGGCGTGAGCGCTTCATACGACCTGAACGCGTCCTTGCGCTGGCGGATGAGCTGGTCATCCACTTGGTTCGTGCGCACGACGTCGTGGAGCTCAGAGAACGTGAGGTAGAAGATGTCTTCGTTCTCACGAAGCACGTGGCCCTGCACGAGGCGCTCGGCTTCTTGCAACAAGGCCTGCTTGTACACGAAGTAGCGGCTGACCATGCCGTACTTCGGATACTCCCGGTACCCGATGAAGGTGCGGACCCGGTCGATCATCGACTTCACCTCTTCGGCCTTCCGCTCCCCGTCCGGCAGGGCCCGCAATCGCTCCAGCAGCTCCTGCTCCTTCTTCTGTGCCTCCTGCCGCCCCTGCTCGAAGCGCCGCTCGCCGGCGCCCGGCTCGAAGTTCTTGACGTTGCCGAGGATGATGGGCACGAGCGTGGTGGGGCGTTCGCTCCAACGCGGCTTGGTGATGTCGATCTCGCCGACGCAGCGCATGCCGTACTTGTCGAGCCAGGCCCGGATGGCGTCTCGCGCTTCCCGCCCGCCCGCCAGCTTGACCAGCTCGTCCAGGAAGCCCTCGCCCTCGACGTGCTGCAGAAAAGCCACTACGTCCGGATGCGGGCGGATCACGTCGGCGACGTCCAGGAGCGCCAGCCCCATCTCCGACGTGACGTTGTGGGGGACGGACTGCGTGAGCGTGTCGGCCGCGTTCTTCTCGCCCAGCCACGCCTCCAGCTGGTCGTTGAGCCACCAAGCGGCCTCCATCGCCGACATGAACACCTGATGGCTCTGCGGATCGAACAAGATCCGCCTCAGCTCCTGGATGTCCGCCCGAATGAAGTCGAGCAGCGCCTCTCCGGACTTCGTCCCTATGTCGCGTTGCGAGGCGGCGATGGATGCCTCGCTGCGCCCGATCAGCTCGGTAACGATGGCCGGATCGGTCTCGATCGGAGCTGGCGTGCCGCCAAACAGCGGCCCGGGGGGACCTTCGCCAGGGAGCGGCCGGATGAAGCCGTCGCGCTCGAGGATGGTCTGCAGCGCGTCCCCGGTCAGCGGATCGGATCTCCCCAGGGCCTCCAGGATTCCGGCGCGGCTCGCCGGCGAGGCCAACCTTTGGGTGACGTCGACGAACAAGCGGCCGCCGGCCTCGGCCATGGGCGCGGGGGTCGTCATCTGCCAGAAAGAGAGCCCCAGGGGCTTCATCGGGTCGGTCATCATTTGCTGATGACCGACGGAGACGTAGACGTGGTTCTCCCGGTCGCTGACCGCCGGGACGGGGAACAGTGTGGTGATCGGCCGGCTCTGGACGATCTGGAAGCCGTCGTCGACCAGGCACCATTCGATGTCTTGGGGGCGGCCTAAGTGCGCTTCGATCCGCCGGCCGAGCTCCGCGAGCCGTACGACCTGCGCATCAGTCAGCGCCGGCTGGTCCTGCCGCTCCGGGTCGATCGCCTGTTCCTGCGTCCCGCCAGCCGGCAGGGCGTGGATGGCCAGCCGCTTGGTGGCGACCGCCTTGGCGACGACCTCGCCGTCGCGCACCTTGTACGCGTCCGCGTTCACCAGGCCGGAGACCAGCGCCTCGCCGAGGCCGAAGCTGGCCTCCACGGCGGCAACCTTCCGGTTGCCCGTAATGGGATCGGCTGTGAACAAGATGCCGGCCGCATCCGGGAAGACCATCTGCTGCACGACCACGGCCATCTGGACCTTCTGGTGGTCGAAGCCGTTCCGCAGGCGGTAGGTCACGGCCCGCTCTGTGAAGAGCGATGCCCAGCACCGGCTGACGTGCTGGAGGATCGCCGCCGGCCCCACGACGTTCAGGTAGGTGTCCTGCTGCCCCGCGAAGGAGGCCGTCGGCAAGTCCTCTGCCGTTGCGCTCGATCGGACAGCGTAGGCGGCGTGCTCGCCAACTCGGGCGAGCGCGCTGGTGATCGCCGCCGCCAGATCCTCAGGGATGGCGATCCCTTCGAGGGTCCGGCGGATCTCCGCGCTCAGCGTGCGGACCGCCTCGCGGTTGTCGGGGTCCAGGCGCGCCAGTCGATCGAGCCGATCGTCGATCGACGGCGCGTCCGCCATCACCCGCCGGAAGGCCTCCGTCGTTACGCAAAAGCCAGCTGGCACCTGGATGCCTGCAATCCGCGAAAGCTCCCCGAGCTGGGCGCCCTTGCCCCCAACGACCGCGACCTGCGTCCGGTCGATCTCCTGTAAGCCCAGCACGTAGCGGTCGGGCGGGAAGGACATCGCCACACTCCTGTCAGTATCAACACTCGCCACCCCTATAGGCGCCGGTTCTGGCCGTATACGGCTCGGTAGGGGTGAGGATCCTCAGCACCTCGGTGGTCCTTGCTGGCAAGCACGCTCCTTGCCAGACTCTCGTTACGGCGCGGGGATTTCAACGATCAGTTCGGAACTCCGTCCCACCTCAGGTGTGCAAGCCGCTGGTCATTTGAGAATCCGCGCACGACCATCCAGCTCGTTCACACCGGATCGGCAGCGCTGCGCCTCCTCTGCCTTGAATCCTCCGGCCTGGTCACGTCCTGCTGCGGCTCACCGGACCACCCGAAACCCCAGGTGCGTCGCGGCAGGGGTAACCAGCACATGGGTGCGTTCGAGGGTGATCGCCGAGTCGAGCCTGTCAAACAGCGGCGTGCCGCCACCAAGCAGGACCGGGATCACGTGCACGCGGATCTCATCGATCAGGCTGGGAGAGGAGACGATGTGGATGTGGATAATCCAGCTCCAGCATCACTCGGTGGGTAGAAGGCGGCGATGGGGGAGGAATGAGTGAGATCCGGATTGGGACCTCGGGATGGAGCTACGACCACTGGAACACCGTCTTGTACGAGCCCTCGCTGGCACCCACAGACCGGCTCCGCCGCTACACACAAGAGTTCGACACGGTCGAGCTGAACGCGAGCTTCTATCGATGGCCGCGGCAAACGACTTTCCGAGGATGGAGCCATCGGCTACCCCAAGGATTTCGGATGAGCGTAAAGGCGCCCCGCGGCCTCAGCCACGGCCGGCGGCTGTATCGGCCCGAGACATGGACCTCTCGGCTGGTGGACTGTTGGCACGAGCTAGGGGAGCGACGCGGACTGTTGCTGGTCCAGCTGCCGCCAGATCAGGAACGTGATGACGACCGGCTCGACTACTTCCTGCGCGGCCTACCGGAATGGATGCGTGTCGCCGTCGAGCTCCGTCACCACAGCTGGGCCGTTGATCCCGTCTTCGACCTGTTGAGCCGCCACCACGCAACCTACGTGGTGATGAGTGGCGCCGGCTTGCCCTGTGTCCTGCGAGCCACCTCGACAACGGTTTACGTGCGGCTCCACGGCCCTGACCATGATCATCTCTACGCCGGCTCGTACGGCGATGCCGATCTGTACTGGTGGGCCGACCGCATCCTCGAGTGGCACCGACAACACCTTGGCGTCTTCGTTTACTTCAACAACGACGGATACGGGCACGCTGTGACCAACGCACGTCGGCTGCGCACCCTGACTAACTCGTAGCCCGGACAGGTCAGGACGCGTGTTCGCGGCGTTTGCAACTCACCTGTCGCCGTCACCGCATACGAGCGGATATTCGACCTTCAAATCGGCTGGAGCCCGCATGTGCCAGGCATCGGTGACCAGTTCGCGGAGCCGCGTAATGTCGATGGCCTCCAGCCGGACCATTACCAGGGGCGACCAGTCGTAGGCGGAGGTAGTAAAGAACACCTCCGGCTCGCTCAGCAACAACGCCTGCTTCTCCGCTTCGTCGCCCACATACAGGACGGCGATGTCGGTGCGGATGACCCGCCGCTGACCCGGAACGTACTCGGGGTATGACCACACGAACCCACGGTCGCCCACGCGGAAGTCGAAACCGTCGCTGTCAATCTCCACCGTATGCGGAAGGCTCATTGCGATCCGACGGACATCGTCGGCATCAACCACGCCAACCACCGTCGCGCATCGCTCGTGTCACCCAGATAATGCTAGGACGTCCACCGCAAATGGATCGGCTGGTCCCAACGGCAACTGACGCTCATCCGACATCCCTCATCGGCTATCGACCAGATAGGACGATGTGTCGTAGTGCACTGCGCGACTGTCGAAGTGAACAAGAAGCTCAGCAGCTCTTGGTTCAATCACAGCTATGTCGAAAGGCTCGCCAGCGAAGGCGCGGATATCGTCAATCGATCGGAAGCGCGTGAGCGTGATAAACGCGACCTCGTCACCTTCTTGGCGTCGGAGCACATCGGCACCAAGGAACCCCGAGATGGCGCGCATTGATGGAAACAACTCGCTGAGGAGGAAGTGCT
>Ga0307291_1000370_pt1 | contig 11571 bp, 10 predicted proteins | sample ER_DNA_148_FD_194474 | JGI IMG/M metagenome (GOLD analysis project Ga0307291, IMG submission 194474) | Bulk soil microbial communities from the East River watershed near Crested Butte, Colorado, United States - ER_DNA_148 | ecosystem: Environmental > Terrestrial > Soil > Floodplain | place: USA...
CAGGCAGCCGCTGGATCTGCCGCAAAGTGCTGCGCGTCCACGGCTGGTCGGCGGCACGATCCATCCGGTCGAGCTTGGTATTCAGCGCCGCGACATCGTCAGGATGAAGCGAGTCGGCGCTGCGCAAGGCGACTCGTGGATCGGGTCCAGCCAGGACGATGCCAATCCGATAGAGATCGCCGCGACCTTTTCCGCTACACCACTTCAGTAGCGCCGCGACCGAGTCGAAGCCAGCTGCGGCAGCGTCGCTCTCGGTCAACTGCTCCTCGCCGGCCGGCGTAATCGAGGTGATCTCAACGACGCCGGCGGACGTGGTGAATCGGGACCCGACCGTGGGCCGGACGACCTCCCAGCGTCGATAGGTGGCGCTCACCCGACCCTCAGCCAGGCCGCGCAGCGATGCGGCGGTGAACAACATCGCGCTCAGTGGCCCCGCATCAACGCGGCCCTCAGGCGTACCGGGTCCACCCGCCAGAAATCATGCTGCGCGCCGTCGACGAAGGTTACGGGCACCTGATCGGTATAGCGCCGCTGCAGTTCCGGGTCGCTGTCGACATCAACTACCCCGTACGCCTGCCCGGTTTCGGCGCAGACTGCCGCCACCTGAGCGATCGCCTCGTCACACAGATGGCAGCCCTGCCGAGTGAGAACAACGACTCGCTCCGCTTGCTCGGTGAAGTCGATCACGTGTCTATCTTTCCCGACGTGGGCGTTCACGACGCGGGTGACCCGATCTCAGACGCCTGGCGGGTACGGCGGCCGATCAGGCTGATGGCCAATAGAACGGCGCCCCCGATCAAGGACAGCAGCGAGACGAGCCGGACCACCCCCTGGGTAGCGGCGGCGATGTCGGCCGTGCCCGCACCTCCAAGCTCGATCAGTGTTCCTGCCAATGCGACGGCGACACCGGCGATCGTCACCATGACCGTGAGGTTGACTCCAGCAGCCTCGCCGGCCCGAGACGGATCTACGACTGTTTGGCTTCCAATACTCGGTAGCGTCCAGCCAAGGCCAAGGGCGAAGCCGGTCAGGCCGAGCAGCGGCACATAGGCACCCCAAGCATCCACTGCCGAGGTGGCCAGCAGGCTGGCGCCGCCAAACAACATGGTCGCCGGAATGAGCACGGACACCGGCTGCCAGCCAGCGAGTCGGCCGGCCAACGGACCAGACAGGGCGACGGCTACGGACGGGGCCAGGAATACCACACCGGCAACGGTGGGGCTGAGTCCGCGACCGTCCTGCAGATAGATCGTCGTGCACAGCACAGTCACTGTGTAGACGATGTTGGCCATCGTGCCGCCGACGGTGATCAAGACGAAGGCCCGATTGCGGAACAGGGTTAAGTCGATCAACGGATCACGCACCCGACGTTCGACGACGGTGAAGATCACGAACAGCACAACGGAGAGGGCCAGCAATCCGATCAGCTTCGGCGAGCCCCAGCCCCATTCACCGGCACGGTCAACCGCGTACGCCACCGCGACGATACCGGAGCTGACCAGGATCAAGCCCAGCCAATCGATCCGCACAGTCGCCCCCGCGGGTGACATCGAGGGCAACCATCGCAGACAGCAGAAGATGGCAACCGCACTGAGCGGGACGTTGAGAAAGAACACCCAGCGCCAACTGAGCTGCTCGGTCAAGAGTCCGCCGATGAACGGGCCGAGTGCCGTTCCAATATTTGCGATTCCGAAGAGCGCACCGATGGCCACGGCGCGGTGATCCTTGGCCACGGCGTTGCTGATCGCCGCCACACTGACGGTGAACAGCGCCGCGGCACCCAGGCCTTGCAAAGCCCGAAATCCGATCAGCAAGCCGTACGAGGAGGACAGGCCACAGACCAGTGACGCCCCGCCGAAGACAGCCAGGCCGGCCACGACGATCGGGCGGTGACCGCGCAGGTCGCCAAGCCGACCGCCCGGAATCATGGCAGCGCCTACGGCGATCATGTAGGCGCTGATCACCCATTGCATGTTGGTGGTCGTCTGGTTGAGGTCGACCGCCATCCGTGGGAGCGCCAGATTGAGCGCGAAGAAGTCGACTTGCACGCAGAACATGCCGACCGCGAGCGCAACCACCGCCCGGATTTCGGCCGGAGTTAGCCTCATTTTCCAGACTTTAGAACGGATGGCTGTCCACGTACAGGGAGGCAATGACCGTCAGGCAGGGGCGCACCATGGCGGCGTTCAGGACATGTCCCGCAAGACACCCTTCCGAACTTTTCCGGTAATTCCCCTGGGCAGTTCATCGACTATCTGGATGTGGCGCGGGCGCTTGAACTTGGCGAGCCGGTTGGCGCAGTGCTCATTGATCACCGCCGTGCTCAGGCCTGCTCCGCTGACAAATGCGACGACCTGTTCTCCGCTACGCCAATCTGGCCGACCTACCACCGCAACAGATTCAACCCCCAACAGCTCAGAGATCGCTGCCTCGACTTCAGCGGGAGAGACGTTGAAACCGTCGACAATGATCAATTCGCGCGATCGGTCGACCAAAAAGAGTTCACCGTCGAGCAAGTAGCCGACATCTCCGGTCGGGAACCAACCATCCTCACCCGGGCCGCCGCGGCCGTCAGGCCAGTAGCCAGAGAACAAGTTGTCGCCACGGATCCAGATCTCCCCCGGCTCGATCGGCTCGGTCCCGTCCCCGATCTTGATCTCCACGCCGGGCAGTGGACGTCCGACGTGACCGCGCCCGAGCAGCTCGCCGCCGAGGGTGGCGGAGACACCTGGGGCTGCCTCGGTCAGTCCGTATCCCTGTTCGACTCTGCGCCCGGTGCGCGCGGTGAATTGCTCTCGAAGATCAACTGAGAGTGGCGCAGCACCGGACACCACCCTGGTGACCGTCCTCACGCTGGCAATGGCGCGGTCGTCGGAAAGAACTCGGGTCAGCACAGCAGGTGCCACCGGTAAGTTCGTGATCTTCTCTTCGGCTACCACGTCGGCGAAGCCATCGAATCCGTCCATGATCACCAATCGAGCACCGGACATGAGAGCGCTGCCTAGCACTGCGTTGAGCCCGAAGACATGGAACAGCGGAACCAGGGCCAGCAGGACGTCATCGGACTCCATGATCTCAAAGGAGCTTAGGTTGTGCAGATGACTCAGCAACGCACGGTGACTGAGCATGGCTGCCTTTGGTTCGCCGGATGTGCCGGCCGTGTAGAGCAGCACCGCAAGTGCTTCGGGATCCCTCGGCGAGCTCACCGGCTGGGCTGCAACGTCGGCGAGCTCATCGAGCCCGTCAGCCGTGAGGACAATCTGGTGTACGCCCTCTTCCAGCGCCTGTTGGGCAACTGCGGTGAAAAGCACCCGGGCGCCACAGTCATCGATCATCGAGCGCAGCTCTGTGGCCGTGGACTCCGGATTGATCGGGACAGCGACGTAGCCTGCGCGCAGCGTGGCGAGGTAGGCAATGACGAATTCGATGCAGTTCGGACCTATGAGGGCGATCCGATGGCCCGCGACGAGTCCATGAGCGGACAATCCGGCGGCGACGGCATCGACCCGGCGGTCGAGCTCGGCCCAGGTCACAGTGCGGCGTACTGGTTTCGGCTGAACCATGGCGACGCTCTCCGGCTGGGTCGTCGCGTGTCGCCTGACAAGATCAGCGAGGTTGGTCTCCGGCTGTTTGGTGTCGCTCAACTGGACCCGACTGACCAGCTCGTTCACGCCCCCGAGTCTGGCACGACAGACGGCGAAGGCAGACATATGGTGATGACGTGAACGGACCGGAGAGCGCGATGAGCGAGTCGGAGGAGAGGCCGTACGCGGCTCTCGCCGACGTCGAGCAGCTGCCGGGCAGCGACGCGTCGGCCGTCCCGGTTGACCAGGACGATCCGCTGGCGGCAGCCGGGCCGCTGCGGGAAACGCCGGAGGATCTCCAGGCCAGTGCTGAAGTTCATGAGCCGCTGATCCATTCCGATCCAACGGCAGCCGCGTTCTTTGATCTCGACAACACCGTCATCCAGGGCGCCTCACTGTTTCAGTTCGCCAAGGGTATGTATCGGCGCGGCTTCTTCCCAACCCGGGTGATTCTGAAGGGCCTATGGATACAGGCCTATTTTCGGATGATCGGACGGGAGAAAGCGGGCCACATCGAGGATGTCCGTAGCGTGACCTTGGGCTTGATCGAAGGGCACACGGTTACCGAGCTGACCGAAATCGCGAACGAGGTCTACGAGGAGTCGATCGCGAGCCGTATCTGGCCGGGCACCAGGGCGCTCGCGCAGCTGCATCTCGATGTCGGTCAACAGGTGTGGCTGGTGACGGCCGCGCCGGTAGAGGTTGCCGGGGTCGTCGCGGCGCGGATGGGATTGACCGGTGCCCTGGGTACAACTGCCGAGCACATCGACGGGGTCTATAACGGGCGTCTCAAGGGCCAGCTGTTGCATGGGCCTGCCAAGGCTGAAGCCATTCGAGCATTAGCGCGGGAACATGGATTTGATCTTGCTCACTGCTTCGCGTACTCCGACTCGTACAACGACCTGCCCATGTTGTCGCTGATCGGGCATCCATGCGCGATCAACCCTGACGGCAGGCTACTGGCGCATGCTGAGGAGCAGGATTGGCAGATCCACGACTACCGCAGCGGCCGTCGGGCGGCGCGGCTGGGACTGCTCGGTGCGGGCGCTGCTGGCGCTACGGCTGGCGCGGTTGCCACCGGGGTTGCGGTTCGCCGCATCTTGAGGGGCCACTAGACAGCCTTCAGCTCTTGCGGCTCATGACATAGAGCACAACGGTCGCCGCAACGAGATAGGCGGCGTAGCCAAACAACCCGAGCACAGCCAACCCCTCAGCGCGCCCGCTGCGGTTAGCGAACAGGCCCATCGCGATCACGGCAATGGCAAGGAGTGCCAGCGCACCGGCGCCGACGTACACAAAGCCCCTGAGCTGTTCTAGGTCGATGCGGCGAGCAGGATTGCCTGCGCCAGCATCATCGTGCGCGTGGTCAGTGGCACGTACCGGCCGACGCAGCCTGACCACGATGACGGTGAAGGCGGCAAACGCGAGCAAGATCACCGCCAAGGCCCAGAACACCTGGCACAGAGTAGTTGCGCCAGGGTTGGCAGCTCAGAAGAAGACGCCGCGGCGCTGCATCAGCAGCCGGTACAGAGTCTGTTGGATGGTCTCGCGCACTTGGTCGGTGATGTTGAAAACGATCATGGGGTCATCGGCCGCGCCAGGTCCCAGCTCGTCGGTCGTGATCGCCTCGCCGAATTGAATGATCCATTTGCTCGGCAGCGGGATCATGCCGAGCATCCCAAACCATGGGAACAGCGGCGTGATCGGGAAGTACGGCACACCGAGCGCCCGGGACAGGGCCGGTGCCTTGGAGATCAGCGGATAGATTTCCTCCGACCCGACGATGGCGGTCGGAATGATCGGCACCTGAGCACGAATGGCGGCCGAGACAAACCCACCTCGACCAAACCGCTGCAGCTTGTAGCGATCGGCATACGGCTTCCCGAGTCCCTTGAAACCCTCGGGGAACACGGCCACGAGTTGGTTGGCTGCGAGCAAGAGTTCGGCGTCCTCCTGACACGCCAGTGTGGTGCCGGTCTTGCGTGCAAGATCATGTGCGTACGGCGTCTTGAAGATCAGATCCGCACCGAGCATCCGGACATGCCGGCCGATCTCGTCAAACACCATGGTGTGCAAGATCATTCCGTCGAGGGGCAATGTGCCCGCATGATTGGAGACCAGCAGCGCCGAACCATCGGCGGGAAGGTTCTCGGCTCCTCGAACTTCCACCCGGAACCATGACTCGGCAAGCCGGCGGAGCAACGGGAGGTAGATCTTGGTGGTGAACTCGGGGTCGAATCCGAACTCATCGACGGCGTAGTCGCCACGCAATCGGGTACGAATGAACGCCACAGTTTCCTCCAGCGATCCCTCCCATTCGACGCCCAACGCCTGCGCGACGGAAACCAGGCCATACACCGGATCGGCGGCGAAGTCGCGCAACTGGGTGATCGGCAACGACCGCAGACTGCCTAGTGATCCGGAAACCAGGCGAATCAGCTGGCTGACCAGCGTGCTGAGGGTCGTCGCAGGAGCCTCGGCAGACTCGTACGGCGGATCAGGCGCCGGTTCGTCGTGCGGTTGCGAGCGGCGCGCCGCTTGGGGCGCTGCCAGCCGACGAGCCGAGGCCGATGGCGAGCTATCGCTGCCGCGGCCAGCACGGCCACGACTGCCGAGCTGGATGATCTTCGCGTCAGCCACTACGCACCGTCGCAGACCGGAGCAGCTGACTAACGGCGGCAAGCGCGCCATCGACGCGCTCGGGGCTCAACAACCCGGGCTTCGCGGCGGCGACGAACTCCGTCAGCGCCTCGCGGCTGCTGAACTGCGGGACAAAGCCCGTTTCGGCGGTGAAACGAGAGGTGTCCATGGCACGACCATAGGTCAGGGCATCGATCTGGCCCGTCGAGAAGTCCACGAGGCGCGCCTGTCGTACGAGCGTGGTCACCAGTGGTGCGGCAGGCTGCGGCACGAAGAGGCTGGGCCGGCCCATCTTGTGAAGCGCTTGAGACAGCGTGACGATGTCAGCCGCAGCGACATTGAAGGTGCCAGGCAGATCGCGACGTGTGGCCAGAAGCAAGGCCGCAACCGCATCGCTGGGATGTAGGAACTGAAGCCGGGCATCGAAGCCCATCACGCGTGGCACGACCGGAAGCGTTAGGTAACGCGTGACGTGGCTGTCCACGCCCGCGCCCATCAGATTCGCGAGCCGCAGCGTGGTGACGACCACGTCAGGTCGGCGCCGGGCGAGCCCGCGAACGTAGCTCTCGATCTCCAACGAATCTTTGCCGAAGCCGGTACGCGGCTGGGCCCGAGCCGACATGTCTTCAGTGAACTTGGCCGGGTCGCGCGGGGATGCCCCGTACACCGAGATCGAGCTCTGCACCACGAGCTTCCGGAAGGTTGATGCTTTCTGGCAGGCCGCGAGCAACTGCATCGTCCCGATGACGTTGATCTCTTTCATCGAGGAGCGGCCGCCGGGGCCAGGCGTGGCGACTACCGCGAGATGCACAACGGTGTCCACACCGCGGGTCGCAATCACCTTGGAAATAACGGGATTGCGAATGTCAGCGCGTACGAAATCGACCTTGCCCAGGTCGTGGCGAGGCGGGACCACGTCGATACCGACGACCTCGACGTGCTCCTCGGCGGCGAGCGTACGGGCGAATCGGGAACCCAGGTCGCGCGAGACCCCGGTGACGAGGACAACCCGGTCCGCGGCCATTAGGGTGCCCGGTCTCGGAGGCTACTTGCCTGCGCGGCGGCGCTGGATCCGTGTGCGCTTGAGCAGCTTGCGATGCTTCTTCTTCGCCATCCGCTTGCGGCGCTTCTTGATGACCGAACCCACTGTGTAACCTCTCGCTCCCGAGACGTCGCTGTGGTCCCGGACGTGATCACTTGCCGGCGCGTGTCGCCGGACAACTCACGCATGCTACCGGCCATTCCAAGCGGACGCGACTCCGAGGTCATCATGTGCTCTGAGCTTGTCGGACGGCAATCCAGCCTTCGATAAGCGCCGTGCTGAGCCTCAGCCCGCCTAGCGCCACGACGAGACTCACCACAAGACTGGTCTCGTGACGAGTTACCTGGACGACTTCTCTCCTGGGAGTGGCCTGCGTATCCGACCGCGAGCCTGGCTGCCGACCGACGCGCCGACCCTCAGCCTGAACGGGGCTTGGAAATTCCGTTGGTCACCGGCAGCAGCCGGCCTTGACGATGCTGCCGCCGATCCGGATTTCGACGATTCTGCCTGGGACACCATTCCCGTGCCCTCACATTGGGTGCTTCCCGGGACCTCCGTTGAAGCAGCAGCCGGCAAATACGGCCGCCCGATTTACACCAATGTCCGTTACCCGTTTCCGATCGACCCGCCGCATATCCCCGATGAGAACCCCACCGGTGATCATCGACGCATTTTCGAGCTGCCCGACTGGTCGTATGAGCGTTTGCTGTTGCGCTTCGACGGAGTCGAGTCGATCTATCGGGTGTGGCTGAACGGCATCGAGGTCGGCGTCGGCAAGGGCAGCCGTCTGGTGCAGGAATTCGACATCACCGATGTGGCCCGATCTGGTCGGAATGTGATCTTCGTACGGGTGCACCAGTGGTCGTCGATGAGCTACCTGGAGGACCAAGATCAGTGGTGGTTGCCGGGCATTTTCCGCGACGTCACCGTACTGAGCCAACCGTATGGCTCAGTTGATGATCTTTGGCTTCGGACCGAGTACGCCTTGGGCGGCGAGGGAGCGATCGCCCCGCAGATCATCGCGGCCGAGCACGCTTTCCCAGTGGAGATCGCGATTCCTGAGCTCGGCGTCCGACAGCGCTTCCAAAGACCCAACGACGTGGCGCCGTTCTCGGTAGGCCAGGTAGATCCCTGGAGTGCGGAAGTACCCAGGCTGTATGAGGCCCAGGTCAGTTCTGCCGGCGAGGCGCTGAGCATGCGACTGGGCTTTCGCCGGATCGAGATTGATCGCGACATCTTGCGTATCAGTGGCAGTCAGGTGATCTTCCGCGGGATGAATCGGCATGAGACCCACCCGATTCGGGGCCGGATGTTCGACGAGCAGTACGCTCGCGCCGATCTGATCATGATGAAGCGAGCAGGCGTCAACGCTATCCGGACCAGCCACTATCCACCTCATCCGCGAGTACTTGATCTTGCCGACGAGCTCGGATTCTGGGTGATCGAGGAGTGTGACTACGAGACGCACGGTTTCCAACTCTGTGGCTGGCAAGAAAATCCGAGCGATGATCCACGCTGGCTTGAGGCTTGCCTGGATCGGATGCAGCGGACCGTCGAGCGGGACAAGAATCATCCGTCGGTGATCATCTGGTCGCTGGGCAATGAGGCGGGTACGGGCCAGAACCTCAAGCAGATGGCGGACTGGGTACGAGGCCGTGACCCATCGCGTCCAGTGCATTACGAGGGTGACCACAGCTGCGCGTACACCGACATCTATTCACGGATGTATCCGAACTATCTCGAGACCGAGGCGATCGGTGCGGAAACCGGCTTCATCTTCTATCTCGACAGGCCCGAGGACGCCGAGCGGGTCCGCAGCAAGCCATTCCTGATGTGTGAGTACGCCCACGCAATGGGCAACGGTCCGGGCGGTATGGACATCTACGATGACCTGACCGAGCGCTATCCGCGGCTACACGGCGGCTTCATCTGGGAGTGGCGTGATCACGGACTACTGACGCGCACTCCGGATGGCATCGAGTTTTACGGCTACGGAGGTGACTTCGGCGAGGTAGTCCACGATGGCAACTTCGTGATGGACGGCATGCTCCTGCCGGACGGTACGCCGATGCCGAGCCTCGCGGAGTTCACCCGAGTGAACCAACCGATCGTCTTTGATCTTGATGATGGTCTCCTTACGATTCGGAATCGCTATCACACCCTGAGCACCGGGCATCTTCGCTTTGTCGTGATCAAGGAAGTCGACGGCTATCCGACGGGCGAGACAACGCTGCAGGCCCCCGAGGTTCAGCCCGAGCAGGGGGCAACGGTGACCTTGCCAGATGATCTTGTGAGCGCTGGCGACGGTGAGACGTGGTTGACGGTCAAGGCCGAGCTGGCAGCGCCGACGCCTTGGGCCGATCATGGCCACGAGGTGGCTTTGAGCCAGTTCGAACTGACATTACCGAGCAGAATCACAACGTTGCCTGTCTGGCCGCCACCGCCGACTCGGCCGCCGGATCAGCGGGTGATCACGCTGGGACCTGCACAATTCGACGCTCGAACCGGCCGATTGCTGCGGCTGCATGGAATGGAGGTCGACGGCCCGAGACTGGAGCTCTGGCGTGGGCCGACCGACAACGACCGGAGCAGCGCCCGCGGCTCCTTCGAGCTCGCCAGCCCGGAGGACACTGACGGGGAAGGGGCGCCTGGACCGTCGTCGGCGCAACGCTGGCGAGACCGTGGTTTGGACAGGTTGGTGCACCGGCTTGATCATCTCTGTGCCGATGATGATCAATTGCTGACCCAGGTACGGGTCGGAGCCGCCGGAAACAACCTCTTCGTTGATGTCAGGTATCACTGGTGGCTGAGCGAGGGGCTTGCTCTGCTGGTGAATGTGACTCCGTCGCCCGGCTGGGACTGCACCTGGCCGCGAGTCGGCGTACGGTTCGACCTGCCCGCCGCGCTCCGGCAGGCGAGCTGGTTCGGCACTGGCCCAAATGAGTCATATCCCGATACCCGGAGGGCAGCCCGAGTTGGCCGTTTTGCAGCGGACATCAATGAACTGAATGTGGCCTATTCCCGCCCGCAGGAGACTGGACATCGCAGCGAGCTGCGCGAGCTGGTGATCTCTGATGCACGTGGGCCACGACTATCGGTTACGACGTGGCCCAATGAGCAGCTGTACCGTCCTGGTTTCACCCTCAGCGCGTACACACCGCAGCAGCTGGACCACGCACGACACCCGTACGAACTGACTGCCGGCGATCACGTCTACCTGTTCATCGATGATGCGGTGCACGGGATCGGCTCGCGCGCCTGCGGCGTGGACGTATTGCCCGAGCACGCACTATGGCCTAGTGCCCGGCAGTTCGCGATCAGATTCACTGGCCACACGTCTTGACGTCTGTGCTGAGAAACGACCCCTCGCACTTATCACCCAAGGGTCGTCGTTACGCCCGTGCGGCGAAACGATCCACAGCTCGCATCCTGATGATGCTGGGCTGAGTCCTTCGACAGGCTCAGGGCGCGAGGTTAGCCGGCGCTGAAGTACGCGTTATCGAGGTAGGTGTTGAGCGCTTTTTCGGTGACCCGGAAGCTGCGGCCGAATTGCACCGCTTCGAGCTGGCCGGAATGGATCAGCCGATAGACCGACATCTTGGAGAGTCGGAGGATGGCAGCAACTTCGGCAACAGTAAGGAACTTGCCAGCCTGGAGGTTACTGGCCAGCGGAGTCACGCCCCCTGGCTCTGCTGATATCGACTCGTCGTTCATCGTGCGGCTCGCATTCTGCACCCCTCCGCGCTGGCTTCCCCTCCAGCGTCGTCAGGTACAAAAGTGAGAATAGTGGCAAACGATGCTATTGGTACAGCAGATGCGAAAGGAAATCTCTGCGACACACCGTCACCAGTGATTGACGACCGACGCATCACGGCACACACTTTGCCACCGCGTACACGCTCAGAGGCTTGGATCAATCCCGAGCTCTGGAAAGACAGCCTGACGGGTAGCAAGGATCGCCTGATCCACCCGACTGTGCGGCGCAAAGCCCTCCTCGAATGGCCGGAAGGTTGCCGGGGCGCCATCAGACATGGTCAATGGCGCTGACTCTCCTATTTCTCTCCGCCACGCCTCAGGCACTGATGTACTGGGCTCAACCGGTTCGCCACTCACAATGCCCAGCAGATGGGTCCATGCCCGGGGCACCACGTTCAGCACCGAATAACCGCCGCCGCCAGTCGAGACCCAACGACCCGAGCAGAGCTCATCGGCCAGACTCGCCAACGCTACGTATGAGGCGCGCTGGCCATCAAGAGTGAGGTTGAGGTCAGCCAGCGGATCATGTCGATGCGAATCGCAACCATG
>Ga0307291_1000376_pt1 | contig 11437 bp, 8 predicted proteins | sample ER_DNA_148_FD_194474 | JGI IMG/M metagenome (GOLD analysis project Ga0307291, IMG submission 194474) | Bulk soil microbial communities from the East River watershed near Crested Butte, Colorado, United States - ER_DNA_148 | ecosystem: Environmental > Terrestrial > Soil > Floodplain | place: USA...
AGGATCTAGCGGCGGCGCACGCTCACCAGGGTCCGTCGGATCGTGTGTGATGGCGCGTTCGTGCGGAGTGCCTCGGAAAGCAGTCGGGTTCTCAAGGTCGCCGCCGACGCCAGGCGGATGTAGCGTCGAGATCTGTGACCCAGGCGACGAGGTCCTCAGTCGGTACCAGTCTCGGTCGGCACGGCCGACTATCCGCTATCGGCGCCGCAGCGGCGGTGGCCCTGGCCACGGCCCTCCTGGGGCCGGCCGCCGCGGAGGCCCATGGCGGCTCGCCGGGGGGCGGCCCCCTCAACCTGGGGCCGGCCAACCTCTCGGAGACCAGGGTGACGTCGACGTTGGCCAGGGGTGTGACGCTCACCAAGATCACCCGGGGGGCGAGTGACCCAGCGCTGGTGTGGACGCTCGAGATCCTCATCGCACCGACGGCCGGGAGCCCCGATCCGGACGCCCCACCCAGCGTGATCTCGGACCTGGGGAGTGCCAACGCGACCGCAGATCGCCTGCGCAGCAAGGGTTTCAGCCCGCGAGTGGAGGCAGTGGCCCAGCCGAGGGCCGTCGACGTGGTTCCCGGCACCCTGGGGTACCGAGTGCGGGTCGGAAGCTTCCCGAACAAGGCGGCAGCCGACCTGGCCCGCGCCGCCCTGATCGCGGCGGGTGAGTCCGCGAACTCGGTCTACACCGGCTGGGACGGCGACCGGTCCGCCCGCGGCCCGTGGAACGTCAACGTCCTGACCATCGATCCGAAGACCTTCCGAGGCGGCCTCGGCGCCACGTACGGGCCAGATCTGTTCAACCGCGAGACCACGTCGGCGCTGAGCGCCGCCGCCGGCGCGACCGTCGGCGTCAACGCCGGCTACTTCGTCCTCGACCCGGCGTCCGGCGCGCCGGGCGACCCGGCCGGCATCGGCGTCTACCACGGCCAGCTCGTCTCCGAACCCATCGCGGGACGCCCCGCTCTGGTCATGCGGGACGACGCACGGCATACCGAGATCGAGCGACTGTGGTGGCAGGGCACGGCGGACCTCGGCCACCAGACCGTCCAGCTCGACGGCATCGACCGCGTCCCCGGTCTGATCCGCAACTGCGGCGGGGATCCCACCGACCTCCCCACGGCGAAGCCGCTGCACGACATCACCTGCACCGATGCAGCGGAGGTCGTCGAGTTGACGCCCGCGTTCGGAGCCATGACCCCGACCGGGCCGGGCCGGGAGGTCGTCATCGGCGCCGACCACCGCGTGGCCGCGGTGCTCGGGACCCGCGGCACGACGCTCGGCACCGGCCAGATGTCGCTCCAGGCGACCGGTGACCGAGTCGGCGAGCTGGGCAGTGTCCGTGTCGGTGACCGCGTCGTCGTCACCGCCAGGTTGCGCGACGGCTCGGGTAGGCCGGTCCACACATCGAAGGCGGAGACGATCGTCAATGGCGGTCCCCAGCTGGTTCGAGACGGCCGAGACGAGATCACCCAGGCTCGTGACGGCTTCGTCCACCCCGGGGATCCGAGCTTCGCTTATGGCTTCGTCGTCAAACGCAACCCGCGCACGTTTGCCGGCGTCGACGCCCAGGGCCGGACCGTGCTCGTCACCGTCGACGGCCGGACCACTGCGGACCTCGGACTCTCGATCCCGGAGACGGCCGATGTCGCGCGCTCGCTCGGGCTCGTCGACGCGATGAACCTCGACGGTGGTGGCTCGACGGCGATGGCCGTCAACGGGGCGCTGGTGACCCATCCCTCCGACGCCGCCGGGGAGCGTCCGGTCGGCGACGCGATCGTGGTGACGCCGGGTCATTGACCCGACTCGCCGTACAGCCCTCTTTCGAGGAGGTCGGGCCGGTCCGCGCGGCGTTACGCCGCGAGCGCGCCTAGAGCAGGTGCACCTTCGAGCTGTGGGGCAGGACGGAGTAGGTCCACTTCGTCGATCCCAGGCCCCGCCGCTCCGCCTGGTGCCCGTGACTCGCCCCAGGCGCTGTTCGATCGGGCGGAGAAGCTGTCCAGGTCCGCCTGGTTCCGCAGCGTTTCCTAGCGCTGGCCCAGCGCGGACATCCCTCTCCGTGCCGCCAGTACGGCCGCTCGGACATGGACCCCACCGGAGCGTCACAACCATGACCTGGGTCAGCCGGCAATACTTCGCCCGATCCGTTCGTTGGTCGACGGAACGGGCGATGTCCCCTCGTCACACATCCGCGCGACGTACGATTCGACCCCCAGAAGTGGCGTGGCTCACGCATCCCCGCTCATGTCACCGGGCGCTGGCCCGCATTAAGGAATCGACCCACAGATTGTCGATGCGTCCTTCTGTCCGTGGCTCCCCGTCCGGAACTGGCGCCAACGTGCTTCCGGATCAGAACGGGCTTACGCGAGCCCAGCCAGTTGGACTCGACGCGACCGGCAGTCGCGATCTCACCGACCTCTGCTGCTCGGGCCTGTCATCGCAGGTCAGGGCGTCGGCAGGGCGGATCCTGGCCGCCTGGAAAGACACCCTGGTGCGGCCGTAGCCTGGTCGCGAGAAGGTCAGCACCCGATAGCCCGAATCGGTGTAGAGATCCGCACCGACGCGGCACGCCGCTGTGCAGTGTCCACCTGGGAAAAGCACGACCACGGCGCCGTCGCTGAGACCCTCCAGCGCGACCTCCACCGCGCCTAGAGAAGTCCGCACCATTCTCGTGGCCACGCCAGGATCATGGCATCACACCCAGATCGGCGAAGATGACTCGGGCCGGCGCACCAGCCGTCCCGAGCACACCCCTCGCCCAAGAACATGCCCCTCTTCGCCGCCGTCGGCGCATCGGTGTGCTGATCAGGTGAGCGGCAACTAGAGGCCCCGCACTTCGCGGCCACCAGGCCGGGCATTAGCCCTCGGCTGGCTGGCACCGCCGATCCTTGGCGGCTGTACCGGGTAGCCGCAGGGCCCTTCGTGGCCAGCGGGTTCTCGTGTCATCCCGAACGGCCGGATGGACCGGCACGCCGCCACCCGACGGCTGCATGCCCTCGCGGACCAAGCCGGTGTCTTGTGCTTGACGAACGAATCCTGTTGCTAGACAATCAATTTGGAGCCGGCGAGGGGACTTGAACCCCTAACCCCCTGTTTACAAGACTTAGTGCACGCAGCCCGCTGCATCAGGCTGACCTGCAGAAACACCATCACGGACGCGCCCGTTCGAGAGGTCCGTGCGATCCATGTGCGATCCGAGAGTGCACGCGTGACCGCAACTGGCCGCTGGATCGGGTTGCGTCATGGCTGGCCAAACAGCGACTGAGCCAAGGCTCGGGCCAAGCTCTTGCCTCGTCGACCGCCAGTTTCACGCCACGCAGCTGCTCGCACAGACTGATGGACCGACCCTCCACCCGGACCTGCTGGACAGCACGTGCTCGGTCCAACCTGGGACCAACCGCGCCAACTCGATCCACATGTGGCCGCCGGGCGTCCGACCGGGGCAGTACCGTGTGACGCATGGGACGCAGGGAGGCTCGCGCAGCGGACGTTGACGTCCGCATCGACGTCCCGCTCTACACCCTGACCGAGGTCGCCGACTTCGTCGAAATGCCCGAAAGCACGCTGCGCTACTGGGTAGCCAAGAAGCATCTGGTCCGAGCCCTCCCTCGAGCGCGAAGGGGAGACGCCTACCTGCCGTTCATGGCTGTCGCCGAGGCGGAGTTTATCCACGGCATGCGACGAGCCGGTCTGCGGCTCGCGGCCGTAGAGGAGGGCGTCACCGCCCTGCGGAAGCAATTGGGGGCGGGATGGCTGCAACGCGACCACCTTGCCCACGACGGCGTCGACATACTGCGCAACCTCGCCGAGCTGGGAGACCCTGAGTGGATCCGCGCACGTGATGCACAAGCAGGTATCCCCGGCTATATCGGCATGGGGCTCGAGCACATCGAATTCGACACCGACGGCATCCCCGGGCGAGTGCGCCTGGCGAAGTATGAGGGGGCAGAGGTGATCATCGACCCGCGGTTCGGTTTTGGCCAACCCATCCTGGACGAGCAGGGGGTTCGGGTACAGGACGTGGCTGACCTCTTCCTGGCTGGCGACTCCATCGCGGTTGTCTCCGAGGAATTCGGCGTGGCCGAGCCGGTGGTCGAATCCATCGTTCGGTCCTATGCCCGTCGCCGAGCCGCCTGAGCTCTTCATCGACCGAAGCGTGGGGCTCCTCGGAGTACCACGACACTTCCGTGAGGCCTGGCCAACGACGGTTCGCACCGTTGACGAAGTGTTCGGTGCTGGGAAGGTGGCCGACGAGGTATGGATGGCCAGAGCCGACGCCGAGGGGTGGATTGCGGTTTGTAAGGACGACAAGATTCGCCGCCGAACGGGTGAACGTGAGCTCATGTCCCGGGGCACCCTGCGCGTGTTCTGTCTAGCGAATGGCAACGTGACGCGCGACGAAATGATCGCCTGGTTCACCGAAGCGCACCCGGCTCTCCTGAAGCAGGCCCCTGAACCTGGCCCATGGATGCTCGGCGTCTACGCCCACGGCCGCACAGAGCGGCTCAAGCTGTATGCATGACCGATGCCGAAGACGGCAAGCTCGACCACAACTGACGTAGCCGTAACCTCCCGAACGCCTGCCTGGCCGGCGAGCAACCACCTCATCCTCCAATCGAGCACAGGACGGGCGACTGGGGCTGCCGCACAGAGACGACGAGGCGTCCTGACGCGAGCGAGCCAACACCCGCTCCTGCCTGCGATGAACGCTCGTCCCGATGAGCGCGCACTCGATGACACGCTCCGGAGTGTCCTCACCATGCCGTGGGGGTTACGCCTTGAAGCTTCGACGAGGTGACCCCTACCGCCCACTGTGAAGCAGGGTCTGCGCTCGCCGACGGACGTCCTAACATGCCGATGAGCGGACGGGCAGCGGATCAGCCCGATATGTGCACCCGCCTACTGACCCACGCGGCCATCGATGGTCTCCCGCAGCAGGTCCGCATGCCCGCAATGGCGGGCGTACTCCTCGATCATGTGGACCAGAACCCAACGGAGGGTTATGCCCTCCGCGTTGACGCGGAGTCCCCTTACGTCTAGATCGGCCGCCGCGCTGATGAAGTCGTCGGCGAACCTGATCTCGGTGCGCCATGCCCGCCATGCCTCGTCGACGACGGCTGGGTCCGGCAAGGCTCCGTTCCAGTCACCGGCGCGGTCCTCGTCGGTGCAGTACAACTTGGGAGCATCCTGACCAGCAGCGGCGGAGAAACTCCACGAGCGTGGGACGTTCATCGACGGGCTCATCGTCGGTATCACGCGGGTCGTCGTCGGGGTCCACCCACATGTCGGGGTAAACCGTTGCCGTCGTCCAGCGCGTCGGTACGTGCGCTTCTGGCACCACGTATCGATTGTCTGTCCGTTGGAGTCCGTTGCAAGTCATTTACCGACGTGCCGTGCGGTTTCGAACGTCCGGACATCAGCGATCCGCGCTCGATCGTGCCAAATGAGCGAGTGTGCGCGGTGTGCATCAAAGCGCGTGATGCCACCGAGTTCGCAGGTGCGATCGAACGAGTGCTTTAGGGTGACAGGCTACGACTCCTTCCACGCCAGCAGGAGTGGACCGCCACTGTTGCAGCCGAAAACAAGGGCAAGCGACCGTCCTCGTCGGTCTATTGCCGTGCCATTGCTATGCGCAGGCGTTCGTCGGGGTCGATGAAGTGGTCGTTGTCGTCGTCGCCGAGGTCGATCTGTACCCAGTGGATCTTGCCGGTGAAGCGGCTGGTCGCGGCGGTGTAGTCGGGTGTCACGGTGGTGCCGGTCTCGTGGCCGATGTCGGTGGTCTCGTCGGCGGAGAAGACCATCGGCTGGGTGACTGCGACACGTCCGGTGCCTGCGGCCTGGCCGTCGTAGTAGAGGGTGACGTCGCCGCCCTTGGCCAGACCACCTCCGTCGTAGGCGAACTCGACCCGCACCTGGTGCGTCCCAGCAGGGATCGGGGTGTCGGCTTCGATGGGGAACTCGTGGATGCCGAGCACGTTGTAGACGAACTTGGCCTTGCCGGCCTTGGTGTAGAGCGCCCAGCCGCCGAACCGGCCGCCTTGGGCGATGATCACGCCGTCGACGCCGGTCTCCGGGACGTCGACCTCGGCGGTCACCGAGAAGGACTTGTTCTTGATGCTGACGACGCTGTTCTCCGACAGTCGGCCCATGCCGGGGAAGAACAGCTGCGAGTTGCCGCGGATGAGGGTGGGTCGTCCGGCCATCCCAGGGTCGAGGCGCTCGGAGGTGCGGTCGTCCATGGGCAGCACGTTGTACTTGGTGGCCTCGATCAGCCAGAGCCGTTGCAGCGTGGCGAGCATCTCGGGGTGTTCGGTGACGAGGTTGCGGGCCTGGCTGTAGTCGGTGTTGCCGTCGTAGAGCTCCCAGACGTCGTCGTCGAAGGCGGGCAGCTGACCACCGACCATGACCCAGGGTGTGCGGTGTTTGGTGACCGCGCTCCACCCCCGGTGGTAGATGCCGCGGTTGGCGAACATCTCGAAGTACTGCAGCTCGTGGCGCTCCAGCGCGGTCTCCTCGTTGAAGGTGTAGAGCATGCTGACGCCCTCCATCGGCGACTGCTGCACGCCGTTGACGGTAGTCGGCTCCGGCAGGCCGGCCGCCTCGAGAACCGTCGGCGCCAGGTCGATGACGTGGGTGAACTGGGAGCGCAGGCCCCCGCGCTCTTCGATGCCCGCGGGCCAGTGCACGATGGTGCCGTTGCGGGTGCCGCCCCAGTGCGAGGCGACCTGCTTGGTCCACTGGAACGGCGCGCACATGGCCCAGGCCCAGCCGACCGAGTAATGGTTGTAGGACGCCGGTGAGCCGAAGTCGGCCATCTTGCTGACCATGAACTCCGGGGTCTCCAGGGCGGCCATCCCGTTAAAGTTGGCCATCTCGTTGTAGGCGCCGTTCATGGTGCCCTCGGCCGAGGCACCGTTGTCGCCGACGATGTAGTAGATGATCGTGTTGTCCAGGACGCCCAGGTCCTCGACCGCGTCGATCAGCCTTCCGACGTGATGGTCGGTGTGCTCCAGGAACCCGGCATAGACCTCCATCTCCCGCGCCAGCACGGGTTTGAGCTGATCGGGCATGTCCTCCCACGCCGTGATCTCGTCGTGCCGAGCGGTCAGCTCGGCATCGGCCGGGATGATCCCCAGTTCCTTCTGCCGGGCGAAGGTCCGCTCGCGCTGCACATCCCACCCGTCCTCGAACGCCCCCGCGTACCTGTCGGCCCATTCCTTGGGAACGTGGTGCGGGGCGTGCGTAGCCCCCGGGGCGAAGTACACGAAGAACGGCTTGTCGGGCATCAACGCCTTCTGCTGGCGGATCCAGGAGACGGCACGGTCGGCCAGGTCCTCAGTCAGGTGGTACCCCTCCTCGGGGGTGGCCGGGGGCTCCACCGGTGTCGTCCCGTCGTACAGCGCCGGATCCCACTGGTTGTTCTCGCCACCGATGAACCCGTAGAAGGTCTCGAACCCGCCGCCGGCCGACGGCCACGCGTCGAACGGACCCATCGGGGACGACTGCCAGACCGGTACCTCGTGGCACTTGCCGAACTGCGCCGTCGAGTACCCGTTCAGCTTCAGGGTCATAGCCAGCGGCGCCTTGGTATTCGGCCGCAGCGAGCTGTTCCCTGGAGCCGACGTCGCCGTCTCGGTGATGCTGCCCATCCCGACCGAGTGGTGATTCCGCCCGGAGAGCAACGCGGCCCGGGTCGGGGCACAGAGCGCCGTCGTGTGGAACCGGTTGTACCGCAACCCGCCCGCAGCCAGACGCTCCGCGGTCGGTGTCTGGCACGGACCCCCGAACACACTCGCCGCCCCGAACCCCACATCATCCAACAGGATCACCAGCACGTTCGGCGCCCCCGCCGGCGGCAGCAGCGGCTCGATCGGCGGGAACGCGGTGTCCGGGTCCTTCGCGTCGTACGTCGTCAACCCCGGCGCCGGTCGATCAGGAATCGGCAGCTGCGCCCGGCTGTGGCGATCAAACTCACTGGTCATGGAAGGTCTCCGTCCGTCAGGCCCTGCCCCGCAGGTCCCCTCATGATGGACACGCCCTACCAACATGGCCTCACCCCCGCTGGGTGACATCGCCGCTCCAGGCGTTGCGAAACCTGCCGAACAGCAACGAGGTCGCCGGAGCGAGGTGCAGGCGGCTGCTCACACTGCCACAGCCAAGGTCCGGCGGGAACGCGGCGGACACGGGCGCCCGCGCAGCGGGGGCGGATTCAGTGGCCGGGGCCGGTGATGACCTTCTTGTGCTCGGACTCGAGGGCGCCTCCCTTTCTCGCAAGCATCCGGCAGGCCTCGTCGATGTCACGGGAGAGGGTGTCGACGTGTTCTGGGCCGAGGGTCTCCTTGACCAATGCCCTCATGATCGTCACGTCCTGCGCATCGGGAGGCAGGGTGTACGCGGGAACCATCCAGTCCCGTTCGGACGACAGCTGCCAGGAGATATCGAACTCGTCGAACCCGTCGTGCGCGGCAAGGCGGAAGGCGACCAGCGGAAGCGGAAGTCCCCGGCGGAGTCGGGATAGAGGAAGGGCCAGACGAAGCCGCCGCTCGCGCCGTCCACGTGCAGCGGGACGTCGAGCCCCGCGCTCCTCCCTGATCTGAAGCAGCAGGCTGTTGATCCCCACGATGTCGTCCTTGTGGCCGGTGAACGTGGTTCCCAGGACGGCCGCCACCCCCATCGTGTTCTCGTCGACGTGCGGTTCGACGTCCTCAGGGCCGATCGGGTTGACGGTCCCGGCCAGGTGAAGCGTTCGTTCATATGCCCGGCTTGGACCACCGCCGGAGGGATAACAGGAGGTCCCATGCTGTGGGCCGTGCTCGCTGCCTTCCTGACCCGCAAGCCACCACTCCTCCAGGCCGCCGTCGCAGGGCTCTGTGTCGGCCTGTTCGTGGCGACCGCGGCTCAAGCGAATCAGCGCGAACCATCGATCCAGTCGACGGTGCTGCTCGTGCTCGGCTGGGGGTGCGCGGCGGCGGCTCTGTTCCACACCGGGTTGATCATGATCAAGATGTTCGGACGTGACTCAGGAATTTGTTTCCCCACCCAGCTTTGCCACCGCAAGGACCGCTCTTGGCCCGACGACCCCTCGCCGACGCGATCGGGTTCCTTTCGAGGTGGCTCGCTCCGGTGACCTAAGTCACCCTTCACGGGTGGGCGGCCTATGGTCACCTGCCGGACGCCGACATGCCCGAGAGTGGTCGGCTCTCGACGCCCGGCCATTCGGTGTCGTACGCCCCAGTCCGTGCCGGCGGCAGGTCCGCGCGCTGCCCGAGATGCTCCAGCCACCACACCAGCTGGCGGTGCACGGCATCCGCGCCGACGAGCCGCTCGGGTGGGCGGCGAAGGTCGCTGGGCCACCCGAGCATCGCGCGGTCCTGCCACCCACCCAAGCCACCGTGGCACCCGACCAGTCCCCCGAAGGCCGCCACTTCCCCGGTCACGGGGTCGAGCAGGCTGTTCACCATAATGTCCGGCGCCTCGGGCATCGCCGACGCCCGCAGCAGGAACGCGGCGGCCTCGGGACGGAATGCAGTCAACGAGTCCGTGCCGGTGACGACACCGTCACACAGCCGGTGCTCGCCCTTCGGCCCGATCGCCACCGTGCCCTCGATGCTGTCCACGACGGCGAATGACACACCGTGGTGCCCGACAAGCCCGGGCAAAAGGGCGGGCTACCGCGCCTCGATCTCAGCCCGGGTGAGCCGGCGCCCCTCACCACTGGCGTACACCAGGCCCAGGTTCCCCGACCCGAAAACGAGCAGGGGCTGCTCCGCCGCACCGTCCGCAGAGATCCCCGCGGCGGAAGAGGCCGTCACGACGTCTTGCGCCGCCGACTCCTGGGCCTGCGCCTGGTCCGTGGTGCCCGCGCTGCCGGCTCGCAGCGCCTGAGCGACCAGCGGCGGCTGCTCCTCGGTGAGGACGTCGACCCGTGCCGATCCCTCGGTGTTGACCTCGGTGCCGGCCACGGTGGTGCCCGCCAACCGGGAGACAACGTCGGACAGGCTCTCGCCGTAACGGTCGGCGGACACCTCGCCCTGCGACTGCCCGTGGTCGGACAGCACCACGATGCGGTAGACACGCTTGGCCTCAGCAGCAACCTTCTCGAGCTGGCCGAGGAGGGCGTCCAGCCCCACCAGCGCGTCCAGCGACTCGGGCCGCATGATGCCCGCGTGATGGGCGACCGCGTCGTAGTCCACGTAGTCGACGTAGATGCTGCGTGCCCCGGAGGCGAGGGCCTCCCCGACCATGACAGAGTTGAAGTCGCGCATCACTCCATTGAGGGCTCCCCGCTCACCGGCGAAGTCCCAGCCACGGTGCACGCGGGGGCGCATGTCCTGCCGAGCCTGCCGTCGCTCCTGGGTCCGCTCGCGGACCAGCTCGCTCGTGGTGCGCACCACCCCGCGCATGAAACCGTCGGGGCGCATGAGGAAGCGGTTGAACCGGCGCCGGCCGTCCCGGTCACCCCGCAGGGCGCCGACTCGGCTCATCGTCGCGAACGTCGTGGGGGCGTCGCCGCTGAACAGGTTGCTCACCGACACGCCACCGTCGGCAAGGAGTCCTCGCCCGTCGGAGTGCAGCGCCTCGATGTCGACCGCGTCCGCCGGCTTGTTGGCTACGAAGACCCGTCCGGTGCCACGATCGACCCAACGGAACGCCGGTATGCCGTCGGTCGTCCCGTGCAGGATTCCCATCTGGCTGGCTGGGGTGGTCGCCGGAAGCGTGGGGGTCCACTCCATGAACTCGTGGCTGCCGCCGCGGATCCACCGCGACAACGTCGGGAGGGTCCCGCCCATGATTCCCCACTGCAGCACGGGAAAGGGCACACCGTCGAGCTGCACGAATAGCATGCCGGTCACGTCCGGGTCTGGCACGGGCTCGCCCCGACGCGCCCCACGCACCAGGCGGGCGAAGACGGCGTCGTTGGTGCCGGCCGTCATCAGCCACGAGGCGAGCGTGGCGACGCCGGCCACAATCCACGACGCCCATAAGGCGGCGAGGAACGAGTCGAGCTGCACCCCGGGCACCACGGAGAGGGCGAAGTACGCCAGGGCCGCCTGACCCAGCAGCGCCAGGAACAGTGCCCCGGGCATCCCGAGGGGCGAGAGCGACCAGCACCGGCCGGATCACCAGCCCTGCGGCTGCCATCACCAAGGCAGTCAGGAAGATCGGCAGCCAACCGTCGAAGGCGATACCCGGCAGCAGCCAGCCAGCCACGGCCAAGCCGAAAGTGCTCACCAAGAGGGCCACCACCCCCCGGATGACGTCCGTGCGGTCGAAGCCCGCCAACCAAGGCCTGCCCATGACGCCTCCAGCGAATCCGTGAGATTGGCAACCGGGGTGGTGGGCGCCGGCCTTCGACCGTCGCTGTGGCCTCATTTTCGAACGGTGTCGACAAGGGCGATGATCGGCAGCGACCAGAATGGGTAGTACGGCATGAACGTGAAGTTGGG
>Ga0307291_1000377_pt1 | contig 11409 bp, 11 predicted proteins | sample ER_DNA_148_FD_194474 | JGI IMG/M metagenome (GOLD analysis project Ga0307291, IMG submission 194474) | Bulk soil microbial communities from the East River watershed near Crested Butte, Colorado, United States - ER_DNA_148 | ecosystem: Environmental > Terrestrial > Soil > Floodplain | place: USA...
CGGCGACGTCGTCGGCCCCAACATGCTGCTCGACGACGGCGGCGACGCCACCCTGCTCGTGCACCTGGGCACCCGCTTCGAGGCCGAGGGCGTCGTCCCCGACACCACCGACGCCGACTCCGAGGAGTACGGCGTCATCCTCGACACGCTGCGCGGCACGCTCGCCGAGGACGGCCAGTACTGGACCCGCATCGGCCAGGGCATCAAGGGCGTCACCGAGGAGACCACCACCGGCGTCATGCGGCTCTACGAGCTCGCCCGTGACGGCCGCCTGCTCTTCCCGGCCATCAACGTCAACGACTCGGTCACCAAGAGCAAGTTCGACAACCTCTACGGCTGCCGTCACTCGCTGATCGACGGGATCAACCGCGCCACCGACGTGATGATCGGCGGCAAGGTCGCCGTCGTCTGCGGCTACGGCGACGTCGGCAAGGGCTGCGCCGAGTCGCTGCGCGGCCAGGGCGCCCGGGTGATCGTCACCGAGATCGACCCGATCTGCGCCCTGCAGGCGGCGATGGAGGGCTACGAGGTGCGGACGCTCGACGAGGTCGTCGAGACCGCCGACATCTTCATCACCGCCACCGGCAACAGGGACATCATCACCGCCAAGCACATGTCGCGGATGAAGCACAACGCGATCGTCGGCAACATCGGCCACTTCGACAACGAGATCGACGTCGCCGGGCTCGAATCCTCGCCGGCCGAGAGGGTGAACATCAAGCCGCAGGTCGACGAGTGGCGCTTCCCCGACGGCCACTCGATCATCCTCCTCTCCGAGGGCCGCCTGCTCAACCTCGGCAACGCGACCGGCCACCCCAGCTTCGTGATGTCGAACTCGTTCACCAACCAGGTGATCGCGCAGATCGAGCTCTATGGCCAGCCCGACGGGTTCATGGCCAAGGACGTCACCGTGCTGCCCAAGCACCTCGACGAGAAGGTCGCGCGGCTGCACCTGGCGGCGCTCGGCGTCAGCCTCACCGAGCTGTCCGGGGAGCAGGCCGCCTACCTCGGCATCCCGGTCGAGGGCCCCTACAAGTCCGATCACTACCGCTACTGAGCCGATGAGGGCGATGATCCTCGCCGCCGGGCTCGGCACCCGGCTGCGGCCGATCACCTACGGCATGCCGAAGCCGATGGTGCCGGTGCTGAACCGGCCGGTGATGGAGCACGCGGCGCGGCTGTTGGCCCGGCATGGCTTCAGCGAGGCGATCGCCAACCTGCACTGGTTCCCGGAGCTGATCGAAGCGCGCTTCGGCGACGGCTCGGAGGTCGGCCTTGAGCTCTCCTACAGCCACGAGGAGCAGCTGCTCGGCACGGCCGGCGGGGTGCGCAACGTCGCCGACTTCCTCGGCGAGTCGTTCCTCGTCGTCGCCGGCGACGCGCTCACCGACATCGACTTCGGTGCGATGCGCGAGTTCCACGACTCGCACGACGGACTGGTCACGATGGCGACCAAGCGGGTCGCCGACACCGATCAGTTCGGCGTCGTGATAGCCGACGGCGACGGCCGCATCCAGGGCTTCCAGGAGAAGCCCGACCCGGCCGAGGCGCTCTCCGACCTGGCCAACACCTGCATCTACATGTTCCGCGCCGAGATCTTCGACTACTTTCCGCCGCCGGGGACGAGCAACGACGCCGGCCCCGGCGACCCGCCGCAGTTCGCCGACTGGGCAAAGGACGTCTTCCCCGCCCTGCTGGAGGCCGACGTGCCCTTCTACTCGCACGAGATCGACGCCTACTGGAACGACATCGGCAACCTCGACGAGCTGCGCCAGGGCAACCTCGACGCCCTGCACGGGGCGGTGGAGGTCGATCCCGGCGCCCCGCAGGTGACCGATGGCGTGCGGTCGGCCAGCCGGCTCGACGGGGTCGAGGTGACGGCCCCGGCCGTGATCGGCGCAGAGGTCGAGCTCGGCGCGGAGGTGCGCATCGAGGGACCGGCGATCATCGGCGACGGCTGTCGGATCGGCGACCGGGCCATCCTCCGCGACACGATCATGCTCGAAGGCGCGGAGCTGCCGGCGGGGGGGATCCTGATCGGCGGCATCGCGGCTCACGGCACGATGTCCTGACGGAAATTTGACCTTCAGCGCGCCACACGCGCGCCGCGGGCTCCGACGATCGGGCCGTGAAGGCCCTCCAGCTGCTCGCCGACGGACTGGTCCCGCCGCTATGCGCCGCCTGTGGCCGCTCCTGTCGGCGCGATGCGGTCCTCTGCAGCCGCTGCGCCCGCCGCCTTGCGGAAGCCGAGCCCCTGACCGGGGCCGGCGCGCCCGGCCTCGACCGCGCCTGGTCGTCCGCCCCGCACGAGGGCGTAGCCCGCGACCTGGTCACAGCCCTCAAGTTCCGCCGCCTGCTGCCCGTTGCCGGCCTGATGGCCGACCGAATCCACTGGCTCGCGCCGAGGCCCCTGCTGAGCGGAACGATCGTCCCAGTCCCCACAGCACCCCTGCGCTCCTTCCTCCGTGGCTTCGACCCGGCAGCCGAGATGGCGATGGCCCTGGCGAAGAGGACGGGCCTTCCGCTCAGCGCCTGCCTGACCCGCCATGGGGCCGGCCGCCAGGTGGGCAGGCGCCGAAGCGAGCGCATAGGCCACCCACCATTCATCAGCCCCAAGGGCGGGGTTCCGCGCAGCATCCTCCTCGTCGACGACGTCCTAACCACGGGCGCCACGCTCGCCGCCTGCGCAAGAGCCCTCCGCTCCGCGGGCGCCATCCGAGTCGCCGCAATCACGTTCACACGGCGCCTGTGACGGGTGCCCCTTGCCCCAATCCGGGTACAGGCGTAGCATCGGATCAGACCCGAGAAGGAGGCTAGATATGCGGATCGAGGTGCGGGGGCGCAACGTCGACATCGACGACGAGCTGCGGGAGCACGTGTTCAAACGATTTCGCCGGGTCGGCAGACAGGTCTCTGAGCTTGCGATGCTGGACGTGACGATCTGGGAAGAGCGCAACCCGGCGATCGCCGACAGCCAGGTCGCAGAGGCGACGCTGAGGCTCAAGGGCGTGACGCTGCACGCGAAGGAGGCCTCGCCGGAGATGGCCCACACCATCCACGAGCTCTCCGAGGACATCCGCCGCCAGGTCAAGAAGCACCGAGAGAAGCGGCGCAAGCGGCGGCGGACCAGGCGCCTGGTCAACCAGCTCCGCGGCCGGACCGCCGAAGCTTGAGCCAATAGCTGCCTGGAAGGGGATCGGGCGTCCCCCCGGCGGAACCCGCGTTGGTTTCCGGGCGAGGGCGCCGTCCTCCGGCGGCTCACAAGTTCCGGCGGGGGGACGCCCGATCCCCTCGGCCACACCGCTACCCTTGAGCAATGGCGAACGCCAGGGACATGGTCACCCGCGCGCTGCGCGTGGGAGAGGGGAGGAAATTCAAGGCCTACGAGAAGCGGGCCGAGCGGATCAACGCGATCGAGCCGGAGATGGAGCTGCTCAGCGACGAGGAGCTGCGCGCCGAGGCCGACTCCCTGCGCGAGCGCGGCCGGGGCGGCGAGCCGCTCGACGACCTCCTGCCGGAGGCGTTCGCCGTGACCCGGGAGGCGGCCCGCCGCAGCATCGGCCAGCGCCATTTCGACGTCCAGCTGATCGGCGGCATGGCCCTGCACGAGGGGGCGATCGCCGAGATGAAGACCGGCGAGGGCAAGACGCTGACCGCGACCCTGGCCGTCTTCCTCAACACGCTCGCCGGCGACAGCGTCCACGTCGTCACCGTCAACGACTATCTGGCGCGGCGCGACGCCGAATGGATGAAACCGGTCTACGACAGGCTCGGGGTGAGCGTCGCGGCGATCCAGGACGCCGACGACCACGAGGCCCGGCAGATCAAATACGCCTGCGACGTCACCTACGGCACCAACTCGGAGTTCGGCTTCGACTACTTGCGCGACAACATGTCCGACGCGCTCGAGCACTGCGTCCAGCGCGGCCATCACTTCGCCATCGTCGACGAGGTCGACAACATCCTGATCGACGAGGCCCGCACGCCGCTGATCATCTCCGGCGCCCCCGAACAGGCGGCGCAGATCTACTACCAGTTCGCCCGCCTCGCTCGCCAGATGGACGGCGTGCCGGCCAAGGACCGGCTGAAATCCCTGGGTGAATCGAAAGACACCTCGGAGGCCGACTACGACTACGAATACGACGAGAAGCACAAGACCGTCTCGCCGACCGAGCGAGGGGTCAAGCGGGCCGAGGACTTCCTCGGCGTCGACAACCTCTACCTGAGCGAGCACGGCACCCTCGTCAACCACCTCGGCCAGGCGCTGAAGGCCGAGTCGCTCTACAAGAAGGACAAGGACTACGCCGTCGTCGACGGCCAGGTGATGATCATCGACGAGTTCACCGGCCGCATTCTCGAGGGGCGTCGCTGGTCGGAGGGCCTGCACCAGGCGGTCGAGGCGAAGGAGGGTGTGGCGATCGGCGAGGAGAACCAGACGCTGGCCACGATCACCCTGCAGAACTACTTCCGCCTCTACGACAAGCTCGGCGGCATGACCGGCACCGCCCTCACCGAGGCGACCGAGTTCATGAAAATCTACAAAGTGCCCGTGGTCGAGATCCCGACCAACAGGCCGATGGTTCGGGACGACCACAACGACCAGATCTTCAAAACCAAGGACGGCAAGTGGAAGGCCGTGCTCGAGGAGATCTTCGCCCGTCACGAGAAAGGCCAGCCGATCCTCGTCGGCACCGTCTCGGTCGAGGTCTCGGAGATGATCTCGGGCGAGCTGAAGCGGCACGGAGTCGAGCACGCGGTGCTGAACGCCAAGCCCGAGCACGCGCAGAAAGAGGGCGAGCGGATCGCCGAAGCCGGGCGCAGGGGCGCGGTGATGATCGCCACCAACATGGCCGGTCGCGGCGTCGACATCAAGCTGGGCGGCGACCCGGAGCACCTGGCCCACAAAGAGCTGAAGAAGCAGGGGCTGAACCCCGGCGAGGAGGGCTACGAGGAGGCGCTGGCGGCGAAGATCGCCGAGATGGAGCCCCAGTGCAAGGCGGAGGCCGAGGAAGTGCGCGAGCTGGGCGGCCTCTACATCTGCGGCACCGAGCGCCACGAATCGCGACGCATCGACAACCAGCTGCGTGGCCGCTCCGGCCGCCAGGGCGACCCGGGGGAGACCCGTTTCTTCCTCTCGGCAGAAGACGACGTGATCCGCCTCTTCGCCGGCGATCGCATCTACAAGATCCTCGACCGTCTCGGCCCCGTGGACGAGGAGGGCCACGAGATGCCGCTCGAGGCCAAGATGCTGACCAAAACGGTCGAGGGAGCGCAGAAGAAGGTCGAGGAGCAGAACTTCCTGATCCGCAAACGGGTGCTCGAGTACGACGACGTGATGAACGAGCAGCGCCGCGTCGTCTACAAATACCGCCGCGAGATCCTCGAGGGGCGCGACATGTCCGACATCGCGCGCGACGAGCTCGAGGGCGTGATCGAGCGCCTGGTCGACGAGTACACGCCCGGCGACGAACTCGAAGACTGGGACATGCCCGGCCTGGAGGTGCAGCTGCGCCAGATCTGGCCGGTGGGAGTCGAGGTGGGCTCGATGTCGCCGGAGACGGTCGATCGCGAGAAGCTCAAGGACGCCCTCGACGAAGACGCGATGAACGCCTACGACGAGCGCGAGCAGCAGCTCGGCGAGGAGCTGATGCGCTACCTGGAGCGCTCGATCCTGCTGCAGGTGATCGACAACCGCTGGCGCGAGCACCTCTACGACATGGACTACCTGCGCGAGGGCATCCATCTGCGCGGCTTCGCCCAGATCGACCCCCTCGTCGCCTACAAAAACGAAGGCTTCGCCATGTTCGAGGAGCTGATGCACTCGATCTGGGAGGAATTCAGCAAGCTAATCTTCAACGCACAGATCGAAATCGACCCCTCGCAGGTGCAGGAAGGCGCCTTCGCCGCCAACGGCGGCGGCGGGACGGCGCTCGACTACTCCGGCGGCACTGCCGACGCGCAGCCGTCCGCTCTGCAGGAGGTCGCGGCGGGCGTCAGCGTCACCGAAGGCACCGCGAGGCCCAGCGGCGGCAACGGGGCGCCGCCGGCCGAGGTGATCGAGACCGTGGTCAAGGACGAGCGGGAGAACATCGGCCGCAACGATCCCTGCTGGTGCGGGTCAGGCAAGAAGTACAAGAAGTGCCATGGTGCCTAGCGCGCTTTGATTCACGATCCCGTCCGAGAGTTCATTCGCGCCTTCAACGAGCGCGACCTGGACGCCTTCGTTGCGGTCCTGGACCCTGAGGTGGAGCTTCATTCGATGAAGGGCCTTAGGAAAGGCCGGGACGCGGCTCGGCTCTGGGCTACTCGGGCGCCGGGCGGGGTTCAGCAGACGGTTGAGCTGGAGCAGCTCTATGAGGACGGGACCGAGTCCGGTGGCGGCTCGGCGGTGGCGCTGATCAAGCGTCACTGGCACTGGGACGAAGACGGGTCGCAGGCGGGCGGAGACGAGATGGCCTGGCTGTTCGAGCTGCGCGAGCACAGGGTGCGAAGCTGGCGCCCCTTCGAGGATCGTGCCGCGGCGCTGCACGCCGGCGGCTTCGACCACGGCACCGGATAGGCGTACCATCACACACGTGGAGACGGTTGCCGCAACCAACAGGGAGGCGGCGGAGGCCTGGAGCGGGCCGCTCTTCGAGTGCTTCGTGCGCTATCGCGGCCTCGTTGCGGACGGTCTTGGCGCTCACGGCGACAAGGCGATGAAGCTCCACCCGCCGCAGCGGGGCGACCGCGTGCTCGACCTCGGCTGCGGCTTCGGCGATACGACGCAGCGCCTCGCCTCGATGGTCGGGCCCGAGGGCGCGGCGCTGGGAATCGACGTCGCGGAGCCGTTCATCGAGGTGGCGAAGCAGGAGGCGGCAGATGCCGGGCTCGAGAACGTCCGCTTCGCGGTCGGCGACGTGCAGGTGAGTGAGTTCGAGGAGACCTTCGACTACGCCTTCTCGCGCATGGGCATCATGTTCTTCGCCAATCCGGTGCAGGCGCTGCGCAACGTCCGCGGCGCCCTCGCGCCCGGGGGCCGTCTCTGCGCGGTCGTCTGGCGGCGCAAGCTCGACAACCAGTGGGTCAGACGGGCGGAGCTGGTCGTCGAGAAGTACCTCGACCATCCCGAGGAGAGCGACGAACCGACCTGCGGGCCCGGCCCCTTCTCGATGGCCAACGCCGACACGGTCAGCGAGCAGCTGGCGATCGCCGGCTTCGAGGAGATCTCGCTGCGGCGCTGCGACCTGCCGCTCAAGATCGGCAACGATCTCGATCACGCGGTCGAGTTCAACATGGCGCTCGGCCCGGCCGGGGAGGTCCTGAGGCTCTGGGAAGACCGGATCGACGACCTGAGGCCGAAGATCGCCGCCGAGCTGCGGGAAACGCTGGCCGAGTTCGAGGGCCCCGACGGCGTCGTCGCCCCGGCATCCACCTGGATCATCGGCGCAACCGCGCCGTAGGCGCAACGGCCACCCAAAAGCGGCACCGACCCGGCGTCCCAATAACCTGTGGGAATGGCCGACGTCGCCTCGACCGAATCGGTACCAGCGCGGCTCGCCGAGATCCGCGAGCAGTTGAAGCTGCTCTCGGACTACCTTTGACCCCGTTTCCCTGCGACAGGAGGCCGAGCGCCTCGAAGAGGAGATGGGCCGCCCAGGTTTCTGGGACGACCAGGAGGCGGCTGCGCGCACGTCCGCGGCGCACGCCCGCGCCCAGCGCAGGCTGAAGACGTTCGCCGAGCTCGAGGCGGCGGTCGCCGACCTCGACGAGCTGGCCGAGATGGCGGCCGAGGACGAGGAGATGGCGACCGAGCTGGCGACGCAGATGGCTTCGGTCGAAGCGCAGCTGGACGAGCTGGAAGAGGCTCGCCTGTTCAGCGGCCGCTATGACGGCGGCGACGCCGTGGTCAGCGTCCACGCCGGGGCCGGCGGAACCGATTCGCAGGACTGGGCCGAGATCATGCTGCGCATGTACCTGCGCTGGGCCGAGCGGCGCGGCTTCGAGGTCGAGATGAAGGAGGCCTCGCCGGGGGAGGAGGCGGGTCTCAAGTCGGCCACCTTCGTCGCCCGCGGCGAGAACGCCTACGGGCTCTTCGCCGCCGAGCGCGGCGTCCACCGCCTGGTGCGCATCTCACCGTTCGACTCCTCGGCGCGCCGCCACACCAGCTTCGCCCAGGTCGACGTCGGCCCGCTGGTCGACGAGGGCGTGGAGGTCGAGATCGACGACAGCGATCTGCGCGTCGACACCTACCGGGCCTCGGGTGCCGGTGGGCAGCACGTCAACAAGACCGACTCGGCGGTGCGGATCACCCACCTGCCGACCGGGGTCGTCGTCCAGTGCCAGAACGAGCGCTCCCAGACGCAGAACAAGGCGGTGGCGATGCAGCTGCTGCGCTCGAAGCTGATCGAGCTCGAGGAGCGCAAACGGACCGAAGCGCTGGCGAAGGAGCGGGGCGAGGTCAAAGACGTCGCCTGGGGCTCGCAGATCCGCAGCTACTTCCTCCATCCCGACCAGCGGGTCAAAGACCACCGGACCGGGCACGAGGCCGGCGACGCGCAGCGGGTGCTCGACGGCGATCTCGACGACTTCATCAGGGACTACCTGAACAAGACCGCCAAGACGTCGGCTTCCAGCTAGCGCACCGGCGAATGACGCGAATTGAAACCGCCGTCTCGGCGGTCTCGATGCTTGCAGTCGCGTTTGCGTGCGGCAGGCTTCGGGCAGGGCTTCTTGTGCCGGCGCGGGCGGCTGGTCTTGCCATGGTGCTCAGCCGGGGTAGCCGCCTCCTCTTCGTTTTCCTCTTCGCCCTCCTCTCCTTCTTCTTCCGTTTCGTCTTCTTCCACTCCTTCTTCTTCCACTCCGTCTTCGAGCGGTTCTTCTTCGATCGCGGCCGCCTGGAGGCCGGGCAGCGCCGGCGCGCCGTGGGCGGCGCCGGCGGCCAGCAGCAGCGTGGAGAGGAGCAGCGCTATCAGCAGGAGGAGGCGGGGCATCGCCGGCATCCATCGACCCCCACCTCGGTCTCCTTTAGCGAAATCAGGGGATTTCGACGCTCTCCATCCGCAGCAGGGCTTCCTTCATCGGCAGCCCGCCGCCGTAGCCGCCGAGGGCGCCGCCGCTGCGCAGGACCCGGTGGCAGGGGACGACGATCGGGAGCGGGTTGGAGCCGCAGGCGGTGCCCGCGGCGCGGACGGCGCGCTCGTTGCCGGCGCTGCGGGCGATCTCGGCGTAGCTGCGGGTCCTGCCATATGGGATGCGGTCGATCGCCCTCAGGGCACGCCGGCGAAAGCCGGCGCTCAGCCGCCAGTCGAGCGGCAGGTCGAACTCGCGGAGGCGGCCCTCGAAGTAGAGGTCGAGCTGGCGCCGGGCCTCGTCGAGTCGTGCCGGCGCCTCCAGCACCCGCGGCGAGATCCGCGCCGCCAGATCCTCCAGCGTCTCCCCGGGGTCGTAGCTGGGCAGGCTCACTTTGACCAGGCCGCGCGAGGTCGTGGCGAGGAGCAGCGGTCCGAAGGGCGAGTCGACGTTCGCGTAGGCGACGTCGAGCAGGCCCTCGGCGGCGGCGCGGTCGGCAAGGCGCTTCAGCTCGGCTCTCATGCCAGCTCCTTCCTCAGTCGCTTCATTCCCTCGTGGAGGCTGCGTCGCGCCGCGGCGGGCGAGCAGCCGAGTGCGGCGGCGATCTCCGCGTGGGGCAGGTCGCAGGCGTAGCGCAGGGCCACGGCAGCGCGCTGCTTCGGCGGCAGCCCCCCGACCAGTGCCCAGATCCCCTCGTCGAGCTTGGGCTCGGCGGTGACCCCGGCCATCTCCTCCGCCGCCGCGACCGGCAGTGGACGGCGCCCGTTCGCTCGGTGGTGGTCGATCGCCTTGCGGTGGGCGATGGTCAGCAGCCAGCCGCGCAGGTTGCGGTCGTCGTCCAGCTTCGGGTAGGCGCGCAAAGCCGCCAAAAAAGTCTCCTGGAAGCAGTCCTCGGCGTCGCCGCGACCGACCGCGCCGCGCAGCACGGCCATGACGTCGGCGGCGTGGTCGTCGAGCAGGCTCTGGAAGGGCGGCAAGGCGGTCACCTCGGGGATTTAACGTCCTGGAGGCGTCGGATGTGAGAGAGCCAGGTGTCCCTGCCCGTGAGGCCGTTGCGCAGCCGGTCGCTTGCCCCGCTTCAGGCGTGGTTCCGTGAGCCTCCCGGGCAGGGACACCTGGCTCTCTTGGCGCCGCTAGGGTTGCGACGACGATGGCCGATCTTCGCGAGCTGGTGGAGCGGGCGCTTGCCGAGGATCTGGGAGCTGGGGATGTGACTTCGGGGGCGACGGTGCCGGAGGGCGCCAGGGGACGGGCACGGATCGTGCAGAAGCAGCCCGGCGTCGTCTTCGGCCTCGCCGCGGTGGCGGAGGCGATGCGTCAGTGCGGCGTGGATGACGTCGACAACGTCGTCGTCGAGGGGCAGTGGCGGGAGCAGGTGCCGGCCGAGGTCGCTCTCGCGAGCGGCCCGGCGGCCGGCCTGCTCGCCGCCGAGCGCACGGCGCTCAACTTCCTCGGGCACCTCTCCGGGATCGCGACGCTGACCGCCCGCTACGTCGAGGCCGTCGCCGGCACCGGCGCCCGCATCCTCGACACGCGCAAGACGACGCCTGGCTTACGAGCGCTCGAGAAGGCGGCGGTCGCGGCCGGGGGAGGGCAGAACCACCGCATGGGCCTCTACGACGCCGTTCTGGTCAAGGAGAACCACATCGCTCTGGCGGGCGGAGTCGCGAAGGCGATCCACGCGGTGCGCAGCGCGAAACCCGAGCTGCCGCTCGAGATCGAGTGCCGTGACGTCGAAGAGGTCGCCTACGCCCTCGGCGCCGGCGCCGACAGGCTGCTGCTCGACAACATGACGCTCGACGAGCTGCGGAAAGCGGTCGAGCTGCGCGATGCCGAGCGAGGAGCGAAAGGCCCGCCGCTCGAGGCCTCCGGCGGTGTCGCCCTCGACACCGTGCGCACAGTCGCCGAAGTCGGCGTCGACTACATCTCAGTGGGAGCTCTGACCCACTCAGCTCCCGCTCTCGACTTCAGTCTGCTCCTAGAACCGGCTATCCCTACTTGAGCAGCCGCGAGAGGCGCCTGTCCTTGAGCACCCGGCCACCGGTCTGCTCCTTGGGGCAATAGTTGGTCTGGTGCTCGGCGAAGAAGACGGCCTCGATCGTCGTGCCGCAACGCGGGCATGGCTCGCCCTCGCGCTTGTGGACGCGCAGCGGCATCGGCAGCTTGTCTGGCAGCTCCGCGCCGACCGTCTCCTCGTAGTGGTCGATCGCGTCGCCGAGCACGTGGAGGGCGGCATGCAGGCGCTCGACCTCCTCCTCGCTCAGCTCGGAGCCCTGCTTGAAGGGCGAGAGTCGCGCCTCCCAGAGGATCTCGTCGACCCAGGAGCGGCCGATGCCGGCTATGTCGCGCTGGTGGCGA
>Ga0307291_1000378_pt1 | contig 11407 bp, 11 predicted proteins | sample ER_DNA_148_FD_194474 | JGI IMG/M metagenome (GOLD analysis project Ga0307291, IMG submission 194474) | Bulk soil microbial communities from the East River watershed near Crested Butte, Colorado, United States - ER_DNA_148 | ecosystem: Environmental > Terrestrial > Soil > Floodplain | place: USA...
GCGTCGCGATGACTGTCGACTCCCGATCGGGCACTCACCCGGCGAAGCGCTGGCCCTTACGACACCGAGAATCCGTACACCTAGCTCCCATCCCGTCATCGCCCTCACGCACGGGACCCGGGCAGTCCCGGCGTGGATGGGACAGACAGTGTCATGTACCAGGCGGCGGACAGCCCGGCGAGCCGAACGCCGCACGGTCCAGGACAGCAGCGGTGAGGCGAGCCGGGCGGCGCCGAGGACCTCGACGTCGACCGCCAGATCGACGGTGGACCGAGGCACCGGGCGAAGGTTCAGCGCCACGGTCACCGTCGCCCGAGGCCGCACCGCCGAGGTCTTCCATCCATATCCGCGATTTGAGCTTCGCCAGGCAGCTCGGCGCGCCGTCGATCTTAGGTGTCGTCATGACCCTGCTCAGGCGCAAGGTCCGCAAACAGGCGAAGGCACTCGGCGTGCGCTACGAATTCTTCTTCATGCGGGCCAGCGGCTCCCAGCTGCGCGAGCTCGGGGCCCTGTATGACGCCGGCGTGCTGCGGCCGGTCATCGACAGCACATACCCGTTCGAGCAGACATCGGAGGCGATCGCGTACGTCGAGCAGGGCCGCACCAAGGCCGGCAAGGTCGTCGTCACGATGCATTCCGCCCCCGAGCCGGGCCGTCGGAGGAGTGACGACCAGGCGCACCTATCGCCCAACTTCACGTGCGCCCGATACCTGTCGGCTCCGAAGACCATCCGCGGGTCCTGGTCTGACAAGGCGACGCGGCCATCGAGAATCGCGAGCCTGGCTTCCTCCAGTACCCAGCCAAGTCGCCGCTGTGAGGCGTAGCCGTCGAGGGTCGAACACGACGAAGGCCCGGCCGGATGCTCTTCGGACCCCCTTCGGTTCGCCACCGGGGCGTGATTGGACTGCGCTAATCGAACGTACGTCACAGCCGCAACCGGCGCGTTGAGGCCGTTTTAAGCGACGGGGAGGTGCCGCCAAGCGTGGCGCCCGACCCTCGCCACCCACCTGCTGAGAGCGTTTGACTGCTTCGGGTGTTGAGTTCAGGACCGCATGGCAGGGTGCACCGTGTGCAGATCGGTGTGGCGTATCCCCAGATCGAGCTTGGTGGCGACCCGACGGCTGTCCGGCGGTTTGGCCGGGCGGTCGAGGAGCTGGGCTTTGACCACCTACTCGCCTACGACCACGTGCTCGGCGCCGTCCACGCAGACCGGACGCCACGGCTGACCGGTCCGTACACCGAGCGGGACCCCTTCCACGACCCGTTCGTGATGTTCGCGTATCTGGCTGGCATCACGGAACGGATCGGGTTCGCCACCGGAGTCCTGATCCTGCCGCAGCGTCAGACGGCGCTGGTGGCCCGGCAGGCAGCCGACGTCGAGCTGCTCTCCGGAGGCCGGCTGCGCCTGGGGGTCGGGGTCGGCTGGAGCCCGGTGGAGTACCAGGCCTTGGGGCAAGACTTCCGCAGCCGAGGCGCTCGCCAGGAAGAGCAGATCGAGCTGCTCCACCGATTGTTCACCGAACCCGTTGTCGACTTCGCCGGCCGCTTCGATCGGGTGGACCGAGCTGCGCTGGTGCCCAAGCCGGCACGCCAGGTCCCGATCTGGCTTGGCGGATCCAGTGAGAAGGCGTTCGAGCGGGCCGCGCGGCTCGGCGACGGCTTCATCTTCTTTGGCGGCGGCGTCGACCACGCCGTCACCGCCTGGCATCGGGTCAGGGAGCTGGTGCGCGAGCACGGCAGGCCGGCAGAAGGCTTCGGCGGTGAGTATGTGGTGGTGCCCTGGGGCGAGATCGGCGACCTCACTGCGGAAATCGAAGCGTGGCAACGGGCAGGCGGGACACATGTATCAATCGTGACTATGGGCCGCGGCCTGGACTCCGTCGACGGGCACATCGACCTTCTCTCCACACTCGCGCACGCACTCGGCCGGTCATAACCTTCTTCTTCCCCCGACGTGATGCTTTGCTAGCGATGCTTGCTCGCGTGCAACATGAGCGACCCGACGACCCCGGTGATAGGCACAACCTGCCGCCTTGAGCGGTCGCCCCGGTCCATACCGGGCGTGGGTTCGGTGGTGCTGCGCATCGCCCAGACAGACGCACGTGGTTGCTGGGGACCGCGCTCAGTCAGTGGCGTGGTTGGGCGCTCATACCGATTGTGTGTCCATTGGGTTGGTGTGTCTCTGGCGTCGACGTCACCAGCTCCGGTCTGGACGTCTCGGTGCCGTGGGTGGCGCGCCTTGGGTGAGCGCGCTGTTGAGTAGTCCCTGGGCGGACCATCGCATGACCTCGACAGCGTCGGGGCGGGAGAGGTCCGCGATGTCCGTCAGCCACACGAGGGCTTCGATGCCGACCGCGCTCCGGATGGCGAGGACTACGTGGTGTAGGCCGTTGTCGCCCAGCTGGTCCCGCAACGGCTCCAGGGCCTCGGTGATCCAGGCTATGGCCCGCCCTTGCCGCAGGGGCAACCCACCCTGCGGGCCGTCCTCGAGGCTGAGGCGCAGCATCGTTCGCTGCTGCGCCTCGGTCCGCACGACCATCGCGGTGAACTCCCGGACCACTTGGTCCAGTCGGGCAGCCGGGTCCTGAGACGGATGGTCGCCGAGCATCGAGGTAGCCGCGGTCTCGGGATGGGCGGCGGCCAGCAGTGCCCGCTGGTTGGGGAAGTACCGGTAGGCGGTCGTGCGGGAGATGGCTGCCGCCGCTGCGGTCTGCTCGACGGTGGGGCTGACGCCGCGCGCGACCATCTCGCGGGCGGCGACCAGGAGGGCGGCTCGGGTTCGGCTCTTCTGGTCGGCGCGGCCCCACGCCTCGTATGGCATTGACACGATCGCCATGGTACGGCAGTCTCATCATGGTACTTAAGTCCCACGATCGTGCTTGGAGAGAAGGAACCATGTCCACGTCGACCCCGAGCCCCGGTCCCGTCGTCCGCGCAGACCACGATGGCGACCGCCGTTGGTTCTTCGGCGGAGGCGTGCACACGTGGAAGGTCCGCGCGGTGGAATCGAACGGGGCGTTCCTGCTGTTCGAGGACCAGATGGCGGGCGGCAAGATGACGCCGTTGCACACCCACCCCGACTCCGACGAGACCATGTACATGCTCGAGGGCGAGATCCGGATGCACCTGGATGGCCAGGAGCATCGGGTCGCGGCCGGTGGCGTGGTGGTGGCGCCCCGCGGCGTCCCGCACGCCTTCATGGTCGTGTCGGACACCGCCCGGATGCTGTGCCTGCACACGCCCGGGTGCTGTGAAGCGTTCTACTGGGATGCCAGCGAGCCGACCACCGCCGACACGGCCGCTCCCGGCGTTGTGGACTTCGACCGTGTCCGAGCCTCCGCCCAGCACAACGGTGGGATCGACCTGATCGGGCCGCCGCCGTTCCCCACCCTGATGCCATCGGATCCGTCTCGTGACGTGGCCTGACCCGACAATCGTGTGGACGAATGTGATTAAAGAGCCTGAATCCATCGTGAGCGGCCAGGTGACTCTCCCGGCGACCGCTTCGCCTCGCCGTGGGGGTCACCTGCGGGCGACACACAACACAAGATTGACCTCGGTGGCATTGTCACGTTGCTCCTCGACGAGGGCATAGCCAGGTTGCGGTTTACCCTGCGAGTTGTCCTCCGATCAGGATGTGGAGAGGCGCCGCGCATGTGTGCGGGTCTTCTGCCAGACCGTTCGAAGGCCAGGTGCCGTCGTAGCCGCACCCATCTGCTCGCGGGGATCGATTTGTCGACTCCCGGCGCGGGTGCGCCAGGGATGTCGTTCAGGCCGCGATTGCGAACGGACGCCGGCCGCTCGGCCGACGAGCCGCCAGCGGTCCCGCGTTGCTGAGTGATCCGCTCCAGGTCGAATACAGCACGGCAGTCGTTTGAGCGCCCTACCCGAGGAACCACCACCTCACCATGGCGGGGACTCATGGCGTTCATGGATATCCCCCACGGCGGAATGACCTTGGCTCTGATCTGTCAGTGCTCTTGGCGGTGTGAGAGGCGATGCTCGAGTGGAAGCGGGAGTACCGTCGAATATTCACGCCGCTGACCCTGCGGCAGCGAACAGTTCTGCAGGCAGCATCTCGGAGGAAGGGGGTGGTCACGATGTCTGTGCGCATCGTTGGCCTAATTGTATGCGGAGTAGCGATGAGCGGTGTCGTTGCTTGCTCCTCGACGTATGGGTCGAACTCAAGTAACCCTGCCGTTCCCGCCAGTGGCAGCTCGGGGGCCGCGAGCCAGAGCGGCGGCACCTATCAGCTGGATCCGGCGGTGACGACCCTGCGTTTCAATGCTGATGCGGCAAGCGTCGATCTCACCGCTCAGCAAAGCACGCAGGCCATCACCGTGACGGAGCAGACTCGCGGTGCGACGACCACAAAAGAAGTCTCTGGTGCCAATGCCGTGCTGACGTCGCGGTGTCCAGACGGAATCAACTTCGGTGACTCCTGTCGAGTCGACTACAAGGTGACGATTCCGGCCCGCGTCGCCGTCGATATCGAAGGTGCGGCCGGAGACATAGTGCTGACCGGCCCACTCGTCAAAGCCACGGTGAAAACGACGGCGGCGCGCATCACCGGTAGCGGCCTCGGCGCCGGGACGTTCCAAGCCACAACTACCGCCGGTGAAATTCAGCTGGCCTTCGCGGCGGCGCCCACTTCGGTAGAGGTCAAGAGCACTGCCGGAGCGGTCACGCTCGCCGTTCCCGGCGGCGAGAAGTACAACGTTACGGTCGACACCACCATCGGCGCCCAAGAGGTCAACGTCGACAAAGACTCGTCATCGACGCATCGGATCAACGTCGAGACCACCGTTGGCGCGGTCACCGTGAAGAAGGGGTGACGTTGTCTGCATCCAGGTCTGACCCCAGCCGCGTGCCACGTTTGCCGCTCGGACGCGAACCCTGACGAGGCGACCACGCCAACCCGCTCAAGCGGAGGATGAAGCAGGCCCGAAAGTCTGATTTGGGAGCCGTTCGGCGTTGCGTCCTTCCAGCCGCGTTGATACCGGTGTTCATGCTGTTCGGATGGCCGATCAGGAGAGCGTCGCGGGTAGTGTCGGCTGGTGGCGCCGGCCAGTTGCAGGCTTGGGAGCCCGGGCCTTGCGGGTGTCGTCCGCCTAGGCGCCACATGGGGTTCTTGGTGGTCCGGCGTTTAGGTCGCCCCCACGGCAGCCAGGACGGGATGCATCATGCTCAACGCCCACAAGCTCCACGACTGCCTCACGAGGCCTCGACCTCACGTCGCTCGAGTCGACCTGATGGTCGAGACGAGTCTTAAAGGCCAAAATGGAAGCCGGCTAGCAAGCTCTGGCATTCTTGTTCAAAAGCCGAGAGCTGCGCCGGCGGTGTCAGGTCCCCGCCGCACACGAGTGCCCAACCTTCGTTCGAGTGCGTTGCGAGAACCTGAACCGCCACAGCATCCGGTCCGTCGACCGGGCAACGGAATGAACGCATCCCGGCTTGTTCGCCATCAAGACGGACTGTTCGGTCGCTCAAAACGTCGCCGCACTCGTCGGCCGCGTAAGCGAGCATGTGCATGTCGATCATCTGGCTTATCCACTCGTCCCGCGATACCGGCGGCTGCATGGGGCGTTTCCCCACCGCAGTCCACGGTTTCGTGCTCGGGGCTGACAACTGATCGAATGTCGGCGCCCGGCGAGGTGTCCCTTAATCCCAGGGCAGGTACCCCTCCGACGCCGATCAGGCCGCGGGCAGGCTGGGCGGTAGCAAAGGCGGTGGAGCGCCGTCACGGCGCTAGAACTGGTTGCCGGGGACGAGGGCAGAGAGTCCAAGGGTGTCTGGCTCGTCCCGCTGCATCCGCACACCGCCGCCAGAGCCGCGCAGCTCAGAACGACCGCAGGAGGTAGCCGGATGGAGAGCTCCTAAATGAATGCTCCTCGCGTAGCCCTCGTCGTGCGCCGGTTTCGCGCCGGTCCGCCCCGATCCCTGCGCCACAGACCACAAGCGATGAGAACCCCAGGGTGAAGGGATATCCGACCTCCCCGAGCAGGCGCGTCCTTCCCCGGCCTAACGCACGCCCAGGTTCCTGTGGCGGTCTAGGTTTGAGCAGCACGTCGTCCGAGGGGTCAACCGTCCGTCGTTGCCCTCAAGGTCGACGTCGGACACCGCGTCCGTCATCGTCGTCGGGTGGTGGCAGGTGAGTCCCGCCAGCTTGTGGTCGGCGACCGGTGCTCCCGCGGAGGCAAACTAGCTCCATGAGCTGGCCACACGGAGTATCGGCTGGTGGCCAATGAACAGCGCTGCCGCCCGAGAGGTGCTCGACGTCCAGCGGGTGGACGTGTGGGGCGCGATGCAGTCCAAGAGTCCTGAGGCGTGGATGCGTGTTCTTGCCGACGACTTCGTCCTCCGGACTCCGGGCGAGGATGACCGAGATCGGTTGGCGTTCGTGGAGAGGATGACCTCCTTCCCCGGTGAGGTGGTCTCAATCGCGTGCCACGACCTGCGAGCGGACGCCTTCGGACCAGCAGTTGTAGTGACCGGGGTGCAGCACACGGTCTTGCGGATGCCGAACGAAGCACGCTTTGAGGACTTCACCATGATGAGCAACGTCTTCGTTTCGCGCGACGGCCGGTGGGTGATGGTGTTGGCGCACACGTTAAGCCTGCCCATGTGAACTCAGTCAGGCTGGAGCTCGGGCGGCGCCGAAACTGCAGAGTGGCTTGGGCGCGTCCTTCCGCGGCCTGCGGACCCGAACTGGCGCTGTCGGTGTCCGCGTTCGAGGTGGCACCGGCGCATCTGCGTGCTCCCTTGCCTGGCATGACGGAGGTCCAGCTGGCCTGTGCCAGATTGCGGGTGATGGAGACGCTCGACTGACGTTGGGTTGACGAGCATGAACCGAAGACCAAACCGTTGAGACGTGCCGGCGACCTACCGCCACGGGAAACGCCGAGCGCTTCCTTCAACACTGTCGACCCAGCAGCGTGCGGGTCGTTGGCCAGTTGGCGATGTCTCCCAGATGGGCCAGGGCATCGGATGCCGCGTAGTGAATTGATTCGAGGTTGGGCTGACGATCGTCCCTCCGGCCTCGGCGGACGCGCTGCGGTTCAGAGCCAGCCGCGCTCACGGGCCAGCCGAGCCGCGGCAGTGCGGTTTGGTGCACCCAGCTTGCGCATGGCCTCGGACAGATAGTTGCGCACGGTTCCCTCGGACAGGTGCAGACTGGCCGAGATATCGGCGTTGCCCAGCCCGTCCCCAGCCAGGCGCAGCACGTGACGCTCTCGCTCGGTGAGCGGGTCTGGCTCGCCCCAGGCGTCGGCGGCAAGGCCGGGGTCGACCGCCCGGCCTCCGCTGTGGACGGTGCGGATGGCGTCGGCCAGGGTCGCGGAGGGGGCGTCCTTGAGCAGGTACCCGCCAACTCCGGCGTCCAGGGCGCGACGCAGGTAGCCAGTGCGTGCGAACGTGGTGAGGATGACCACCCGCGTAGGCAGGCCTCGACGCCGAATCTCGGCTGCCAGGTCCAGGCCCGTGCGCCCGGGCATCTCGATGTCGGTGACCAGGACGTCCGGGCGAAGTGAGCAAATGAGCCGCAGCGCGTCGTCTCCGTCTGCGGCAGTGCCGACCACGTCGAGATCCGGCTCGAGACCGAGCAGTGTGCCCAATGCGCCGAGGACCATGCGCTGGTCCTCGGCGAGCAGAACCGAGATGCTCACTGCCCGGCTGCGGCGGTCGGCACCGCCGGGTGGGGTGCCGTGCGGGGCAGCCGCACGAAGACGCGGGTCCCGGGTCTGGCGCTGTCGGCAGCTCCCGACTGCAGGTCGACCTGGCCGCCCAACGCCCTGACCCGTTCCCGCATACCCGACAGGCCGGCCCCGTCGCGTCCGCTCGCGCCACGCCCGTCATCGGTGACTTCGAGCTCGACGTCGTTGATGGTCGCACGGGCACGGATGCTGGTCCGGTGGGCATCGGCGTGACGCAGCACATTGGTCACCGCCTCCCGCAAGGCGAGGGCGAGAGCGGCCTCCTGTTCAGCCGGAAGCACCGGCAGATCAACGGTGGCGTCGGCCTCGACTCCGGCAGACGCCAGGGCCCGCTGCGAGTTGACCAGCTCGGCGCCGAGTCCCTTCGCCCGGTACCCAGCAACAGCGGTTCGTACCTCGCCCAGCGCGGTGCGGGCCGTCTGCTCCACGTCGCGCATCTCCTGCCCGGCCCGGTCGGGGTCGGCCGGCACGAGCCTAGAGGCGAGCTCGGCCTTCAGCACGATCACTGACAGGGTGTGGCCGAGCAGGTCGTGCAGGTCACGTGCGATGCGTTCCCGCTCGGCGATCGCGGCCAGCCGCTTGATCTCCTCGTCCGCCCGTCGCAGCTGCGCCTGGGTGCGGACTCGTTCGCCGTCAATGATCCCGGTTGCCCCGATCACCAGGACGAACACGACGATCGGCACAACAGCCAGGAGCCGCCACGGCATGGGAGTCGGGGAGATCAGGAACGTCACCCCGGCCAGCCCGGCGAGCACGGCGACCGTGATGACGGCCCGTCTGACCGGGGAGAGACGTCCGGCGAGGGCCGCGGCGTAGACGATGAACACACCCGCCGCGGCATTGACCAGCGTCCCCACCACTCCGAGCCCAGCCATCGCCGCCAGCAGCACCGTCAGGCGTCGCTGGTCCCGCTCAGCGAGGCCGGCCCGGTAGAGGGGCAGGAAGGCCACCACCATCACCGCGGTCGCGACCCACGTCACAGCAGTGGCGTCCGGGTCGAACGTCGGCTGGAAGACCAGCGCGATCAGGTAGACCAGCCACAAGTAGGGGGCGTAGCGGGTGATGCGCTGGTTCACCGCAGACCTCGTCTCATCCGTAGGTGCGGCCCTCGTCGCGTCGGAACCCCCAGGCTGCCACAAGCAGGAACACCATGGTGAACGCCAGCACCGCCCCGGCGTGCGCGACAGGTGAGCCGCCCTCGGAGGCTCCGATCGTGCTCAGGGCGAGCTGGACGAAGTGGTACGGCGGCAGGAACGGAGCCACCGACTGCACCAGCTGGGGAAGCTGGCTGATCGGGATCCACAGCCCGGACGCGAACGCCATGGGCAGCCAAACGAGGTTGAGCACCGCGGGCGCCGAGTTCGGGCCGACCAGGTAGCCGAACGCCAGGCCCATGGCCGAGAACGGCAGCGCACCGGCAACGAGCGCCAGACCCACCGCCACCCACTCGTCAAGACCCAGGCGGACGCCACCGATGAGCGCGCCGAGGGCGAACAGGCCCAGCACGATGATGGTGGCGATAGCCACGCTCATCAGCACCTTGGCGACGAAGTAGGCCAGCGGCGGCATGGGCGCGACCCGCTTGAGCCTCATCCAGCCCTGCCCGCGCTCGACGGCGACCGAGACGCCGAACCCGAACAGCGCCACCCCGATCACGCCGAACGCCCCGTAGGTGACCATCATGTAGGTGGTGACCCCTACCCCATCGGCCTGCTCCCCAGCGAAGGCGATCCCGAAGATCACATAGAAGAGCAGCGGAAGAGCGATCGTGCTGACCGCAAAGATGGGTATGCGGACCAGCTTGAGGAACTCGTGCCGCGCCTCGGTGGAGTACACCCGCAGCGCCCGGAGTCGTGAGTTCCGCGGGGGCGCTGCTCCATTCCGATCGGTTGGTGTGGTCGTGGTCCGGGCGCTCATGCTGCCTCCTCCGTCCGGTTGGTCAGGGTCAGGAACGCATCTTCCAGGGTGGGTTCAGTGACCGTCAGCCCGGTCACCGACCGGTCGCGCGCCAGCAGCTCCCGCACCACCGGCTCCGCCTCGCTCACCAGTAGCTCCAGCCTGGAACCGTTGCGCACCGCGTGGTGAACCCCAGCCCACCGGGAGGCCTCCGGCGCCGCAACTGTGGACTCCCCGCTGATCCGTCGACCGGGCACCAGGGACTTCACCTGCGACGGGCTGCCCTCGGCGATCACTCGACCCTCGTTCAGTACCACGATCCGATCGGCCAGGGCGTCAGCCTCCTCCAGGTAATGCGTGGTCAGAACCACCCCCCGGCCAGAGCCAGCCACGTCACGCAGTGTCGCCCACAGTGTGCGCCGGACCTCGGCGTCCAGCCCCGTGGTCGGCTCGTCCACGAACACCAGCTCCGGATCGCCGCACAAGGCGATGCCGAACAGAACTCGACGCTGCTGGCCCCCCGACAGGGTCCCGAACAGTCGATTCTCCAGCCCGCGCAGGCCGGCCGCTTCCACTACCGATGCGAAGGGCAGCGGCGCCGGGTAGTAGCCGCGAAACGCAGTCAATAGTTCCCGCACACGCAGCGTGTCAGGAACTCCAGACGCTTGCAGCATCACACCCATCCGCTGCCGCGCCGCCAGATCCCGCGGATCGCTCCCGAACAGTCGCGCCGTGCCGCTGGTCGGCGTGCTCAGTCCCGTCAGCATGCTCAGCGCGGTCGTCTTGCCCGCGCCGTTCGGGCCTAGCACTGCCAGCAGCTCCCCTGCCCGCACCGCCAGGTCGACATCAGCAACAGCGTGCACAGCCCCTGCGCCAGTCCCGAACGTCTTGGACGCTCCGAGAAGCTCGGCCTGAACGACGCCCGGCAACCGTGTGTTAGTGAGTCGGTCTGTCATGCATCAACACTCACCCACGCAACGCGCGCACCCTAGTGCCGCCGATCACCAGATCCTGATGACAAACGTCAGACTCGCGGAGCCACCGAGTCGGCGCCCCGAACGCCGAGCGCGTCTCATGCCTTCGGGCTGTCTGGCCGGGTCAGGTTGGCCACTGTCATGTCGATCCGATCGATGACGTTCGTAGTTCGATGGCGTGGGCGAGCCATTCGGATGGCTCACCGCCCGCGTTGAGGACCCGGGCTATCTGCTTGAGGTCGTTGCCGTCGCGGCGCGACGGGGCTCACGTCGCAAGCAGCTCCCGAAGTGTTTCGCGGCCGCATGGTCCTCTAGGCCCAGGCCGTCACCACCTTGAGATGGACAGCGTGTTCCCTACCAAACGTGTGCGTCACACCCCCGCGTGCCGGCGAACTTATGCCCAAGTGCGCCTCGTTCCACAGGACAGCTCAATCGGAACACCACGCCTAGAGCAGCCTTCGCGATCACGGATCATCGGTCCGCATCTGGGCCGGCGCGGGAGATGCCCACGGTTCGCAGTCTCGAGCTGACCCCGCAGCGCGCGCACCTCGTCGGCGAGAGCCTCAATGTCCTGACGAGTAGCGGCGACGGTGTCCTGCTCGATATCTCGAATCCGCGCCAGCATCCATGACGCCAGCGATGCTGTGACGACCCCGAGCAACGCAATCCCACAAAGCATCAGCGCGGCACCGACGAGTGGTCCCGTCATCGTCACCGGGAAGTGATCGCCGTAGCCGACCGTGGTCATCGTGGTCAGCGCCCACCAGAGCGCGTCGCCGTAGCCACTGATGTTCGCGTCCGGCGCGTCCCGTTCCGCGTCGAGCG
>Ga0307291_1000379_pt1 | contig 11369 bp, 10 predicted proteins | sample ER_DNA_148_FD_194474 | JGI IMG/M metagenome (GOLD analysis project Ga0307291, IMG submission 194474) | Bulk soil microbial communities from the East River watershed near Crested Butte, Colorado, United States - ER_DNA_148 | ecosystem: Environmental > Terrestrial > Soil > Floodplain | place: USA...
CTTCATGCCGGTCGTGTCGCTGCCCGACCGGCTCGGCCGTTGCGGCGTGATCACCACCCCCCATGGGGTGATCAAGACACCGGCATTCATCGCCGTAGGCACGAAGGCGACCGTCAAGGCGGTGCTGCCGGAGAGCCTGGCGGCACTTGGTGCTCAGGCCGTCCTTGCGAACGCGTACCACCTCTACCTGCAGCCCGGCGCAGACGTGATCGAGGCTGCCGGCGGCCTCGGCACCTTCATGAACTGGACAGGTCCGACGTTCACCGATAGCGGCGGTTTCCAGGTGATGTCGCTCGGCGTCGGCTTCAAGAAGATCCTCGCCATGAACACCAACGGGCTCGAGGACGATGACGTGATCGCCGAGGGCAAGACCCGATTGGCGCACGTCGACGACGACGGTGTGACCTTTAGATCGCATCTGGACGGGTCTGAACACCGCTTTACACCTGAGGTCTCGATGCAGATCCAGCATCGGCTGGGCGCGGACATCATCTTTGCGTTTGACGAGTGCACCACGTTGATGAACACCCGCAACTACCAGGAGCAGTCGGTTGCCCGGACTCAGCGATGGGCCGCTCGCTGCTTGGCCGAACATCTACGCCTGACCAGCGAGCGAGCTCACCAGGCTTACCAGGCGTTGTTTGCTGTGGTGCAGGGCGCGCAGTACCAGGATCTGCGGCGTCAGGCGGCGCGTGATCTTGTGTCGCTGGCCATTGATGGATCAGAGTTCGACGGCTACGGCATCGGTGGAGCGTTGCAGAAGGAAAACCTTGGCACGATCGTCCGGTGGGTCGCTGAGGAGCTGCCCGTTGACAAGCCTCGTCATCTGCTGGGCATCTCGGAGCCAGATGACATCTTCATCGCGATTGAGAACGGCGTTGACACCTTCGATTGCGTCGCCCCGTCGCGGGTGGCGCGCAATGCCGCCGTCTATACGACCCGTGGCAGATTCAATGTGAATGCCGCACCGAGTCGTCGGACCTTCGCGCCGATCGACGATGACTGCGACTGCTACACCTGCGCGCACTACACACAGGCGTACCTGCACCATCTGTTCAAAGCTCGCGAGATGCTCGCTTCGACCCTCTGCACGATCCACAACGAGCGATTCGTGGTACGCCTCGTCGATGACATCCGCGCCAGCATCGAAGCCGGCACGTTCTTCGACTTCAAGCTCGATTTTCTGGGCCGCTATTACGCACACCCTGAGCGCTGACGCCCCACCTTCCTCTCTGACCCCACCTATTTGGGGGCGCGGACGAGAAGGTGGCGCGTCAGTGAATAACAACGAGGTTGGGGTGGTGACCTCATGGCAAGCTACGACTTCAGTGCTGAGAGGTACGCGCAGCCTCCACGACCTGGCGGATGGCGCCCGCCACCAACATCGGTTGATCCCAGTGGATGTAGTGACTGCTGCCCTCGACGACAATGAGTTTGGCGTTCGACGAAAGGCCGGCCAGCTGCTGCTGCGCCGGTAGCCAGAGTGGGTCGTGCTCCACGTTCTGCCCTGCCGCCAACACCATCAGCGGAACGTCGCCCAGCGATGTCGCGGAGCTCAGTTGCGCGTTGTCGTGGGTTAGCAAAGCGTCCTCCCTCAGGACGGTCTTCACTTGCTGCGACCGTGCCTGGAGTACGCCGATCTCGGCTCGTGTCTCGGTGCTGAGGTTTTGCGTCGCCGGAAAGACCTGTGGCCACGCCGCCGCCCAGAAGGCACGGACCAGGCCAATTCGCGCAGCCGCCCAGATTGTCCGCTGGAACCGTCGCTGCTGCGTGTGCTCGGCAGCCAGCGCCTCGGGCGAGCGGTTGGCGTCCACGGATTCGTGCCGGGCATCGATCAGAACCATCCCCACGACAGCTTGTGGATACCGATTGGCAAAAAGGCGCACGTGTTTGCCGGCCGCCGAATGCCCCACCAACACATAAGGACCTTGGATGCCAGCATTGACCAGCAGGGTGTGGAGTTCGTCGGCAATTTGGCTCGGTGTGCGGGCGTCAGGGCTGGGATCGCTCCAGCCATAGCCGGCGCGGTCGTACGCGCAGACCCGAGTGGTCGCAGCCAATTCGGGTTGAACGAGGCTCCAGTCGAGCGAGAAGCCACCCAGGCCAGCATCCAGCACAACGGTTGGGCTGCCTTCCCCGACGCAATGAATGTGCAGCCGGTAACCGCCGACATCGACCCGCTGGCCTGGTGCGGGATAGCGAGTGTCATCACCGGCCGCCATGATCGCCTCGTAGATCGCGCCGCTCGCCGCCAGCAAGACGATCAGCGCCAATAGTCCGAGCAGAATACGTCCAGTCCACAGGAGCCAGCGGTTCCGGCGCCGCTGCGGTTGCGGCGATGCGACTGCGTTCGGTGACGAGGTCGTCGTCTCCATGGTCACTCCTCAGGTGGCGTCGTTCAGTCCTCACAGATGCGGTTGGCCTCGCTGCGACTCTCGACCAGGAATGTGTCCGCGGCCGACCGTGCGCAGTCTGAGGTGTAAATCGACGTGTGACCGTCTCCGGTACGGGTCAGCAGGGCACTGCCATCGATCTGGTCGCTCGATCATGGTCGGCGAGAGGAAGGTTTCGGCATCTGCGATGTACTTCGCTGCACCATCGCCAGGCCGCCAGGATTGAAGAACAACGTGCCAATACGCCGCGTCGGATCCTTGGCCGGCAAACGCGGCCGCGACACCGACCCGCTGAAAACGTCGTGCCGGACGTCTGATCATGGCCGCATCCTCCCGACCCGGTTCTACACAGACCATGACACCGACGTAACGATTCGCTACAGGTGGCGGACTGGCCACCTGTAGGTCGGGTTTCTGGTGGTTCTGCTCACCTGGCTTTCGGCGGCGAACATCAAGTCACGGCAACGCCCGCGCGCTTCAGTGAACCACCTGCTTCTCGGCTCCCGCGCCGGTCAGGGCCCGTACGGACAGCTCGTCGTAGCGCTCCGCAGAGTGGACCTCCTTGCTGATCAAGGTGCCGACGATTCCGCACAGGAACCCGAACGGGATCGAGATCAGCCCTGGGTTGCGTAGCGGGAACCAGTCGAAGCTCGCACTCGGGAACAGCGACGTGGGGGTACCGGAGACAACAGGTGAAAAGGTCACCAGCAGCACTGCCATGATCAATCCGCCGTAGATACTGAAGACCGCGCCCATGGTGTTGAACCGCTTCCAGAACAGGTTGTACAGCAGCGCTGGCAGGTTCGCCGACGCCGCGACGGCAAACGCCAGCGCTACCAGGAAGGCGATGTTCAGCCGTTGTGCGGGGATGGCGAGCAAGATCGCAATCGCTCCGATACCAAAGGCGGCAATCCGGGCTACCATCAACTCGCTCCTCTCCGACGCCTGCCCTTTCTTGAACACGTTGGCGTAGAGGTCATGCGCAACCGAGGACGCCGACGTCAGGGTCAGTCCCGCGACCACTGCGAGGATAGTGGCGAAGGCGACCGCTGAAATCAGAGCCAGCAGGACCGATCCGCCGACGGTACCCTCTCCGCCGCCGACCGCCTGTGCCAGCAGGGGTGAGGCTGCGTTACCGGCCGAGGTCTGGATCTGGCTGCCCTTGCCCGTGTCGACAAGTGCTGCAGCACCGAAGCCGAGCACCAGCGTCATCAAGTAGAACGAACCGATCAGCCCGATCGCCCAGAGCACCGACTTGCGTGCCGCATGCGCGGTCGGCGTGGTGTAGAAGCGAATGAGGATGTGCGGTAGGCCAGCGGTGCCGAGGACCAAAGCCAAAGCAAGCGACAAGAAGTCGATCTTGCCGACCAGGTCCTTACCGTAGAGCAGTCCAGGTTGCAGGAAGGCCTCTCCCTTGCCCGACTTCTCGGCTGCCGCGCCAAGCAGGTCGGACAAGTTGAAGCCGAACTTAACCAGCACCAAGAATGTGATCAAGATTGTGCCGACCATCAGCAGCACGGCCTTGACGATCTGCACCCAGGTGGTGCCCTTCATCCCACCAAAGGTCACGTAAATGATCATCAACACACCGACCAAAACGATGACCAGGTTCTTCACAGCCGGGCTGGTGACTCCGAGGAGCAGACCCACGAGGGCTCCGGCGCCGACCATCTGGGCCAGCAGGTAGAAGATCGACACGACGATCGTCGATATGGCCGCTGCGCTGCGGACCGGCGTCTGACGCATCCGGTACGCCAGCTGATCGGCCATTGTGTAACGACCGGAGTTGCGCAGCAGCTCCGCGATCAGCAGCAGGGCTACCAGCCAAGCCACCAGGAATCCGATGGAGTAGAGGAAGCCGTCGTAGCCGTACAATGCGATGGCACCGGAGATGCCGAGGAATGACGCGGCTGACATATAGTCGCCGCTCACCGCCAGACCGTTTTGGAAGCCGCTGAAGGAGCGGCCACCGGCGTAGTAGTCCGCGGCGGTCTTGCTCTGCCGCGAAGCCCAGAAGGTGATGTAGAGGGTGACTGCGACAACAGCGAGAAACAGGCCGATAGTCAAGGCGCTGTTGCCGGCGACGAGTGGTACCAGCATTGCGGTGCTCATCGGCCGGTCTCCTTGTAGAACTCATCCCGCAGCTCCGAAGCCAGCGGGTCTAGCGACTTCTTGGCATGTCGGGCGTAGAGGTAGGCGATGGTGAAGGTCGAGACGAACTGCAGCAACCCCCACACCAACGCGATGTTGATGTTCCCGACGACCTTGGTGTCCATGAAGTCGCGGGCCCAGTTGGCGCAGATGACGTACAGGAGGTACCAGGCCATGAACACGATCGTCGCCGGGAAGATGAAGCTGCGATATCTGCGGCGCAGCTCCACAAAGTCGCTTTCCTGAGCGATCGCGTTGTAGACCTCGTGATCATGAAGGGGAAGCCGGTCGGCTTCTCCCGAATCAGAGACCGGGGTGGAGCGGTCAGCCATGAGAAAACCTCCATCGCAGGATCCTGCATAGGACCATAACCCTCACTGGTCTGGTCGGGAAGCCCGGTTGCGCGTGTCTGAGGATTCATCTGCCGGCATCACTGTCGTTAGTGGTCAAGAGCGGAGGAAGAGCAGTACGGCCAGCACCCGCCGTGACTCACTTCCAGTCGCAGGAATGCCAAGCTTGGTGAAGATCGTCGATACGTACTTCTCTGCCGCGCGTTGGGTGATCACCATCGACTCGGCAATGCCGGCGTTCGACGCTCCGGTTGCCATCAGCTCCAACACCTCGCGCTCCCGGGGCGTCAACGAATCGAGCGGGTCGGAACTGCGGTGGCGCTTCAGCATGGTGGACACGATCGTGGGATCCAAAGCAGAACCGCCATCGGCGACCCGCCGCAGCGCCGCAATGAACTCCTTCACCTCGCTCACCCGATCCTTCAACAAATAGCCAACTCCCTCAGCCGAGTCGGCCAGCAACCGCATCGCCAGCCCCACCTCGACGTACTGGGAGAGAACGAGCACGCCGACGTCGGGATATTTCCGCCGCATGGTCAGGGCAGCCTGCATCCCCTCGTCGGTGTGGGTCGGTGGCAGCCGGATGTCGACGATGACGGCATCCGGCGGGTCTTCCGCTACGCGTGCCAGCAGCTCATCGGCAGTGCCGCATCGAGCTGTGACCTCGATACCGGCATCTGTCAGCAGCTGCGCGACGCCTTCGCGCAGTAACACGCTGTCCTCGGCTATGGCTACCCGCACGGTAGCTCCGCTCGTACCCGGGTGCCTTTGCCGGCAGCTGTCCAGATTCGCAGCCGACCATTCAGAGCTTCGACGCGATCGGCCAGCCCGCGCAAACCCGTTCCGTCTTCGGAATCTGCACCGCCGATGCCATCATCGACGATTTCCGCTACCAATGTGCCGTCGGTCACCCCAACATCCACCGTGACCCGCTTCGCGTGCGCGTGCTTTGTCACGTTGGTCAGGCTTTCGGAGACGACGTAATAGGCGGCTACTTCGAGCGGCTCCGAGAGCCGTGGCAATCCATCAGTCGTCAGTCGCACATCGAGCGGTGTGGCGGCCACCAAGGAGTCCAACGCAACAGCGAGCCCGTGTCCGCTCACGACCGCCGGATGCAATCCGTGGGCAATGTCGCGAAGCTCGCCAAGGGATTCGGCGACTTCACGACGAGCGTGTTTCAGTCTGGTCTGGGTCGCGGGATCGCTGCCCGTCTGCTCAGCAAGCAGGCCAAGTTCGAGGGCCAGAGCTACCAAACGCTGTTGGGCACCGTCGTGCAGGTCTCGTTCCAGTCGGCGTCGCTCATTCTGTTCGGCTTCGAGAACCCGGGTACGGGAGCCGTGCAGTTCCTGTAGCCGGGCCCGAAGCTCCGCCTCGAGTCGGCCATTCTCCAACGCGATGCCGGCGGCTGCGCTGACCGCCTCGACTAGCTCAGGCTCCTCGCCCAGCGTGGCGTCGTACACCAGTGCTGCAATCTGCTCACCGTGATGTTCGACGACGGTGACCTGGCGTCCGCTGTCCAGCTCCGGAAGCGTCGTCGAATTGCCATTCTGATCGGCCCAGCTCCCGTACTGGGGCAGCCAGTAGATCAAGGACAAGGTCGGGTCGCGCAGCGCCTGGGCCAGTAGCTCCTGGAGGTCTGGCGCCGGGCTAGCGCGTAGCTGTACCAACAGCTCACTAACACCGGCCTTGGCCAGGCGAACATCGAGCAGCCCGGCAAGGAAGGCCAGTGGCACCAGCCCGGCCGTTGCAAAGGTTGCCAACCGGATGATCTCGAAGCCTGGGAGCTGGAACGCGCCTGCCGTCAGCAGGGCGGCCAGCATGACCAGCGACAAGCTGAAGCAGTTGATCACGATCTGAGCCGGACGGCGGCGCTGCCAGCGTGGCAGTGCCCACCAGCGACGCCAGAGCAAGACCACGCCAACGAGCGAAAGCGCGCTGAGCGTAAGCAGCTGCACGTTCTGCACGACTTCTGCGGCGGTTTGCCGCTTGACAACTGCCAGCATGTGACGATCGTTGAAGCCGCCCAGCATCAAGATCACGATTTGCAGGCCTACCGCCGCGACGTATCCGATGATCACCACCACTCGCTCGGCTCGCCCAGCGAGTCGGCCAGTGGGGTAAGCGAGGAACACGTGCAGCCAGATGGCCGCGACCAGTAGGTCAGATAGCTGGCCGATCGTGTTGAGCACAGGCTGGTTCGTCCACTGCAGGGTGGAGAGCTGAGTGACGAATCCCGCCAAGATCATCAATGGCCCGAAGGCACTGTCTGGCCGTCTCCGCCATGCCACGATTCCGGCGAAAATGAAGGGGAGTGTGACCCACCAGACGAGCAGGACGCGAAGCGCAGGCTGGTAGAGCTCCTGGTTGACTACGGCCAGCCCGGCAGTGACAGCACAGGATGCCACCGCGGCCAATCCGAGGATCCACAGCAGGGCTGGCTTAGGAGCCGCTCTGTGCCGTTCAGGCAACAGCGGGAGGACTGCAGCCATCCGAACCTCTCCTTGCCGTCTCACGATAGTGCCGCCCGCCGCACGAATGACAGGACCGCGGCAGCAGATTCACCAGAAAACCGACTACCGGATCACCGGTTTGCTGCATGTCGTCGTGTCGTCAGCCGTGGAAGTTTGTGAAGGGTAGCGATCACGAGGAGCTGATATGAAGACACGCATCGTGCAAAACGAGCCGAACGATCCGGATTCAGGCCAGGCGTCTGTAACGCCGACGAGGCAGACCGACGCCGTGACAGGAAGCTCAGCGGCGACTCCTACGAACGGGTTTCGAGCCTTCGTGCGTCGTCGTGAGCTGGTGATCTTCTTCGCCCTCACGTACCTGATCGGCTGGTCGACCCTGCCATTTGGAAGCTTCCTGGCGTTTTCGCCGCTCGTGTCGGCGATCATCGTCATCCTGGTCGCCGAGGGATTGCCGGGGCTCGTTCGGCTGGGTCGGCGCGTCATTCGCTGGCGAGTGAACTGGATCTGGTACGCGGCTGCGATCGGCCTGCCGCTGCTGGTCCATGCGGTGGGGATCAGCCTGAACATGGCAGTAGGTGCACCTGCTCCCTCGATGGCCCAATTCCAACCGTGGTATGCGGTGTTGATGGTCTTCGGACTAAGCATGGTGAATCCCCTTGAGGGCCCATTGGGAGAGGAGCCGGGTTGGCGCGGCTTTGCCCAGCCGAGGCTGCAATCGAAGTGGTCACCACTGGCGTCCGCCGCCCTGCTCGGACTGCTGATAACTGCCTGGCACCTGCCATTGGTCTTCATGCCGCAGTTCGACCTCAGCCTGCCCGACATCGTGACGACTGTGCTGGTCACCTTCTGGTACGTCTGGTTGTTCAACCGGACCGGCGGCAGCGTGTTGCTGACGCTGATCGCGCACGCCACTGAGGGCAGTGTCAACTTTCAGGGTCTGTGGGCTGCCGGACCTAACGCCGACCGGACATCGTGGACTTGGTTGATTTCTTGGGCTCTCCTCGTTGCTGCCCTCTTGATCTTCGATCGCAAGTCCTGGCGGACGGCACCAGAGTCGGCCATCGATCGGGTACCCGGCCGAATAAGTTGATCACTACTGATGACCCTGCCCCGCGTTTCTTCGCACAAGGCCACGAACGAATGCCGAATCCGGCTCTTTGGATTGCATTCATGGCCCTGTGCGAAGAAACGTCAGACCCTGATGCGTCGCTGCCTACTGAGCCGGCATCGCTGAGATGTCAAGGTGGAACGACCATTGATGGCCGTCGAGGTCACGGAAGCCTCGCATGTACATCACGCCGTCATCGAATGCGCCACCCAGCGCTTCCGCACCCGCTGCGACGGCCTTATCTGCAAGATCATCGACCTGCTGTCTACTCTCGGCTGACAAGCCGACGATCACCTCGCTGCTGTTCGACGTGTCAGCGACCTCTCGCTGCGTAAAGCTCGTGAACGACGGCTCTGCCACCAGCATGGCCCACGAATCATCGCTGATGATCATGCATGCAGTGTTCGGGTAGGAGAACCCTTCGTTGAACGAGCATCCGATCTTGGTGAAGAAGTCCTTACTCCTCGCCAGGTCTTGGACGGGCAAGTTCACGAAGGTCCCCATCGCCATCGTGGTCTCCTCTCGTGCGGTGGGGCTTTCTGTCACAAGATCACCATGTGTCCGCGGCCGACTCAGCTCGGAGACCGAGCGCCGACGTACCTGCCGAGCCAGTCAGTGAGATCGGAACACATCTCAAAAGTCTCCAGCACGAAGGTCCGGAGCCGTGGCCCGTTCTGCAGCTCGGATCCGGAGCGCGTGCGCGTCGCAATGAGGCCCTTCTGACGCAGCAGGTCGGCTCGAGGATGATCTCGGGGGTAGCCACGTGGCACGGTCTTCAGCGGCTCGGGTCCACCCGGACCAAGCTGTATTGAGCGGCGTCGCCGTAGCGCGGCGAGGATCTCGGAGAGTTCCTCGCCGCTCGCATCGTCGGCGACAGCTTGTCGATAGCGCTCGAGCTCTTCTGGCTGCATTATGTAGTTCCCACAGGCCACCATGAGTCCTGAGGCGTCGAGATGCAGATAGAAGACGGCCCCTGGTGCGCCGTGAGCAGCGCCGTGCATGATCTTGTACGGTGATTTGTCAGCTGAGAATCGGACGTCTCGATTCATCCGAAAGACTTTGAATGGCTGATATTCCTCGGGCAGCGAATCCAGCAGCGCAGCCATCGGATCGCGTATCTCGCGGTCGAATACATCCTTGTGGGCCAGCCAGAACTCCCTGGTGTTCTGATCCTCCAGATCCTCGAAGAACTCGGTTGCCGCCGGGCTGAAGCCGCTAAGCCGAGTCGATGTTGCCATGATCACTCCTTGATTCAGCTGCACCGAGCTCGGTGAAAATCGTGAGTTGCACGCCGGCAGGACCGTGCAGCCGGGCGTTGAGCGAGCGCCACGGTGTAACAGTAGGAGGCGCAATGAGCTCAGCGCCCGCGGCAGTCAGCCTTCTCGTCACGCCTGCAGAGTCGTCAACCTCGAAAGCCAGCCGATACTTTCCGCTCACCCCGGTCCGCCCAACCTCCACAGTGTCGATCAGCTCGATCTGCGGCCGGTTCGAGAGTTCGAGCGTCGCACGACCCGCGGCCAAGATCATCACCTGCGCCCCGTTCGCACCGTCATAGTTCTCCTCCGCGACGAGCCCCAGCTCATCACGGTAGAAGCGCACCGCGCTGTCGTAGTCGTCGACGGCGACGACCAACCGCATCTGACGCACCGGCGTGTCACTTTGAGCCGGAACCGTCGCGTAACCCGGCTCACGCTTCTTGATCGCTCTGATCACCGCGTAGGTGACCGGCAGCATGATCACTTCCACCATCACCTTGTAGACATAACCTGCGACGGCGTAGCTGATCAATCCGCCCCACGTCGGGAAGACCCCGACAAAGGCGATGAAGCAGAACAAGGCAGTGTCGGCGAACTCGCCGACCACGGTTGAGCCGATGAGCCGCGCCCAGAGATGGCGCTCCTTCGTCCGCTCCTTGATCTTGACCACCACGTACGCATTGAGCATCTGGCCGGCGAGATAGCCGGCAAGACTCGCGATCACGATCCGCGGCACGAACCCGAGCACCGCGACAAACGCTTCCTGGTTCTCATAGCCAGGTCCTGGTGGTGCGGCACCGACGGCAAGGAAGGTGACAGATGCGAGCGCTCCCAGCGCGAAGCCAACCCAGATCGCCCGCTTCGCCTGGCGCAGCCCGTAGACCTCGGCCAAGACGTCGCCGACGATGTAGGTCAGCGGGAAAAGAAAGGCGCCCCCATCGGTGAAAATCCCGCCACCGACGAACGCGGGCAGCCCGTCGACGACGGTGATCGTCTTGGTCGCGGCGATATTGGAGATCAGCAGCAGGCCACAAAAGACCGCCACGATTACGGCGTAGATGCCGCTTGGCGCAGTAGCAAACGATGCAGTAGCGCGCGCCTCCCGCGGCTGCGTTGCTGACAGGGTGGTCACGCGCAGCGATCCTACGGGGCTTGATTTTGGGCGCTTCTTGCGCATACCGACGCTCGAAGCGCATGCCAACCGCCATCGGCAGATCCCGCTCATGGCAGGCTGGCCACATGAGCGACTACCCGAACGAGGTCCCCGACGAGTCCGAGCAGTTTGACCAGCTCGAGCCGCAACGATCCTTGATCGATCGCGGCGTGGATGACCCGCTTGACGAAGGCTATTCGCCACCCGAGCGTTACTCCGCGCTGATCCGTGAGGGCGAACACGAGACGCTGGCCGAACGCCTCGACGAGGAGATTCCAGAGCCAGACCCGTACGCGCCGCCCTCAGCTGAGGAAATCGTCGACGACGGTGAGGTGGGAGAAGAGCGTGCCGGCCGGCTGGTAGATACCAACGGGGGCATCGGACCTGATGTGGAGTCTGACCTCGTTGGTATCGATGTCGGCATCGACGGCGCCGGAGCAAGCGCGGAGGAGGCCGCCGTCCATATCGTTCCCGACGAGGAATGAGC
>Ga0307291_1000383_pt1 | contig 11331 bp, 11 predicted proteins | sample ER_DNA_148_FD_194474 | JGI IMG/M metagenome (GOLD analysis project Ga0307291, IMG submission 194474) | Bulk soil microbial communities from the East River watershed near Crested Butte, Colorado, United States - ER_DNA_148 | ecosystem: Environmental > Terrestrial > Soil > Floodplain | place: USA...
TGGATCATTGCCGACTTGATCGACATCTTGGCCAAGCCGGAGCGACAGCGCAAGATCATCAGCGACGAGCTCGCCGAGATCGTGGATAAGTACGGTGACGAGCGGCGCACCGAGATCATCGGCGCCGACGGCGATCTTTCGAACGAAGACTTGATTCCCGATTCCGACGTGGTCGTTACGATCACTCGCGGCGGGTATGCCAAGCGCACCAACAGTGACCTTTACCGCCGGCAAAAGCGCGGCGGCAAGGGCGTACGCGGGGCAACGCTACGCACCGACGATGAGGTCGAGCACCTGTTCGTCACCACCAATCACCACTGGATCTTGTTCTTCACCGACAAGGGGCGGGTGTATCGGGCCAAGGTGTGGCAGCTCCCAGAGGCCGGCCGTGATGCCAAGGGCGGGCATGTCGCGGGATTGCTGTCGTTCTTGCCTGATGAGGAGATCGCGCAAGTACTGGCCATTCGGGATTACTCGGCGGCTCCGTACCTCTTGCTCGCTACCAAACGCGGCCTAGTCAAAAAGACCGCACTGCAGGCGTACGACTCACCTCGCCAGACGGGCATCATTGCCGTCAACTTCCGGGACGAGGATGACGAGCTGATCGGAGCCGGACTATGCGGGCCGGATGACGAGGTGCTGTTGATCTCTCGGAAGGGTCTGGCGATTCGCTTCCCCGCAAACGATTCCGAGCTGCGGCCGATGGGCCGGGCAACGTCCGGGGTTAGTGGAATGAAGTTCCGGCGGGGCGATGAGCTGCTCTCGATGTCGATCATCCAGGCTGGCACGACCGATGACGAGCGCTTCGTCTTCACGGTGACTGATGGCGGTTTTGCCAAGCGGACTCACATATCCGAATACCGTCACCAGGGCCGCGGTGGCCTTGGGATCAAGGCAATGAAACTCAACGAGGATCGCGGTTCGTTGGTCGGGGGACTTGTGGTGACTGACAATGATGAAGTCATCGCCATCAAAGCAAGTGGTCAAATCACTCGCAGCGCTGTCGCCGAGGTTCCGGTCAAGGGGCGTGACACGATGGGAGTCAGGTTTGTCGGAGTAGGCGATAGCGACTCGGTCGTCGTCATTGCGCTCAATCCTGAGACAACTGCAGAAGTAGTAGAGCTTGCAGGCGACACTGCTGCAAGTGATGATTCCAATTCGACCTCGAGCGTGGCTGAGGAGGATTCCTCGCTCGGGTCGGAAGCAGAACGGTGACCCGTGACCCCACACGGGTAATCGAAGGTCCGGGGGTCCAGGAGGATGACAGGTGAGTACAGGCAACGCGGAGCAGCCATCCGCCCAGCATCAATCCGCCCAGCAGCCATCCGCAGAGGCACCGAAAGGCCCTAGCTCCCCGAATCGCGTCGAGACGAGCCCTCAGGCTCGTCAAGGTGTCCAGGAGCGTCCGCCGACGCGTGGCCCAGAGGACCAGTCCAATGGCAACGGTTCGGAGAATCGAACTGTTTCTGAAAAGCTGCCAGGCGCGCCACAGCAGCGCACAACTCAGCAGCCGACGCCGGCCGGGAAAGCCGGTCCAACCGGGAAGCCTCCTGACGATGTCCACAAGAACTCCAACGGACAGAGCAGGGACGACCGTAACCAGCCCGTGTCGGCCACCCCTGGAGGGCAAGCCAAAGCAGCGGCTCGCGGCAACCCCGGCCAGCAGTCACCATGGACAGCTGCCCATGCAGAACACAGCGCCGGACGGACCGCAGGAAGCCCTGCCAGTGGGCCCAGCCAGCCTAAACCCGCGCAGGCGCCGCCGAGTCAGCAACGACCTCAATCGGAAGCCGGAGGCCAAGCGAGCGCCCCGGCCCCGGCCAAGCCGAGTGCCACGACTTCACCGGCTCCAACTGAACAGCCTGCGCAGACTGCCGTACCGGTGTGGGATCCGCCGCCGGCGCCGTACCCGAAGCAATCGTTTCTAGCCCGACTGGGGATCGGAAAGAAGCCGGCGCAGTCCGAGGATGAGTCAGGAGCTCCGGCGGCCGCACCTCAAGGTCCTGCTGCGACCGCGCCCCCGGTGCCGGCCCCAGCACAACCAGGTGGGGCTCAATCGGCTCGGCCACAATCAGGCGGGGCGACTGGAGCTATGGGTGCGGCAGCCCCTCAGACTCGTACGCCAGCTCAGCCGGCACCTGCTCCGCAGCCGAAACCTGCAGCGCAACCAACGCCGCAGGCGCCGGCCGGACAGCCGAGTGTGCCGCAGCCACAGGGTCGGATAGAGGACACCACTGGGCGTACGCCTCCCATCCCGGCCGCTCCTCGCCCGGGGCCGGTCGCTCCTCCACCAGGACCACAAGCTCGGATGCCGGTGGCACCGACGCATCCCGGTGCACCCGGACCTTTTCCGGTTCCAGCACCAGTCCAAGCACTCAAAGAGGCTGCGACGGCGACCAACCCAGCCGTCACCGCAGCAGCTTCACAGTCCGCCATCGAAGAGGCGCATCACACGGGTAAACCCAAGGTCGGGGTAGCCCGGCGAACCCGTAAGGCACGGCTGCGGCTGTCGCGGCTTGACCCGTGGTCGGTGATGAAGACTTCGTTCCTGTTCTCCATCGCTGCCGGCATCATGCTCGTCGTTGCGGTGTACTCCATTTGGACGGTGCTGAGCACCTCCCACCTCTTTGACTCCGTCAACGAGATTGTGCGCAGCGTTGTCTCGACGCCCGGCGACACCACGCCGTTCCGGATCCAGGAGTACATCAACACCCAGAAAGTCATGGGTGTGACTGCCTTGATCGCTTGCGTGGACGTTGTGATCTTCACGGCGCTGGCAACGCTCGGGTCGTTCCTGTACAACCTCGCGGCCACCATGCTCGGCGGCCTCGAGATCACCCTCGCCGAGGACTGACCCGCTCTCATAGCCCGTCCCTTGTCGGTAACCTACGTTCACGTAGGTTGCATACGCTCTGCATAGGTTGCAACCCATGCAGACCGTCAGGAACCTATGCAGGGCAAAGGATCGCGGCGCTGTTCAGGGCACGCCGGAAGAGATTTGGGGCGTTACTGGGGATCAGATAGCCTTGCGGATTGTGCCCATCCGGGCGCTTCCTCAGCATGCGGGCCTATAGCTCAGTCGGTTAGAGCGCTGCCCTGATAAGGCAGAGGTCAGTGGTTCAAGTCCACTTAGGCCCACACCCCTAGAGCACCTAGTCAGCAGCAATTTCCTGCGGCCGGTGATCCAGACCGGCGCGAAGGTGATGGACCGGCTGTTCAGCATGGACCGTAGACAAGCAGATTGACAAGCAGGTCGGACCGGAGCTGGGAGTCACACACGTTCCGGCATCCTCGCCAAGCGCATGATGGCTGATTATCTGCGTTGCGGCTTCGCCACCGCGACATGGGTGTGCAGATCCGGGTCAGCGGCACGGCTGTCGCGGTGGGTGAACGCGGCGAATCACCCGGCGTCTGGCTCGGCTCCAGCCTGATTGCACTTCTGATGAATCTCTGCGCCGCTCGATCGAACCGCTTCCGCTCACCAAGTGCCTCGTCACGTTCCTGCATGCCGTTCCGCAGGAGCCTGTACGCGTCGTTAGCGAACTCGAGGAGCCCTGCTTGCATGATCACTCAACACAGCGACATCCACCTGCCAAGACTCACCGACAGCATGGCTTACAAAAGACTGCAGCGTTACGGGTTTCCTCGTGAACCCCACGGCGCGGCCGATGAGTTTGTGGCTCCCGGCCGGTCCAAGCTCGTGACACCCAAGGAAAGGACACCGCCATGTCGGAGCTTCTCGTCGACTTCATCACCTCCCTCGACGGCCACGCATCGGGAAAGGGATGGCCCGGGTTCTGGGGCCTCGAGGGCCCGGAGTACCTCGCCTGGCTCGGCGAGCAGCCCGAGGCCACCTTCCTGATGGGAGCGAACACTTACCGCCTGATGTCGGGCTTCGCCGCCGGCGAGGTCCCGGATGGCCAAGACGAGTTCAGGCCCGTAGAAGAGGAGTCCGTCGACGAGCTCACGCAAGCGTCCAAGGTGGTGTTCTCCTCCTCACTCGAGGAGCCACTGACGTGGGCCAACTGCACGCTCGTCCGCGACGACGCCATGGAGGCGGTCCGCGCCATGAAGGAGAACGGCTCAGGGCTCCTCAGCACGATCGGCAGCCTCAGCCTGTGCCGGTCCCTGCTACTGGCCGGACTCGTCGACCGCTTCCGGGTCGTGATGTTCCCGGTGATCACCGGGGCCACGGGCGAAGAACGCATCTACGACAGCTATCCGGACGTCGCCCTCGAGATGATCGAGCACCGGACCTTCGACGGCCGCATCCAGCTGGGCGAGTACAAGCCCCGCGTGCTCGAGCACCCGCCGCTCGGTGGCCCTGCGTGACCCACGGGCCCCACGCGAGAGATGGCAAGGGTCAGATGCGGGCAAGACTGGGCTAGGGCCGCATGCTCAGAAGAGCGCCCAGCGACCAGCCTCGGATGTCTTCCCAAGCTGAGAAGGAGCAGCCAATCGAGCAGCCTACGGGCCGATCAGTGACGGACCTGCTCGCGTCGCCGTGGGTGGCAGCAAGCGCAGCAGCGATACGGCGGACCTCACGCTCGCGACTCGTAATGCGTAGGGCTGGAGTCTTCGCTTCGCTGCGGGCGGCCGCGTCGAGGGGCCCGCGGGTCACACGGCCCTCAATGGCTCGGCCGTGCCTACTTTCGTACGCGGAAGCGGAGCATCGTCACGGGACCTGACTGCCTATTGCTGAACGGTTCCAGATCGATCCTGCCGAGGCCCGAGGTCGAGAAGCGCACGCCGTCGCCAAGCAACACTGGCAGGACATACACCAGGACCTCGTCGACGAGCCCTCGCTGCAGGCACTGGCTGGCCAGGTCGGCCCCGAGGATCTCCAGGTTCTTCCCACCCGCGGCAGCGCGTGCCGTGGCGACGGCCTCCGCGAGATCGCAGGTGAGAAAGGTGACCCCTTGCTCCGGCTCGTCCGGTGGCTGGTGCGTCAGGACGAACACCGGCCCCCCGTCGTAATCGGTGTCCTCGTCGGACATCCGCTTGCCGACCTCGTAGGTACCCCGGCCGACGAGCATGGCACCAGTGGCCTGCATGACCTCAGGAAACGGGTCCTCTTTGAAGAACTCGAGGATCCATCCCATCGCGTTGTCGGGGCCAGCGATGAAGCCGTCCAGCGACATCGCCCTGTTCACCACGACCTTGCCCAGGCCAACCTCTGTGTCGCTCATACCGGTGACGACCCGACGCAAGTCACGAAGTCATCGGCGTCGATGAAGCAATCAGGCGGACCGTCGTTCACAAGGCTGGATCGTAGTCCGGAATCCTGGGGCTAAAGCCCGGGCGCTGATCTCAGTTGCTGATCAAACTCATGATGTCGGGTCGGGCTGCTTGTCGATCTGCTTGTCAACGAGCCCACGGAGCGAGCGGCACCACCGGACGACCGTGGACCCCTCTGTCGGTCACCCACAGCTGAACAGCGGTCACCGGGTCCACCTGATAAGGCAGAGGTCAGTGGTTCAAGTCCACTTAGGCCCACCCCTTCGATCTTCACTCCCACCAGCGCAAACGCTCGTGCCAGGTGTGTCGACCTTCTCGGGTCAATGGCCAGAGGGGGCAGCAGGGCCTCACGATCCTCCGTCCGCCGCAGCTCGCTCAGCAGACGCCGGATCGGCCCCCCGGCACGGCGTCCAGGTGGTCCACAGCCTCGTCCGAGCCGTCCTGGAACAGCCCGCGGTGGCGGGTTAGCGTGAACGCCACATTGTTGTGACCCGCCCACTGGGAGACCTCGCGGACGTTGCAGCCAGCGGCCACCAGGATCGTGACGAAGCTATGCTGCTGATCGTCGACCGGGCTCACGACGCGCCGAAGAAGGCGAGGATCCGGTCGGCGACCGGATCCGGCCGCTGGTCCGCCAGGAAGTGCGACGCCCCCTCGATGGGCCCCACCGCGAGGTCGTCCGCATACGCCTCATAGCCGCCGTGCACATCCGGTACCAGGGCGCGATCCGCGGTGCCGTAGAGCACGAGGGTGGGCACGGCCAGCCGGCTCTCCCGGTACGCCCCCGTGACGATGCGGCGCAGCTCGGGCAGGATCAGCCCGCGGTAGATCGCCGATCCGGCCCGCGCGCGCTCGGGCTGCCGCAGCGGGGCGAGGAACGCCTCGCGGTCCTCCGCCGACCGAAGGGCGCCACCGGCGCCATCCTGCTCCAGCAGGTAGCGCGCCAGCCGCTGGTCTCCCCGGGCGAGCAGGCGGGGCCCGAGTCCCGGCGTCGCGATCACCGGCTGGAACCACAGCCGCCACGCGCCGCGGAGCATCGCCGGCCGGAACCGGATCCACGGGTGCGGAGTGGCCAGGCTGACGTACTGCTCGATCCGCTCCGGACGGTGGGTCGCCAGCTGGAAGCCGACGATTGCCGACCAGTCGTGGGCAACCAGACGGATCCGGTCCAGGCCGAGGCAGTCGAGCAGGGCAAGTACGTCGGCCCGCTGCTGCTCGCTGGTGTAGCCCTCGGCGGGCGCGTCGGTCCAGCCCGCTCCGCGCAGGTCTGGGCAGATCACGCGATAGTACGGAGCCAGTCGAGGGATGATGCCGCGCCACTCCCACCAGTGCTGCGGAAAGCCGTGCAGCAGCAGCACCGGCTCCCCTGCTCCGGCCTCGGCCACATGCATCCGCAAGCCGGGCAGGTCGACGTACGCGTGCTCGACGCCGCTGAGCGTCGGCAGGGCGATGGTTTCCATGGCCGGGACGCTACTACTTCTATAGTGACTTGTCACTAGGCTTATAGTAATCCGTTGTGACGCCAACCAAGCTCCGGGTTTTGGAGGCCGCGGTCGAGTTGCTGGGCACCGAGGGGCTCCGCGCCCTGACCCATGCCCGGGTGGACGAGCAGGCCGGCCTGCCCAAGGGCTCGACCTCCAACTACTTCCGCACCCGGGCCCAACTCGTGACCGGCGTCAGTAACTGGATCAGCGAGCGGGAGCTGACCGAAGCGGACGACATGGCGACCGCCCCCCACTCCCCGGCCGACCTGGTGGAGACCCTGGCGGCCGGGATCGACTTCCTGACCGGCCCCAACCGGTCCATGACCGCCGCCCGGCTCACCCTGTTCATGGAGGCCAACCACAACGCCGACATCCGCGCGGCCGTCTCCAAGACCCGCAACGTGATGGAACACTCGATCGTCGCCGCCATGGCCCGCCTCGGCGCCGCCGACCCCTACGCCGCCGGCCTCGCCCTTATGGCCTGCTGCGAGGGCATCATCCTGCACCGCATCGCCCGCCACGACGACACCGACGCCCGCCCCCTCCTCCGACTTGTGGTGAACGCCGCCCTCCCCTGACGCGTTCGCGCCTCCTTTCTCGCAAAGGCGGCACAACCAGTGCCAATCCCGGCCTCGCGTCACTTACCGGAGGAGGGCCTCCGAGGTTGAGGTCGCCGCGAGCCGCTGGAGCCCGTCGTACGCGGCGTCCTTGTAGGCCTCCGCGTACGTCGGCACGTTGAACGTCGTATCGAGGAAGTACTCGATCGTGTCGCGGTGGTAGATCGCCGACTGCCCGATGTGGATGAGCTCGCTGGCGACCTCGCCGAGGATGTGCGCGCCAATTACGGTCCGGTCGTCCCGGCGAAACACGAGCTTGACGAGCCCCTCAGTCGCACCGGAGATGTTGCCGCGCGCGTTGGAGGAGAAGCGTCCGCGCCCGATCTCGTAGTCGATCCCCTGTTGCGCCGCTTCCTGCTCCGTCAGCCCGACGCCGGCGATCTCGGGGATCGAGTAGACGCCGGTCGGGATGATTGCGTCGAGGGCTTCGCTGCCCGGGACGCCAAACGCGTCGCACACCGCGATGCGTCCCTGCTCCATCGCCGCGGACGCCAGCGCCGGAGGCCCGATGACGTCTCCGGCGGCGTATATGCCCGCAGCGGTCGTCCGGTAGTGGTTGTCGACAACGATGCGGCCGCGGGAGTCGATCTCCACACCAACCTGCTCGAGCCCGAGTCCTTCGGTGTTGCCCGAGCGCCCGGACGCGAATAACAGCCTCTCCGGGCGGACCTCGCTGCCGTCATCGAGGGCAACGACCAGCCCGTCCGAGTCACGAGTTACCCCGTCGATCCGTACGCCAAGACGGACATCCATGCCCATCGACTCAAAGATCCGGCGCAGGTCGCGGGAGAGCTCGGCATCGACGTAGCCAAGCAAGCGGTCCGCGCCGTCGATCAAGGTGACCTTCGCGCCAAGCGCGGTGAAGATCGACGCATGCTCGCAGCCGATCGCACCGCCGCCGACGATCACGACACTGGCAGGCGTGGAACCTATCTCGAGCACACGCTCGGAATCGAAAACCACGTGGCGGTCGGGGCGTAGCGTGGCGGTTCCCGCAACCAGCTCGACCTGGTGGCGGGCGACGTTCTCTCCGACCGCCTGGCTCATTGACCCGCTGACGTCGTCGGTGCGCTGGCTGAGCTGGTTGTGGATCGCGGACGGCTCCAGTTGCACGGATACGCCGTAGATCTCGCGCTTCCGAAAACCCGTTAGGTAGAGCGCGGACTCCCGCAAGGTCTTGGTCGGAACCATGCCGAGTCTGGTAACGGCGACGCCGCCGACCGACTGCCGGGAACGTTCGATGAGGGCGATGCGCTTGCCTAGGTACGCGGCCTTCGCGGCGGCCTTCTCGCCGGCGGGGCCGGAACCAATGACGACCAGGTCGAAGGGCTCGACGTCCGGCTTGAACTCCCGCATCATGACGTCAGCTTCTCGAGACCCCGAGGTCGTCGAGCAGGGCCGCCGCCCTATCCGCGTCTCGACCGGCGCCGAGTCGCTCAAAGATCGCAAGCGCGCTGCGTCCCTGGTCGGAGGCCGTCACGTCGTCCGGCGTGTGCGCGAGGGCGGTCGCGAGCTCGAGCCGGATCCGACCAGCCATGATCGGCCGCTCCTCGGTGCCGAGGATGTTTAGCGCCTCATTGAGAGCGGTCACTGCGCTCTCCCACTGCGCGCGGTACATCGAGATCCGGCCTTCCGACAGGCTTACCGCGGCTCGAAGCACCGGACTCTCAGACTCGAACGCGCAGGCCTCCAGCCGCTCCAGCGCCAGTTCGGCACCGTCGGGATTGTCGCGTGCCAGCTCTACCTCGACGAGCAGCTCGAGCAGCCGCCCTGCCCGGAGTCGGTCGCCGACGAGATCGTGCAGTGCGCGGTTCAGTACGGCGGCAGCCAGGTCCGGCTCCTCGCGCAGCAGGTGAAGCCTCGCCAGCTGCTCGCACACCTCAAAATGGCCGGCGTACGGCGCGAGCAGGTCGGACACCTCGTCGAGCCGTCCCTGCATCAGCCGAAGCCGGGCGAGCGCTCCCGCCGCGTCGGCCTGCTTAGACACCGCCTTAGTGGCGCTCGGACCAAAGGCGTACAGGATCTCAACCTCTGCCTCGGTCCAGCGGCCGGTGTCGCACAGCACCACGCCGTATGCCGTACGACAGTGCGAGTGCAGGATCGGAACCTTGTTCCCGCACGTCCGCTCGAGATGGAGGCGGGCCGTCCTGCTCCAGTCTTCGGCGCGCTTGAGGTCGCCGGTGCGCTCGCATGCCGAGAGCATGGCGCAGAAGATTGGACCGCTCGACAGCGGTGACACGGTGCCGGCGACGATGGCCGCCATTGCGCCATCGAGCTGGTGGAACCCGTCCGCGATGCGGCCCTGGTTGATGAGCGCGACTCCGCGGTCGGCACGGGCGCGTGCCTCAAGGTTGGGGTCGCCGAACTCCAGGCCAGTTCGAGTGCCACCACAGCGCTCTGCTCGAGGGCGTGGGCGTCGCGCACGTGACACGCGACGAGCGCCAGAGCGAGGTATCCGCGCTCGACGCAACGCCCCACCTGGTTCAGCAGCTCGCCGGCACGCCCGAGCCACTCACGCGACCCCTGCTCATCGAGGAACCCGTCGTACAGGGTGCTTGCGAGGTGCACCGCACCAAGCCCGGCACCGCGCAGGTCACCTGCCGCCAGATACCCGTGGTAGGCCAGCTCCCACAGCCGCCGGGCCTCCTCGAAGTAATCGTTGACGTACCCGAGATAGCCGAGAGTGTCATAGGCATCGGGACGGGGCTCGATGGCCAGCGCGGCCTCCAGGTAGCGCGCGGCGGCGTCGAAGTCGCCAGCAAGCACCGCCTCCCGACCGGCGGCGACGAGGCCGCGAGCCGAGCTCGTCTCCACGAGCCGATGATAGGCCCGTGCGCCCTGCGGAGGCTAAGTTGCGCAATCTCGGTGCGTTGGATTGGGTGGGTCGATGGGTAAGGATCGAGGCGCACCGACATGTACGCACGAGGAGGGAACTCTCACCATGGCCGACGCCGACGGCATCGCGAAGCTCGTCGAATTGACCAAGGACATTAAGATCACCATGTTCACCACCATCGACGCGGACGGGCACTTCGTCAGCCGGCCGATGGCGCAGCAACTGACTGAGCCGGACGGAGATCTGTGGTTCTTCGCCGAGCGCGACTCGCGGGTGGTCGAGCAGATCACGGCCAATCCCCACATCGGCCTGACCTTGACCGACAACAGCACCTGGATCTCCATCGACGGCGAGGCCCAGGTGATCCAGGACCGGGATAAGGCGAAGTCCCTGTGGAACTCGTTCGTCGAGGCCTGGCTGCCGCAGGGGCCGGACGACCCAAGCGTGGTGTTGATCAAAGTCGACCCGCACACTGCGGAGTACTGGGACACCCCGGGCGGGCGGGTGGCCTCGCTGATCAGCCTAGTCAAGTCCAAGGTCACCGGCGAGCGCTACGAAGGTGGCGATCAAGGCATAGTGACGCTGTGACGTGGTGACTCCGGCATCGGTCGAAGACTGCGGCGGCATTTGCCGAGCGGGCATCCAGGTCCGTTTAGGCCCACTCATATGGCGGGACAGGTCACCCAACACTTTCCATTGCGGGTCTATACGTGGTATGCAGTTTTTCTGCTACCGTTCGCTTTTCGGAAGGATCTTCACGAAATGAGTGATCAGACGATTGGAGCTGCGGTCAGCGATTACGACGCCATTGGCGGGGGCCCGGCTGTGAGCGCTGTCGTGAACGACTTCTACGAGCGGGTTCTAGGAGACCCGCAGCTTGCACCGTACTTCGAAGGGGTCGACATGCCTCGACTCAAACGGCACCAGGTGCTGCTGGTGACACAAGTGCTGGGCGGCCCGAACAACTATGACGGCCGCGCGCTCGACGAGGCCCATAAAGGTCTCGGAGTTGATCACGATGACTTCGCCGCGGTCGCCGGCCATCTGACGGCCTCTATGCGTGATGCCGGCGTCCCCGAGGACGTCATCAGGCGCGCCATCGCGGTCGTTGCCTCCACCGAACCCGACATCGTGAAATCTGGATCGCCCTAACGCC
>Ga0307291_1000384_pt1 | contig 11326 bp, 12 predicted proteins | sample ER_DNA_148_FD_194474 | JGI IMG/M metagenome (GOLD analysis project Ga0307291, IMG submission 194474) | Bulk soil microbial communities from the East River watershed near Crested Butte, Colorado, United States - ER_DNA_148 | ecosystem: Environmental > Terrestrial > Soil > Floodplain | place: USA...
CGCGGAGCAGGGGTGGAACGAGGCGGCTTCGGCAGGTTTACTTGCCCGATGGGTCGGCTCCCCACATCTGTGGTTTTGCTGCTTATGGTGCTTGTGCTGGGAGTCGCCGCGCTTGCGATGAACAGCGAAGATTTCGGACGCAGCGGCTCGGCTGCCGCATCACCGGCCGTCGCCCCGTCGGCAACCCGGAATACGGTCCCTCAAACTTCGCCGAGCAGACCGGGAGCATCGCCGACCTCGGGTGCAGGACAACTCCGGCAGAGTGAGCGTGGACCGACGCAGGCCGCGCCACGCCCAGATGGGAAGAAAAAGTCACCATCCGCACCGGCCCCCCGCGACCATCAATCCGGATCAGATGCCAAGGCACCGTTCAAGCGGGGCGGAGTCGTCTATCTGACGTTCGACGACGGACCCGGTCCCTACACACCAGCCATCCTGAACATCCTGCGCGCCACGCACTCAACAGCCACCTTCTTCGAGCTCGGCTTCCGCCAAGCCCAATATCCGGCTGAGGCCGCCCGGATCCGAGGGCAGGGCAGCAATGTCGGCAACCACACGTACAGCCATCCCAACCTGACCAAGCTGACGCCCACTCAGATTCAGTGGCAGCTGGCGCATGGGCCTCAGAGTCACTGCGTGCGGCCACCGTACGGAGCGACGAACGCGACTGTGGAGCACATTCTGAGTCAGCTTGGTCTTCGTCAGGTGCTGTGGAGCGTCGATACGCGGGACTGGAGTCGACCCGGAATTACGCAGATTGTCAAGACAGCTACCGGACCTCAGGTGCGAGCTGGGACCATCGTCTTGATGCACGACGGCGGCGGCAATCGCTCGCAAACCGTTGCGGCGCTGCCGCAGATCATCACCACACTGCAGCATCAGGGCTATGTGATCAGGCGTATCCCTGGCTGCTGAAACCGGCAACCTATCTGCGATCAGGTGACAAGGCGCGCAATCTGTCGAGTTCCGCGCGGTGCCGTGCGAGCTGGACAGCCAAGTCATAGCGGGTTTGGAGATTCATCCAGAATCGGTCGGAAGTGCCCAGTGCCCTGGACAACCGCAGCGCCGTATCCGGACTGATGGCTCGCTTACCATGCACTATCTCGTTGATCCGGCGCGGCGGAACGCCTATCGCCTGCGCCAGCCGGTATTGACTGATGTGGAGTGGGCCGAGAAACTCCTCGAGCAAGATCTCACCAGGATGAATCGGCTCATGCACGCGTTCCGTGATCAATTTCTCCCCTCTCAGTGATAGTCGATGGATTCGACATTGGCGGGCCGAGATCGTGCGCGCTTGACCCTATGTCTTGAAGGTTCAAACGCGCACGATCATTTTCGGTCAACGCGACCGGACGGCCGCCACCGGTACGAGACCGGTGATCACCAGGCCGACGACCAGGTTGATCCCCGCCAGCGCCAACTGATCGACCAGTACGGCTCCGGTGGTAAGGGGAAGCAGCGCGGCCAACAGTGTGACGAGGCCGACGATCCAGCGAAATAGAGGCCGGGCCGCGGTGCGAAGTTCACCGGCTACATGAACCACGGCACCGTGCAAGATGTCGCTGACGTGGGTTCATCGATGTCACTGGCATTGCACGCCGGTCGGTGAGATCTATGTAGCACCACCCGCGGCAGATACGGAAGAGCGGTATCCGGGCACCCCGCTGCCGCGTTAGATTCCCTGCATGGCCGACGCAGGCATGATCAGCGACGACGAAACCGCCCGCCGCGAGGTTGCGGCCCGGATGGCGGAGGCAGCTAGTGCCTGGCTGGAAACCCTAGACGCGGAGCAGCGCGCGATCGGCCAGGGCGCCGTTCCGGCCGACGACCCGAGCGACAACGAACGCCGCCGCTGGTTCTACACCCCGACCGACCATGGCGGCCTTAGCATCCATCAGCAGCGGCCCGCACAGCAGCGGGCCACCATGCGGCTCGTCTCGACCGGACTCTCACCCGCCGCATACGTCTCGGTCGCGACGACGATGGGCCTGGAGAACGTGCTCGATTTCACCGAGGGGTTCGTGGTGCAGTTCGGCCGGGAGCGTGGTCGCGACCCTGGGCTCTACTACCTGCGGGTGTTTGGCGAGCCGGGCGGCGACCGTCCGTGGGGTTGGCGGTTCGGTGGCCACCACGTGTCGTTGAACAACCTTGTGGTGGACGGCATGCTCGTCGCGACGACGCCGTGTTTCATCGGGGCGGATCCCGCGATGTCGCCGCTGCTAGGGGGAGCTGTCAATCGACCGCTCGGCAAGGTGGAGGACTTGGGCCGTGATCTGATGCGTTCGCTGCAACCCGATCTCGCTTCGCGTGCGCTGCTGTCGGCCAAGGCGCCGTCGGATTTCGTCACTGCCAACCGCACCTACGTCACCGACGGCGACCGGCTGATACCGCTGACTGGCATCTGGCGGGACGAGCGTTTCCCCGACCCAGTGGAACAGGCCAACCTGCAGGCGATCAGTGACGCTATCGATGAGACTGCGGGGCTGAGCGACGCCGACCACGAGGCGGTGGCGTACTCGATCGACCCCAAGGGCATACCGGCGGCCGCGCTCGACTCCGAGCAACGCGAGACACTGCGGGCACTCCTCGGCACCTACCTTGATCGAGCTCCGGTCGGGTTCTCCCCGCTGCACCGCTATGACGACGAGCCGGCCCTTGATGCCGTGCACTTTGCGTGGGCAGGATCAACAGCCCCAGGACAGCCGCACTACTACCGACTGCAAGGTCCCCGACTGCTGATCGAGTGGGACAACACCCAGCGCAATGCCAACCATGCTCACTCGGTGTGGCGCGATCCCACCGTCGACTTTGGTCTCGACGTACTCGCCCGCCACCGCGCCGCGCATCACGCCTGATAGTCCGGCACGTCGATGTTTCCCGACGCTTTTGATCAAAAGCACTTCCTGGTCGAGGAGACGGACTACCTAGTCATGATCGGCGGAGCGGGAGCGCCGCTCTTGCTGTTGCACGGATTTCCGCAGACCCACCTGTGTTGGGACTTGGTGGCACCAGCGCTCGCCGAGAACCATACGGTGATTGCACCGGACCTACGCGGCTACGGCGGAAGCACCGCGCCCATGGGCGGTCCCCGAGGTGAGGGTTACAGCAAGCGTGAGATGGCAGCGGAGCTCGTGCATCTCATGTCGGCTCTTGGCCATGATCAATTCGCGGTCGTCGGGCACGACCGCGGCGCACGGGTCGCCTATCGGATGGCGCTCGACCATCCACACAAGATCACCAGATTGGCTGTGCTCAATATCGTCCCGACGATCGAACAGTTCGAGCGGATGAGCGGCGGCCCCTCTCTGGGGTACTGGCCCTGGTACCTCCTGGCCCAACCTGCCCCGCTGCCAGAGCGGTTGCTCAGCGCTGACCCAGCGGCGGTGCTGGATCATGCGTTCGACACCTGGTCAACTGATCCGGCCGCAATCATCCCTGAACATCGGGCCGCCTACCTCGAGGCGATGACGCCCCAGACGGCTGACGCCATCTGCGCCGACTACCGCGCCAGCTTCTTTCTAGACCGAGATCATGACGCAGCTGACCGCGCCAATGGCAGACGGATCAGCGCACCAACGCTGATGGTCACTGGAGCTGAGGAGATCCAGCTCAATGACGCGCCAGCGATCTGGCGATCCTGGGCGGCACAGGTGTCTGCTAAGCGGGTACCCGGAGGTCATTTCCTGCCCGAGGAGGCTCCGGACGCGCTCTTGCCCCTGCTTGCGCAGTTCCTCGGCGGCTGAAGCCCCAAACTTGGCCGATGTAAACACATCGGGGATGAGTGGATAGTGCGGAGGTGGATGTGGCCGACATAGTGCTTGTCCACGGGGCGGGAACCGGTGGATGGTTGTGGGACCTCGAGGCTGAGATCTTGCGCCGACGAGTCACTCGGTGACGGCTCCGACGCTCAGTGGAGTAGGCGATCGGTTGGCGGAGGGTGGACCGGAGACGTCGCTGAGCACGCATATCGACGACGTCATCGGGTGCCTTCCTGATCACGCAGCCGCCGGCCCTCGTCGGATTCAGCTATGGCGGCCTCGTCGCCGCAGGCGTTGTTGATCGCATTCCCGAGCGGGTGGCAATGCTGGTATATCTCGACGCGTTTGTCCCGGTGCCGGGCCGGTCAATGTTCGACCTGATGCCCGCGTCGATGCGGGCCAGCTTGCAAGCGGCTGCACAGTCCAGCGGTGGCGGGTGGCAGATGCCGCCAATTCCCTTGGAGCGGCTCGGGCCACTCGGCGCCATCGGTACCGGGGTGGACATATCGCGCGTACCAGAGCTCCTGGCTCGTCGCGGTCCGCATCCGATCGGAACCTATGAAGAGCCCGCCGGCCCCCGGAACCCGCGCGCCTTACAGGTGCCGACGGTGTACATCACGTGTGGGACGCATGGCGACGACGACCCGATGGTCCCGGTCGTCGCCGCCGTACGCGTAGCAGGAATTCCGATCTACGTGCTGGCCACCGGCCACTTCCCGATGCTGACCATGCCGGTTGAGTTGGCCGACCTCCTGGAGTCACTCTTGCCGGTCTGACGGCTGCCCTTGAAGGCTTCCTGCCGCAGCATGTGAAACAGCGTTGGCACTCCCTCAGACGTCGTGACCGCGACCGCTTTGCGCACGAACCGGCCGTCGGCCGCTTGTTCGAGCAGGCACGCAGCGAGGTCAGCGCGGCTGGTGAAGATTCCCGGTGCCTGATCTTCGTGCAGCTCGTAGCTCGTCACGCCGGGTGCGTCGAACAGGCCGGATGGACGTACGATCGTCCATTCCAGATCGCTGTCACGCACGAGTTCCTCCATGCGTCGCATGTCTGCGTACGTGGTCTTACCGATGGTCGCGGTGACGAGCGGCTGGATCACGTGGTTCATCAGGAAGCCGCCAGCAGCGTGATGATGCGGCTCGGTGGCGCTCGAGCTCACCACGACCAGCCGCTTTACTCCGTGCTGCGACATGGCTTGGGTGATGTTGCGGACACCGACGCTGTAGATGTTGACCCCTTGACGCGTGAAGGGCGTCCCGAGCGTCGACAACACGACATCGACCCCCTCGACCGCCGCCTCGACTGCACGCGCATCCAGCACGTCTGCCGCAATCACGGTCAGTCGCTCGTGGGTGATCGGAAAGTCGGCCGGTCGACGGGTCACTGCCGCTACGTCGTGCCCGCCCGCCAGGGCCTGCCCGGTCAGCAGCCGGCCCGTGGCTCCGTTGGCTCCGAAAATGACGATCTTCATGGCTATGCTCCTCCTGCGCAGCAGCGAATCATGGACCACTGCTACGAGCTTCGTATAATATGATACTCATAGTACTTGACGAGGGCGACAACCAAAATGCCAACGAAGGCTCAGCGTGAGAATGAGTCTGCGGCTCGCGAAGTGAAACGAGCCCGCAGGCGGCGCATCGCTGCGGCCAAGCAGAGTCTGCGCGAGCTACGGATCGAACTAGCGGTGCTCAACCATCGGGTCGGTTCCAAGATCGAGATCAAGGACATCGATCTTGACTGCCTCGACATGATCGTTCGGCATGGACCGATCAGCCCGACTGCTCTCGCCCGCCGGGTCGGCGTACACCTGGCCACGATGACAGGCATTCTTGCCCGGCTCGAGAGCGGTGGGTGGATCGTACGCGATCGGGTGGCGAATGACCGGCGCGCGGTGCTCGTCCGCGGTGTACCCGATAAGCAGCGTGACATCGTCCGCCTCTATGGCGGCATGAATAGCGCCCTCGACGAAATCCTGGATAGCTACTCCGATGATCAGATCGACCTCATCGTCGACTTCCTGCGGCGTTGTACGCAGGCTGGACAAATGGCGACTAATCGCTTTGGGTAGAACTGCACGGATTTGACGCATTGTGCAGCTCGTGAGCTCGAGCTACCAATCCTCGATCAGGGTTCGGGCAGCGAGGAGCAGGCCGCCCTCAACTGGCAGTATGTGACCGGTAATCCAGGCGGCGTCGGTGGAGGCCAGGAATGCGACCGCACCGGCCACATCCTCGGGCTCGCCAACCCGGCCGAGCGGATAAAGCGGCTTCATCCTTTCGGCTCCTCCCACCTGGCCCTCCCAGACCCGGGTTCTGATAGTCCCCGGCGCGACCGCGTTCACCCGGACGCCGTCCGTCGCCAGATACAGCGCGAGATTTCTTGTCAACGCCGTAAGCCCAGCCTTTGCAGACGAATAAGGCTCGCTGCCCAGGGCGACGTGGGCGTTGATCGAACTGACTGTCACGATTGCCGGTGACCGCTCGCTGCTCCTCAAGAATGGGATCGACGCACGACAGACCCGCGCGACCCCGACGAGATTCAGATCCAGCAGCTGGAGCCAGATCTCGTCGCTGATCTCCTCGAACGCACCGTGCGGGAGGTCTCCCCCGGCGACGTTCACCACTCCGTCGAGCCCTCCGAAGACGTCAGCCGCCTGCGCAACCGCCTTATCGACCGACAACCGGTCAGTAACGTCGATGACCAGGGCGACATGTGGACCGGCACCGTCGGGTAGGCCGGCGACGACCTCCTGGGCCGCGCTGAGGTCTAGATCTGTGACTGCTACCCGTGCGCCTTCCTCCGCCAGCCGGGCGGCGCAGGCCCGACCGATGCCATGGCCTGCGCCAGTCACTAGCACCGCCCAACCCGAGAAACGCCTGCGCTCCGTCACGGGCCCCACGTTCGCACGTCGACCCGCCCTTGATCATGGTGTCCTCCAATCGGTGGACCTCATGTTCAGGGCTGCCCTCGCCGGCATCGTCGCCGCACTCCTATTCGCCTTCGGCGCACCGGCACACGCCAGCAGGCCAACACCTGGGAGCCCAGCAATTCCTCGGCTGGCGGCAACAACAGCCCCTTCAGGCCGAATCCTCCGGCTCCGCCAGTCCGCCCCTCGGCGACCATCAAGCTCCTTCAGGAGCAGCTGGGCCAGCTCAACTACTACAACGGCCCCGTCACCGGCTACATGAACCACGGCACCGTGCAAGCGATCATGTACCTCCAGCGCGACGCCCACCTGCCCCAAACCGGCCAGCTCAACACCGCCACCGAAAACGCCCTCAACTCGATGCTGGCAAACGGCAACAACCAAATGGGCGGCAACACCAACACCAACCAAATGAACGCCAACAACTGATCAACGACACGGAGTAGCAGCCGATGCCTCCCAGTCCGCGATCGAAGGCCCCACCTGTAGCCCGCCGTTATCGGCGGGCCACAGCCATCTCCGGCGAGCGCATAGATGGCTAGGGTCGAAGGCATGCCACCCGGAGTGGTCAGTCCGACCACACTGCGGCTGCTTGCGGCCAGCCTTGGCTCAGAATCGCCGCTGCCGCCGTTCACCGGGCTGCAGCGGCTCCCCGACCCGTCAGCGTCAGCGAACCTGCCACCCGACATGCGCGAGCGCATCGAGTACGGCCAGCTGGCCAATCCGCTGCCGTACGCGTTGCAGAACGATTATTCCCGCGACTTGAGGTCACGGGATATCCCTGCGCTCCGGATAACGAATGATCGGCTGGAGGCGCTGGTGCTCCCGGGCCTCGGAGGCCGGCTCTGGTCGCTCCGCGACCTGGCGGTCGACCAGGATCTGCTGTTCACCAACCGGAGCCTGCAGTTCGCTAACTTTGCGCTCACCGACGCCTGGTTCGCCGGCGGCATCGAGTGGAACCTCGGCTCGACTGGACACTCAGCATCGACGTGCCGACCGGTCTTCACGGGCAGCGTGTCGTCCAGCCGTGGCGCTGCACTGCGGATCTGGGAGTGGGAACGCACCAGAGATCTGGTGTTCTCGGTCGACCTCCTGATGCCGGCTGACCGAGCCTTGCTGCTTGCTTTCGTTCGCATCCGCAACCCTGACCCGGAGCCCAAACCGCTGTACTGGTGGACCAATATCGCCGTTCCGGAGGAGCCAGGAGTACGGGTCTTGGCCCCGGCCACTCAAGCCTGGCGGACCACTTACGACGGATCCATCGCAAGCGTGGAAATCCCATTCGCCGACAACCCGGCCACTGACATCAGCTATCCGCTTTCGGCGCAGGGAGCCGCGGACTACTTCTTCCAGGTGTCCACCGAGCGACGGCCCTGGATCGCCGCCGTCCAGGCGGACGGTCGCGGGCTGGTTCAGACCTCGACCGTCCAGTTACGCGGCCGCAAGCTGTTTCTCTGGGGCACGGCCGCCGGCGGCCAGCACTGGCAGGAGTGGCTGTGCGGACCAGAGTCTCGCTACCTCGAGATCCAGGCCGGTCTGGCTACGACGCAACTGGAGCACCTGCGGTTGGAGGGAAATGCCGAGATCAGCTGGGCGGAGGCGTACGCACCAATCGAGGCGGCGCCCACCGCCGTACACGATTCTTGGCCGGACGCGCTGGCCGAAGTTACCGAGCTGGTGGCCCTGGCCATCCCCGATGAGCAGCTCGACGAGTGCCACCACTGGTGGCGAGCCGAGGTGGCCGATGCTGGGCCGCAACAGATTACAGCCGGCTCAGGCGCCGGCAAGGCCGAACTCCTCGTACGCGGCAAAGATCCCGACGGTTTGCCGGGCACCCCGTTCGGACAGCCGCAGTCTGACGGATTCCGTCACCTCGTCGCACTGGCTCGTACGGGGGAAGTCGATCAGGACGTCGCAGGTGCGGAGGTCCTGGTGCCACCGATCACAGATCACTGGAAGGCGGTGCTCGACCGTGCAACGGAAGGCTGGTGGGGGCAACTCATGTTGGCGATTCGATCCCACGCTCGTGGCGATCTCGAGGAGGCGCGGCTCGGCTACCTGCGCTCAGCCAAGATCAGGTCGACGCCCTGGGCGGCCCGCGGTCTGTCCCAACTCGCAGTCGCACGCGGTGATCATGCCGGCGCTGCCGACCTCTACGCACGCGCCGTCGCCCAGGCGCCGAGCAGCCTGCCGCTGCTGGTCGAAGTCACCGATCAATTGCTGACCACGGGTCGATCAGCCGCGTGCCTCGCGATGATCGACGCCGCGCCGGCCCGGATCTCTGCGCACGGCCGAGTGGTCCTGCAACGGATACGCGCCCTGCTGGCCGTCGGGCGAGTCGACGACGCTCGCGCCCTCCTCGAAAGCGGGATCGAGGTGCCCGATCTTCGGGAGGGAGAGACGCTAGGAACGCTATGGCAGGCCGCGTACGGCGACCGGCCATTGCCCTACCGCTACGACTTCCGGATGCGTCCGACCTCGAGCAACGAGCTCGGCATGCTAGCAGCGAGCGAGCAGTCTAGGTGACGCGTTTTGTTTCGTAGGCCCACATGGCGAGCTGCGTCACTCCAGCAGACGACGAGGATGGGGTCATAGCCCCACCCTCGTCGTCTGATCGCGTTCTAGGAGAGCTCTGAGATCCTCGCGCCGGCGGACAAGCCGATCGGAGGTAAGTCCCAATCGTCGTTGGGTGTCTTGATGATCTTGACCGCGCAGCACACGAAGGCCAGCGTCATGAGCAGCCAAGCGGCCATGTCCAGCGGCGGCATCTGCAGCACGACGAATGCTAGGACGTGCATCGGTGTGGTCAACAACATGGCCATCCAACCAACGGTGGCGATGCTGCCGCGAAGTGCAAGACCCATCAGGATCGCGCCGAGGACGTGGCCCAGGACGAAGAGATTGGCGCTGAATCCCGGGATCCCACTCGACCACATCTTGTCGATCACAATGGCCGCGACATCGCGTTGGTCTGCGGGAAGCAAGGCGCCGATCAGGTAGAGGCTGTCAATCGCGGCCATCGCGAAGGCGCCCAGATAGCCCGCGAGATTGATCGAGAGCGCGATGGTGGTGAGTACCGGACGTCGACGCCGCGATAGTCCCGCAGCCGCGAGGAAGGCCGGGACGACGGTGAGGAGCCCGATGAAACCGAGCAGTGCGAAGGTGAACTGGCGGTCGGGATTCGCCGCAATGAGGTCCAACGTCCGCCTCGTGTCGGAGTCGTCGGTCTGGAAGAGCCGCCCAATCGCGACACAGGTCGGGGGAATGGGCAGGATGATCGCCGCGGCGTACCGCTGGAAGCTCCGCACGTCGCGGACTCGCCGTGCTCGGCCGCTGTCGTCGTTGATCTTGGTGCGAGTGGTTGTCACCGTCATGATGATGTCCTCCTGGTGCATGGAAACCGACTGGTCCCTGCACCGTGCCGCGACCCGAACTCGACTGACAGGAGGATTCCTGCTGCCTCGCACCAGGAGTCTGCCCGGGCGCCTGAGGAGCCAACTCCCTGGTGATCGGGAGTTTCGGGCGGGATCATGAGGGCATGGCCAGACGGCTGACGGTGTTGGCGTACGCGCTATTCGCGTTCGTGCTGTTACTCGCTGCCGTTGCTGTCACAGGCGCTGTGCTCGCCGGCCTCGACCGCGAATCGCTCTGGTCCAGTTTCTTGATCACCAACACGGTGATCGGCCTGTCCGTGGCACCCTGCGGCTTCTTGATCGCGCGCGCCAAATCAGACAATCCGATTGGCTGGCTGTTTCTGATCATGGGCGTCGCCCACCTGCTGACTGCGGCGACCACACCCCTGATGATCTACGGCGCAGCGCACGCCTGGCCGGAGTCGGGCCTGCGGCTCCTCGTGACGATCAACATGTTCTCCTGGTCTTGGGGTGTCTTCTGCTGCCTGCCGTTGATCTTGCAGCTGTTCCCGACCGGGAAGCCGGTGAGTCGGCATTGGCGAATCCTGGTCTGGTTGACAGTCGCCACCGCAGCACTTGGCAACGCGTTCGTCGGACCAACACCCGAGTACGGCGCCTCGTCCTTCCTTGTCGCGCCGTGGTGGGCGGTGACCGAGGGCATCGCCTCCGTGGCAACACCGATCATCATCTTGGCCTCGGTGATCAGCCTGGTCGTCCGGTTCGTTCGTGGCTCGGAAACCGTACGCCAGCAGGTGCTGTGGCTGCTGGTCGCGGTGCTTCTCGTGATCCTGATCAATATGCCGATCTGGTTCGCCATTCCTACCGGGCAGAACATCTTGCTGCTGTTGAGCTTTCCACTGATCCCGGCGGCGGTCACCATTGCTGTGCTGCGGCACGGCCTCTACGACGTGCGAATCGTGCTTTCGCGGGTGGTCGTCTATGCCGTACTCACCGCCGGCGTGATCGCGATCTATGTCGGCCTGGTTACCGTGCTTGATCGGGTTCTCCGCGGCGCCGGGGCGCCAGCAGTCGCCGCACTTGCGATCGCGTTGGCCTTCAATCCCGTACGGGTACGCCTGCAACGAGTAGTCGACCGCGCCGTGTACGGAACCCGACGCGACCCGGTTGCCACCGTGTCCGCAGTCGGGCAACGGCTGACCGGAGACGACATCGGCGGTGTCGTTGATGCGCTACGCGAGTCACTGCGGCTGAGCTACGTCGCAGTGCAG
>Ga0307291_1000392_pt1 | contig 11200 bp, 12 predicted proteins | sample ER_DNA_148_FD_194474 | JGI IMG/M metagenome (GOLD analysis project Ga0307291, IMG submission 194474) | Bulk soil microbial communities from the East River watershed near Crested Butte, Colorado, United States - ER_DNA_148 | ecosystem: Environmental > Terrestrial > Soil > Floodplain | place: USA...
ACCGGAGGCTGACCTGCTGAGTGCCCGTCGCGGCATAAAGACCAGCGACGACTGACCGGCCATCCAGCGGTCAGCTGGTGCTGACGGTCACGGTGGGCAGCGCCGAGTGTAGGTAAGCCTTACCTGTCTACCAACTGAAGCTCACTGGACGGGCGCTGTGCGTCGGTGCTTGCCGCTCCCCGGTCGAGCCGGAAGACTCCGCGCCATGACCCCCGAGGGTGCGCCCCCCGAGCGGAGCCCGCAGCGGCTGACCACCCTTGCCGTCCGCGAGCGGCGGCGCGCGCTCATGACGACGACGCTGCGGTCGCTGCTGGCGTTCGCCGTCGTCGTCGGCGCCTACTACCTACTTCCCGTCGGCGACGGCGGCAGCGACGTTTCCACCGTCGTCCGGCTCGTGCTCGGAGTGTTGCTCTTCGTGGCAATCCTCGCTTGGCAGGTGCGCCAGATCCTGCGCTCGGCGGTGCCGGCGCTCCAGGCGGTCGAGGCGCTCATCGTCGCGATCCCGACGTTCATCGTCGTGTATGCGAGCACGTACGTGGGCATCGAATCGGCCCTCCCCGGCAGCTTCAGTCAGTCCATCGACAAGTCGGCGGCGCTGTACTTCACCGTGGTGACGCTCGGGACGGTCGGGTACGGCGACATCGCGCCGGTGAGCACCGGCGCCCGGCTGACGGTGAGCTCGCAGGTCATGCTCGACCTCGTCCTGATCGCCGTCGTCGTACGCCTGCTGACCGGGGCGGCCCGCCGCTCCCTGGACCGGAGGGCGGAGCATCCGGTGGAGTGAGATGAGCGGGCGTCGCTTAGGTCATGGTCCGGGCTGTTGGCTGTAGGTGTCTCCGTGCCGGTGGGCGACCCGCCACTCGCCGTTCTCGCGCCGGTAGACCTGCGTGGCCCGGAGGGTGTATGTGCGCGGCTGGCCGTCCACGGACACGGAACTGTGTTCCAGGCCTGCCGTGTAGGCCATGTCGCCGACCACGTCGAAGGACTGGAGCTCGAACTCGTACGACGTGCAGTCGGAGTAGCTGGTCCCGAGCGCGGTGAAGAGGGCGTCGATCTCCTCCTGGCCGAACGCATTGCGCCACGCCCCGAGGACGCTGACCGGCTCGGCCCGCGACCAGAGCGCTCGGCGTGGTGCGGCATCGCCGTTGTGCAACGCCAACTCCGCTTGGTAGAGCTCCCGACGGACCCAGGACACGAAGTCGTCACGCTCATCCACGACAGCAGGATCCTCCCTCGACGACGCGTTCGCCCACAAAATCGAAGGAGGTGCGTCCAACTGGCGCGTCACCCCGCCGCGTTTCGGTGTTGCGCCAGAAAGGTTCGACCGTCGCAAATCGACATGACCAGCACGCGACCGGTGGCATCCAGGCCCTCACCGAGCATCACGGCACGGTGTAGCCGGCCATGTAGGCGGACGGCGCACCGGAGGTGTTCAGGTGGCCGGAGATGACCGTCGTGAACTGATCACCGATCTCGCCCAACTTCGCTGCGCCTTCGAAAGGACGCGTCGACGTCACGGTGTTCAGGTTGCGCGCGGTGAACGCATTTGTCGACGTGTCCAGGATGACCTGCTGCTGCAGACTGGCGACGAGAGTGGGTGTTCCGTCGCGGAACGTGTTGGCGTCGGCGAAGTTGCCGTTGGGGGCCGAGTCCTTGTAGATCGTCAGCGTGCCCTTTCGATCGATCACACGCATCGGCCCGTCGTTGATCACCTGGGTGGTGGTCGTATCGGTGTAGAACGTCAACAGCGCCGTCGACTCGCTCGGTTGCCCCGTGAAGATCGGCAGCCCGCGTAGGTAAGACACGTACCCGTACTGGATCGATGCCGCCGGCGACACCCCGGGTGCCGAATTCTGAACCTGGCCGACGATCTCGAGACTCAGCCCGGTCCGCATGTCTCGGTCAGCAACGCCAGCGTTCAAAGATGTGCTTTGACCGAACGCCACAGTCGATGACCCGACGAGCACGACCCCCAGCGTGGCGCCAACCGCTAGACGCGACTTGACCATGATGCGACCTCCTTCGGCATTGACCAGATGACTCGACGCTAAAGCGGCGACGGTGCGCACACGCTCGCGCACACGATCGGCCGACAATCAAGCTGTGCTCTGCCTTCTCGAGTAAGCCGCCGTGGTCACCAGGGGATAGCTGACGCCCCTCGAGCTGCGCCCGAAGGCGCTCGCGCTCCTGGTGCGGCTAGCGCTTGACCACGGCCGCCAGGACGGCGACGTTCTTGCCGAGCTGCTGTCTCCTGAGGCCACCAACCCCCGAGATCGCATGCGCTGGCAGCTGAGCCAGCTGGGCGCACGACGCCCCTGCGTATAGAGGCAGACCGTCACACGATCACGTCGGCCGCGCCGACCGCTGTGGCGCAATTCCGGCGGGGGGCTGACGGAACCACGGGACATCGTGTACCGCCCGAGTGACGAATTCACACCGACTCTGAAACAGTTGTATGAACCTGAAGGCCGGCGACCCTGACCGCTTCAGCCAGCTTCACGTCCACCCGGCCGGCTGCCCGACTCTGTGGGTCAGTGCTCGTATCTGGGGTCGGTGGACCGGCGGTCAGCGAATCCAGATCTGGCTGAACAGCGGGCCGTAGATCTCCGCCTGCTGGTAGTTGCCGATCCGCGCTGAGGTGTACCAGACGTCCCGCGTCGTGACTCCGAACACGGCCGGCGCTCCGTCGACGACTCGCTGCTGCACCGCCGCCCAGGCACGGTTGGCACGACCTGGGTCGGTCGCCTGTAGCGCCAGGGCGGCGTCTGCGGCTCGGTCGGTTTCGGGATCGCAGTAGCCGAACGCGTACTCCTGACTCTTCGCGGGACATCGGAACAGCGGGTCGTAGTACGTCGACGGGCGCGGGTAGTCGGGAAGCCAACCGCCGGAGCCGACTTGAACCCCACCAGCTGGGTCGTCGAAGTGCTTCTGGTTGGTGCCGGTGCGGGGCAACCGCTCGATGGTGACGTCGTAGCCCAGGTCGGTCAGCACCTGGGCAACGTAGTCGTCGAACGGTGGGTTGAGATCACCGACGAGGTCGGTCACGGTCACCGATGCCCCTGCGGTAAGTGACTCGGCGACGAGCCGGCGTGCGGTCGCTAGGTCGGGACCGTGGTATGCGCCATCCCCCGGGTTCACCGTGTACGGACAGTAGGAGTGATATCCGGGGAATCCCGGCGGAATCACCTGACAGCTCGGATCCGCGGTCAGGGGACCGCCTGCCAATTCGACGAGCTTGTTGCGGTCGACCGCGAAGTTGACGGCTCGGCGGGCCAGCACGTTGTCGAAGGGTGGTACTGAGGAGTTGACAAAGAGAAAGAAGGTGCCCGTCGGGCCACCGCGTCGGATTCCGGTCGGTTGCCGGATCGAGACATCGTCCACGACTTCTCGCGTCTGCGATCGGTTCCCGAGGGGAGTCAGTTCGGCGAGGTCAGCCTGTCCCGCGTCGACCGCGGCCACAGCCGCCCTGACGTCGGGAACTTTGAGCCACGTGATGACGTCGGGGTATCCCGGCGGGGCCGCGGCGACGGACCAGGGCGTGAAGTAGGGGTTTCGCGACAGGGTGTACTCAAGGCCGGACTGGTACGCGGAGATCTGGTAGGGGCCCACGCCCGGCATCGGCACCGACGACTCCTCGGTGTAGTCGGCGGGCGTCGGGAAGACGAAAAGCGCGAGCCGGTAAAGGAAGTCGGGATCTGGTTCGGTGAGATGGAAAGAGACCCTGCCGGTGGCGTCGTCGGGCTGCACCCCTTCGCTGAGGTCGCAATGGTCTGGGTCGTCGGTGCATGGCTGGGCTCCGACGATCCCCTGGTAGAGCGCTCCGCCCGCGTGCAGGATCGCTCGGCGGACTCCACGGAAGATGTCGGACGCCACTACCTCTGCGCCGGTCGAGTAGCGCATCCCTCTCCGGAGCTCAAAGGTGTACGTTCGCCCGCCGTCGCTCGGTAGCGGCAACCGGGTCGCCAGGCTGGGTACGAGCGCCTGGACATCCTGGCCATCGGCGTATCGCAGCGAGACCAGTCCCTCGTAGACGAGACGGTTCGCCCAACCCGTCGTGACCTCGTACACGTCCGCAGGGTCGATCCCACTGGAGCGCGCTCCGGGAAGGTCGGCCGCGGCGATGGTGAGCGTGCCACCGTGGTGCTCGGCGGTCGCGGTCGCGGCCACGCTGACCCAGATCCCGTCACTGCGGGTCACGAGGCCAGCTGCGCGCCCCCGACGGGAACCGTCGTCAGGTGATCGGTGGCCGGATCGATCCGGCTAAGCGTCCCTGCATACTGCTCGCTCACCCACACCTCGTCGCCTAGTGCGGCGACAGACGTCGGGCCGTCTCCAACGAGCAGGCTGTGCACGTTCCCTGACCGAAGGTCGACCCGGCTTACGCTCCGGGAGAGCTGGTCGGCGACCCACAGCTCGTCGCCGAACCGCGCCATCCCCCGGGGACCGGAGCCGACCTTAAGGGGGCTGCCCAGCTCGTTTCCGGTCGTCGCGTCCCGTCGGGAGACCGTCCCGTCGCGCCCGTTCGCCACCCACAGCGTGGTGCCGTCGACCAGAAGGCCATCCGGCCCGTCACCGACGTCGACGGCGGCTGCCGGAGTCCCTGATTTCTGGTCGATCCGCTGGATCGTGTTGTCGCCGCTGTTGGCCACCCAGACTCCCCCTGGACCGACCGCGAGTGCCTCTGGCCGTGAGCCGACTGAGATCCGTGGTTGGACGATGCGATTGGCGACGATGTTGATGCGGGTGACCGTGGCGTCCCCAGCGTTGGCAACCCAGACGTCGGTCTCGGTCGCCACGATCGCCGAAGGGCTGTCTCCCGCCTCCCATCGCTGGAGCACCGCCGACGTGTCCGGGTGGATTCGCAGGACGGTGTTGTCGCCCTGGTTCGCGACCCAGAGGGAGCCTCCCCCGAACGCGACACCGCTGGGGTTGGTCCCGGCGGGGACTGCGTCCAGGACCCGACCGGAAGGATCGAGAACGCCGACGGCGTTGCCGGTCAGCTCGACGGTGCGCGACGTGGCTCCTGCTCCCAGCACGACGACGCCCAGACAGAGAGCGACGACGACGCTGGACAGGACGCGCCGAGTGCGCCGCCCAGGTCCCGAGCGCGTGACCGGCAACGGCGGAGCCGGCGTCATCGGGACCTCAGTGGCGGCCGGCGGCACGGCAATCGCTGCTATCGTCAGCCTCCCGCGGCCCGCCGGGGCCGGCTCCAGATGGTTCGCGGACCGATTCAGGAGCGTCGGGTCGTGTTGGAGGATTCGCCCGTGGAGATCCGCGATCGAGGAGCTCGGCTCGATCCCGAGCTCGTCGTCGAGCCGCTGGCGCAGGTTCCGGAACGTCTCAAGCGCCTCCGACTGCCGCCCGGCACGGTAGAGCGCCATCATTCGCCCGCCGGTGAGGCCTTCACGGAGGGGGTGCCGGTCGAGCATCCGGTCAATTTCGGCAAGGGCTGCTGTCGTCCTCCCCAACTCGAGAAGGGCGTCCACGCGCCCTTCCTCGGCGACGGCACACAACTCGTCTAGCCGGGTCGCGACCCCACTGATGAAGGAATACTCAGGAAGGTCCACCAGGACGTCGCCGCGCCACAAGGACAGCGCCTCATCGAAAGCTGCAAGCGCCGCCCCAGGGTCTCCCGCTTCCAGCTTGGAGCGTCCCTCGTCCGCCAAGCGTTTGAACCGGCTCGCGTCGATGTTCGCCTCCGGGACCGCCAGCCGGTAGCCGTTGGACTCCGTCACCAGGACCCGGTACGCCGTTCCCGGTTCGTGCTCCGGCTCCAGGACCGAACGCAGATGTGAGACGTGAGCTCGGATGCTCGAGAGCGCGGCGTGCCGCGGTGCATCACCCCAGAGGGCGTCGACGAGACGGTCGCGAGTGACCACCCGGCCCGCCTGGCAAACCAGAACGGCGAGCAGCGCGCGTTGTTGAGGGGTGCCCAGCCGCAGCGGAACACCGCCTCGGGTGGCCGTCAGCGGCCCGAGGATTCCGAACCCGTACGTGTCACCGATTTCGCCGTCGTCCACCTGCAACATCCGATCCACGCGGATGTCGCCCAGGTTAGTCGGCCTGGCGATGCATGACCCATGCTTCCGGCCAAGCACATCCAGGGCCAACCGGTCCCACGTCATCGGCCTCGACAAGCGAACAACAACGCGATGACAACGACGCGGCGGTGCACTGGCGTGGACCCATCCACTCTCCTTGGAGCATGCGATGACCGAAAACTTCCGCCCCCGCGCGGTCCGGCTCCGCCGGTACCTCGCAGTGCTTCTCGCGACGGGCGTCGGTGTGGTGAGCCTCACCAGCCACGCGCAGGCGATCGACAACGTCGGGCCGCGCGTCTCCCACCTGGCCCGGATCCCGGGTGGTCTGGGTTCCGGAAGCACGATCGGACCGGACGGCGCACTCTACGTCGCCGACGGCACGTCAGGGTCCGTCGACCGGATCGACCCTCACACCGGCGCGGTGTCGGTGTATGCGACCGGCCTTCCGCGGCGTGTTCTGCCCATCGGAGGAGCCGTGGACGTTGCCTTCGTCGATCGGCAGGCATACGCGCTCGTCACCATGGTGAGTGGCGACATCGTCGGAGGCCCGCACATCGGGGACGCGGCCGGCGGCATCTACCGGCTCGACGGCCACGAACGGGTCAGCCTCGTCGCCGACATCGGCGCGTGGTCCGTCGCACATCCACCGAAAACGGGCTACTTCCTCACCTCCGGCGTCCAGTACGCGATGGAGGTATACCAGGGCGGAATCCTCGTTTCCGATGGCCACCACAATCGAGTGCTGCGAGTGACTTTGGACGGCCGTATCTCCCAGTTCGCCACATTCAGCAACGTCGTCCCCACCGGACTCGAGGTGGCCGGAAACCGAGTCTTGGTCAGCCAGGCCGGACCGGTGCCGCACCTGCCGGACGACGGTCGGATCCAAGCCTTGAGCCGACACGACGCACCGCATGAGGTCGCTCGCGGCGCAAGCCTTCTCGTTGACGTGGAGATCGGCCCACGCCACCAGCTCTACGGCCTGTCCCAAGGCCTCTGGGACGGCGTGATGGAGGGCTCACCAGCGTTGCCGAACACGGGCCGCCTCGACGAAGTCCAGGACGCAGCGCTCGCGCCCGTGACCGACGCCAGGGGCACGCCGCTGGTCCTCGACCGGCCCACATCGGTCGACTTCGTCGGCCACACCGGGTATGTCGTCAGTCTCACCGGCGACGTGTACAAGGTGACGGGACTATGAGCAGGCATACCCCCGCAGGCCACCGCGCCCTACGGTCCGCTCCCGTCTGGTCACTCGCCTTGGCGCTGACGGTCGGAAGCTGTTCGGCGGGCTCCGAAGCCTTCCCGGGCGCTTCAGCCGGCCAGCCGTCCCCGAACGCCTCCGCAGCCACGACATCCTCTACGCCCTCACCCACCGCCACGCCAACCGCGTTCAAACAGGACTCGGTGGACTCGGCATTCGCCAAGAAACTGGGCGCGCTGTGCAACGGCTGGAACGCCTTTGCCAGCTCCCATCAATATCCCGGTGCGGCAAATCCACAGGCCGCGACCGTCGAGGAACTGCCGAAGATCGGCGCCTGGCTCGACTCGATGACGATCAACCACGAACTCGTGACGAAGGCCACTGGACTCGGCACACCGGCGACGGGGACTACCGCATGGGCCCGCGTCCTCGAGGACTTCGCTCAGTACGAGACGGCCGTCACAACAGCCGCGGCGGCTGCCAAGGCAGCAAATCTCCAACGTTGGCAATCGGCCGAGGCGTCCTGGGCGGCAGCGAGAGACACCGTCCGTGAGGACCTCCTCAAGGCCGGCATCGGCGCCCAAAGCAGCTGCAGCCTGCCCTTCATCAGACCGGCAAGCCACGGCGGATGAGCGGCGTGGCTCAGCCCGAGCAGTCGAGTCAATCCTGTGGTCGCTCGATCGGTCGGACCGTTCTGCGGGGGCCGCGAAAGCGCATACCGCCGCGTGTTTCCTTCCGCTCGTGCCGCGGCGGGCGGTGAACGGGGGGTTGATCTAGTGGTCACGGCCGTTAGTTCGTCGGGGGTTGGGCCCATGCGGTGGGGTCGTTGAGGTAGAGGCCGCAGGCGCAGTCGAGTGCTTCTTCGGGCGTGCCGACGGGGTATCCGCTCGGAAGGATGGAATCCTCGTAGGCGTCGCGGCTGGCGAGATGAATGGCGAAGCCCCACGTGTTCGCCGACTCGCCGTAGCGCAACCGGAACAGCGGAAGCGTTGTGCCATCGCGTAATTCACCGTCGACGTAGGCGAAACGGCCGCGATGGCGGATCGTTAGGTCGGCTAGCTGCGGCCACCGTTCGCGGGCGCGGGTGATCAGCCGGGAGCGCAGGGACCGCTTGGTCGACTCGGGGGAGGTTGCGGGCACGAGGCCCATGATTGCCGAACAGTCAGCGTGTCGGCACGGTGCCCGGTGGTCGGTGCGGCACAACCGTGCCCATGCCTGTGATGAGTCCGCACCTGATCGTGCCGACCGATGGGCAGCGGCGGCTGCTGCTGGCCCGAGCACGGCGGGTCAGCGGTGAGCACCGTGACGTGCTGCGCGCGCGGATCGTGCTCGCCGCGGCCGACGGCGCGGCGAACGCCGCGATCGCTCGCGACCTCGCCATCACCGTGGACACGGTGCGCAAATGGCGGCGCCGCTTCTGCGAGCACGGCCTGGACGGCGTGCGCGACTTGCCGCGAACCGGGCGGCCACGCGCGTTCGCGGCCTCAGTGGTCGCCGAGGTGAAGGCGTTGGCATGTGAACGGCCGAGCGACAGCGACACGCCGCTGGCGAAATGGTCCTGCCCCGAGTTGGCGTCAGAGGCGGCCCGACGCGGCATCGTCGCCTCGGTGTCGGCGTCAACCGTGCGCCGCTGGCTGGCCGGCGATGCGCTCAAGCCGTGGCAGCACCGGTCCTGGATCTTCCCCCGTGACCCCGACTTCGGCGTCAAGGCCGCCCGCGTGCTCGACCTATACGCCCGCCTCTTCGACGGTGACCCGCTCGGCGACGAGGACTACGTGCTCAGCGCGGATGAGAAACCCGGCGTGCAGGCACGCAGCCGCATCCATCCCAGCACCCCCGCCCGGCCTGGGCGACGGCCGATGCGGGTCGAAAGCGAATACCGCCGACACGGCACGCTGGCCTATCTGGCCGCCTACGACGTGCACCGCGCCCACGTCATCGGCCGTTGCGCGCCCACCACCGGCATCGAACCGTTCACCGTGCTGGCCGAGAAGGTGATGGCGAGCGAGCCGTACGCCTCAGCGCGGCGGGTCTTCTGGGTCGTCGACAACGGCTGCTCACACCGGGGCTGGACCGCGGCGGCCCGACTGCACGCGGCATTCCCGAACGCGCACATGATCCACCTGCCCGTGCACGCGTCCTGGCTGAACCAGGTGGAGATCTACTTCTCCGTCGTGCAACGCAAGCTGCTCACTCCCGACGACTTCGCCAACCTCGACGACCTCACCGAAAAGATCACGGCGTTCGAGAAGCGTTACAACCGCGCCGCACGCCCATTCGATTGGCGCTTCGGCCGCGCCGACCTCAACCAACTGATGCAGCGGATCGCAGCATGACCCCCGACGAACTAACGGGCGTGACCACTAGTTGGGGCGCAACCGCACTTTGCCCGCTGACCAATGTCGTGAGACCTGCCGGGCGTCCCGAGCTGAGCGCACACGCCCTCTTCTGCCGATGAGCGGGCGCCTCGACCGAGCGGGGTCAGAGGAGCAGTGCGATGCCGCAGGCCACGAGCCACAGTGACCAGGCGATGTAGGTGAGCGGGGTGAGAGTGGCGGCGAGCTTCCAGCCGTCGCGCTCGGCTGGGCCAACGAACTCCAGGGAGCACAGTGCGAGGACCGCGCCGATGATGATCCCTGGGATTCCGAGCCAGCCGGGGGCAAGGGTGGTCTGGGTGAACGTGATGCCGACCAGGACGGTCCATGTGCCGGTGAGCAGGTAGCCGAGGTGTTCGCCAACGGCGACGCCTAGGTAGCGGTTGAAACTCTGGAAGACAATGTCGACCGCCTCATGTTGGGCGGGGCTTGCGTCAGGGTCGGCGTCGACCCGGGCGAGGTAGGGGACGAGGAACGGCCACCGGATGAGGCCGAGCAGCTGCACCAGCCCGGCGAGTACCCCGACTGTCGCGCCAACGATCAGCAGGGTCCCGTTCGCGTCGTTGAGCGCCTGGGCGACCAGGACAGCGAGTGGCGCCAGGGCCGCCGCGGTCAAGGCGAAGATCCACCACCACAGCAGTAGCTTGGTGCCACCATCGCGGAAACGGGCCAGAACCTCGTGCGTGGGGCGACGCAGGATGTCGGGGTAGTCGAACGTCTTGGCCAGGACAGCGAAGGCGACGTTAAAGGCAGCCGGGAGCGCCAGCAGCAGCACACTAGCCACGGTGACCGTACTCATCGATGGCCTACAGCCGGCGCCGCGGCGGCCACCTGCCGGCGTGACCGCTCCCGGTCGCCTCGGCTGGCGAGAATCCGGCGCAGCACAAGGCCTGCGGCCGATCGATGCTCAAGGCTTGAGCGCCTGGGCCTGGGTGCGGCGGAACATCACTTCGAGGAGGACGCCGGTCAGCAGGGCGTATAGGACGCAACCGCTCGCGCCGAAGTTCGTGAAACGGTCATCGATGTTTGCGCTGATCACGTACGAGCTCACCAGCCAGGCGAGCGCCCAGGCTGGCGGGTTCGCTATGGCCCACCAGGGTGCATCGGAGATGCCCTGTCGTGCGAGCACCAACGCCTGCAGCCCTCCGACAACAATTCCGGTCACGGCACCCATCAGCATGAGGTCTACCCGGCCGATCCCGTAGTTGACGAGTGCGGCGCCGAGGGTGAGACCGGCGGCCATTGCGAGGCTCGTGGCTGCGATCCAGATCCAGGGGACGACCCGACGCAGCGCAAGCCATTGTGCGGCGCCGATGACCGCGCCCGCGGTCAGCCCGCCGGCTAGCGCTGCGCCGACCGAGTCGACCGGACCGGCAATCAGGTTCGCGATATAGCCGCCGATCGGAAAGCCTAAGAGGATCGCGACCGGCCACGCCCAGACACGCGGGCGGCTGAACGTTGGCACTGACACCGTGGGAGTCGTGTGCGATGGGGAGGTCATGGGGGTTCCTTTCTAGGGCGGAGCGGGCGCTCACGCCCGCGGCGCGCGGAATGTCGACGCGCTCTTCCTCCCAAGTCGAAGA
>Ga0307291_1000400_pt1 | contig 11096 bp, 9 predicted proteins | sample ER_DNA_148_FD_194474 | JGI IMG/M metagenome (GOLD analysis project Ga0307291, IMG submission 194474) | Bulk soil microbial communities from the East River watershed near Crested Butte, Colorado, United States - ER_DNA_148 | ecosystem: Environmental > Terrestrial > Soil > Floodplain | place: USA...
TCCATCGGCTCATCCTTTCGCTGCCTGACAATGCGTCTTCGCCATCAGGATGCGGGCGCCGCGTCAAATCGTCCGGTCGGCTCGAAATCTGTGGATGACGCTCCGAGGTGCTTTGCCGTCTGTGGAAACGGCGGGTGTCAAGGTAGGAACCGAGCCAATCGAAACTCCGACACATGCGGAGTTTCACGCGTCGAACTCGCGCTCAAGTACCGAAAATCCCGCAATGGTCGGAAATTTGTCATAAGGAGCGTGGCAGTTCAGGGACGAGAAGCCCGCGCCAGCTAACCCCGCGCACGCTCCAGAGCGAGGCGCGCCTTCTCATACCGATCCTGCTCGGCCTTCACCGGAGCGATCACCAATTCACCGGTCACTCGCGCGATTGCGGCCCGGAGCGATTGCCGTGCCTTCGCCGTCCGCCGTCGGGCGCCTATCTCGACGAAGATCCTGGCCAGGCCGGCCAGCAACAAGCCAGCCAGTACCCCGCCGACAGCCAACACGGTTGGAGCCGGCAGACCCCACCAAGTCACCTTGGGAAGCGGCGGCAGTTGCAGATAGGCGAGCAAGAATGCCAAGCCAAGCCAACCGAGGCCGACGATCACCGTCGCCACCAGCAGCCATTGCAACACCCGAACCAGCTGCCACCACCGCCGATGCTGAGCAAGATCAAGATCCGTCGTCGCAATGGCCCGATCAACCCGATCCGGCAGCGCATCCTCTGAAGAGCGGGCCGCCTGCTTGATCTCATCGGCCCACCCTCGGGTCAGCCCCTGGGCTGCCTCGTCGGCAAGAGTTCGGACCGCTGTGTCCACCCGAGCCTTTTGCACCCCAGAGGTTGCCGGCAGCGAGGTACGTCCGACGCCCGAGGGATCGATCTCCTGGTGCCGACGGCCAACACCGAGGCGATCCAGATGCAGCCGCCGCAGCGGATCAGGCTTGAACTTGGTGATCCAGGCCAGTACCGGCCAGCCAGTGGCCAGGCCACCGCGCATTCGCCAGGCTTTGCCGACGGCCTCCGTCACCACGGGCACCCCTGCCGCGATCGCCACCTGCGTGGTCAGCCGATCGATGCTCGATCGCGCGAGTGGCGTGACCTTGGTGGTACCAGAGGCAGTGCTGAGCTTGGCGGCAGCGACCGAGACGTCAGCGGCCAGCCGCCGAGCGGCAGCCTGCTTCTCGGCAACCTGCTTGGCCAGCGTCTCGCGGAGCGCCTCGATGCCCTCCCCCGTCACGGCGGAGACGGCCACGACCGGCACCTTGCCTAGACCCTCTGAGTTCAGCAACCGCCGGAGATCGGTCAGGCACTGTTCACGCTGTTTCACGGTGAGCTTGTCAACCTGGTTCAAGATGATCATCATTACGTCGGCATGCTGAGACAGCGGCTTCAGGTAACGATCATGAATGGCGGCGTCGGCGTACTTTTGCGGATCGACCACCCAGATCAACATATCGACCAGCTGCACCAGCCGATCGACCTCCATCCGATGGTCGAGTTCGGTGGAATCATGATCCGGAAGATCAAGCAGCACGAGACCGTCGAGTGCGGCATCCATCGCCGGATCGGTCTCCAGAGCGTGCCGCCGCGGTATCTGCAGCCAGTCCAGCAGATCCTCAGCCGACTCATCGCCCCAACTGCACGCCATGGCATGTGCCGTGGTGGGACGGCGTACCCCGACCGTTGCCAGGGCGGTGCCAGACAAGGCATTGAAGATCGAGGACTTGCCTGAGCCAGTGGCACCTGCAAGGGCGACAACGGTGGCACTTCCAGAGATGGCAAGCCGCCGGTCAGCTTGATCAACGACACGTCTGGCCTCGACCAGAGCATCGGAATCAACTCGACCATCAGACAACTCGACCGCTTCGCCCAGGGCCCGAAGATGATCAACAAGATGCGCGCTGACGTCCTTGCGGTTGAGCAGCCCTAGACTTCGGCCGGCCACTATCGGAACTCCTCTCGCGGTTGGTCGACCAGCTCCCCGTCAACGATCTCGCTGTCCTCAGTGGCTTCCCCAGTAGGAATCTGGCTTACCGTCGGCGCATCGATCGCCAGTCGCCGCTCACCGGGCGGCAAGGCCGCCTCAGCTGCCTCGGTAGCAGGCAGACCGCCCACACGGGCTGATTCCACGGCCGACGCCGCGGCACGTAGCCGTTCTGAGTGTTCGGAGTCGACCGCAAGCCCGTCCAAGATCTTGTGGTACCGCACCAGCTCTTCTGCCAGCAGCGCTTGAACTCGAGCATCAAGATCATCTTTTGCGGTCTGGGCCAGTCGCCGGATGGCTTGATCACCAAAGACGGCCTCCAGGATTCGCTGGGCGAGCACCGCGGTACCGCCGGCGACGCCGATTTCGGCCCCGACCAACCCGCCGGTGTGGGCGAAGACCACGATCATCAAGGCCACACCGATCCCGTTGATGCCGAGGGCGTAGAACCGGGCCCTGGAGCGCTTGGTCATGCCCTCGTCTGCAACCAGGTCGAGGACCGCTCCCTGCCAGTCGCGAATCGCCCGCGTGGCCCGCCGATCAAAGTCTTCTGAGGACCGCGACAGATCAATATCGGCTCTTTCGATCAAGGCCCGGCCGGCGGCGTTGGCGCGCCAGGAGGCCTCCGCGCGCTCGGCCGCCGCCGCGGCCTCCTCGCGCAACAAAGACTCCAGGCCAGATTCGACCGCGACCTTCAGATTTCCAGCGCCGGCCGGCTCGCCGCGGAGGGCAGCCATCAGGCGGTCCCGAAGCCAGCTCACCTTCTGCTCAAGCGCGCGGAAGAATTCCCCGGTGCCGACGAACTCGTGCCAGCGCGCGAGCACCTCACCACGCAGCAGCGTTCCGTCGGCAGTCTGCACTCCCACCGTACGAACCGCCTCGGAGTAGGAGCGGTCGACCTCGGCGCGCAGCTGTTCGATCACCTCAAGCTGCTCATCAATTGAGTCAGCAAGCGCTGGAGCCTTCGCCGCCAAGGCGCCGATTGCCCCGTCAAGGGTCTGGTGCACAACCTTGGCGCGACTGGCCTGATCAGCGGCCAGAGCCGCCAGCCAGCCTCGAATCGGCTGTATCGCGCTAGCTGGCAACAGACCCTCAGAATCGACGGTTGTCTCCGGTACGGCGAACAGCGGCGAGTCGCCAAGACCTCGTTCACTCATCAGCTGGCCGAGGTGTGGCGGTACCTCCGTCATGGCACGCGGCGGTACCCGATCGAGTACGACTGCGACGGCGGCACTTCGCTCCGCTGCCGCTCGCAAGAAGCCCCAGGGCACCGCGTCGGCGTACCGTGCCGCCGAGGTGACGAAGAGCCAGAGGTCGGCCGCTGCCAGCAGCTGTGCAGCCAGCTGACGGTTTTCCACGACCACCGAGTCGATGTCTGGTGCATCCAGCAGCGCAAGGCCTAGCGGTATCGAGTCCTCAGTCACCAAGAGCAGTGACCGAGAATCCTTCGATGCTCCCGTTGAGCGAGCGAGTCCGGGGAGGATCCGATCGTCGGTGAACCAGCGAGCGTCGCTGCTGTGATGCACCAGGACCGGCGCCCGCGTCGTGGGGCGAATCACACCGGGAGCGCTTACCTGGCGGCCGACCAGGGAGTTCACTAGCGTCGACTTACCGGCACCGGTGGAGCCACCGACAACCGCGAGCAGCGGCGCATCGATCGTCGCCAGCCGGGGCAGGATGTAGTCGTCGAGCTGGCGAATGATCTCTTCAGCGACCTTGCGCTGCTCATCTGCTCCGGGTAGCGGCAGCGGCAGGTTCACCGGCACGACCGCAGCCCGCAGCTCCGCTAGCGCAGATTCCAGCGGCGTCAGCTGCCTGCCGGTCATCTGCGTTCCCCTACTCTCCAGGCGGTTTCCAGCTGGGGTCGACCTCCGAGTATTGGGTAGCAGTCTGCCCCAACGGCACAGACGCCGCAGCGGACGCGCCCTGAGGCAGGCCGGTCGGGGCCGGGAACGCAGTGGGGGCCGGATAGTTGCCGCCTAGCCCAGCGGGGCCGGGATAGCTGGGCGGTGCGTACGCTTCGAGTGCACGTGTATGGCGACGCCGGAAAGATGGGTAGGCAGCTCGGCCCTCAGGCAGGACCACGGCGTCTGCTCGGATGGCCCGGATCTTGGCCAAGAGTTCCCTCTCTCGGATGTGGCCGGTCTGGTTGATAAGGCCACGAGTCAAGGCATCTCGCAGGTACGCCAGTTCGGTGATCGCACGTTGCATGCGAATCGTCGCAAGGAATGTGTTGGGCCCTTCGAAGAGCGCGTGCCAGAGCGCGCGGAGCCGGGTCCGCAGTCGAGACATCGCCGTCGGATCCGTTTCGGGAAGCCAGCCCAGTCTGACGTAGTCGGTGAGACGCTCCCGGATCAGTCGTCCCTCTCGGTACAGCTGCCGAACCACGAAGATGATCATTCCGATGACGAGCGGCAGCGCCACGGCAAGGTAGATGAAGAGCACGTTGCTGCCTTGCATCAGGCTTGCGGTGGTGTTGAAGGCCATATGCAGAAACACTGCGACGCAATATCCCGCGAGCGGTGCGACAACCCGAACGATCTTGCTCTTGGAGCGCAATGCGATTGCCAGGCCGATGCCGGTCATGGCAGTGAACAGCGGGTGGCCGAAGAAGGTAACCAGGCCGCGCATCACGAAGAGGCTTTGCAATGCCTCCAGCGGCGGGACCTGGCCGAAGGTGCGGGCGGCGTACCGATAAACGCGGCCGTAGTAAAGGATGTTCTCGGTGAAGGCAAAAGCCGCACCCGAGAGGCCGGCAAGCACAATTCCGCTGAGCCGGCTGACCCACTGATAGCGCATCAAGATCGCCAGCCAAAACAGGATGGTGGCCTTCGATGCCTCTTCAACGAATGGCGCGACATAGACGGCGGCTCGGGCCGCGGTCGCAGGGTCGCCGTCGCCAATGATGCTGAGGTGCTGCGCCGCCCAGGTGTTGACTTGCGCGGAAACAAAGGTCGCAACGCAGGCACCCCAACCGAAGGTCATCAACCAGACCCAGAATCGTTGCGGTCGGTATCGGTCGGCCCACAAGAAGAGCAAGGAAAGCGGGAGGGCGGTGACAGCGGCGTACTTGACAGCGATAGGGATGGCCTCGGTGCCCAATCCGGGCAGCGTGCCGCCGGGCACCTCACGATCAGGCACGACCTGGTGATAGAGCAGCAGTAACGCGGCCAGGTAGACCAAGATCATTACCACGGTCAGCCAGGCCAGCTTGTTCTTCAGCAGCCTCTTCGGGAGTGGCTCGTTGAGGTCGGGGTCCCGGGGAATGCCGTTCCGCCGTAACGCTCGGGCCAGCCCGTCTCGCTTCTTGCGAGGTGGCGCTGCAGCGGTGACCGACATGGCACCAAGGATAGGTGGGACTGGGCCGTCTCCCTCTAACGCCGACTTGTCAGCGTTAGAAAGGCCTATGGCACTTTGAGACGCGAACAAGTCTGAGGGCCGGGGCCCTATTTGGCGAACCAGGAGATGAAGGGTTCGACATGCATCAGGAACTCGCTTGGTCGCGCTTCGTGCCCGTCATGGTTGCAGTTCATTGAGGCGAACTGCCCGTGGGGAATGCGTCGGCTCAACTCTTGGAGGCGGTCTTGCGGAAGTGTGCTGTTCGCGGCACCGAGCACCAAGGTGTTTGCTTGGATCTGGGACGCATAGTCCCACCAGATGGGTGGCGGAGCATTGCGCCAGCGATGCATCGCGACCAGCGCCCGCCAGTCGTAGTCGGCGCCTGGCTCAGGCGTTCGTGGGATCGGTCTCGGCGGATTGGCCGGGTCCGGTGGCGGCATCTCCTCCAGTACCAGTAATCGGATGAGCTCAGGCCGGGTGGCTGCCAACTGGTACGCCGTAACGGCACCCATGGAGTGACCGATGACGATGGCGGCGAGAATCCCGACGTGCTCCATGAACCTCGCAACGTCGTCACGCATGGCCTCGAAGGAGTAATCGCGGGTCCATTCGCTGTCGCCGTGCCCGCGGGCGTCTGGCGCGATCACTCGAAAGCTGTCGGCAAGCGCAGGCGCGACGTTCCGCCAGCCCAGGCTCGATGAGGTCAGACCGTGCAACAGCAACACCACTGCGGCGTCCGGCCGGCCCCACTCCCGATAGTTAAGGGTCGGCCCCCCGTGCAGACGTACGGTCGGCATGCCCGAAGGTTATCGGTATCGCGTGCGAGCCGTCAGGCGTCAAGGTGGGCGAGCCGAGGCCATTGTTGACTCCAGCCGCCTTGCGGGCCGGCGCACACCCAGATCTGGCGCCCCCGCTCCTCGTTGTCAGCGCCCGCATTGTTGTTGATCACAGCCGCGACCTGGCAATCGGTGAAACTCGTGGCCGGGTTTTCCAAGCCGATGACGATCACCGGTACGGCGTCTTCAGGTGGCGGTCCCCAAGCAGCGAAGGCGTTGTGGCCGCTGAATACCGGGCGCGGGAAGCCGTACCACTCCAGAGCGCCCGCCTCGCCGTAGTTCCGAGTGAACACCACTGCGGTCGCGCGCTGATCCGCCGGCAACGAGTCGAGCGTGGCGCGTACGGAGCTGACGTACTCCGGCCAACCGATCGTCTCCAATTGATCAGTGTCGAGGGCCGGATAGAAAGATGCCGCGTACGTGCGAGCGGGCAGCACCGGCACAAAGGCTGGCCAGGCGATGGCGGCCGATAGGGCAAGCACGACGCCAGCGGCGATGAGCCGGCGCGCAGACCAGCGAGCGGCCAACGCCGTACAGCCGGCAGCTACCAGCGGGACGATTGCCCCCGCCAGGTAGTAGCCCTTCCCTGCCGCGATGAGAAAAACCGCAGTCGAGACCACAAAGGCGATGCCGATCGGGCGTAGTTTCGTCCAGGCCGGATCGCGAAACAGCTGGACTAGCCCGTACACCCAGACGACGGCGATCAACGGAGAGAACATGGCAAGCGCCTGACCCAACAGAGCCAATCGACCTGTGAGGCCCCCGTACTCGTCGGCGATATCCGCGCCAAGAGCCAGCACCGGCCAGCCGTTCCTGAATTGCCAAACCAGATTGGGAAGCCACAACAGCAGCGCGATCAGGCCGCCGAGCCACGGGTACGCCGTACGCAGCTGCCAGCGAGTGCCCCGCACCAGCAATACGCCAAGAAGTGTCGCGAAAATCAGGACGGCAACAGCGGTCTTGTTGTTCAGGCCGATCCCGGCCAGCAGACCTGCGAGGAGCCAGAGCTGGGGTCGATCGTCGCGTAGCGCATGCCCAACGACTAGGAGTACGGCGGTCCACGCCAGCGTGTCGAAGGTGGCGGTGCTGAGCCGATGACCCAACGTCATAGTGATTACCGAGGCGGCCACAGTGCTGGCAGTTAGCAGCTGCGCGGCCCGGCCGCCGCAGAGCAAGCGCGCAAAGGCGGCGGCGCAGGCGACAAGCACAACCATCGCGATGAGGCTTGGCAGTCTGAGTATGAGGAGGTTATGTGGCGCCAGCTCGGTAGCTAGCCGAGCGAGCAGGGGCGTAAACAATGGCTGATCCGGATAACCCCAGGCGAGCCGCTGGCCAGCTGATACGAAGTAAAGCTCGTCACGATGTGGCCCGTACCGGTTGACCATGATCAACAACAACACGACGAGCCCGACCGCCGCCGCGCCGACCTCCCAGAGCGCAAACTTCGGTCGCGCTGCATGCTGCATCGGACCATCTTGGCCCACCGCCGACGCGATCGCCCAGGCTAGGCCATGCGTCGGTGTTAGGTGTGCACGACGTCACCCCAAAATCCGCCACTGACCGTCTTCGAGCGCCAGCAGATAGGAATCGAGGAAGTCCCATAGAAGTGATTGATCGGGCCGCCGCGCGATCCAGCGAACCGTGACGAGAGTGGCGTCAAAGCCCAGCCGTTGCAGTTTCAAGTCGCCGATGCTCCAGGTATGTGGGCCCTCCTGGTTGTTGGATGCGAGCAGCTCAGCGAAGTATCGCCGTTTCGCCACATCGTCGTTGTGACGCAGCACTTGCCCGGCCTTCACAACGAAGCAAGGCGTGGCATACGCGTTTCCGATCGCGTCGACGTCATTGGTATTCCACGCCTCGCCATATGCGCATAGCCATATGCGCCCAGGAATGTGCGAAGGGCGTCCGCTGACTCATGTTGATCCGTCGAGGCTGTCACCATATTTCCTAGTGAAATGGCCTTTCCGGTCAGGTTACCCGCTCGTCGGCAGCAAGAAGCACGGCCCAATGGAGATCATGAAAGGTGAGTGCCAATGCGCATGTCACATCCATGCCAGGGATGGCGGCATCCACACCGGTCGCAGTACGACGATCGGGGGTAACGTCCGGTTGGTGGGCGCAGATGTGGACACTCGGCCTGTAGGGCCGGATGACCTACTGGATCTTGCGAGACTGTTCGAGAGTCAAAGAAACACTCGCCGCTGCTGGTGCATGGCGTTCTGCGAAAGCCGCAGCCAATTCGCCGTTGGCTGGCTGAATGGCGGCAACCGGCAGCGCTTCGAGGCCATGGCCGCGGCGAGTCCGGTGCCGATGGGGATCCTGGCTTCAGTGGCGGGCGAGCCAGTCGGGTGGTGCGCCTGCGGCCCGAGGTCCCGGTACGTCGTCGCCATCGGCGGACGAAGCAGCGTTTTGCGCAATCGGATACCCGCCGAGGACGAGAGCGTCTGGCTCCTGCCATGCCTATTCGTCGGGGTTGGCTACCGAGCCCAAGGTGTCACCTACACGCTTGTGCGTGCGGCGGTCGAGCTTGCCCGTCGCGAAGGGGCCTCTGCCATCGAAGGCTGGCCTGTCGCCGGATCGGCTCGGCGGTCCGGAGATGCGTTCCTCGGTCGGGAGAAGGTCTTCGAAGATCTCGGATTCAGCTGCGTGGAACGGCCAAGTCCGCAACGGGCGATCATGCGGCTCGAGCTCAGCGGGATCTGAGGTCGCAAGGACCTGGTTATCCGTGTACTGACAGGTCCTGGTTCGCCGGCCGGATGGGTTCTAGCGTCGAGGCCATGGACCGCCGCAGAGACGTCCAAGACTTCCTGGCCAGCCGCCGGGCCCGGCTCACCCCAGAACGGGCCGGGCTGGCCACCCATGGTGAGCGCGGCGCGTGAAGGCTACCGAGGATTGACCCGCTGCCGTCAGCTCACCCGGGGATAACGACAACCATCCACACCAGCCATTGACTCGGCATGCCGCCGAGAGAAACGAGGTACCACATGCCTGACGTCACGACCCTGACCCTGAACAACGGTGTGACCATGCCCGCGCTCGGTCTAGGCGTGTTCCAGACCCCACCGGACGAGACCCGGGACGCGGTCACCGCCGCGCTCCAGACCGGCTACCGCCACATCGACACCGCCGCCGCCTACGGCAACGAGCGGCAGGTCGGCGAAGCAGTACACAATTCTGGGGTCGACCGCTCTGAGGTGTTCTTAGAGACCAAGATCTGGATCAGCGACTACGGCTACGACCAAACCCTGCACGGCTTCGACAAAAGCGCCCGCAAGCTCGGAGTCGACCAAATCGACCTCCTGATCTTGCACCAGGCGCTGCCCTCGCAATTCGAGCTGACACTAGAGGCCTACCGGGCGTTGGAAACCCTGCTCGAAGACGGGAAGGTCCGCGCCATCGAGGTCAGCAACTTGGGCGCTCCAGGTGGCATGTCCGTCGCCGACGAACCCTTGCTGCGGCCGTGGGGCCGCGACCTGCGCGGTGGACGCGGTCCGGAAGGCCCCGACCTCAACCGCGTCCACCGGGTCAATCTATGACCGGACCGTCTGTTCAGTATCTGAGCGAGGACGTGCGGGAAAAGATAACGGTACGGTAACGTCGCCTCCGCTTCGTTGCGACAGCGCTCAGCGCCCTGCCCCACTCGCACATCCCGGAGGATATTGAGCCATGCCCCCACGGCTTCCCATCAGCTCGCTACGCAAAGGTCTTGCGGTCGTCACGGCGACTGGGCTGATCGGCGCAGCCGCGGTGTTCGGCGCTGCGGCAGCCGACGCTGCCACGACCCAGACCGGCTCGTGCGTGGACGGTGGTGGGATCCGCTGGACGGCCAAGGCCATCTGGGCCGGTACCTACACTTCCGGCGGCGTACGCAAGATCTCGATCAACTACGCCGGGTGGACCACCAACGGGCGCGCCGTGCCGACCGACTCGACCGTGCGGAGCTACTCCGGTGACGGCACCCGGATCCAGAAGCTGACCTGGTCCGGCGTCTACGACTACAAGGGCGGCACGGCGTACCGGGTCCGCAACCCGCTCAACCCGGCCAGCGCGCCCGGCAAGGCCAAGATCAAGATCACTCTCGGCGTCGACGGCGACGGGCACGGCAGTTGCTCTGTCACCTTCACCCAGCCCGGCAGCGCCGGTGGCGGCGGCGGCTCCGCAAGCGACCGCTATGAGGCTGACGTGGTCTCGGGGACCAACGCCGAGCGGACCTCGCGCGAGCTCCAGGCGCTCAGCTCCGAAGCCTGCGTCGACCGCTACGCCGAGCAGCAGGCGGCGCGGATGGCGGCCGAGCGGCGGATGTATCACCAGGATCTGGGGCCGATCCTGCGCGAGTGCAACCTGCGTGCGGTGGGCGAGAACGTGGCGTACGGCTACCCGAGCGGATCAGCCGTGATGGCCGGCTGGATGGGATCGAGCGGGCACCGCGCGAACATCCTGAACAGCAGCTATCGCCTGCTCGGGGTCGGCGCGGTCCAGAGCTCGGATGGCCGCTGGTACGCCGCGCAGGTCTTCGGCGCGTAGTCGGCGCCCGCTCGAGGACTACGAACACAGGGTTTAGGAATCCGCCCGGTGTTTCAACCCTCACCGCGATGCTGCCGAGCCACGCTCAGATCGGCCCTTGACAACTCGCGATGCATGCCGCCGTTGAGCACCGTTCTTCTACCTCGTGCGGCCTGGGTGCGCCTGGCAGACCGGCCCGCGCGGCGGAGTTCGATCTCTAACCTCTGAGCCGTGCGGCTCCAGCCACGGCGCTTCGGTGAACACCCTGGAGCAGCTAACGGTGTGTCGGAGCGAGTGCTGCAAGTCATCCCTCTGGCGAATCGGGCGGTCAAACCCATGGGCTGTCGTGTCCTCGTGTTCGCCCCCGCGTGATCCCGGCAGGCCAGCCTGATCAGAGCCAACCTCGCCGCCGGAACAGCAACACCAGGAGTACGCCGACTAT
>Ga0307291_1000406_pt1 | contig 11015 bp, 8 predicted proteins | sample ER_DNA_148_FD_194474 | JGI IMG/M metagenome (GOLD analysis project Ga0307291, IMG submission 194474) | Bulk soil microbial communities from the East River watershed near Crested Butte, Colorado, United States - ER_DNA_148 | ecosystem: Environmental > Terrestrial > Soil > Floodplain | place: USA...
ATTGGCCCTGCGCCCCCCGAGCCGCCAGCCTCACACGGACATCACAGTAAGGAACTTCAGTTGTCAAGGCAGTTCGGCGACACCTCGAGGCTGCCTCGGCAGCCAGCGACCTCACGGCTGCTATCGCAGCCGGGCGCGAGCTCGGGGGTGCCGTCGCAGCCAGCCGCCGCCTTACCGGACGCCAGCGGCCACTTCGACCGATTCGGTGGCAGATTCGTCCCCGAGGCGCTGTACGCGGCGCTACTGCAACTGGAACGGGAGTTCCATTCAGCTATGGCAGATCCGGCCTTCGAGGCCGAGCTCGGTGAGCTGCTGGCCGACTACACGGGGCGGCCGAGCCCGATCACCGAGGCGAAGCGGTTCAGTCAGCACGCCATGCGTACCCCGGCTGGACAGCTTCCGATCATTGTGCTCAAGCGCGAAGATCTGAACCACACCGGCTCGCACAAGATCAACAATGTCATCGGCCAGGCCTTGCTGACCAGACGGATGGGGAAGACCCGCGTAATCGCGGAGACTGGTGCCGGTCAGCACGGCGTGGCGACCGCCACTGCGGCGGCGCTGTTCGGCCTCGACTGCACCGTTTATATGGGCAAGATCGACACCGAGCGGCAGGCACTCAACGTAGCTCGCATGCGGTTACTTGGGGCTGAGGTGATCGCTGTTGAGTCGGGCACCCAGACGCTGAAGGACGCCATGAACGACGCCATGCGTGACTGGGTCGCCTCGGTCGACAACACCCACTATGTAATCGGCTCGGTGGCGGGTCCACATCCCTTCCCGATGATGGTCCGAGAGTTCCAGCGGGTGATCAGTACCGAGGCGCGCGCTCAGCTTCTTGATCGCTACGGCCGACTGCCCGATGCAGTGGCGGCATGTGTTGGTGGTGGTTCGAATGCGCTCGGCATCTTCGCCGATTTCATTCCCGACGCCGACGTCGCGCTTTACGGATTCGAGGCTGGCGGAGAGGGCATTGAGACGGAGCGGCATGCCGCGACTATCTCGGCGGGAGAGATCGGCGTGCTGCATGGCATGCGCACCTTCGTTCTCCAAGACGAGGACGGCCAAACCAAGGCGTCCCATTCCATCTCCGCTGGATTGGACTATCCCGGCGTAGGACCCGAGCACTCCTGGCTCGCCGAGGTTGGACGCGCGCACTACGAACCGATCACCGACGCCGAGGCAATGGACGCTTTCCAGCTCCTGTCGCGCACGGAGGGAATCGTCCCGGCAATCGAGTCGGCACACGCACTGGCAGGAGTGCTCAAGCTGGGTCCCCGTTTGGGGACCACCGAGTCCGGTGAGCCGCCGTTGATCTTGGTCAACCTTTCCGGCCGCGGCGACAAGGACGTGAATACCGCGATCGCCTGGTTCGGTCTTGACACCGCTGGCACGTCGTCAGAGTCCGCGCCTCCCGGGACCGGCCCCGAGTCGACCGGCGCTACTCCGAGTGGCGCCGGGTCGAAGCGGTGACCGTCGACCCCGGGCACACCGGGCATGTGCTGCTTGAGGTCCGACATCAGGGTCGCGGAGCGCTGGCCGGCTTCTTGCACGTGGGCTACCCGACGGTGGAGATATCCTTGCGGGCCTTCAAGGCTCTCACTGGTGAGGGGGAGTCTGAGGGTGTTGACCTCGTCGAAGTCGGAATTCCCTATAGCGATCCGGTCATGGATGGCGTCACCATCCAACGCGCCGGTACCCGGGCGCTGGAGCGCGGCACCCGGACCAGGGACGCATTTGCGGCGGTAGAAGCCGTTGCGAACTCCGGCACGCCGGCTGTTGTGATGACCTACTGGAACCTCGTGGAACGCTACGGCGCCGACCGATTTGCTCGCGATCTTGCCGCAGCGGGAGGCGCCGGAGCGATCACTCCGGACCTCACTCCAGATGAGGCAGCAGAGTGGATATCGGCCTCTGATGATCACGGATTAGATCGGATATTCCTGGTCTCTCCCTCGTCAACCGACGAGCGCCTCACTTCCACTGTGGCAGCCTGCAGAGGCTGGGTCTACGCGACCTCGCTGATGGGAGTCACCGGCCCCCGCACGCAAAGCTCCGCGGCTGCTCCGGAGTTGGTGCAGCGGATACGTGCGGTCGATCCGGCTGCGCTTGTCGGGGTCGGCCTGGGCGTATCCAATGGGGCCCAAGCCGCGGACCTGACGAGGTTCGCTGATCTTGTGATTGTCGGCTCCGCGCTAGTGAAGACGCTGGTGGATGCCGAAGATGCCGGGCGCCCGGAGGATTTGAGCGGTCTCCGGGCACTTGTCGGCGATCTTGCCGGAGGCGTACGCGCCGGCCGCGACGTGCCGGAGGGCGAGCGTTCGCCAGCCCCCGCGGCTGGTCCAACGGAAACGGGAACTTCAGGGCGATCGCCAGGGTTAGTCGGGACGTGAGCCGGCCCTTACCGTTCAGCATGGCAGCCCGTTCACTCCTGGCGGTCGTTGTACTGCTGTTGATCTCCGGCTGCATCGCGGCACCAAGCGGGCCAACCGGCCAACGGAACGCCGATCCGGCTGGTTACACGGGCGGATCTTCGCTGCCGGAACCGTATTCGATGCCTGAGATGTCCTTGACCGACACCTCTGGGCGTCCGTACAACTTGGCCACAACGCCATCCAAGCCAGTCACATTGCTCTTCTTCGGCTACACCCATTGCCCGGATGTCTGTATCACGGTGCTGTCCGACGTCGCGCTAGCCATGAAGCGGCTGGCGCCAGCAGATCGAGATCAGATCCAGTTCATCTTCGTGACCACCGACCCCGCCCGCGACACGGAGAAACCGATCCGGCGCTATCTTGATCGCTTCGACCCTTCCTTTGTCGGTCTCACCGGTCCGCTGCCGACGATCAAAAGGGCCGCAACCCAAGTGGGGGTAGATATCGAGGGTGTGGAGAAACTTCCGAGCGGAGGATATGAGGTGGGCCACTCCGCGCAGGTGATCGGCTTCAGCCGTGACTCCGGCGTCGTGCTCTGGACGCCAGGAACTCCGATCGCCGCACTGAAGCACGACTTCGCCCTCTTGGTGGAACGGTCACGTTGAGTTCCTCCACCGCCACCGAATCACGACTCGCCGCAACTGCCTTGTGGGTCTCAACTGCTGCGCGGCTGCTGCTCGGCGGAGTGTTCCTGGTCGCCGGAGGCCTCAAAGTCATCGATCCGCAGTCCTCGGTTGCCGCCGTGCGAGCCTACCGTCTGCTGCCGGTCTCCGTCGCGACCCTTGTGGGCTGGGGACTGCCGTTTGCCGAGATCGCACTCGGGCTCTTGCTGCTGGCCGGCATTGCTACCCGCGTCGTCGCAGATGCTGCCGCAGTGCTGCTCATAGTGTTCATCGCTGCTGTCCTCTCTGCCGCAGTGCGAGGGCTAAGCATTGATTGCGGGTGTTTCGGCGGCGGGGGCGACGTAGCACCCGGGCAAACCGCATACGGCACCGAGATCGTTCGTGATGTTGGCCTGTTGCTGCTCGCCGCGTGGCTGATGTGGCAACCGCGCAGCCGGTTCTCGCTTGATCGCCTAACAACGAGACACCTGACGGAGGCATCGCGGTGAGCAGTGCCAAGAAGGTAGACGGGGCGAAGAACGGTGGCGGGGCCAATCGGGTCGGCGGGGACAAGAAGGTGAGCAGTCCGAAGAATATGAATGCCCGCGAGCGCGCCCGGCTCGCTGCCGAGCAGGCGGCGGCTCGTAAGCGCGAGCGGCGGATCTTGATCATGGTTATCGCTGCGTTCGTGGTGATCGTGGTGGCTGGTGGGATCGCATTCCAGGCTTGGCGCACCAGCCGAGCACCATCCTCCGTATCTTCAGTCTCGGCCTCGGCAAGCCCGGTCACCGTCACCAATGGACGCCCGATTCCACTCGGCTCGGCCGAGGCCCCGGTCACGATCACCCTGTACGAGGACTTCCACTGCCCGCACTGTGCCGAGTTCGAGGAACAGTTCGGATCGACCATTACCCAAGCACAGGACGCTGGATCCGCTCGGGTCGAGCTCTATCCCATGGCGTTCATCGACGAGGGTTCTCTGACTGCGGCGAATGCGATGGCATGCGCGGCCGAGGCCGGTTTCGGTCAGGCTTACTACTTGGGGCTGTTTGCCAACCACACCTTGCAATGGAGTGATCCACAATTGATCGATCTCGCAACCAAGGTGGGCGGATCGCCCACCGAGGCGTTCCGAACCTGTGTCACGCGGCGAGCGCATGCCGACTGGGTGACCTCAGTGAACGCCGCCGCGGACACCAATGGCGTCGATCAGACACCGACCATGTTGATCAACGGCAAGGAAGTTGATATTGCGACGCTGACACCTGAGGCGCTTAAGACCATGATCAACGACGCGGCTCAGAAGTAACAAGCTAAAGATGAGCTCCGCGTGGAGCGGGCGCAGCGAGCGGAGCAATCAAACTCGGATCGCGCCACGCGCTGTGCTGAGGAGGAGGGAGGGGACGTGCTTTTTGTTCCCGAGCGACGACGAAGTAGGCGCGCTCCAGGGCGCGATCCGCGCGGAGCGAGCGCAGCGAGCGGAGCAATCAACAGAGCCCTGGGCTAACGTAGGTCCCCGGATCGCGAGCGAAAGCGGAGAGATGATAGGCGCGATGAGGACGGCCCGGTGACGACCACCTGGGCGCACGTCGTCCTCTCCATCCCAAGCCCCAGTACCAATATCTGGCACATTGGCCCGCTGCCAATTCGGGCGTACGCGCTGTGCATCATCGCGGGCATCATCGTCGCAATGATCATTGCGACGCGTCGCTGGCGCGCCCGGGGTGGCACCGCCGACAGTTTGGAGCTGATGGTCGTGGTCGGCGTGCCGTTCGGTATCGTCGGCGCTCGGCTCTATCACGTGATTACCGACTACCAGCTCTACTTCGGACCAGGTCGGCACCCGCTGAACGCGTTGAAGATCTGGGAAGGTGGCCTCGGTGTCTGGGGAGCCATCGCGTTCGGCGTTCTCGGCGGCTATCTGGTCGCCCGGCGTCGCAGGATCGCCTTTCCCGCCGTACTCGATGCGGTAGCGCCGGCCATCCTGGTGGCACAAGCCATCGGCCGGCTAGGCAACTGGTTCAACCAGGAGCTGTTCGGCCGCCCCACCACATTGCCCTGGGCGCTGCAGATTGCGCCGCAGTACCGCCCGGAGGGCTACGAGCAGTTCACGACATTTCACCCGACGTTTCTGTACGAGATGTTGTGGAATCTCGCAGCCGCAGCTCTTCTGGTCTGGCTCGATCGTCGATTCCGGCTCGGACACGGCAAGGTATTCGCGCTCTATGTGTTGCTGTACACCGGCGGTCGGTTCTGGATCGAGGCGCTCCGGATTGACACCGTCAATGAGATCGGCGGATTCAGACTCAACAACTACACAGCGCTCATCGGCTTCATCACCGCGCTCGTGTGGCTGATTTGGCTAATCCGCAACAGGCCCGGCCGCGAAGAAGTGGTTGAGGGCATCGGGCTGCCAGCTGTGGAATATGTCGAGAAGCGCGGCATTACCGAGACAGCATCCACTGACTCTCCGGTTGAGACAGACAATTTGTCGGACAGCGAATCGGCGAGCCAGGCGCCAACCAAGGACCCGACCGCGACCTCGTAGCATGCGGCAGTTTTCACGTTCCGTGATCCCTGCTGTGTGCGTTACCCTTTCCATCAACTTTGGGCCAATGTTGTCCTGCAAGCTCTGTAGTGTGCACGTTTGCTCGGGAGCCGTGCCGCTCAGCCGTGACCGCGGCAGAGAACCCCGACTCTGCTGACCGGCTTCGACGATGGGAGTTGGTTCCGTGACAACTGCTCATGCCCTGTCCACGGCCGGGCCGACCCGGCCGTCCCGGAATGCATCGTTTCGCAAGGCTGAGGGCCTCTATGATCCCGCGTTCGAACATGACGCCTGTGGCGTTGCGTTTGTTGCGACCTTGGATGGGATGCCCAGCAACGCCGTCGTTGCCAAGGGTCTGCAGGCATTGCGCAATCTCGACCATCGCGGCGCGGTCGGCTCGGACCCAAAGACCGGCGACGGCGCAGGCATGTTGCTGCAGATTCCGGACGGTTTCTTCCGTACTGAGGTGGAGTTCGAACTTCCCCGGCAGGGCGCGTACGCGGTGGGTAACGCCTTCCTGCCTACCGATCCCGAGCTAGCTGCGAAGGCGAAGGCCAGCATCGAGCAGATCGCGGGAGAGGAGAACTTGCGCATACTCGGCTGGCGCCGAGTGCCTACCGATGACTCGTCGCTGAGCGATGTCACCAGGTCGAACATGCCCTACTTCGAGCAGCTGTTCATTACTGCCAAGGGCGCACCGCTGATGGGCATTGCGCTGGACCGACTGACCTATGGCCTACGTCGCAGAGCCGAGCACGAGACCGGCATTTACTTCGCCTCGCTGTCCGCCCGAACCATCGTCTACAAGGGCATGTTGACCACTCAGCAGCTGCCCCAGGTCTTCCCGGAGCTGTTGGACCAACGAATGGCGAGCGCGCTCGTGGTGGTGCACTCCCGCTTCTCCACCAATACGTTTCCCGCCTGGGAGCTGTCCCATCCGTACCGGATGATCGCTCACAACGGTGAGATCAACACCGTGATGGGCAATCGCAACTGGATGCGAGCTCGAGAAGCATTGCTGGCTAGTGATGTCATCCCGGGCGATCTGGACCGGTTGTTCCCGATCTGTACCCCCGACGCATCAGATTCCGCCTCCTTTGATGAAGTCGTGGAGCTGTTGCACCTCGGTGGACGCTCGCTGCCGCATGCGATGCTGATGATGATCCCAGAGGCCTGGGAGAACAACAGCCAGATGGATTCAGCGCGCCGGGAGTTCTACGCGTTTCATTCCTGCCTCATGGAGCCGTGGGACGGCCCAGCTGCAGTTGTGTTCACCGACGGTACGGTCGTCGGCGCCGTGCTGGATCGCAACGGTCTGCGACCTGGTCGCTTCTGGGTCACCGACGACGGCCTTGTGGTGCTGGCTTCGGAGGCCGGAGTACTGGACATTCCTCAGGACAAGATCGTCCAGAAGGGCCGGCTGCAGCCAGGCCGAATGTTTCTTGTTGATCTTGGACAGCACCGGATCATCTCTGACGAGGAGATCAAAGCTCAGCTTGCCGCAGCTGCACCGTATGGTGAGTGGCTTATCGGAGGCAGGATCTTGCTGTCCGATCTGCCGGACAGAGAGCATGTCGTCCATACGCACGCCTCGGTCACTCGACGCCAGCAGGTCTTCGGCTACACCGAGGAGGAACTGCGGCTGATCTTGGCGCCAATGGCCTCGACCGGTGTCGAGCCGCTCGGTTCCATGGGCACCGACACACCGCTGGCGGCGCTCAGCGACAAGCCGCGACTGCTGTTCGACTACTTCGCCCAGCTCTTTGCGCAGGTGACCAACCCACCGTTGGATGCCATTCGCGAGGAATTGGTGACCTCGCTGTACAACACGATCGGCCCGGAATGTAATCTCCTCAATCCGGGTCCAGCATCATGTCGCCGGCTGGTACTGCCCTTCCCCGTCCTAGATGACGATGACCTCACCAAGATTGTCAAGATCAACCGTGAAGGTGACCTGCCCGGATATCAGACCTATGTCGCCCGCGGCCTCTACCAGGTCGACGGCGGCGCCGCCGCGCTGACAGCAAAGCTCGATGAGCTCTGCGCTGAGATCTCTGGGGCAATCGCCAACGGTGCCCGAATCATTGTTTTGTCCGATCGGCATTCCAATGCCGACCAGGCGCCAATCCCATCGCTGCTGCTGACCGCAGCCGTCCACCATCACCTGGTCCGGGAGAAGACGCGGACGCAGGTCGGATTGATCGTGGAGGCCGGCGACGTGCGCGAAGTGCACCACATCGCGCTGCTCATCGGCTACGGCGCCGCCGCAGTTAACCCCTATCTCGCCATCGAGTCAGTCGAGGACCTCGCGCGGCACCAGGTCTATACCAGCGTCACGCCGGAGAAGGCGGTCCACAACGTCATCAAGGCACTCGGTAAGGGCGTGCTCAAGGTGATGAGCAAGATGGGCGTCTCCACGGTTGCTTCCTACACCGGTGCTCAGATCTTCGAGGCGCTCGGCCTATCCCGAGAGGTGGTCGACCGCTACTTCACCGGCACGACGAGCAAGCTCGGCGGCGTCACCCTCGAGCAGATCGCTGAGGAGGTCCGCAAGCGGCACTTGACGGCGTACCCGCTCGATGGCATCCCGTTGGCCCACCGGACGCTTCCGGTTGGTGGTGAGTATCAGTGGCGCCGCGAGGGCGAGCCGCACCTGTTCGATCCCGAGACGGTCTTCCGGCTGCAGCACTCGACCCGTTCCGGGCGCTACGACATCTTCAAGCAGTACACCCATCACATCGACACGCAATCAGAGCGGTTGATGACTCTGCGCGGGTTGTTGAAGTTCTCCTCAGACCGCACGCCCATTCCGATCGAGGAGGTAGAGCCGGTCAGTGAGATCGTGAAGCGCTTCTCCACCGGGGCAATGTCGTATGGCTCCATCAGCAAGGAGGCGCACGAAACGCTGGCGATTGCCATGAACAGGATCGGCGGCAAGTCCAACACCGGTGAGGGCGGGGAGGACAAGGACCGGCTCTATGATCCGGAGCGGCGGAGCGCGGTCAAGCAGGTGGCATCCGGGCGCTTTGGTGTGACATCGGACTACCTGACCAACGCATCCGATCTGCAGATCAAGATGGCCCAGGGAGCCAAGCCCGGAGAGGGCGGTCAGCTGCCCGGGCAGAAGGTCTATCCGTGGATTGCCAAGACCCGGCACTCGACGCCTGGCGTCGGATTGATCTCACCTCCGCCACACCACGACATCTACTCGATCGAGGATCTCAAGCAGCTGATCCACGACCTAAAGTGCGCCAACCCGTCGGCCCGGGTGCACGTCAAGCTCGTCGCCGAGGTCGGCGTCGGCACCGTCGCTGCCGGCGTGTCCAAGGCCAAGGCCGATGTAGTGCTGATCTCCGGACATGACGGCGGCACCGGTGCGGCCCCGTTGACATCGTTGAAGCATGCCGGAGGCCCGTGGGAACTGGGACTTGCTGAGACGCAGCAGACCCTATTGCTCAATGGGCTCAGAGACCGGATCGTGGTGCAGGTCGACGGTCAGCTGAAGACCGGTCGCGACGTGATCATCGGCGCCCTGCTCGGAGCTGAGGAGTTCGGCTTTGCGACCGCACCGCTGGTGGTCAGCGGCTGCATCATGATGCGGGTCTGCCATCTCGACACCTGCCCGGTCGGGGTTGCGACGCAGAACACTGAGCTGCGTTCGAAGTTCTCCGGGAAGCCGGAGTTCGTGATCAACTTCTTCGAGTTCATTGCTGAGGAAGTGCGCGAACACCTTGCAGCGTTGGGTTTCCGGACCCTCGCCGAGGCGATCGGCCACGTTGAGGCGCTTGACACGACTAAGGCCGAGCAACATTGGAAGGCCCATGGCCTGAACCTCCGGCCGATCTTGCACAAGCCTGATCTTGGAGAAGGTGCAGTGCTGCACAACACTACGGTTCAAGATCACGGGATCGCTGAGGCGCTTGATCAGGAGTTGATCAGGATCTGTCGACCGGCGCTGGAGACCGGCGAGGCCATTCGAGCCTCGCTTCCCATCCGCAACGTTGATCGTACGGTGGGAACGATCTTGGGTCACGAAGTCACTAAGGCGACCAGGGGCGACGGCCTGCCCGACGGCACGATCGATATCACGTTCGAAGGTTCGGCCGGGCAAAGCTTCGGCGCCTTCCTCCCCGCTGGCATCACGCTGCGTCTGGAGGGCGATGCGAATGACTACCTGGCTAAGGGACTCTCGGGCGGTCGCATCGTGCTGCGCCCGGCGCGTACGGCGCAGTTCGTTGCGGCCGACAACATCATCGCCGGGAACGTGATCGCCTACGGCGCAACATCGGGTGAGCTGTTCATTCGTGGCCAGGTCGGTGAGCGGTTCTGCGTCCGTAACTCTGGTGCAATTGCTGTGGTGGAGGGCCTGGGCGACCACGGCTGTGAATACATGACCGGCGGTATCGCGGTCGTACTGGGTAAGACAGGCCGCAATGTCGCGGCCGGGATGTCTGGAGGCATTGGTTACTTCCTCGACCTCGACCCGACACTGTTGAATACCGAGATGGTCGACGCACTGGTGCCGACTGACGCTGATCTTGAGTTCCTCAGGAAGCTGATCGTGCAACATCAGGAGGAGACCGACTCCGATGTTGCCGAGTCGTTGCTTGCTGATTGGCATTCTGTCGGAAGGCGCTTCACCAAGGTGCTGCCGCGTGACTATGCGCGGGTGATCGCGGCGCGCCGGCAGGGTGAATCGGAGGGCCTCGACGAGGCCATGATCACCACCAAGATGATGGAAGCGGCACATGGGTGAGCTCGTCGCGTCCCTTCGTTCAGACGCGCTCGGCCGGTTCGCAGGTCGCTCGTCGCAACCATCCGCCCTCGCAGGCTCGGGCTCCCGCCAGGATGCGCTCGTCGCGCCCGTGCACCACCGCTCGGACCGACCGGCGAAACGCGCCGCTAGGGTCTTGCGGTTCCGTGCAGTTGGTCAGGAGCAGGTTTCAAGCATCTTAGGTTTCTCCGATCGGTCCGAGCGGTGGAGCACGGACGCTCCTCTCCAGCTGAACGGCGGTTGGCATGGCTGATCCCAAGGGATTCATGACGACTCCGAGACGCGTCGCGACGCGGCGGCCGGTGGCGGAGCGGATCCATGACTGGAAAGAGGTCTATCCCGGAACACCTGGACGGGCCGTGTTGCCGATCATCTCCGAGCAAGCTGGTCGTTGCATGGACTGTGGCATTCCGTTCTGCCACACGGGTTGTCCGTTGGGCAACCTGATTCCGGAGTGGAACGACCTGGTCTGGCGCAGTGACTGGGATGAAGCGCTAGAGCGGCTGCATGCAACCAACAACTTCCCAGAGTTCACCGGCCGGTTATGTCCTGCGCCTTGCGAAACCGCTTGTGTGGTGGGCATCAACCGCGACCCTGTGACGATCAAGAACGTTGAGGTCGCGATCATCGACAAGGCCTGGGATGAGCGCCGCGTC
>Ga0307291_1000411_pt1 | contig 10941 bp, 7 predicted proteins | sample ER_DNA_148_FD_194474 | JGI IMG/M metagenome (GOLD analysis project Ga0307291, IMG submission 194474) | Bulk soil microbial communities from the East River watershed near Crested Butte, Colorado, United States - ER_DNA_148 | ecosystem: Environmental > Terrestrial > Soil > Floodplain | place: USA...
GTGCTTCCTGGGGGGGGGCAAGACCGGTCAAGGACGCGGCAACTACAAAGTGAGCCTGACCAGCCGTCTTGGGCTCGGCCTCCGCCAGATCGAGGGCGCGGGTCGCGAACTGGTATGCGTCGGCGACGTGGCCTTGCACGAAGCGCACACCAAACAGGCCGATCATGCACGACATCAGATCACTCGGGCGGGACAGTTTCTCGGCAAGATGGGCGGACCGTTCCAGCGTCGCTCGCAGCGTTGGCGAAGTGTAGCCGTGAATGGCGTTCAACGGCGGAAACATCTCCAGTAGCACGTCGAGCTCTTCTTCGTCGCGCGCTCGCCCAGCCGGCTGCTGCGCGAGGAGCTCAAGACAACGGCGGAAGCAACGCACGGCCTCAGAGTTGCCGAATACGGCGGCGGCCAGCTGCGCCGCCAGTCGGTAGTAGTGCCGTGCACGATCGGGTCGCCCGCCCCGGTCGTACTGTTCGGCCAGCTGAGCGGCGACATCATCCTCGCGCTCGCCTTGAAGAATCTGGAGACTCTGCGCGATCCGACGGTGCAGCAGCCATCACTGCGGTGGCGATACCAACGCGTACGCCGCATCACGTACCAGGTCGTGGGAGAAGTCGTATCCGCTGGCATGTTCTGTGAAGATGCTCTGCCTCCACAGCTCGTCGACCGAGCGCACCACCGCGTCGACCTCGAGATCGCTGGCCTCTGTGAGCAGATCAAGGGTGAAGTCGCGGCCGACGGCGGAGGCCAGCGCGGCGACATCGCGTGCATGAGGTGATGCCGCTTCAAGCCGACGACGCAAAATCGACGAGAGGTCTCCGAGCGGTGAAAGAGGGCCGCCCTGGTCCAGATCGCTTGCGCTCCGAAGGGCCTCCACGACGTACAGCAGGTAGCCGCCCGTTGCTGTGACGAGCAGCGAAGCCTCTTCGTCGCTCAGTTCGCGATCAAGGAAAGAAGCTGCGAGCGCCCGTACGCCGTCTCGTCCGAGCGGCGGAAGCACCAACTCGATCAAGGAGCCTGCTGATCTCGATGCAGCCAACAGTTGAGACACCTCGGTGTTGCGGGCCAGCTCCCCGGATCGCGCCGTTGCGGCGATCAATAAGGGTGCTCCAGCCGCTCGACTGAGCAGGAACCCCAACCATGCGGCCGTCTCATCGTCGCACCAGTGCAGGTCGTCCAGCACGAGGAGCGTCGGCTGACCGACGGCAATGATCGCGCGAACGAGCCCCTCAAAGAATCTGTGCCGCTGCCAAGCGTCGACCATCGCCCGGGATGCAGCGAGGGGTTCAGGAAGCGGTCTCTCACGCTTCGCGGCATCCGTGTCGCCTGCCGCATCGGGAATGAGTCGATCTATTTCCACTCGCCAGATCTCGTCGAGGGTTGGCAGTGATCGCTGAATGCGTGGATGGCGCAGCCAGTCAGCAACTGGCTTTAGAGCTACTGCCCCTGCCATGCCGAAACACCGCGTCGTGGCAACGACGACGCCGTCCTTACGTGCCTTTTGCGCCACGTCATAGACCAGCCGGCTCTTGCCCACGCCGGCATCGCCCATGACGACGAGCAAACGGGGCCGACCCTCGACGACGTTCCTCCAGCACTCGGTGATCTGGTCGAACGCTTGATCGCGGCCCACCAACCGCGTCCACTGAGCAGGCCGCGCCCGAACGTGTCTACGGCTGCCCGCAATGTCCAGTCCGTCAGGGCTGAGCAGTCGCTCCACGAGTATCTCTGTGGTTTGCGAGGGCTTGACTTGCAGCTCGTGCTCCAAGATCTCGGCGCACTTGTGTACGTGCTGATCGCACCCGCCCGGTCGCCCGCATCCGCCTGCAGCTCCATCAGCGTGCGGTATCCAAGCTCCTCAAGGGGCTCCAGTCGCACCCGGATCCTGCCGTATTCAACAGCTTTCTTGAGGTCGCCCAGGTCTCGCCAACCGGCCACCAGCTGATCGCAGAGTTCGACACACTGGCGGCGCAGCTCGTCGCGCTCCACAAGGACCCAGTCGTCGTACATCCCAGGCAGCAGATCGCCGCGATACTCCTCGACCGCCGCTGTTCCATGCTCGAGCATCGCGTGCTGGTCGCCGGCCGCGAGCGCCTGCAGCGCTAGCTGTCGCTCCCGGCGGAACACGCACACGTCGACGCGGCACGTTGGCCACTCTCGCCACATCAGTGTGGCGGGCTCGACGACGAGAGACGGGTCCTCGCCGAGCAGCACACGGAGATTGTGCAGCTCTCGTCGCAGGTTCGTCCGCGCCTGTTGCTCGGACGAATCCGGCCAGAAAATGGCGGCCAGGCGTTGCCGAGGCTGGGGTGCCTCCGCGTGCACAGCAAGGAAGCCGAGCAGGGCGATGGAACGCGAGGAGCGTGCGAGGTTCGTCGCGGTCGATCCTTCGACGTACTGCTCCCCGAGAAGCGAGACTTCGAGCAATGTCAGGGCCCTCCGTCTTTCGAGAGTAGAGCAAGGGCCACGCCGCGGACAGGTCGACGTGACTCCGAATGCCATCGCCGTCGGGTCGGCTCGCGACTACAGCGGCAGGCCCTACCGTGGAGCTCCAGCGACAGGAGCTGTGCAATCCTCAAGCACCCGCTCAATCTCAAGAAGGGATTCCAGGGTGTCCAATCCGATCAGAGTTGCGGTTCTCGGATTCTGGCACGTCCATGCAGCCGAGTACGCCGCGCGCGTACGCGAGCACCCGGACACCGAACTGGTCGCTGTCTGGGACGACGATCTCGCTCGAGGACAGGCAGCTGCCGACGCCGCCGGAGTGCCTTTTGTCCATGATCTTGACGCACTGCTTGCCCGCGACGATCTGGATGCAGTCACCGTCACCACCGCCACTACGGAACATCACGCGATCATGCTGCGTGTCATTCAAGCTGGAAGGCACATCTTCACAGAGAAGCTGCTGGCGCCGACCGTTGCAGAGGCAGAGGAAGTCATCGAGGCGGCCGACAATGCGAGCCTTGCCCTGGTGGTGTCACTCCCACGGCTCTACCACGGATATGCCCAAGCGATTGTCGAACAGCTCGACGAGCAGCGGCTCGGCGACTTGACGTATTGCCGAATCCGGCTATCTCATGACGGCGCGGTCGCCGGCTGGCTGCCGGAGCGTTTCTATGACCCTGCCGTTGCCGTTGGCGGTGCGCTCAGCGATCTCGGCTGCCATCCGGTCTACCTCACCCAGTTGTTCCTCGGCGCTGCCCCGGCCACGGTGAGCGCCACATACGCCTCGTTTACCAAGCGCGAGGTCGAGGACCAGGCCGTCGTGACGCTGGGATACCCGGGTGGCGTGATCGGTGTCGTCGAAACCGGATTCGTGAGCAATAACCCGTTCACCATTGAGATGCACGGCACCAGGGCCAGCCTGGCGTACGACAGCACGAGAAACCAGCTCAAGACCCTTAGCGCTGGGGAGGACACCTGGAAGTCGCTTTCGGTGCCTGGGAACGATGCTGACGCATTTAGCCAGTGGGTGAGCCACATCCAAGACGGCACACGAGCCGATGACAATCTGACCAGGGCTGTCGAGCTGACCCGCCTGGTGTCGGCGGCTAACACCGCGGCTGCTACCGGCGCAACCGTGCGGTATGGGGTGAGTACAGCGTGAGCACGGTCAAGGTTGGCGTGCTGGGCGGCGGCGGCATCCTGGACGCACATATGCGGGGCTACCGTGCCTACGCCGATGCGATCAAGGTAACCGCCGTGGCCGACGTAGTGGAGGACACCGCCCGCAGGCGTGCGGCAGAACTGGATGCGGCGGCCTACACCGACTTTCGGCAGATGATCTTGGACGCCGATATCGACGCCGTCGACATCTGCCTGCCGCATCACCTTCACGCCGAGGCCATCGTGGCCGCGGCTCAGGCAGGTAAGCACGTCTTGTGCGAGAAGCCGCTCTGTCTGACCGTGTTGCAGGCAGACGAGGTGCAGCAGGCGGTCAGTACAGCCGGTGTGACCTTGATGTGCGCCCACAACCAGCTCTACTTGCCCGCTGTGACCAAGGCAAGGCAGCTACTAGATGAGGGCGCTCTCGGCATCGTCTATGTGGTTCATACCACCGATAGCTTTTACAACGATTTCGACCCGCAGAACATGGGCTGGCGCGCAAGTACGGCCACTAGCGGAGGCGGGGAACTGATGGACAGCGGCTACCACCCGACCTACCTGATGCTGCACTTCGCAGGAGGCTCACCTGTCGAGGCCACCGCGCTGCTGTCACAGCACCGGCTGCGCTTCATGGAAGGCGAGGACTCGGCTCAAGTTCTGGTCCGCTTCGACAACGGAGTCGTCGGCCACTTGGTTACAAGCTGGGCGTACGACCCCCCGCCGAGCACCGAGAGGTTCTCGGTCGTCGGGGAACTTGGCTCACTATCCAGTGACGGGCGGTCGCTGACGGTCACCCGGCGCGGATCGGGCAGCCAGACCTATGACTTCTCCGACGTCGACACCTACGCGTACGAAATCGGACAATTCGCTGAGTGCTTGCGTTCTGGCACGCGTCCAGTGCACACCGAGAAGGAGGGCATTGACGTACTTTGCCTGATCCTCGCCGCGTACGAGGGGGCCCGCACCCGGACCATAGCGCCGGTGTTCAGGCGTCCTGACACATGACTTAGGCGTTCCTCCCGCGGGCCGCGACCTGCCACTGGTCTACCACCACTCCGCCAGAGATGATCATGAGTTGGTCGGCGAGGTTTACCGCAGCGCAGACATGGTTCGGAGCGACCCGAACCATCGAACCGAGCTCGGGTAGCGGCGCGTCCCCGGCGAAGGTGACGGTCGCATGGTGTTCGGCGAGCGCGCCGATCCGTGCTTCTGGAAAGTCAGGCAACCGGCCACTCCCGGTAGCCCACACAGGCCGATCGGCTCCTAGCACCTTGCTTCCGGCGTCGAGGACGACGTCGCGGCCGTGGCGGCTGAGGACGGTGGCCGCCGCGGTCAGGGCGACGGCGTCCCAGTCGGCTGCCCCGAGCTCGACCTGTTGGGCGTCGTTGAAGACGTACACACCAGGCCGCATCTCGTTCAGGGCCCCCTGCTGCACCAGCGCAGCGGTCGGCGTCGATCCGCCGCTGCGCAGGCCCGCGCTCACTCCCGCTTGATGCAGTGCGGCGTCCGCCTCCAGCAGAGCGCGCGCCTCATCGACTGCCGCCTGCTCCCGCCGGCCGGGCGAGTAGCTGTGCCCGGGAAAAGTGAACACACCGGCCACGTTCAGCCCATAGCGCTGCACGGCCGACGCGACCGGGCCGACGCTTCCTGGTGCGACACCGGTGCGATGGTGGCCGCTGTCGACTTCCACCACGACCTCCGCCGCGGTCCCGGTGAGCGCGCGGGCCACAAGCTCTACTCCTTCGACCGAGTCGGCACCGACCCGGAGGGTGACTCGCTCGGCAAGAGCGCGCAATCTGAGGCCACGCGCTCCGGCAGCCCACACCGGGTAGGCGATGAACAGGTCGGTGAAACCCATGTCCGCGAAGAGCTCCGCCTCACCCACGGTCGCCACCGTCAAACCGACCGCGCCGAGTGCCACCTGGCGGCGGGCGATCTCCACACACTTGTGGGTCTTGGCGTGCGGGCGCAGCGCCAGGCCGTGGTCACGTGCAAGGTCGGCCATAGCGACGAGATTTCGTTCCAAAACGTTGCGGTCGACCATCAGACACGGAGTCTCAAGATCCGCAGGCAGCGGCGGTGAAAGTGCCATCGCGACATTGTGTCTGACCTCAAGCGTCGGCAGGGTGGCCGGGCCCGTTACAGCGGGCGTTCCGTTGCCACGGCTGGAGTCGTCCACAGAGCACGGCCCACAGAACGGCTCACGACTCGAAAATGGCGGAGAGCACAAGAGCGAGCTTGGCTCGAAAACACTCGTGCCTCCCACCAGAGGCGAGAGGCACGAGCACATTCCCCGAGCGTGAGCGGCCGTGGGCTCAACAGTGAGTACTCAACTCGCTGACTGCGAAGCGCGTTTTGCGCACTTCACCGGCAGCGTGAAGACCACTCACCCGACCACACCCCGACGTTCCCTCCCCCAAGAGGAACGTTCAGAATGAACGCTGTCGAAGGGCGATGCCCGTCATTTGTTGGCTAACCAACTCCTGACACAGCAAGAAATTAGCGAAAGAGACCAAATCGTGTCGAGCCCCCCACCCCGTATTGTCACCTTCTGGACATGTCAAAAAGCGGACATTCGGCTGGGTGTTTGAATCTCGAAGCAGGCCCCCAAGTAACTTCCGTGCTGTCTGGCGCGGATAACGCTACAACACTTTGCTAGGCGCCGAGAAGTCCCCGAATTTCGTCTGCGGTGAGTTCGGCAGCAGCCAACGCCTCGCCTCCGACGACCGATTCAAAGAGCTCCTTCTTGCGCGCTTTGAGATCCATCACCTTCTGCTCAATGGTGCCCTTGGCAACCAGCCGGTAGACCAGAACGGTCTTTGTTTGGCCGATCCGATGAGTACGATCCACCGCCTGCGCCTCGATAGCCGGGTTCCACCATGGATCGAGAACGAAGCAGTAATCGGCCTCCGCCAAATTGAGGCCAAAGCCACCGGCCTTCAGGCTGATGAGGAACACGGATGCCACCTTGTCTCGAAACTGCTGAATCACCCGGTCGCGATTCCTGGTACGGCCGTCCAGGTACGCGTACGGGATCTCCGCATCAGCCAGGCGGGTACGGATTCTGCTCAGGAAGCTGGTGAATTGGCTGAATACCAGCGCTTGATGGCCTTCGCCGACGAGCTCACTGAGGTCCTCGAGCAGCAGTTCAGTCTTTGTCGCCGGCACGTTGTTGTGAGACTCGTCGACTAATGCCGGGTCGAGGCTGAGCCTGCGTAGCAGCGTTATCGAGCGCAGCACTGTAAAGCGATTTCGATCGAGATCCTCGATCAGGCCCAGCACCTTCTGACGTTCTCGCTGCAGGTGAGTCTGATAGATCCTGCGGTGGCGTGGGTCGAGCTCGACTTCGACAGTCTGCTCTTGCTTGGGCGGCAGCTCTTCCGCAACGCTTTCCTTGGTGCGACGCAGCATCAGGGGGCGGATTCGACGCCGCAGCTGGTGCAGTCGAATCACATCCTTGCTGCGCTCAATCGGCCGACGGTAGTACTCAGAGAACCGATCCGGATCCGGAAACAACCCAGGGGCGGTAATAGACAACAACGCCCAGAGGTCCATCAAGCTGTTTTCCAGCGGCGTTCCGGTGATCGCCAGCTTGAACGGTGCCGTGAGGCGCCGGGCACATTGATAGGTCTTGGCCCGGTGGTTTTTCACAAACTGCGCCTCATCCAAAATCACTCCTGACCAGTCCAGCTCGGCGAGCCTGGGGTTGTCGATCCGGAGCAGCGCGTAGGACGTGATCACAAGGTCGGCGGCAGCCACCGCTTCGGTGTATCGGGCGCCGCGCTTGGATTCAGATTCGGTGAGGCACACAACGCGGAGGTGGGGTGCAAATTTGGCCGCCTCGGTGGACCAGTTCGATACCACGCTGGTGGGCGCGACGACGAGGAACGGCGCCTGCTCGGGACAGGCCAGGCGCGCATGACAAACCAGCGCGAGCGCTTGCAGCGTCTTGCCGAGACCCATGTCGTCGGCCAAGATGCCCCCCAGTTGATGGGCCCACAAAAAGCACAGCCAGCGGAAGCCGTCGATCTGATAGGGCCGGAGCGTGGCCTGCAGCGTCGGCGGAACCTCGACTTCCTCGATCGAGGACAGGTCAGTGAGACCGCGGACCGTCTGCTCCCAGCGAGCCGACTGGTCGATGGTCACGCCAAGATTGGTCAGGTCCTCCCACAGACTTGCCTGGAACCGGTTGATGATCAGTTCCGGGCGATGATGATCTTGCAGAGCCTTGGACTCCTCGATCAGCTCACGCAACTGGTTGAACTCTGGTCGATCCAAGGAGAAATAGACCCCGGTGTCCAAGATCAGGAAGTCCTGCCCTTCGGTAAGTGCCACGAACAGCTCCTCAAAGGGAACCAGTTCGCCGTCGATGGAAACCTTGACCCGCAGGTCGAACCAGTCGGCCGAGTCCGGCCGCTGGACTACCCCTATTTCAACATTTGGCTGAGAACTGGTCTTGCGGTAATCGCGTACCTCGCCCTCTAGCTTCACCCGCACTCCCGCAGGTTCGAGCTGCGGAAGCACCTGTTCGACGAATCTGAGCGCTGCCATGCCGTCCAACAGCACGTGGGCGGCCGGCAGCGGCAGCGGTTCCTTGCTGGGGTTTGCCAGCTGCGGAATTTCGGCGTACGGCAAGGGAAGCGCGGACAGCTTGCGCCGTTCCTCGACAAGGTCACGGATGCTCTGCCGCTCAGGCGGGTCATCGATCTGATACGTCTTGGCACCGGATGGGGCGTCGTAGTCCACACTCCAATCGAGGCGTACCCGATGTTCAGGCCGAAAGTTCACGGTGAGACCCAGTACCGGCTCGACGTAGTCCGGAAGCCGCACCGATCGATCGGCGGAGGTGATGTTGATCTTGGTACGCAGCTGTGGCACGAAGTCGGTCAAGAAGCGATCTTCGTCCTCAGCCGGGATCATGAGCGAGTGTGGATCGACCAGAAGCTGGCGCATCTCGCGACTCAGCAGTTGATCAAGCCGAGCCACGACCAGCTCCTGGACGCCTCCGACCTCGCTGCCAACGTGGAAGATCCCATGTGCCGGATCGCCAAGAACGCCAAGTGATGACAGTTCGAGTTCGCGATCATCGAGCAGCACGCGCGGGCCGACCAGTAATCCAACGTCTGGGTCGCGGCGAGCATCCAGCATCACTGTTGCCTGATGTTCGGTGCGCACCGGGCCCAGAAGCGGCTTCGCGGCGAGGATGGTGAGCCCAATTGCGGCGGCTTGGTCGAGCAAGCCCCAGAAGGCGCTGCTGACCGTGGCCAGGGAGAGCCAGGCGCTGCGCGGCAACGCATAACGCGCGCTCGCACCGGCCGCCGCGCGGAACTGCAGCAACAGCTCGCGCTGGGATGGGACGTACGAGCGGGCAACGAAATCAAGATCATCCCAGGAGATTCCGGAGCGCACCCAGCCGCCGCTACGACTGCGCCGGGCCGGGCGGATCCGAAGATCTTGACGGCCCAAGTAGCCGCGAAACGCTGGAATGCGCTCAACGCCAAACTCCAGCGCCAATGGCGCAACATCGACAACCGGCGGCGCCGGCGAAGCGGCTAGCAGCTTCTCGAAAGTTCTCTCCCACTCCGGACGCTCCACCGCTTTGCCGGCGATTAAATGGCGAGCCACGACGAGTACTGCGGCGGCATGCTTGCAGTCCATGGCCACCGGGCAGGTGCATTGGCTGCGGTAGACGCTGACTGCACCGGATCGTGAGCTTGCCAAGAACACTTTGACCGCGTAGTCATCCCGCACGGTCCCCTTAACACGTCCAGTGATGGTGAGCGACTCGGCGTTGAATTCAACGTCGAACACATTGCCGGATCTGACCGAGACCATGGCCCTCGCGAAGGCCTCGTGGCCCACCATCTGAATGATCGCTTCATGACTGAGAAGCGAGTTCAACGAGGCAGCCACGCCTTGCACCTTAGTCGCAGGCACACACAAAACAGCGTCTGCGATATCCGCTTGCGACCCGGCTGATCGGGTATCACGCCGAGATGGGACAGTAGGTCCGCAGCGTCATCTCAGGCGCCAACTTTCCGAGCCCGATATCGGGGCAAACAAGGACGTAGGGAGGATCCCACATGAGTGAATCAACCCAGGGCGAGTCGACACAGGGTCCCGACGGGGGCGGTCTCGAGGGCCCCGCTGACGGCGGTGCCGACGGGATCTCAGGTGTTCGCGATGGCGGCGCCGATGGTAGCGCCGACACCGGAGGTTTGGGTGTCCGCGGTACGGGCGGTGACGGTGGAGCTGACGGAGGTGCTGACGGAGGAGCCGACGGAGGTGCCGACGGAGGAGCCGACGGAGGTGCTGACGGAGGAGCCGACGGAGGCGCAGATGGAGGCGCTGACGGCGGGGCCGACAGTGGAGCCGACGGAGGCGCGGACAGTGGGGCGCGTTAACGCATAGGCAGAACCGATCCGTGTGACAAGCCAGGGTTAGCCGGAGAGCCAGTGCCCATTGGATTCGCCGAGGACTCTGTTCTCCCTCGACTGATCGCAGTTGACCGCGATCAGTTCGCTAGTCAGTACTGGGGGCAGCAACCGTTGCTGTCCCCAGCTGACGATCTTCCTGCAAGCGGCTTTACCGAGTTGCTCAATGCGCAGGCAATCGATGAGCTGGTGTCCAAGCGCGGTTTACGGACCCCGTTCCTCCGCGTCGCCAAGAATGGCGCAACCCTCGCCGATCGAACCTTTACCGCGCCTGGCGGCGTTGGAGCGGGAATTGCAGATCAGGTCAGCGATGACAAGCTTGTCCGGCTATTTGCTGACGGATCAACGCTGGTGCTGCAAGCCTTGCATCGCGTCTGGCCGCCAATTCTTGAGTTCTGTCAGCGACTCGCGGCCGAAGTCGGCCATCCCGTACAGGCAAACGCGTACGTCACTCCGCCCCAGAACCAGGGCTTCAGCGCTCACTACGACGTGCACGACGTCTTTGTCTTGCAAATCGAAGGCGAGAAGCGGTGGCGGATTCATCGACCGATCTTCGAGTCGCCGCTGCGTGATCAGCCGTGGGCCGATCGAAAGGCTCACGTTGAGAAACGAGCCCAAGAGCCACCCTTGATCGAGGCGTTGCTCAGGCCGGGCGACTGCCTCTATCTCCCACGGGGATATCTCCACGCCGCGACCGCGCTGGGCGGCGTCAGCACCCATCTCACGCTCGGCGTGCATGTCTGGACTCGTTATGCGCTGGCCGAGCAACTGATGCACCAGGCGTTGCAGGCTCTCGCCAACAATCCAGCTGTACGCGGCAGCCTGGCGCTTGGTATAGACGTCGCTGACCCGACTGAGCTGCGACAAGACGTCGAATTGGTCAGCGCTGCGCTAGCGGACGCCGTCA
>Ga0307291_1000413_pt1 | contig 10918 bp, 12 predicted proteins | sample ER_DNA_148_FD_194474 | JGI IMG/M metagenome (GOLD analysis project Ga0307291, IMG submission 194474) | Bulk soil microbial communities from the East River watershed near Crested Butte, Colorado, United States - ER_DNA_148 | ecosystem: Environmental > Terrestrial > Soil > Floodplain | place: USA...
CACGAACTGTTCGACGTCGACGACCAAGCCACCCATCAGACGATGCCCGACACCCTCGAAGGCCTCCGGGCTGCCCGTGGTCAAGAACCGGTAGCTCGCCCTTCGCGGCTCATCATGGGTAAGTCCGCGCCGGGTCAGGACGGCGTACACATCCTTGGCGCATTCCTCCGCGCTGGACACCAGGCTGACGGTGTCGCCGAGGACATAGGAGATAACGCCGGTGAGCAGCGGATAGTGCGTGCAGCCCAAGATCAAGGTGTCGATATCAGCTTGCTGGAGGGGTTTCAGGTACTCCTCAGCACACGCCAGCAGCTCTGGGCCACCGGTAATGCCTGCCTCCACGAAGGACACGAAGCGAGGGCAGGCTGCAGTGTGCAGCTCGATCTGCGGAGCTGCGGCGAAGGCATCGTCATATGCCTGGGATGTCGCTGTCGCTTCGGTGCAGATCACTCCGACACGACTGGATCGCGTCGCAGCAACCGCGCGGCGGGCCGCGGGCAAGATCACCTCAACGACAGGCACGGCGTAGCGCTCTCGGGCGTCGCGCAGGACGGCTGCGCTGCCGGAGTTGCACGCGATGACCAAGATCTTGACTCCCTGGTCGACCAGATGATCAAGGCATTCGAGCGCATACTCGCGGACCGTCGCAATCGGCTGCTCGCCGTATGGGGACCGTGCTGTGTCGCCCAGATAGATGATGTCCTCGTGGGGCAGCTGGTCGATGACCGCACGAGCGACCGTGAGTCCTCCGAACCCCGAGTCGAAGATGCCAATCGGAGCGTCCGTATCACCCACCACGAGCGCTCAGCCTACAAGTACTCATGCCCAAACTTGGGTGTCTAGGAAATCCTCGCTCGCATCGAGGTCGCCCGTATAGGCACCCGTCGATAGGTATTTCCAGCCGCCATCAGCAATGATCAACACGACGTCCGCCGACTCTCCTGCCACCTCGGCCTTCGCAGCGTGCGCAAGGGCCGCGTGGACGATCGCCCCCGAGGAGAGCCCGGCAAAGATGCCCTCGCGTTCGAGCAGCTCCCGGACGCGGCGGACCGCATCGCGCGAGCCCACCGAGAACCTCGAGGTCACGTAAGACGCATCGTAAAGCTCAGGAACGAAACCCTCTTCAAGGTTGCGCAAGCCGTACACCAGTTCGCCGTAGCGTGGCTCCGCAGCGATGATCTTGACATCTGGTTTCTTCTCGGCAAAGAAGCGGCCCACGCCCATCAGGGTTCCGGTGGTACCCAGCCCGGCAACGACATGCGTCACCTCAGGAAGATCTTCGAGAATCTCCGGTGCTGTGCTCAGATAGTGCGCCTCGGCGTTGGCGGGGTTGCCGTATTGATACAGCATCACCCAGTCGGGATGCTCGGCGGCCAGCTGTTTGGCGACCCGGATTGCCTCGTTCGACCCTCCCGTGGCCGGCGAGGAGACGATCTCTGCACCCCAGATGGCCAGGATTTGTTTGCGTTCGGCCGAGGTATTCTCCGGCATCACACAGATCAGTCGGTAGCCGCCTAGTTTGGCTGCCATAGCAAGAGCTATGCCGGTATTGCCGCTGGTCGGCTCGAGGATCGTCGCTCCGGGCCGTAGCGTGCCGTCTGCCTCGGCTGCCTTGATCATTTGCAGGGCCGCGCGGTCCTTGATCGAACCAGTGGGGTTGTAATCCTCAAGCTTCGCCCAGAGCCGCACGGACGGGCTTGGCGACAACCGCGATAGGCCTACCAGCGGGGTATGCCCCACCGACTCGGCGAGCGAGGCGTACCGGACCATAATGAAGCCGATCAGCCGCCGGCGACAGCTGGTAGCACTACAACGACGTCACCATCAACGGTGGGGGCTTTGAGCCCGCCAGTGAAGCGGACATCTTCGTCGTTGACGTAGACGTTCACGAATCGGCGCAGGGCTTCAGCCTCGACAATCCGATCTTTCAGACCAGGGTTGCTCGCATCGATGTCGTCGAGCACCTCTTGCAGGGTCGTTCCATTACCGTGGACCGCCTTCTCTCCGCGGGTGTACGTACGGAGGATCGTCGGAATCCTCACCTCTACTGACATCGAGTTTCTCCTGTATACCTGGCTACTCCACCCAACGACTGGCCCTCGAGCCCTATTCCGTGATGTGAATCTCCTCCTCTGTGACCAGACCGTCGACGATACGGAAAGACCGTACGCTGACCCGTCCCCCTGAGGCGCCGGACTCGGCGGTCGACACGATCACGTAATGGGCCTGCGGTTCGCTGGCGAGTGAGACGTCGGTACGCGACGGGTATGCCTCGGTCGCGGTGTGGGAATGGTAGACGACCACGATCTCCTCACCCGTCGTACTCATCTGCTTGTACAAGGCGAACTGCTCTTCAGGCTCAAAGCGGAAGAAGGTAGGTGACCGCTCGGCGTTGATCATCCGTATCAGACGGGTGGGCACATCCGAGCCCTCCGGCCCAACGATCACCCCGCACGCCTCATCCGGATGATCTTCCCGAGCGTGGGCGATCATGGCGTCCACGTGCTCGGGGGCGATCTTCAGCACGGCGGTCAGACTAGGGGCGATGACTCGGATCAGGCGGCAGATCCGGAGTATGAGACCGCATTGCGTTTCCGGCTTGCTCCTTCATCCTCGTAGCAAATTTCCGACCAGTGACGGCTTTCGCATCAGTAGCTGGTTGCTTTGATGTCCAGAAGTCCGCATTGGTCGGAAATTTGGAAACGTGTGAACCAGTGCAGCCTCGGTTAGAAGGGTGCGATGACGCCCAGGCGTTCGAGAAGGAATAAGAAGGCCTCTGCGAAAGGATGATCCTGCGATGCCTTACGGATCTCAGCCCAATCGAGCTGCTCGCGTATCGCGCGTACCACAAGCAGTGGTTGCTCAAAATCACAGTAGTGCTCGCTGAATGACTGAAGCTTTGCGATCATGATCGGAGTCGGCGGCAATACCGGAATCCGAATGCCCAGAACCTCATACTCGCTAGACGTGTCGAGCAGTTCCTTTGTGACCGGAATGCCCGCGAGCCTATGTAGCACATCGACCAGCGCGGGCTCCTCCATCGCTTCCGCTGAGTCGTCGTCAAGATAGGCCTTGAAGAGCCAGTCTTCTGGTGGCCGCTCGATCCGTAGTGGAGCAGCCGCCATGCTGTTTGCGGCCATCTCGACATCGGTCTCAGCCACCACAAGATCGACATCGTGGCTCGGCTCGGGCCCGCCATGGACCCAAAGCGCGTAGCCGCCTCCCAGGGCAAACGGGATGCCGTCGGCCTTGAAGGCTGACACCGAGACCTTGAGTGCGGTCCGCAGCGGCGACTCATCCGATGTCGTCGGTGATTGCTCAGCGATGGTGAGTACCTTCTTCCCATGCGGTTGGCGACATTCAACATCTTGCACGGCCGCTCGATTCACGACGGGGTGGTCGATCTTGATCGGCTTGCCGATGCTATCCGCACCTTGAACGCCGACATCTTGGCGCTTCAGGAAGTGGATCGCGATCAGCCGCGGTCGCATCTCGCCGATCTGACTGCAGTTGCTGCCGAGGCCATGGGTGCAGTCACGCACCGCTTCGCCGCCGCGCTAGCTGGCACACCTGGCGCTACCTGGATTGCAGCCTCCGAGAATGACCTTCCAGGTGTCGCGTCGTACGGCATCGCCTTGCTCTCCCGCTATCCTGCGGACTCCTGGCAGATCCTCCGCCTCCCGCGAATCCCTACCAGGGTGCCGCTCTACCTCCGCACTCCACGCAAAATGATCATCGTCAAGGAAGAGCCGCGGGCGGCGGTAATCGGGCGGCTGCATACTCCCGCCGGACCGCTCGTCGTCGCTAATACGCATTTGTCATACGTCCCGGGCTGGGGACGCCTTCAGTTGCGGCGGATCCGACGGGATCTTGCTCCGCTGCCCGAGCCGGTGATCTTGATGGGCGACTTGAACATGCCGGATCGCCGCCCGGAGGAAATCACGGGTTATCGATCTTTGGCGCGGCACCTCACCTTTCCCATCGAGGAACCTGATCGCCAGCTGGACCACATCTTGCTCCGCGGCCGTCTGGGCCACGTGACCGCCAGTAGCGCTCCCGCGCTGCCGCTGTCGGACCACCGGGCATTGATCGTGGATTTGTCGGTACCAACGGATAGGCGGCAGCGTGATTCACACTGACAACTACATCCGCTGGGACCGCGTGGACTCGGTCGTCCAGACACCGACGGGCATCTTGGCCGAGCTGCACGGCGAACAGCTGAGGATCGATGTGGTACGGCCGGACGTGCTGCGAATCAAGATCAGCCGGGGCGGCGTGTTCGACGATTCACCGACCTTCGCTGTTTGTGTCGACCCACTCGTCGAGCCCCGCGGATTCCGTGTCGAGCACGGCGCGGCTGTGGTGCAGCTCAGGACGGAGGCATGTGTTGCGTCGCTGTGGCTGGATCCATTTCGCATCGACGTGCACCGCAGCGATGGCTCGCCGGTGATCGAAACCGCGCACGATGCCGACGGGCAGTATTGGCCGTACGCAACCCTGAACGACTCGTTCACGATCCGGCGTCGTTGCCGGCAAGAGGACGCGATCTTCGGGCTCGGCGAGAAATCCGGGCGCCACAACCGCAAAGGCCGCGACTTCACTATGTGGAACACCGACGTGCTGAACCCGCACGACGCGCTGGAATTCACCGCCGGCAAGGCGGCGGATGATCCGCGCGGCGATTTTCGCAGCGTCGAGTTCGATCCCTACTACGTCACGATCCCGTTCTTCTATCACCAGTCCTATCCAGACGGCGCCATGGCGGCATCCTTTGTAGACAATGGATATCGCGGCGCCTACGAGTTCTCCCAAGCGGAGGAATACCGGATCATCTTCCACGGCGGTCAGTACACCGAGTACGTCTTCGCGGGCCCGGACATGCCTGCGATCTTGGAGGCCTACACCTGGCTGACCGGGCGCACAGGACTACCACCGATCTGGTCTCTCGGCTATCACCAGTGCCGCTGGTTTGAGTACACACAAGATGCTGTCGAGGCCGTCGCACAGCAGCACCGCGAGAACGACATTCCTTGCGATGGCATGTGGCTCGACATCGAGTACATGGACGGGTATCGCGTCTTCACTTGGGATTCGGACCGGTTTCCGAACCCGCGTGAAATGTTGAAACGACTGGCAGACCAGGGCTTTCGGGTGATCACGATCATCGACCCCGGCGTCAAGTTCGATGCTGGCTATTGGGTGTTCGATCAGGCCGTCGAGCGTGATGTGCTCTGCCGCACGGAAGGTGGAGATATCTACATCGGTCAGGTCTGGCCGGGCAATACTGCGTTTCCCGACTTTGTCACCGAAGAAGCTCGCACCTGGTGGGGCGATCTCAACGCGGCCCACGTGCTCTTCGGCTTGGCGGGCATCTGGAACGACATGAACGAGCCCTCCACCGGGAATATCCCCGCCACGGGAATGCGATTCGACCGCGGCAAATCTTCGCATGAGCGCTACCACAACCAGTACGGGCTGCTGATGGCGATGGGAACCACTAAAGGACTGCTCGATGCGGCGCCCGGCCGGCGCCCATTCGTACTGTCCCGGGCCGGCTTTGCCGGCATTCAGCGCTACGCCGCGAACTGGATGGGCGACAACCAGTCTCGTTGGGATCACCTATGGCTAAGCATCGCGATGGGAGCTGGATTCGGAGTTTCAGGACAAGCTTTCGTCGGAGCCGACATCGGCGGCTTTGCCGGAAACTCCAACGCCGAGCTCTTCCTACGCTGGATGCAATACGGCACTCTGACTCCGTTCTGTCGCAACCACTCCGAGATCGGCAATGTTGATCAATACGCATGGGCGTTCGGTGAGGTCATTCAAGATCATGTGCGAATCGCGATCAAGCTCCGTTACCGCTTGCTGCCCTACCTGTATGCCTGCTTCTTGGAGGCCTCCGAAACCGGCGCACCGGTACAGCGACCGCTGGTCTTTGATCATCAATACGACGCCACGGTTCGCGACATCGATGATCAGTACCTACTGGGAAGTGACCTACTGATCGCTCCTGTGGTCGGACCTGGTGTCACTGGCCGTCAGGTTTATCTTCCGGCGGGCGACTGGTACGACTGGCACTCCGGCGAGCCGGTTGGCGCCCAGCGATTCCTGACGGTTACCACTCCGCTGGACCGGATTCCGATCTATGCCCGCGGTGGGGCGGTCATTCCTATGTGGCCGGAGGCACCGGAGTCAACCCACGACTATCACCCGGCGGTCATGGAATTGCATTTGTTCGTGCCGGTATCTGACGGTGTGTATGACTCGATGGTGCAGGAGGACGATGGGCTGACACTTGCCGCCTCGCGCGGTGCTCGATATCGAACGACCTTTGCCGTCGAACGAGCCGCCGGCCAGCTGACGGTCAAGGCGGAGGTCAGCGGTGACGGCTATCCGGAATTTAGGCGAGAACGCTTCGTACTGGTGCTCCATGGCGCGGCACCTGATACAGGACAACTCGACGACGACGTGATCAACGGGACAAACGGGCGCTTCGAGATACCCAATCGCGGCACCAGCTTCACCTTTGGTTGCACAGTGACGGAATGAGCTTGATCGTCAAGGTTGCCGAGCCGACCGACTACGCCGATGCCGGCCGAGTGACGGCTGAGGCATATCGTGCCGATGACCTGCTGCGTCGTACGGATGGCCTGATCGACGTGGACTACGAGGCTCGGCTGACAGATGCGGCCCGGCGAGCTCAGGAAGCCGAGCTGCTTGTGGCAGTCGATGACGGCCAGGTCCTAGGAAGCGTCACCTGGTGTCCACCAACATCACCATGGCGCGAGCTGGCCACCCACCCCGACCAAGCGGAGTTTCGAATGCTGTCGGTTGCGGCAGCTGGGCGCCGTCGCGGCGTCGGCCGGGCCCTCGTCAAGGCGTGCCTAGATCGGGCCCGAGCGGAGGGAATGCGCGAGGTGCTCTTGTCCTCGCTGCCGCAGATGACCGCTGCGCATGCCCTCTATCGAGAGTTCGGCTTCGTTCGCGCTCCGGAACTTGATCACAGCCCAAAGCCTCATGTGCAGCTGTGGGCTTTCCGCCTCAGACTGCTGCCGTAGTGATGTGCTTTGAGCGTGGCGAAAGACACGCCTCGCGATGGTGTGCCCTGAGCCTGTCGAAGGGCACACCTCCTGCCCAGACCTGTCACTTTGAGGACTTCATCCAAGAAGCCGCATCGAGGTGCTGCAAGAGGTCATGTGCGGCCAGCTCGATCTCTTTGTGCCGCCACTCCGATGCCCGGTAGACGCAGGCGATCAGCGCCGTACGGTGCACGCGCCGAAGGTCACCGAAGACAAATGCATACCGGGCCTTCGTCTCATCGGCCGCACCCTGGGTTAGGCCGAGATGCCAGGCGGCGTACTCCTCCCAGGAATGCCGTTCCAGAAATGCGTTCTGGTCATCTGCGCGTGGCTGCACCTCGCCCCAGTCGCTGTCGAGCACGTATTGTTTGGAGTCGATCAGGCGACGGCAGTTTTGTACTGCGGCCTTGTTCAGCGCGTATTTCGCCATGTCCTGCTGCCTTTCGCGCTACAGCGCCGCTATCAGGGTTTCCTGGGCAAAGCCGAGCCAGTCGTACACGCTCACCATGAAGCTACGCGGGTCCGCATCCGGAAGAGCCGCCAGTTCGTCGGCAGCAGCTGCATCCTTGATGCCAAGGCGAGTCGCGACGGCAAGCCGCACATTGGTCAAGGTACGCAGCCAGCTCTCAACCTCTTCGCTCGGGATCTTGAGATCCCGAGCTCCCAGTTCGGTAGTTGCCAGTCTGTTGAGCACGACGCGCGCTTCGGCGACCTTGGTTGCCTTCAGGTTGCGCTCGGTGAACCGACGGAAGTCCGCGGCGGCACCTGGGTCACCTGGGTATGCATCTGGGAACAGTCGCTTGAGCACCGGATCCTCCAAAGGTCCGGGCTCATCCGGCTCGCCTTCGAGACCTTTGACGATCTCCTCGAAGGCGTCGGAAGCATCGGATTGATCGGCAAAACCCTCGGGCTCCCCATCCGAGAGCAGCTCGATCAGCTGCATGATCAACGAGGCCAGCAGTTCGACCTCGTACGCGCTGAGCTGGGTGACGATCATGCCCCGCCGCTTGTGGAACTTTTTCATATTTGATTGCCTCGCTCGCCAAGCTCGCTCGGCGCGGATCGCGCTGTGGGGCCGCTGCCTTCCTCGCCTGCTCGTAGGCAGCAAGCTTGACCACCCCGAGCTGCCCACCAACGCTGCCTGCTCCCAGCCTCGTCCAGGACAGCGGCGCGCGATCCGAGTTTCATCTGTCTGCGATGCATCCGGCGCTCGTGACAGTCACTTATCCGACTTGTCCAGGGTTGCCCAGAGGCCATATTCGTGCATGGCGGTGACATCCTGCTCCATCGCCTCGCGAGTACCGCTGGAAACAATCGCCTTGCCTGTCGTATGTACCTGCAACATCAACTTCTCTGCCTTGGATTTGGTGTAGTGGAAGTAGGTCACGAACACATGCGTCACGTATGACATCAGATTGACCGGGTCATCCCACACAATGGTGACCCATGGCGTTTGCGCCAGAACTTCGTCGACTGGGCGCTCGGCGATGGCGGTGCCGCCTGCTGGGGTCAGGCTCTCCCCGTCCGGATCAGGCATAGGAACCATTCTTGCAACGTCGCGGAGTTTTCGGGGCAGAGCGCTCCGGCCAGTGGATCCGGACCCGTCGGTCCTGGCTAGGCTGACGCCGTGACGGCGACGGATCCGGCGCCAGACGTCGCGGCGGCTTGGGGACCGAGCGAAGTTCCGACCACCGCGCTGCTGACCGATCACTATGAGCTGACCATGGTGCGTGCTGCGCTTCGAGCCGGTACCGCGAATCGACGCTGTGTCTTCGAACTCTTCGCCCGACGCCTGCCGCAGGGCCGCCGTTATGGAGTCGTCGCCGGGGTCGGGAGAGCGCTACGCGCCCTGCGGCACTTCCGTTTCGACGAGGAGTCACTCGCCTTCTTGCGCGACCGCGAGGTAGTTGATCAAGCTATGGCCGACTGGCTGGCCAACTTCTGTTTCTCCGGTGATATCTGGGGCTATCCGGAGGGCGAGATCTACTTCCCCGGTTCCCCGATCGTGATCGTCGAAAGCACGTTTGGCGAGGCCGTGGTCCTTGAGACCTTGCTGCTGAGCATCTACAACCACGACTCCGCCATTGCCTCCGCCGCCTCTCGGATGACGGCAATGGCCGGCGATCGGCCGATTATCGAAATGGGCTCGCGCCGGACGCATGAGCTCGCGGCGGTGGCGGCTGCTCGAGCCGCTTACGTCGCGGGGTTTTCGTCGACCTCGAATCTGGAAGCCGGCCGCCGTTACGGGGTGCCGACCCGAGGTACAGCTGCCCACTCCTTTACCTTGCTGCACACCAGCGAGCGAGAAGCCTTCGCCGCCCAAATCGCCGAGTTGGGCGAGGGAACCACCTTGCTGGTGGACACCTACGACGTCTTCGAGGCCGTCAAGATCGGAGTCGAGCTCACCGACGGCAGGCTAGGCGCTATCCGACTTGACTCCGGCGATCTTGGTCTGCTGGCCACCCAGGTCCGCGAGCTGCTGGACTCACTGGGCGCGACCCGTACCAAGATCATCGTGACGAGCGATCTCGACGAGTTCACCCTTGCGGCGCTGTCGGGTGCACCGGTGGACGGCTACGGGATTGGCACGGCTTTGGTGACCGGCAGTGGCCGTCCCACCTGCGAATTCGTCTACAAGTTGGTGGCTCGGGCCGAATCCGACGATCTCGACGCGCCGTTGCTGGCCGTGGCCAAGAAGAGCGTCAACAAGATCTCGGTTGGTGGCCGAAAGTACGCGCTACGACGGCTATCCGAAGACGGTACGGCTGAGGCGGAGATCATCGGAATCGGCGTTCCGCCGAGTGGCGACTCCAACGACCGACCGCTACTTGTCAAGCTGGTTGACGGCGGCAAGATCATTGGCGATGAACCGCTTGGAGTCATGCGTGAGCGACACGTACGCTCCCGCGCCGAGCTGCCGCTTGAGGCACTGAAAATGTCTCGAGGGGAGCCAGTCATCCAAACGCTGTTCGGTGGCAATGGCGGAGATGTAAGAAATCCATACCAGGCCGAGTCCAGCGGCGAGTTGCGCGCAGCGGGCAGCGTAGGGGAGGCCATCGCTGGGCCAACCAGGGAGTTGTGATCATGACACGTGCCTTGATCGTTGCTGATTCGCAGCGAGATTTTGCGAGGTCGGCTCGCTGGGCGTAGCCGGAGGAGCCGCCGCAGTCAGGCGCATCGACAGTCTGCTCAAGAGTGATCATGGCTATGCGATTGGCGGAGTAACAAACGACTAATCGCCGGCGGCGGGCGGCAGCATCTTCACCAACGTCTTAGGCGCGATGGAAACGAAGGCTTCACGACAGATCGCGCTGAGCTCGGCCTGGTCGATTCCTGGCAATTCAACGCCAAGCCAGCCGCGATGACCGACATAGGGCGGTCGGAAGAAGCGCTCGGGATCGGTCTCGACCATCTCGACCTGAACCCCATCCGGTGCGGCGCACCAGATCGCGAGCCGACCGTCTTCGTGGTGATCATTGAGGAACATCACAAAACACTTCTTGTCACGGATGAAGAACGCCGGTCCGCCATGGCTCAAGCGTTCCGACGTCTCCGGCAATACGAGGCATGCCACGCGCACCTTGCCGAGTGCCTCGTCGACCTCATGCTGCGCAAATCGACTCACTAGCCACATTGTGCCGTCACTGACACAGGAGGTTCCATTGCGCACACGGCCTCGTCCAGGTTCAAAATCCGACCAATGCGGAGTTTTCGGTCAGTTTGAGGCCTTGGGTTCATGCGGTGGTTGCAACACCTGATGGTTGGAGGTGTTGCGTGGATGCTCGCTGGGGCCGGCCGAGCGTGCCGGCTGAGGTGATAGCTGGATTCTGGTCTGGGAT
>Ga0307291_1000417_pt1 | contig 10834 bp, 12 predicted proteins | sample ER_DNA_148_FD_194474 | JGI IMG/M metagenome (GOLD analysis project Ga0307291, IMG submission 194474) | Bulk soil microbial communities from the East River watershed near Crested Butte, Colorado, United States - ER_DNA_148 | ecosystem: Environmental > Terrestrial > Soil > Floodplain | place: USA...
GGTGACCGGGACGAGGACTTCGCCCGTGATGACGAGGTCCGAGCCGACGGAGAGCGCGTCGAGCGTGGCGCTGACCCCGCCCTCGACGGAGTTCTCGATCGGGACCATGGCAGCGTCGATGTCACCACGGCGCAGTGACTCGAGCGCGGCGACGACGGAGTCGCAGGGCACCTGCTCGGCGCTCTGCGCCGGTTCCCAGGCGTCGAGCGCCATCTGGCAGAACGTGCCGGCCGGGCCGAGGTAGCCGAACCGGTGGGTGGCGGTCCCGCTGAGCTGAGCAGGGGTCAGGGACACCCGGGCAGGGTAGTACTCGCATACCGGCTGCTACCCGGACGTTTCACGACTCGGCGGCCGCGCGGTCAGCGCAGGGTGACCTGGCGATTGAGCAGTCCGGCGCGGGCCCGGCGCTCGTCCGCGGTGAGCGGCGAGGCATCGTCGGCGGCGTTCTCGAGGGCGTCGGTCATGGCCGTCACGGCGTCGGGGAAGTCGCTCGCGGTCGCGTCCTTCGGGACCTCCCAGACCGGCACGAGCAGGCCGCACGCCCGGAACGCGCCGAGCAGCCGCGACTCGGGGGTGAGCCGGTCGGCGTCCCCGGCGTGGAGTCGGGCGAGTGCGGCCGTGGCGGTGTCCTCGTCGTACGGGAGGACCCAGCGGACGTAGGTGCGGCCGTTGATGATGCACCAGTAGACCGAGCCCCCGCCGGAGACGCGCTCCGTCGGGATGACGGACTCGTTGGCGCGCTGGAGGGACTGCTGACCCTCGGCGTCGAGCTCGTTGTCGCCGACCCAGAAGTCGAAGCCCTCGTGCACGGTGACGTCGAAGGGGCCGCTGGTGTCGAGGATGTCCTGGAGTCTCGGGGAGTCGACGGTGGGGTTCGGAACGGCCGTGACGGGAGTTCCCTCGTCAACGTCGGCAGCGAGGAGGAGGGCGGCGGCGATGTCGCGGCTGGGGTCGCCGCTGGTCGCGCCCGACTGCGTGGCGACGAACAGCTCGCCGCCGTTGCGGTGCAGCGCCGGCCAGGCGAGGGGGAGCACGGTGCAGACGGTGGCGGACGTGGTCGTGCCGTTCGTCGTCAGGGTGACCGGGCCGGTCGCGGCCGGCAGGATCTCACGAAGAGCGACCCACTCGGTCTCGGACGGCAGGCGTTCGAACGGTCGGGCGACGAACGGCGCCGGCGCCGGCCGAGACTCGGTATGCGTCGGACGGTTCGTACGCCGGCGGCTGGCCTTACCCATGCGTCGACCCTAACCGGCAGCTGCTGGGCGACCCGTTCCGCCCAGCTTCGCGCCCGGCGCGCGGTCAGCCCGATCGTGAACGTTTCCTGTCGCTCCCGCGCGGGAAAGCGTCCACGTTCAGCCGGAGTGCGGACTTCGGCTCAGTGCGAGCGGCGGCGGGACGGTCCGCCCAGAGCGGCCCACACGGTGCGGCCGTTGCGCTCGTCGGTGACGCCCCACTCGTGGGCCAGGCTGCGGACGATGCGCAGCCCGCGCCCGGACGACGACCACAACGAGTGCGGAGCCGGCCGCGGCGTCGACACGCCGCCACCGTCGCTCACCTCCACCTCGACGACGCCGCCCTTGACCTTCCAGTGCACCCGGATCATCCCGTCGGCGAGGGGCCGGGCATGCCGCAGGGCGTTGGCGATCAGCTCGGAGACGACGATCTCCGCCTCGCCCACGGTCTCCGTCCCGACCCCGCGCGAGTCGAGGTCCGCGACGAGAACACGGCGGGTCTTGGCCACCGCCGAGGGCGCCCACGGCACGCGGATCGTGCGCGGACGTTCTCCGGTGTCAGTGGCGGAAGCGGTCGTCATCCGGTCTGGCCAACCAGACTGCGCCGAGACCCCTGCCCGCACCGTTTCGGCGCGCTGTACCAATGACCGTTCACCGCCTTGTCGTGCCCTGCCTTCCCGGTCGACGCCCCCCGACGAGACCGAGCCACGCAGAGGTTATCGGTTGCTGGCCATCAGGTCGAGCGCTGCAGCCGGACGGTTGGTAATGATGGCATCCACATCCAACCGCAGGCAAAGACCCATACCCTCCTCATCGTCGACCGTCCAGACCCACACCTCGTTGCCGGCGTCGTGGCGTTCCGCGACGATCCCGGGGCGCTCGTGCAGCAGCGCGAGGTCGAGTCCCGCCGTGCCGGCCCCGGCCGCGAGCCGGGTCCGCCGCAGGGGCAGCGGCTGCTGGGCCGACACCAGGTGCACGAGGGGCAGCTCCGGGCACAGGCTGGCCATCCGGCGGACGGCCATCGCCGAGAACGACATCATCCGCACCCACACCTCACCAGGCCGACGGCCCCCGGCCAGCCCATACTCGTCTAGCAGCTCGGCCACGGCGTGCTCGACGCGGCCGCCGGCGCGGGACGGATGCTTGGTCTCGACGGCGAGACCGATCTCCCGCCCGGCGTCCAGGGCCAGCTCCACCAGCTCACGAAGCGTGACCAGGGCCGCGCCGTCCGGATCGCGGTCCGAGTCGCCGGCGTGCTTCCAGGCGCCCCAGTCGACGGCCCGGAGCTCGGCCAGGGTCATCGCCGAGACGATGCCGTTCGACCCGCCGGTGCGTTCGAGGGTGCGATCGTGCAGGCAGACCAGCTCGCCGTCCGCGGAGAGCCGCACGTCGCACTCCAGGGCGTCGGCCCCCTCGGCGATCGCCAGCCGGTATGCGCCCACGGTGTGCTCCGCGACGGCGGAGGAGGACCCCCGATGGGCGATGACCAGCGGCTCCCGCGCCGCGGGGCCGATGTCGGCGGCGTCCCCCGCGTCCAGCTCTGACACCGGCATATCGTGGCACGGTGCTCGAGGCGCTCGACTCACATCCGAGCCCGCGGCGGCGTTCAACCGGTGTGAACCTGCCTCCGTTCCAGCGACTCGTCGACGCCCACTGGCGCGACGTCGGCCGGCTGGCCCGCGCGCTGGCCGGACCGGTCGACGGTGACGACGTCGCGCAGCAGGCGTGGACCCAGGCGTACGCCGCGTACCCCGGCCTCACCTCGGCCCAGAACCTTCGCGGCTGGCTGCTGACCATCACCCACCGCTGCGCCATGGACCTGCACCGGTCGCGTGGCCGGCGGGCGGTGCCGACCGACGACGAGGCCGTCCTCGCCGGCGTCGCGGCGGTCGACGGTCCCGAGATGTCACCACACCTGCTCGTGGACGAGGACCTGTGGGGGCGGGTCGCCCGGCTGCCCGAGCGGCAACGGGAGGCGGTGGTCCTCAAGTACGTCGGGGACCTCGACCACCCCGCCATCGCCGAGCTGCTCGGAACCACACCCACCATGAGCCGTCGCCTCGTCAGCGACGGTCTCAAGAACCTGAGAGAGAGCGCCTGATGAACGACACCATCGTCGAGCAGCGGCTGCACACGACCTATCCCGGGTCCCCGCCGCTCCGGCCTCCGACATTCCCGTCCGCCGACGTGGCCTACGTCGTCGAAGACACTCCAGTGGGCCGAATCCTGTTCGCCCGCAATGGAAACGGTGCCCTCGTGGCGTCTCGCTACGTCGCCGACGACGAGGCCGCCGACGTCGTCCTCGACCGGCTGGCCCACATGGTGTCACCGCGGGTGCTCCGGCTGCCGACGGCGCTGGACGAGGCTCGACGCCAGTTCGAGGAGTTCCTCGCCGGACGCCGCAACGACTTCGATCTCGAGACCGATCTCGCTCTGGCGACACCGTTCCAGCGCGACGTGCTCGAGACGCTGGCCCAGACCGTCGGGTACGGCGAGCGGGAGACCTACGGCGGACTGGCCCGCGCGATCCACCGGCCCACCGCGTCGCGGGCGGTCGGCGCCGCGCTCGGGGCGAACCCGCTCTGCATCGTCGTCCCGTGCCACCGGGTCGTCGGCGCGCACGGATCGCTCGCCGGGTATGCCGGTGGCGTCGCCGCCAAGGAGTATCTCCTCGGCCTGGAGTCCGATACGTCTGGCTAGCTCGGTCTACTCCCAGCCCTAGAAACGAACGTGGACACGCATACCAGGACAGGATGGCGCCCGGCGGTGCCATCCTGTCCGGCGTGACCGGCGCGTCCCCCGAGCGAGTCCGGCGCGCCGACATCCAGGGTCTGCGCGCGTTCGCGGTGGCCGGCGTGATCGCGGTCCACCTGGTCGGCTGGCCGGCCAGCGGCTACCTCGGCGTCGACGTCTTCTTCGTCGTGTCCGGGTTCGTCATCACGGGCCTGCTGCTGCGCGAACGTGACCGGACCGGGCGGACCCGGATGCGCGCGTTCTACGCCCGCCGCGCGCGGCGCATCCTCCCGCTCGCGCTCGTCGTCCTGACCCTCACCGTCGTGGCCAGCGCCTGGGCGTTCTCGGGACCGCGACTCGACGAGATCCGCACGGACGCGCTCTGGGCCGCGCTGTTCGCCGCGAACTGGCGGTTCGCCGATGTCGGCGGGGACTACTTCGCCCTCGGCCAGACGGCTTCACCGGTCCTGCACTTCTGGTCGCTCGGCGTCGAGGAGCAGTTCTACGTGGTGTGGCCGTGGCTGCTCGCGGGTGCGGCGGCGGCCGGCCTGCGGCTGACTCGGGACCGCACTCGGGCCGCAGTCGGCGGGCTCAGTCTCGTCGTCGTCGGCGCGTCCCTCACCTGGGCCGCGGTACAGGCCAGCACCGACCCGACGACGGCCTTCTACTCCTCGGTCACTCGGGCCTGGGAGCTCGGCCTGGGCGCCGCGCTCGCGTGCCTTCCCGCAGCGGTCGTGCGGCGGTCGGCCGCCGCCCGGGCGATCCTGTCCTGGGCTGGGCTGGCGGCCGTCGTCGCCTCCTTTACGGTGCTCGCCGACGTCAGCCCGCCCGTCCCGGCCGCGATCCTCCCGTCGGCCGGCACGCTGGCCATCCTGGCCGCCGGCATCGGCGCACCCGTCCGGTCGGCCGTACTGCTCAGCAACCCGGTCAGCCGCTACCTCGGCGACATCTCCTACGGCCTCTACCTCTGGCACTTCCCGCTCGTCGTCCTCCTGCCGGTGGTGATTCCCGCATCCCCGACCGAACGCGCACTGGTCGTCGTGCTGACCCTCGTCCTTGCCGCCACGAGCTACCACCTCCTCGAGCGCCCGGTGCTCGACGCGCCGACCTGGGGAGCCATGGGCCTGGGCCGTCGGGCCTCGTGGGGCGCCTGGTGGCGGCGGCGCCGGCGCGGCATCCTCGCGGCCGGGACCGCGGCGGTGTGCCTCGTCGCCGCGGCTGGGGCGGCCGGTGCCGTCGGCCCGGACCGGCTGGCCGAGCTGGCCGGCGCATCCGGCACCGTCGACGCGTCCGCTGCGGGCCTGGGCAGTCCGGTGGCCGGCGCCGACCCACTCGTGGCGCCGGGCCCGGCCGCCCCGAGCACCGGACCGACGGTCGCTCCGTCCGACGGCGCCGCACCGAGTCCGAGCTCCACGCTCTCCACCCCGGTCGCCGTCCCGCTCGGAGCAACCGGCGAGGCGCTGCAGGCCGGCCTGCGAGGAGCCCTTGGGTCCGGCTCGTTCCCGGCGAACCTGACGCCGAGGCCCGACCAGTGGGCGACCACCCAGGACACCAGCGCGGCCATGAAGCCGTGCCCGGCCACCGTTGTCCACGACCCGAGCTCATGCACCCTCGGCAACCCGAACGGCCCGGAGATCGACGTTTTCGGCGACTCGCTCGGCATCCCCCTGCTGACCGCCGTCGTCACCGCATACGGCAAGGACTACAAGATCCGCGGCCTGACCAAGATCGCTTGTGCCGTCAACGGTGCCGACGCGAACTTCGGCAAGGACGACTGGGCGATCCCCTGTGTCAACCATCGGAAGGCGGTCGTCGACTACGTCCGGCAGGCCCGGCCCGCCGCCCTGCTCGTCATCGAGACCTACGCCTGGGCCACCAAGCTCAAGTCCAAGGCCTCCGGCGACGCGATGGCCGCCGAGTGGACCGCCTCCGACGAGGCCTTCGTCGACGAGGTCAAGGACAGCGTCGGCCACGTCGTCTTCGTCTCGCCCTCGATCCCGGGCGTCGCGTTCCTCGACTGCTACCGCCCGGGCGGCTCCCCCGGCCGTTGCGTGACCGGCATCCCGAGCTGGTGGAAGCAGACCCAGGACGCCGAACGGCGAGTCCGGGGCGCCACGTTCCTCGACACGCTGCACTGGTACTGCGTCGACGGGCGCTGCCCCATCTTCACGACCAGCCGCAACACCGTGCTCAAAGGCGACTACCTGCATCCGTCCGTCCAGTACATGCGGCTCGTCGCCGACGACCTCCGCTACCGGCTCGCCGCATCCGGCGTCCTGCCGTAGCCCAGGAGTACCGTCCCGCCATGGAGCCCACCGGCGCCGACGTCGACACCTACCTCGATGCGATCCCCGACGAGCGCCGCCGGAGCGAAGCACGAACCCTGGCTGCGCTCATGACCGATGTCACCGGCGAGCGCCCGGTCATGTGGGGCCCCAGCATCGTCGGGTTCGGGAACCACCACTACCGGTATGGCAGTGGTCGGGAGGGCGACGCGCCGCTGGCCTCGTTCGCGCCCCGGGCCAGGGAGCATGTCGTGTACCTCGTCTCCGGGTTCGACGAGCGGCACGCCCAGGACGTCGCCGCGCTCGGGCCGCACCGCACCGGCAAGGGCTGCCTCTACCTCAAGTCCCTGGACGGCGTCGACCTCGACGTGCTGCGCCGCCTCGTCGAGCGGTCGATCCGCGCCTGGCGCGGCGTCGATTCGGGTCGCTAGCGGTTTCTAGGCTCCGTCCTAGAGTCCCAGTGCCGTGGGGGGTCCAAGGGCTCCGGTAGGCGAGTCGTCGCGTCGCCGAGCGCGGCCGCCAGCTGCGGTGCGGTGAGGAACAAGGCTTCGGTGAGGTCGGCGCCGCCGAGGACGGCGCCGCGCAGGTCGGCACCGAGAAGGTCCGCTGACCGCAGGTCGGCAGCGTGCAGGTCGGCTCCGAGGAGCAGAGCTCCGCGGAGGTCGGCCCCGCGCAGCGACTCGCCGCGAAAGGCCCGGCCGGCGAGGTCGCGGCCACGAAGGTCTGGACCGCCGAGACCCGCGCGAACGCTGGCACCGACCCGGCCCAACAGCGCACCGACTTCGGCTCGAACCCCGTCGACGTCGAACCGCGCCAGATCCTCCGCGCCGGCGTCCGACACAACGGCCAGCCGCTCGGCCGCCTCGGCCACCTCGCGCGTCAGCTCGTCCGGCAGGTCACGGCCGGTCGCGTCCGCGAGGTACCACCGCATCTCGTGCACCGCCCGCAGCGTCCCGAAGGCGTCGAACATGCCGCGCGCGATCTCCGGACCGTCGCGCCAGGACCAGTCCCCGAACGTGACCTGAACGACCCGTTGTCCTGCGCCGAAGCAGTCGAACACCTCGCAGCCCGGGAACCCCTCACCTCGCAGCCGCGCATGGATCTCGCAGCGGTCGTCGCGGGTGAGGTGAGGACATGGCATACCGGCCGTCTTGTCGACGGCGAAGTCGGTCGAACGCGCGAACGGCAGTGCGACGCAACACAGTCCGACGCACCGGCCGCAGTCGGCGCGGAGGTCGGCCCGCCGGTCCACGGCGTCGGTCGGCATCCCAGGAGGTTACGTGGCTAGGGTGAGCCGCGTGGCCTACCGGTTCACCGCCGCGCCCCTCACGTCCGAGACCTGGAGCGACCTCGAGGCGCTCGCCGAGCGGCCCGGGTCGACGGTCCTGCGCAGCTGCTGGTGCCTGTTCTACCGCCGCACGGGTGACTTCGGACTGACCTTGGCCTCGGGGCCGGAGCACCGCGCGGACCTGTGCGAGGTCGTCGAGAGGGGCGAGTCGCCCGGGCTCGTCGGCTACGTCGACGGCGAGCCGGCCGGGTGGATCAGTCTCGGCCCGCGCCCGGAGTACCCGCGGCTCGACGCCTCGCGCATCATGCGCGCCGTCGACGACGCCCCCGTCTGGTCAGTCGTCTGCTCCTTCGTCGGCCGGGACTTCCGCGGCCAGGGCGTGCAGCGACGCCTGCTCTCCGCCGCCATCGACTTCGCCCGCCACCAAGGCGTTCGGGTCCTCGAGGCCTACCCCGTCGACAAGCCCGGCCGCAGTGACAACGGGTCGATGTGGTGGGGGTCCCGTTCGCTCTACGAGCGGGCGGGGTTCCGTGAGGTCGAGCGCCGCAGTGCGACCCGCCTTGTCATGCGCCGGGCCCTGCGACCTCGCCGCGACACCGCCACCACGGTATGACCGAGGTTCGGCCGGGCGAGGAGCGCGACCTCGTCGCGCTGACCGCGATCTACAACCACTACGTCACAACCAGCCACGTCACCTTCGACGACGTGCCGTTCTCGGTCGACGAGCGACGGGTCTGGTTCTCTCACTACGCGCGGGCCGGGCCGCACCGGCTCCTCGTCGCCGAGGAGAACGGGGAGATCCTCGGGTATGCGACGAGCAGCCCGTTCCGGCCGAAGCCCGGCTACCGCACCTCCGTCGAGACGACGGTCTACGTCGCTGCGGACGCCGGTGGCCGCGGCGTCGGAAACGCTTTGTACACAAGCCTGTTCGCTGAGCTGGCCGAGGAGAACCTGCACCGCGCATACGCCGGGCTCGCAGTGCCCAACCAGCCCTCGCGGGCGCTGCACGTCCGGTTGGGCTTCACCCCGATCGGCGTATTCCGTGAGGTGGGGACGAAGTTCGGGCGCTACGTCGACGTGGAGTGGTTCGAGCGACCCCTCTGAGTCTCTGCTAGGAAGGTCAATGTTCGCCGTCGCGCAGCTGGACGCCCGCCGGGTGCTGCGCGCAGCCACGCCGATGGCCACCATCGCGCTACTGGTCGTTCTGCTTCTGGGCGGGAGTTCGGTCGGGACGCCCGGCAGCGGTGCCCGCCCACCTGAGGGCACAAGGCCGTCCCCTGGAGCTCCGCTAGGGGCGTTCCTCGGTTCCGACGCCAACGGAGTCCAGCAAATCGAGGGCTTCTCCGCCTGGCTCGGCAAAGAGGCAACGGTGGGACACACGTATCTGCCAGGAGCTTCGTGGGAGGACGTTGAAGGGCCGGACTCGATCCTCGATCCATGGACCGAGTGGCAGTCCGCCAAACCGGGTCGCACGCTCGTTCTCAACGTCCCCATGCTGGCGCCCAGCGATCCGGCGGTTGGCGACGATGAGGCGGTCCAGCTCCTACGCCGCGGCGCGGAAGGCGAGTTCGACCGCCATTTCCAGGTTCTCGCTCAGCGGCTCGTCGAACGGAAGGCCGCTCAGACCATTCTCGTCCTGGGCTGGGAGATGAACGGCACCACGTACAGCGGACGGTGTGCTCCCGACCCGACGGCGTGGAAGGCGTTCTGGCGACGCATCGTTGCGGTCATGCGAACGGTGCCGGGGCAGGCGTTTCGCTTCGACTTCGCTCCGGTTCGCGGTGCCCAGGCCGTCCCATGGCCCGAGTGCTACCCGGGCGACGACGTCGTCGACGTCGTCGGCATGGACACCTACGACCAACACCCGGGCCGCACCTTCAACGACTTCGTTTCCCAGCCGTACGGGTTGCTCGAGCAGGCGGACTTCGCGCAGAGGCATGGCAAGCCGATGTCCTTCCCGGAGTGGGGGCTGTTCGACAACGGCGACAACCCGGCCTACGTCCGCGAGATGCAGTCCTGGATCAGCGCCCACGACGTGGCCTACCACACCATCAGCGACTACTGTCCACACGGCGTATGGGCCTGCCCGGACAACCCCAAATCCAGTCAGGCCTACCGGCAGCTCTTCGGCGTTACGGTCGAGGGTCGGCCAACCGGACCGTGATCTCGGCGAGCGCATCGAACGTCCCCTCCACGTCGGCCTCCGCCGCCGCGTATTCCGCACCCACCCGCCCTTCCTCTCGCGCTCGGTGTGGATCGTTCAAACGGTGGCCGATCGCGTCGGCCAGCGCGGCCACGTCTCCGAGGGGGACGAGAGCGCCCGCCTCCTCCGGCAACACCTCTGCGATGCCCGGGATGTCGCTCGCCACGACCGAGCGGCCGACGGCCAACGCTTCCACGAGGGTCAGGGGCAACCCCTCCCATCGGGACGGCAACACCACCACGTCGGCCGCTACGTACCAGAGGTATGCGTCGTCCACCGGCCCGACGAAGATGACAGCCGATGGCGGCGGTCGGCGAAGCGTCTCCATCAGGTCACCGCTGCCCACGAGGGCCAGCAGGGCAGCGGGATGGCTCGCGCACTGCCTCCCATGCGGTGAGGAGTAGATCCTGGCCCTTCTGTCGGGTAATCCTCCCGACGCATACGGCCAGCGGAGCATCGAAGGGAACACCCAGAGCCTTACGGGCCTGGAGCCGGTCCCCCTCTTCCGCCCGCCGATAACGCGTCAGATCAACGCCGTTCGGTACGACACGGAACCGTCCTCGCACGTCATTTAGGCGCCCCCTGCGCGGCTTCACCTTCGCCGACGCAGACGAAGAGGTCGGTCCAGCGGGCAGCGTGCCGCTCCCAGGCAAGCGTTGCCGGAGCCATCCGGGGCGACGCGGCCAACCACGACCAACCGTGCGGCTGGAAGACGGTCGGGAGTCGACCGCGGACCGCGAGGCGGCCCGCCAGGCCCGCCTTTGACGAGTGCAAGTGCACGACCTCCGGGCCGACGTCGCTTAAGGAGCGACGGAGCCGCAGTGTCTCGACTGCTGTGCTGGCGCCCGGAGACCGGGTCGCTTCCCAGGAGATCCGACGTACTCCGCGGCACGCCAAGTCGTCAGCGAGTCGCCCGGCGGTGGGGCACGCCACAGTCACATCCCAACCTCTGGTCCGCTGGTCGGAGCACAACGCCGCCACAAAGGCAGCGACGCCGGCCTCGGTCGGCTGCGTCACGTGGAGGACGGCCGGCATGCTCTGAGTCGTCTTCGGATGCCTGAGAGCGCTGGTGCTCGGGATTTTGCTATCTGAG
>Ga0307291_1000442_pt1 | contig 10525 bp, 9 predicted proteins | sample ER_DNA_148_FD_194474 | JGI IMG/M metagenome (GOLD analysis project Ga0307291, IMG submission 194474) | Bulk soil microbial communities from the East River watershed near Crested Butte, Colorado, United States - ER_DNA_148 | ecosystem: Environmental > Terrestrial > Soil > Floodplain | place: USA...
GTGCCGGGGCGCCTCCAGGACCACTCTGCGGTGCTGGAGATGCTCGAGCGTTCCGAGGGCCCCGAGAACGCCCGGCTCGCAGCAGGCTGGCTGGAGGCACAGCCGGAGAACCTGTGGGTGGTGCCCTCCCTGCCCTCCGGGTCAGGGCTCGAAGGGTTCGCGTTCCATCCACTCCTCCCGCCCGATCTGTCCCAGCTGCCCGACCCATCCCTGGTCGAGCAGGATGCGGTGATCCGCGCCGCGCTCGAGACGGTGGCTCGGACATCACCAAGCCGTCCGGGCGAACTGGTCAGCATCGGGCGGTTCTTCGCTGGCACATCCATGAGGGGCGATGACGCCTATGCGGTCGTGTGCGGCTCGGTCAGCTCAACCCTGCTGTGGACCACCCGTCCCCTGGCGTGGTCGTTCGTGGCCACCACCCACCCGGACTTCTGGGGGCCGGTGTTCCGCTACCTGGCGCTGACCACCGAGCTGCAGGCGGACTTCGGCGGCCTGCGTTACGCGCTGTTCGGCATCGACTGGCGGCGCTTGCCCACCGAGCGCTGGTTCGACCTGCTGGGGGAACGCGAGCTCACGGGAGAGTCCGGGCCACCTCCTGCGCACCTGCTGCGTCCGCCCCCCATGACCAGGCAGGCATTCACTGAGGCTCTCAGGCAGGCCCTGCGTGACCTCAACCAGCCTGACCGGCTGCGGGCCAACGCCCTCATGGGGTCGCGGCTGGCGATGGAGTACGACGAAGCGACCGTGAACCGGCTGATTGACACCGTCATCCGGGCGATCGAACACGTCGCCAGGGAACCTCGCGGCGCCGGGCTCGGGCGGGTGATGGATCGCACGTACGTGCACGCCGCTCCCACCCAAGAGGCCGCGGCCGCGGTGCTCGACCTTCCGTTCTCGACCTACCGCCGCCACCTGTCCCGCGCCCATGAACGGCTCACCGACCTGCTGTGGGCGGTGGAGATCGGGGAAGTGCGGCTCGAGGGATTGCACCTCAAGACTGGGCAGTGATTGGGCACTCATTGGGCACCGACTGAACTGGAGACGGAGCAGGCCTTGCCTCCACCCTGAGCCGAAACCTTGGAGGTGGGACATGTCGAACATCGTGGTGCTCGGGGCAGGACTCAACGGACTGGCAACGGCGATGCTGCTCGCGCGGGACGGTCACGAGGTGACCATCCTGGAACGCGACCCCGCTGAGCCGCAGGGGGATAACGACGCGCTGTGGGCGTCCTGGGAGCGCCGTGGTGTCAACCAGTTCAACCAGCTGCACTTCATGCTGGCGCGCTGGACCGCGACGATGACCAGCGAGCTCCCTGACGTCATCGAGGAGCTCGAGGGGCGAGGCGCGACGAGGCTGAACCTCGTTCACATGCTGCCCAGCCAGATCAACGGCGGAGTCCGACCGGGAGACGAGCGCTTCGAGACCGTGACCGCCCGCCGGCCCGTCCTCGAGGCGGCCCTCGCGGCAGTAGCGGCGCGGACGTCCGGGGTGACTGTCCGACGCGGGGTTCAGGTTTCGAGTCTGCTCACCACCCCGGGGGTAGGTCGTGTGGTTCCTCATGTGGTCGGCGTGCGGACGGCCAGCGGCGAGACCATCCCCGCGGATCTCGTGGTCGACGCCTCAGGACGCCGCTCCTCCATCCCCAACATGCTCGAGGAATCGGGTGGCCGCCGTCCGTTGGAACATCGGGAGGACTCCGGATTCATCTACTACGGAAGGCACTACCGCTCCCGTGACGGGCACATGCCGCAGCCCCAAGCCCTCCTTCTGCAGCACCTGCATGGCTTCTCTCTGCTCATGCTGCCCGCGGACAACGGCACCTGGGGCGTGGGCTTCGTGACCTCATCCCGAGACCACGCATTGCGCGGACTACGCGACGAGGCGGCGTGGTCGCGCGCAACGAGCCTCGTGCCCGCGGCGACGCCGTGGTGCGAGGGGGACCCGATCACGGGCGTCCAGGTGATCGCCGGCATCGAGGACCGGTATCGCCGCTATGTCGTTGATGGCCAGCCCAGGGCGACAGGTCTTGTGGCGGTTGGGGACGCCTGGGCCTGCACCAACCCATCGCTGGGCCGGGGCGCGTCGATCGGGCTGATGCATGCCGTGGCACTGCGACGCGTGCTCCGCGAGGTGGGGCCTGACGAGCCTGAAGTACTGGTGCACCGCTTCGACGAGGTCACCGAGGCCGACATCGCTCCGTGGTACCGAGCCACGCTGGCTTTCGACCGGCATCGGCTGGCAGAGATCGACGGAGATATCAGCGGGGTGCCTTACCGCACCGCCGACCCGTCGTGGGCGATGGGCAATGCCATCTACGCGGCTGCTCGTCGCGATCCCGACGTGTTGCGTGTGCAGGCCGCCCTTGCCTCCGTGCTGGCCTTGCCAACCCAAGTCCTGCAAGAGCCGGGCCTCTTGGAGAAGGTCATCACGTTGGGGGCCAATGCGATTCGCTATCCCGAAGCTGCTCCGCTCCACTCGGACCTCGTCGCCGCGGTGCGGGGCGAGCCGGGGGGCACCGCCCCTGTCCATGCCGCGGGGCCGCCGAAGGCTCGGGCCGCCGAGGTGCCCACCTCATCGAGCCCTCGCGGCGACGGCATGCATGTCCTGGAGGGGATCTCGATGTTCGCGCAGGACCAGGGCACGGGCCCGGCCGTCCTCCTCGTGCACGGGTGGCCGGACACCCACGCCCTGTGGCGTCGCCAGGTTCGGGCGCTGAACGACAGCGGATATCGCACCATCGCCCCCGACCTTCGCGGCTTCGGAGCGTCGGACAAGCCGTCCGAGACGAACGCATACGGCCTGCTCCACGTCGTGGCAGATCTGCTCGAGCTCCTGAACACGCTGGACGTCCAACAGGTCCATGTCGTCGGGCACGACTGGGGTGGCGCCATCGGCTCGGTCCTGGCTGCCATGGCACCTGGGCGGGTGGCCAGCCTGACCTGCCTGTCGGTCGGCCACCCCGCCGCATTTCGCAATGCCGGGTGGGAGCAGCGCGAGAAGTCCTGGTACCAGTTGCTCTTCCAATTCGCGGGAGTGGCCGAGATGTGGCTGTCCCAGGATGACTTCGCCAACCTCCGCGCGTGGTCCGGCCACCCTCAGATCGAAGATGTGGTGGCTCGGCTGCGCGATCCGCAAGCCCTCACGGCCAGCCTGGGCCTCTACCGGGCAATCCTGCCCCCGGAAACGCTCCTGGCTCCGCCCCCCGACCTGCCGCCGATCCGCGTCCCGGTGCTCGGTGTGTGGGGGAGTGAGGACATCGCCGTGACCGAGCGGGCGATCACCGGAATGGAGCAGTACGCCGTCGGCGGCTGGCGCTACGAGCGGATCGAGGGCGCCGGACACTGGATGCAATTGGACCAGCCCCGCCGGATCAACAGGTTGCTGATCGACTTCCTCGGGGAGCGAACCGTGTCCTCCTTGAGCCGCAGTGCGTGAGCCCCTGGAGACCGGCGAAGCTACGAGAGCCACCGATGCTGACGACGCCGCCCACCGAGAGTGAAATGTCCATCTACTTGATGGCGCTGCTCTTCGGCTCGCCACCCGTCGGGTCGCGGACAGGATCAGGTCCTGAGTCCCCACCCATACGCAACCTGTCGGCGCCGCGCAGCCGCCGAGGCCTCAGACAACGAAAGCCCTGACGTAGCGTTCGCCGCTAGCCTTCGCCGCCTTCGTCGGCGTCGTCATCGTCGTCGTGCCGTTCGTCGTCGAAGTCCTGCATGAGCTGCCGGGCGCGCTCTTCGATGGCCGGGCCGTCGCCGTCGACCAGCTGACTCATCGCCTGCCCAACGGCCCACTCCGGAAGGTCACCGCTCGCGCTCGGGCTGACGTCTGCAGACACGCTCACCGCCTACTTCACCAATGGCACATGTTGCTTCACCCAATTGTCCACCCCCAACGGCGGTTGAGGGCCGCTCACTGGACCCAGATCCATCAACCTCGCATGCGTCGCCTCCGCGGCCCAGGTGTTTGTGTCAGTTCCCCGGACAGCGTCAAGCCCGGAGACCTTGGGACGTCGGGATGACGTCGCCGCCGCACCGGATCAACCAGGCCCTCCTGGCCTAGCTACACGACGAGTGGACCGAACAACGTCGCTACCTGGCTTCGAGGTGCGCAAGCGATGCCCAACCGGACTGACCAACGCCGACGACAACTCCGCGGAGGTGACCATCCCGGCTCTGGCATCACGGCCCAGAAACGCTTCGAGGGATCAACCTCGTACACCACCCCACCATGTATGTCCGGCGAACGGTGTAACTGGCCCTGGCGCTGACGTGGTCAGCGGAAAGGGTCTGTGACGACCGAGACACTGGTGGGCGTGAGCCGTCCGAAGGAGATCAAGAAGGTGGTCTCGCCCGCCGAGCAGGAGTTGGCCGCGGCCCGGGAGCTGGTCAAGTCGGCCCGGGCTCGTGGCGTCGCTCTGACCGGCCCGGACGGGCTGTTGAAGGCGATCACCAAGACCGTGCTGGAGTCCGCGCTCGAGGAGGAGATGAGCGAGCACGTCGGCTACGACAAGCACGCCGTGCAGGGCCGCAACGGCGGCAACTCCGAACGGCACCCGGTCCAAGACGGTGCTGACCGAGGCGGCCGGCGAGGTGAGCGTCGACGTGCCGCGGGATCGGGCGGGCACGTTCGAGCCGGTCGTAGTGAAGAAGCGGCAGCGCCCATCCCGAGGACATGGTCGACCCGGAAAGTGGCTTCTTCTCCGGAGACGCCGCTGAGCTGCTGAAGCTGCGCATTGAGGGCTTGGGCGCTCTCGAGGTCCTCACCGAACGGCTTCTCCAGAGTGACTCGGCTGCCGTCCGGCAGGCCGACGGCGCGCAGGGCGGACACGGCGATGGACAGCGCAGCCGTCGGCAGGGCCAAGTATGCGACGACGGGCCGAGGTTCGCCGTCCTCCGCCCAGGCTCTGCCACCGCCTTCCGCACCGACTCCGCGTGCGCGAAGTCCACCGGGCAGTAGCGCAACGCCATCACCAGTGCGTCTCGGTCGGAGGAGGGAACGTCGGCGGCATGTACACGGAGACATTCGTCGGCATACTGGCGGAAGCCGTGGTAGCTCAACGCTTCTCGCGCCGCGCCGGCCACGCAGAATCCGTCTTGCAGCTGGGCGCCTGCCGCAGTCGGGCCAGGGCCGGTAGGAGGAAACAACCGGCGAGGTCGCCCGTCGCTCCGAACAGCACCAGGCGGTCGATCATCGGCGCCTCCTGACGGATAGCGGGCGTCCACGACCACGGATAGCCTACGAACCCGAGGCCGACCGCACCTCTCCTGGAACATGGAGGACGCCGTGAGCGAAGCAGCCCGTCCCTGGCAGGCGCCCGGTATGCAGCCTCGACAGCGCGCTGAGGCTCTCGTCGCCGAGATGACACTGGAGCAGAAGATCGCCCAGCTCCACGGCGCGATGGAGACCATCGACATCTACGGGATGAGTGCGCAGGCCGCCGAGTCCGGTGAGGACCTCGATTCCCTCGCAGAGCAGATCCGGGTGGAACGGCACGTGACGGCCATCGACGAGTTGGGAATCCCGCGCTTCCGGATCACCAACGGCCCGGTCGGAGTGGGCATGGGTGATGGGACACCGAGCCCTGCAGCGACGAGCCTCCCCATGACCATCGGCCTCGCTGCGGGCTTCGACCCGCAGTTGGCGCACGACTATGGGGACATCATCGGGAGCGAGACGGCGACGCTCGGTCAGCACGTCCTCGAGGGACCGGGCGTATGCCTGCACCGGACGCCGATCGCCGGCCGCAACTTCGAGTATCTGTCCGAGGACCCCTACCTCTCCGGAGTCTTGGCCGTCGAGATCGCCAAGGCGATCCAGGCGCACGATGTCATCGCGATGGCCAAGCACTTCGTGGTCAATGATCAGGAGTACGAGCGGTTCCGGGCGAACGTCGAGGTCGACGAGCACGTGCTCCGTGAGCTGTACCTGCTGCCGTTCGAGATGCTCGTCAAGGACGCTGAGATCGCCTCGTTCATGAGCGCCTACAACCGCATCCGGGGAGTGTATGCGACGGAGTACCGCTACACCCTGACGGAGATCCTGCGCCACGAGTGGGGTTTCGAGGGCTACGTGCAGTCCGACTTCTGGTCCTGCCGCTCTGCCGCCCCCGCGATCAACGCCGGTCTGGATCACGAGATGCCGGACGCGAAGTGGCTGAACGAGCAGAACGTCAAGGCCGCCCTCTCGGACACGAGCCTGGAGATCCAGACAGTCGACCGGGCTCTGGTTCGCCGGTACACCCAGATGTTCCGGTTCGGCCAGTTCGATCGTCCTATGAGCCGGGAGAGATCGACGCCCAACGCCACGGCTCCGTGGCGCGGCGGATTGGCACCGAGATCGCGGTCCTGCTGAAGAATGATGGTGGCATCCTGCCGCTCGACCCGAACGTCGGATCGGTCGTCGTCGTCGGCCAGTCCACGTTCGTCGACGACGCCTGCCTGGGCGGGGGCGGTAGCTCCAAAGTGATCCCGCTGTACACCGTGCCACCAATGGACGGGATGCGGGACGTCGTGGCCGGCCTCGGCGGTTCGGCGATCGTCACGAAGATCACCGTGGCCGACGACCTGTCCAACCTGGAGGACGCGCGCGCCGCGGCGGCCGAGGCGGACGTCGTGGTCATCATGGTGGGTTTAGTGCGACCGAGGGCAGCGACCAGAAGGACATGCACATGGCCAACGACCAGAACCGGTTGGTCGCCCAGATCGGTCCGGTCAACCCCCGGACGGTCGTCGTCCTCAAGGACGGTAACCCGGTGCTCATGCCGTGGATCGACTCCGTGCCGGCTGTGCTGGAAACCTGGAACCAGGGAACGGAGGACGGCCACGCCGTGGCCGATCTGTTGTTCGGCGTCGTCAACCCTTCCGGCAAGCTGCCGACCACGTATCCGCGGTCGGAGGACGACACGCTGTATTCAGGCCTCCCCGAGCGCTACCCGGGCACCGACGAAGGGGACGGCTACCCCGCCATCCGCTACAGCGAGGGCCTGGAGATGGGATACCGCTGGCACCAGGCCCAAGGCATCCCGCCTCTGTTCCCCTTCGGCTACGGGCTGTCTTACACGACCTTCCACATCTCGGACGTGGATGTCGACCCCGGTGACCCGCCGGGGACGTCCCCGGTGATGGTGCACGCCACCGTCACCAACACCGGTGACCGCGCCGGCGCAGAGGTCCTGCAGGTCTACCTGGGTCTTCCCGAATCGGCCGGCCAACCACCGAAGCGGCTCGTCGGATTCGCCAAGGTGCATCTGGACCCGGGGGACAGCGCGCGGACGGTGGTCGTAGTCGATCCGGCGGCAACGCACCACCCCCTGTCGGTTTGGAGCGTCGGGCGACACGCCTTCGTCACCGTGCCTGGTGACCACACCGTCTTTGTCGGGATGTCCAGCGACGACTCGCCGTTCACGCATACGTTCACGGTCGCGGACTGACGAGTCGCCGCCGAAAGGCGGACCGGCTGGGAGCACACCTCGACTCCCGGTGAGCTGACGGGAGGTGCTCGTCGGCTTGGGAGTCGCCGTCGTCGCGTGCCACGTCGGCGTACTCGGCGATAATCGGTGCGCCCTCAGCGCTCGGATGGTCGATCGTCAGAGATGCTGGGTGCGCAGCCGCAGGGCGTTGCCAATGACGCTGACCGAAGAGAGCGCCATCGCGGCGGCGGCGATGATCGGGGACAGCAGTAGCCCGAACGCCGGGTACAGGACTCCGGCGGCTACCGGGATGCCGGCGATGTTGTAGGCGAATGCGAACCACAGGTTCTGCCGAATGTTGCGCATGGTGGCCATCGACAGCGCGCGGGCCTTGACGATTCCGCTCAGATCCCCGCCGAGCAGCGTGACGCCGGCGCTTTCGATGGCCACGTCGGTGCCGGTGCCCATGGCCAGGCCGACGTCGGCGGCGGCCAGCGCGGGCGCGTCGTTGACGCCGTCGCCGGCCATCGCCACGATCCGTCCCTGGTCGCGCAGGCTGGTGACGACCTGGCTCTTGTGGTCCGGCAACACCTCGGCTTCCACCCGGTCGATACCGAGTCGGCGGGCCACGGCCTGGGCGGTGACCCGGTTGTCGCCGGTGAGCATGACGACCTGGATACCCTGCTGGCGCAGCGCCGCCAACGCCGCCGCGGTCTTGTCCTTCACCGGGTCCGCGACCGCGACGAGCCCGGCGGGCGTGCCGTCGACACCGACGTGGACGACGGTGGCGCCGTCGCCGCGCAGGGCGTCCGCCGGTCCGATCAGGGCGTGCACGTCAACGTCCTGGGCGGTGAGGAAGTCGGCGGTACCCAGCACCACCTGCCGGCCCTCGACGCGCCCGGAGACGCCCCGGCCGGGTGGGGCGTCGAAGTCCTCCACCGCCGGCACCGGCAGGCCGACTCCGGTGGCGGCGGTGACGATCGCCTGCGCCAGCGGGTGCTCGGAGGCCCGTTCCACGGCGGCCGCCACGGCAAGCAGGCCGGTCTCGGACCAGCCTGCGGCCGGGATCACCCGGGTGACGGTCGGTCGGCCCTCGGTCAAGGTGCCGGTCTTGTCCACCACCACGATGTCGACCTTCTCCATCCGCTCCAGTGCCTCGGCGTTCTTGATCAGCACCCCGAGCCGCGCGCCGCGGCCGACACCCACCATGATCGACATCGGCGTGGCCAGCCCGAGTGCGCAGGGGCAAGCGATGATCAGCACCGTGACGGCGACGATCAGCGCGTGTGCGAGCCTCGGGTCCGGACCGACCAGCGCCCACACGCCGAACGCGGCAAAGGCGATGATGATCACCGCCGGAACGAACACCGCGGCGACGCGGTCGGCGGTCCGCTGGATCGGAGCGCGCGAGCGTTGCGCCTCGGCGACCATCGCCACGATCCGGGCCAGCATGGTGTCCCGGCCGACCTTGTCGGCGCGGATCAGAAGCGAACCGGAGCCGTTGATCGTGCCGCCAATGACGCTGTCCCCATCCGTCTTGGTCACGGGCATCGACTCCCCGGTCACCAGCGACTCATCCACGGAAGACCGGCCCAGCTCGACGGTGCCGTCAACCGGGACCGCCTCCCCCGGGCGGACCCGCAGCTGGTCCCCGAGCTGCACCTGCTCCAGCGGCACCTCGGCCTCCCCACCGTCGTCGGCCACCCGGCGTGCGGTCTTGGGAGTCAGATCCAACAGCGCCTTGATCGCCCCGGAGGTCTGCTCCCGGGCCCGCAGCTCTAGCACCTGCCCCAGCAGCACCAGCACGGTGATCACCGCGGCCGGCTCGAAGTACACGTCCACCGCGCCCATCTCCCGGAAGCTCTCGGGGAAGATCCCTGGCGCCACCGTGGCCACCACGCTGAACGCCCAGGCCACCCCGGTGCCCATCGCGATGAGCGTGAACATGTTCAGGGTGCGCGTTCGCACCGAGTTCCAGCCGCGGACGAAGAACGGCCACCCAGCCCACAGCACTACCGGCGTGGCCAGAACCAGCTGCACCCACGCCGCGGTCCGCTCCGACATCAGGTCGCCGACCCAGCTGACCAGGTCCATCCCCATCTCGAGCAGCACCAGCGGCACCGTCAGGGCGACCCCGACCCAGAACCGTCGGGTCATGTCGACCAGCTCCGGGTTCGGGCTGGAGTCCGAGGTCACCACGACCGGCTCGAGCGCCATCCCACAGATCGGGCACGACCCTGGTCCCGGACGACGGACCTGGGGATGCATCGGGCAGGTGTATTGCCCGGCCTCACTCGGCCCTACCGTCCCGGTCACCTGCGTGTCGCCGTGGGGGCCGGTCGTGCTTCCGTTGCCGGCCGCGGACGGCTGATTCGCGTACCGATCCGGGTCAGCCAGAAACCGCTCGCGGCAGCCGCTGGAGCAGAACGTGAACAACCGCCCGTCCTGCTCGGCCCGCATGGTGCCGTCAGCGCTGACCGTCATCCCGCACACGGGGTCGGTGGTGGACGTCACGGATGTCTTCTTGTCGGGCATCCCTCCAGCATACCCTGGGGGGGTATCAGTGTCCCCATAGGGATCCCCGCGCAGGGGTCGCTTCGTCGTCCCGGCGGCGTGTCAGGCGGCATCGCGGTCACCGCCCGGGGCGCTGAGACGTCGCGAGCCGCGCTCGCTTTCGAGGCTGAGGGACGGAGCTTCGGCGACGGCGCGTTCGATGTAGTCCTGCACCTTGGCGGCGGCCAGCTCGGCGTCGACGCCTGTGGTGTCCGCGGCCGGATCGTTTTTGAGGATCCCGCCCTTACGTGCCCGAGCGCGCGCGACGTCGGGATCGATCGTGTACTTCCTGGTCATGGGCGAATGCGGTCTGGGGCGCATAAGCGATTGCAAGGCGGTGTTGGACGACGAGGATCGTCTCGTTAGCAAAGTCATAGCAGCCTTTGCTTGAAGGTTGGTGGCGGTTGGATGCGCCGGCCTTCTGACCTGGGGAAATGTGGGGCAGGTGGGACTTGAACCCACGACCGACGGATTATGAGTCCGCTGCTCTGACCGGCTGAGCTACTGCCCCGCGGCGGGTGAGCCTACCGGCGGCCGCTCCCGAGCTCACACGGATGCCT
>Ga0307291_1000452_pt1 | contig 10405 bp, 7 predicted proteins | sample ER_DNA_148_FD_194474 | JGI IMG/M metagenome (GOLD analysis project Ga0307291, IMG submission 194474) | Bulk soil microbial communities from the East River watershed near Crested Butte, Colorado, United States - ER_DNA_148 | ecosystem: Environmental > Terrestrial > Soil > Floodplain | place: USA...
TGGACTGCTGCGGTCGCGGCCAGTGGCAGGGGCAAATCTCACGGCTATGGCCATCACCGCCTCGACGTCGCCTGCGATGTACCTGGCTGTCCTCTACGTGCAGCAGTTGCTGGGGATCTCGGCCGGCCGTGCCTCGCTGCTTTTTCCCGGTGTCAACCTGGGCGTCATTGTTGGATCGTTCGCAGGCCCGCGACTGCTCGCACGGCTGCGGGCTCGCCGCGCGCTGGTGACGGGCTTCGGCGGCATCGCCATCGGAACGATGCTGCTGTTACTCCTGCCTGACGGTGGTCTGCCCGTAGTCCAGCTCCTGATGGCCTTTGCGGTGATGGGGGTGGGACTCGGCATCGCTTCTGTGGCCTCCACCCAGACCGGAACAGATGCGGCTGACTCCGCTTATCGCGGTGTTGCCTCCGGCGTACTCAACTCTGCAGCGCAGGTCGGTACGGCAATCGGGGTCGCACTCTTGTTGCCGGTTGCCGCTGCCGTCGGGCTGGACACCATGACCGGCTATCGCATTGGTTTCGTTGGGGCCGGAGCCATCGCAGTCGCCGGTGCCCTCGCCAGTCTCTTGGTACCGGCTGCGGCGCGCTCTCGGTCAAAAAGTCCGCAGCGGTCGGAAATTCGACCAGTCAAGGACGCGGCAGATGTCGAAAACTCCGCACACGTCGGAAACGGTGAACTCTGATTACGTGCTCCAGCTCGGGGTACTTTACAACGTAAGCAAGACGAGCTACGCGCCCGCCAGTCGGGGCCGTTGTCCAGATCGAGTTGGTTCACATCGAAAGGGAACGATCATCACGACCACCCAAAACCAACAAAACCAAGTCGAGTTGCCGGGGGATCAAGCGGAGAAACCCACCGAAATTCCCGCGCGCGGCTGGCTACAGATAGCCAAGCGCGGCTGGAAGGAAGCCAAGGCTGATCACGTCCCGCTGCTCGCGGCCGGGGTCGCCTTTTACGCGTTCCTGGCTATCTTTCCTGCGCTGATCGCCCTCGTGTCGATCTACGGACTCTTCGCAGATCCGGCAACGATTGCGACGCAACTGAACTCGATGACGGAGGCACTTCCTCCTGACGCCCGCAAGGTGATCGTCGATCAGGTCGCTATGCTCGCCTCGCGGCGTGCCGCGCTGAGTCTCGGCCTGATCATCTCGGTCGTCATTGCGTTGTGGAGCGCATCGAGTGGTATTAGCAACCTGCTCAGCGCAGTCAATGTGGCCTACGACGAGGATGAGAAGCGCGGTTTTGTCAAGAAGCGGCTGATGTCACTCGGACTGACTATTGCCGCCATCGTCTTCATGGTGATCATGCTCGGCATCATCGCCGTGTTGCCAGCGCTGCTGAAATCCGTGTTTGGGACAGGCGCACTTCGCTGGGTCTTCCAGATTATTGGCTGGCTGATTCTCGTCGTCTTGGTCATGGCGGCCCTGGCGGTCATCTATCGCTTGGGACCGGAGCGCGATGCCCCGAAGATGAGATGGGTATCTGTCGGCGCTCTGGTCGCGACGGTGATCTGGCTCGTTGCCTCGATCGGCTTCTCGTTCTACTCCTCGACATTCGGCAATTACGCCAAGACCTATGGCGTCTTCGCTGGCATCGTGGTGCTGCTGTTCTGGCTCTGGATCACCGCGTACGCGATCTTGCTGGGTGCCGAGATCAACGCCGAGTCCGAGCAGCAGACGGTCGCCGATACCACTAAAGGTGAAGCGCAGCCGCTTGGTGAGCGTGGCGCGGTGAAGGCCGATTCGGTTCCCGGCGAGGATCCTGAGGTACCGCAGCAGGAACGCTGATCAAGTTGAATTGGGTGATAGGGGAACGCTGACATGGCCGAACATCGCCGACTGAACTGCTCACCAGAAGAAGTGTTCGACGTCCTCAACGACGGGTGGAGCTATCCCCTTTGGGTGGTTGGCGCATCGCGGATACGCGACGTCGATGCTGGCTGGCCTGCGCCGGGCAGCAAGCTGCACCACTCGTTCGGGGTATGGCCGCTGTTGATCGACGACAGTACCGAGGTTCTTGAGATCGAGCCTGGCAAGCGGTTGGTACTGGAAGCTCGGGGATGGCCGATTGGCAAGGCTCGAGTAGAGATCACTGTCGAGGCAGACGGTGATGGCTCTTCGGTCTCGATCTCTGAAGACGCCAGCGGCGGCCCGGCGCGGTTGATTCCGGAGCCGATACGCCAGCCCGTCATTGACTTCCGCAACCGTGAGACACTGCGGCGGCTTGGTTACCTCGCCGAAGGCCGCCACCATGATCAGGCGGATATCGGGGAGCGATCCGGCTCCGCTGAAACCTGAGCTCGACCGCGAGCACTGATCCGAGGAGTGAGCCTGGCGTACGCCAGCGCGGCTCGCGCCGCATTCATGCCACAGGCGCCATGCACGGCGCCACCGGGATGCGCTGAGGATGACGCCAGATAGAGCCCACGGATCGGCGTGTTCGCCCGACCCAGACCCGGAATAGGTCGGAAGATCAACTGCTGATCAAGTGCCGTCGTCCCGCCGTTCAGGGAGCCGCCGACCAGGCTTGCGTTACGGCGCTCCATGTCCAATGGAGTCAGAATGCGACGCGCAATGATCCGCTCCGAAAAGCCCGGCGCGCGCTGCTCGATTCGGTCCTGCATGCGGTCGGCGAACCGCTCGGCCTCGTCGGCGGCCCAGGAACCGGTGAGGTTTCCACCTGCATCGTCCAGCACGTGCAGTGGTACATGGGTGTAGGCCCACATGGATTCGGTGCCTTCCGGCGAGCGCGTCGGATCCGAGGTGGTCATCTGGCCTATCAACAAGAATGGACGCTTAGGAATACTGCCGGCGCTCAGCTCGGCAAAGCTGATCACCAGCTCCTCATAGGAGTCGGCGATATGGACTGTCCCGGGCGAGTACGGCGGTGGCGTACGCCACGGCACCGGCGTACTGAGGGCCCAATCGACCTTGAAGGTGGCTGGGTCGCGGCGGAAACCCGCCATTTGGGCCCGCACCTTGGAGGGCAGCTCGTCGAACGTGACCAGCCGGCCGTAGAGGTGCTCGGCAGCCACATCCGCCAGCACGGCGCGCCGGACCCGGACAAGCTGATCATGAACCTGGACGCCCGCCGCGCGCCCGTGCTGGATGCTGATCTTGGTCACTTCGGCGTTGCAGACGACCGCACCCCCGTGTGCGGTGAAGCGATCTCGCATTGCCTCCGCGAGTCTGCCGGCGCCGCCCTCGGGAACTGGATACCCGACGGTTTGACCGAGCATGATCAACAGCAAACCGAGGAAGCCAGAGCCGGCACCATCTAGCGGAATGTCTGCGTGCAAGGCGTTTCCGGTGAGCAGCAACCGTACCGCCTGACCCCCGAAATTCGGCTCGAGGACCGCACCTGCCGGAGCCAGCAGCTGGCGTACAAAGGACAGTCCACCCACCCGCGGCAATTTGATCATGGCTCGCAGCATGGGCCCTACTGGTGGGAAGGGTGTGACGAGGGCGTCGACCAGGCTCGGACCGATCTTGCGCCATTGATCAACAAGGGCTCGCCAAGCCGCCCCGTCCCCTGGATGCTCCTCGTCCAGCAGCTTGGCGGTGATATCAAGATCACGATGTAGCGTGATCCAGGAACCGTCGCCGCGAGAGTGCCCGAGTACTGCAGGAGCGTTCCGCCAACGCAGCCCGTACTCCTCCAGATGCAGCCCCTTGATCACTCGGGAGGCGTACCCCAACGGATAGAACGCGCTGAAGGTGTCGGAGACGAAATCCGGATGCAATTCCCGATCACTGCGGACGGCCCCGCCGACCTCCGGCTGCGCCTCCAACAGCAGCGTTTCCCATCCGGCATCCACCAGTCGGTTTGCGGCTACCAGGCCGTTGGGGCCCGCACCGATGACAACCGCATCGACCTCACGAGGCAGCGTCATATTCGTATCTCAGAGCATCGGCCGTCCGCCGGTGACCGCCACCCGAGCGCCGGAAATGTAGCTACCGTCATCGGAGGCGAGCAGAACGTAAACCGGCGCTAGCTCCTTGGGCTGGCCGGCCCGGCCGAGCGGGGTGTTTTCGCCGAACTTCTCCACCTTCTCTTCTGGCATCGTGGCAGGGATTAGCGGTGTCCAAATCGGTCCCGGCGCGACACTGTTGACGCGGATGCCCTTCTCACCAAGCATCTGCGCCAGGCTGGCACAGAAATTGGCGATCGCCGCTTTGGTGGCGGCGTACGGTGCCAGCTGCGGGCTGGGCATGTCGGAGTTCACCGATGAACTGCCAATGATCGACGCGCCAGACTTCATGTGCGGAATCGCGGCCTTGCAGAGACGGAACATTGCGCCGATGTTGGTATCGAAGGTGTAGTCCCACTCGTCGTCGGAGATCTCCTCCAGCGTCTCGTGGGTCATTTGGTACGCGGCGTTGCTGACCAAGATGTCGATGCCGCCAAGCTCATCGACCGCGGTCTGGATGATGTCCCGGCAATGCTGCGGATCCGCAATATCGCCCTTCACCAGTACGGCACGCCGGCCGGCCTTCTCGACATAATCTGCCGTGTCCTTGGCGTCGGCATCCTCACTGAGATAAGAAATCAGCACGTCGGCGCCTTCGCGCGCGTATGCGATTGCGACGGCACGTCCGATGCCCGAGTCGCCGCCAGTGATCACCGCGATCTTGCCCGTAAGCTTCCCACTGCCCTGATAGCTCTCCTCGCCACAGTCGGGTACCGGAGTCATTTTCGACTGAACGCCCGGCACTTCCTGCTGTTGTGGGGGCTGGCTCATATCTCCTCCTTGATATTGGTGTGCTGGGGATATTGGTGTGCTGGGTCAGTTACCCGGGAATGCTGGAGCTGAACCGCTGCCGCTCCCTCCGTCCTGAGCCGATGCCAAGCGTCCTGGAGTCCTCGCCGCCCAGGGCCTTTCCACGTCGGTTGCGGGACTCGCTGGCTCCGGTTGAGACTGAATAAAGGCTCTAGCGGATGTCGCCCTTCGATCACGTCGCGATTTGCTCCAAACTGTGCTGCGTGCCTGAACAGAACCGTGACGGTGTGGCCGTCCGCGATGCAGATCGTTTGATCAAGTGGTTCATCGGGGTCGTGGTGATGGGAGTGGGAGTCAGCCTGCTCAGCGGTTTCGTTGTGGCGCAGAAGTGGGCGTGGCTTCCGCCGGCTGTCTTTGTTGCGGCGCTGTTGATCGCTGTGCCGGCTACTGGTCTGCTGCGGCGCGAGCGCTATGGCACGACGCGGGCTCGGAGCATGGCTTTGCTCGCGCTGGCCGGGTATCTGGCGGTCGTGGTGTGGGGATCAGTCACTGGGTGGCCGCTGGCAGTGATGATCTTGTCCCTGGGGTACCTCTGGGAGGCTGCGGTGATGCTCATGTGGTCGACCCTCCGCAGTCGCGCGGACCTCAACCATGTCGCCATGGGCACAGCCTGTTTGCTGGTGGCTTCGGCATTCATGCTGCTCGGAGTGGCGGACCCGCCGGATGCATCGACGCTGGGCATGGTCGGGGGCTTGCTGGTCAGGGTCGCGTTCCTACTGCTCGGCCTCGCTGCGCTGCTGCTAGGGATCGCGTTTCTGCTGGACAGATGGTCACTGGTAGGGGTGCCATTCCTGCTGTTCGGAGTCGCGGCCCTGCTGGGCGGTGTTGCAGCCTTGCTCGACGGATGGACCCTGGTGGGGGTCGCGTTGCTGATGGGCCCGGTTACGGCTCTGCTGCTCGGGGTCGCATTCCTGCTAGACAGGGGAACACTGGCTGGGGTCCCGGTCTTGCTGGGCGCAGTCGCGGCCCCACTGAGCGGTGTTGCGGCCCTGCTGGCCGGATGGACACTCGTGGGGGTCGCGTTCCTGCTGCTCGGAGTCGCGCTCTTGCTAGGTGGTGTGGCGGCCCTGCTGGCCGGATGGACACTCGTGGGAGTCCCGTTTCTGCTGCTCGGAGTCGCGCTCTTGCTGGGTAGTGTCGCGGCCCTACTGGCCGGATCGACACACGTGGGCGTCGCGTTCCTGCTGCTTGGGATCGCGGCGCTGCTGGCCGGAGTTGCGCTCCTGTATCGTCCTGAATTGCCGCGGCGGCTGATGGCGTTACTGACCAAACACGACGATATGGCCCAAACACGACGATATGACACTGACACCGGACGGTGACACGCGCGATTAGGGTGATCAGGAGCCGGTCTCGTGATGCGGTTCGGCGACCGGCTTGGACTCCGGCGATCCGCGCTGCCGCAGATACACCGACGCGAAAACGATCACTGCCACAGCGAGAAACTCGCTCTGCCAGTTCTGAAACGACTCGAACCAAAACTGCGAGCTGCCGAGGTACTGCAACGTCGTCACAGGCTGCCCGCCATGTGCGAGCTCTTCATCGCTGTAGGCCTTGGCGCCACCAATCGCATGCCCTGCTACGGAGAGGAAGAACAAGATAAAGAACAAACCCGAGAGCGAGTGTTCGTACAGCGTAAGCATCCAGCCGCCGCGGCGTACGGGCCATGGCGCGTCTGGACGGTTGGCTGCCTCGCGTGGGTCCTCGTCCTGGGGCGCAGGCTCGTCAACCGGCTTCGACTCCGAGGATCCTTTCTGAAATAGGAAAGCGGTCAGCACGACATACATGCCCATCTGCAGGAATTCGCTTTCCCAGTTCTCGAACGTCGCCTCATAAAAGTCGCCACTGAGCAGATAGCCAGCGAGCGAGACCGGTTGCTCACCATGCTCGAGCTGGTTGCTGTTGTACACCCTCACGCCCGACAGCACCATGCCGCCAAAGAAGATCAGGAACAGAGCCAGATTGGCGATCAGCAGTCCATGATCACGCAACCATTCGCGCATCGCGCCCCCATATCTGCTCGACCCGCTCCCTACCCTTGATCGCTTCGGGAGAGACGTATCCATCGGTAGCCCCAGCCGTTCAGTGTGAGGCCGGTCAACTTCTTGGTCGGCGCGTCATATGGGCCGTCGACGAACAGATCGTAAGGCGCGCCATTCATGCCTGGCAGCGGACCGATGTCAACGGTCACCGGCATGTCGGCCAAATTGTGCAGCAGCAAGATCGATCCGGCCGGTGCGTCGAACCGGTGTGCCAGCACCGACCGCGGCAGCGGGGCGTCGACCACCGAGCATGTGCCGGTTCCGATCTCCGGCGCAATACGCAAGGTATGGACCAGGTTTTCGAACCAGCGCAGCAACGAATTAGGGTCTCGCTGCTGGGAGCGAACGTTGACCTTCTTGGCGCCGAACTTGCCTGTCATGACGACGGGCCGAAACAGCGCATCGGGCGCCGCCGAGCTGAAGCCTGCATTCGGCGTGTCGTCCCAGTGCATCGGTGTTCGGACAGCATCACGCCCGTCGAGGCTGAGGTCCTCCCCCATCCCGATCTCCTCGCCGTATCGCAGTGCCGGCGTGCCGGGCAGCGAGAACTGCAGCGCGTACGCGAGCTCAATTCGGCGCTGATCACCCTTGAGCATTGGCCCCAGCCGGCGGCGAATGCCGCGGCCGTACAACCGCATCTCGGGTCGGGGCGCGAATTCCCGGAAGACGTCACCGCGCTGCTCGTCGGTCAGCCGACTGAGATCAAGCTCGTCGTGATTGCGCAGGAAACTGACCCACTGACCGCCTTTAGGCAACTTGACCGCTGCCGTCAAGGCTTCGATCAACGGCTCCGCATCACTACGCGCCAACGCGAGCCAGGTCCGCGGGTTGAGTAGGAAGTCGAACATCATCTGGGCCCGGTCGCTCGGCCCTTCGGTGCGACTGCCCACGAACTTCACGACCTCGCTCGGCGGCACGTTGGCCTCGCACAGCAATACCGAGTCGCCGCGCAGCCACTGAGTCTCCTGCCGCCAAGAGTCCATGATCGAAAAGTCTTGCGGCCCAGAATCGACGCCGGGCTTCACCATCTCGAGGATGAACGGGGCCGCATCGATCCGGAAGCCGGCAGCCCCCAGCTGGAGCCAGAAGTTCATGACCTTCGCCATCTCCTGGCGTACGGCGGGATTGGCCCAATTGAGGTCCGGCTGAAAGTCATAGAAGCGGTGGAAATACCACGCCTGCGCCTGCTCGTCGAAGGTCCAGGTCTCCGTCTGCTCACCTGGAAAGACAGTGCCCTGGCGTCGGTTGGCCGGCTCCTCGGCGCTCCAGACGTACCAGTCGCGGAACGGCGAATCAGGGCTGCTGCGGGCCGAGGCGAACCAGGGATGCTCATCGGAGGTGTGGTTGACGACCAGATCGAGGATGATCCGGATGCCGCGCTCCTGCGCTCCCCGGGCTAAGTCTGCGAAATCACCCAAGCTCCCCAACGCGGGATCGACGCCGTAGTAGTCGCTGATGTCGTAGCCACTGTCCCGCCCAGGACTGGGATGGATCGGATTAAGCCACAGGCAGGAAACACCTAATCGGGACAGGTAATCCAGGCGACTGATCAATCCCCGAAGGTCACCGCGGCCGTCACCGTCGGAGTCCTGAAACGAGGACACATCGAGGCTGTAGATGACGGCTTCCTGATACCACCTGTTGATCATGATCTACCGGCCTTCCGGCCGGCTGGGGCAACAAGACCCCTGACAGCCGCAGCGCCAGTCATCGCGACGACCCGCATACGCACCTCCCCTACTGCTTGTGCCTTAGCAGTACCCGTTGACAGTCAGCCAACACTAAAGTGCCAATCTGCCCAGCAGCTGCTCAAACCGCGTACTAAATTGGGCGGCGCGCACAACCGGCCCCCGTCGAAAGCTGCGCTCGTACCACCACGGCAGATACTGACAGCCACATCCCAACAGCATTGTCTCGCCCGCTGTCGCGGCGCGCGACAGAGCGGAATGCATGACCGAGTCCTTTGACGCCCAAGAAGAACCCACCGTCGACTTGTCACCCGGTGGCTCATCAAGCGGTGCCTCCATGCGCTCGGTGTACGACCAGGTGGACTGGTCAGCCACGCCTGTGGGACAACGAGACACCTGGCCGGGGCTGCTTCGGCTCGTGGTGGATCTTTGCCTGGACTCCGACTTCCCGGTGCAGATCAGCTGGGGCCCCGACCTTCTCGTGCTTTACAACGAGGCCTACATTCCATTGCTCGGCGCTGACAAGCACCCTTGGGCGCTAGGCCGGCCGGTCAGCGAGGTAGGGCCACATCCCTGGCCGGCGAGTGAGGAACATTTACGCGAGGTGATGCGGACCGGTCGCGCTTACCACAGTGATGATCAACAGCTGATCATCGACCGGCATGGATACCCCGAAGAGGCGCACTTCACCTTCTCCATAAGCGCTATCCGAGATGCCAACGGCATAATCGTCGGGCTCTTCAACGCGATCACCGAAACGACACAGCACATCTTGTACGAGCGGCGACTTCAGGTGCTGCGCAGGCTGGGCGCTATGTCGATCACCACCGACGAGTCACTGTCGTCCACCTGCCGAGCCGCGGTCGAAGTAATCGGCAAAAACCGCAAGAGCGTGCCCTTTGCGGCGGTGTACCTGCGCGATCTCCCCGATCAGGCTCCACGCCGCACGGCGGGTTATGGCTTCGATGAGAAGGCAGCCGCCGGGTGCGAACTGGTTGAGCCGACGCCGAGCGACGGACCCGTGTTGGAGGTGTTGGAACACGGCGGCAGCACGGTGCTCGTGTCGGGCCTGCGGGAGCGCTATCCCGGAGTTTTCCAGCCCGGACCGTTGGGACCGCTGACCCCAGACCAGGCTTTCGTGCTGCCCGTGGTCATGCTCGGCAGGCGGGAGCCGATCGGGGTGTTGATCATCGGCGTCAATCCTTACTGGCGACCAGACGAGGCCTATACCGCCTTCGCAGCAATGGCGGCGCGACAGCTTGGTGTCATGATCACCGATGCGGTTTCCTATCAGAACGAACGCAGGCGGCAGCAGGCTCTTGAGGAGCTGGATCGGGCGCGTACGGAGTTCTTCCAGAACGTCACTCACGAACTACGGGCTCCGCTGACGATGTTGCTCGCACCGCTACAGGACATCCTTCATGAGCCCGGCATGGTGCTTCCCGCTGCGGCACGAGACACTGTTGAGACGTCGGTGCGGGCCGGCGATCGGCTGCAAAAGGTCGTTGATGCGCTGCTAGACCTCTCGCGTGCGGAATCTGCCACACTGATTGCGGATCGCGAAGAGATTGATCTTGTTTCGGTGACGACCGACATTGTCGAGGGGTTCCGGCCCACGGTCGAAAGTCGACTCAACCTGCGCCTCGACATGCCGGCGGAACCACTGCGGGCGTACGTCGACCGAACTATGTGGACCACCATCGTGAGCAACCTGGTCAACAATGCACTGAAGTACACGCCGGCAGGTGAAGTCTCGGTGAGCCTTAGCGGTGACGACAGTCAGATGGTGCTTACCGTAGCTGACACCGGTGTAGGTATTCCGCTGGACGAGCAGGCCCACATTTTCGAGAGATTCCACCGCGTACTGGATGATCAACAACCCGGTTCGGGGA
>Ga0307291_1000470_pt1 | contig 10219 bp, 10 predicted proteins | sample ER_DNA_148_FD_194474 | JGI IMG/M metagenome (GOLD analysis project Ga0307291, IMG submission 194474) | Bulk soil microbial communities from the East River watershed near Crested Butte, Colorado, United States - ER_DNA_148 | ecosystem: Environmental > Terrestrial > Soil > Floodplain | place: USA...
TCGAGGTATTTCGTACCGACCGAGAACAGCGGAATGAAGAAAAGTGAGAACTTGCGGGTCTGTTTGGTCAGCTGGTGGGCGGCGTGGTTGCCGCAGGTCTCACATGTGAAGACCAGCGTCGACAGCCGGACCTCCGTTACACCGAAGCCGATGATCAACATCTCAGAGCATCCTCGTTCCTTAATCTCGCCGGCCGCCCTGCGACACGTTCTAGCCAGCACTACCCATCCGGGCGGCGCCTGAACCGTTCTGATAGTGGTGATCACAACGCCGGCCCGACGTCGACTTGGGGCTCCGCCTCAAAACGCTGCCGCCGTTGTTAACCGGACGTACAGCGCGCGAGCGGCTCCCGTAGAACCCACGCGGCGACCCCATCCCGCGTGAGCGCGAGACCGAACCGATCATCCCGATCCCCGCCCCGCCGATCGGTCGCCGCCTCTCGGCGCGTTTGAGGCGTACGAACTGGGGTAACTCTGTTCGTTCGCGGCACCGGTCGCGGCTTTCTGTTTGGACTCCCTTCTGGAGGATGTATGAGCGAGAACCCAACTCCCGCACCACCCGCCACACCGCCGCCTGAGCCCGCTCCGACAGCACCTCCGGCGAGTAGCACTCCGAGCACCGAGTGGCCCGTGCTGGACGAGAATCCGCCGTCGGAGGCGGCAACATCCGGCTCACCCGCTTCGGCTGGGTCGCCCCCCGCCGGTCAGTCAAGCTTGAGCGCGCCCAGAGGGCTGAAATACGCCGTCGACATCGTGTTCTGCATCGATGTGACGGGAAGCATGACGCCGATCATCGACCAGGTGAAGGACAACGCACTTCGTTTCTACGACGACGTGCAATCGAATCTGACGGCCAAGGGCAAGAACGTTGATCAGCTTCGCGTACGAGTCATTGCCTTCCGCGATTTTGCGGCCGACGGTGAGGCGGCACTCGACGAGTCGCCGTTCTTCACCCTGCCGGATGAGCGTGCTCGCTTCTCGGAGTTCGTCAATGGTCTTGTCGCGGAAGGGGGTGGCGATGCGCCGGAGTCTGGGTTGGAAGCAGTGGCCCTGGCGATCGACTCGCCGTGGACGACGACCGGGGATCGCCGCCGCCAGGTGATCGTGGTTTGGACCGACCAGCCTGGTCAGCCGCTCAACCCTGCGGTGCTGCCCCCGGACATCGCCTCACGGGTTCCTTCCGATTTCAGCGCGCTAACGGACGCCTGGGAGGACGAGCAGGGCCGGATGGGATCCAGCTCCAAGCGACTCATCCTGTTCGCCCCCGACGGTCCCGGATGGACTGACATCTCGGGTGTCTGGGAGAACGTGGTTCACAATCCTTCTCAAGCTGGCGGTGGGCTTTCCGAGGTTGACTACGGAACGATCATCGACTCGATCGGCAATTCGGTGTGAACGACGGCCCCAGTGCCTGGCCGGCCTCGGCGTCCGTCGCAACGCCGGGGCCAACTATCTCCTTCGCATTTAATCTCGGCAAGATCCCGGATCAGGGTGAGGATTCTGACCCAATCCTGCGGGATGGGCCCGACCTAGGGCTCCTCGGGGTTTTCGATGGGATGGGCGGCGCGGGTGGCACGGTTTACGAGACGCCGGAAGGGCGGCGCACCGGGGCGTACCTGGCCTCGCGCATCTCTCGAGATGTCGTCGAGCGGCGGATGCTCGACCTGCTCGAACCTGATTGGCGCCTTAACGGCGAGGCCGCTGCCAGGGATCTTCAGCGTGCGGTGCAGCAGGCGCTGCAACAGCGGCTGCGCGAGCTCAACGCGGCGCCCAGCGGTTTGCGCTCCCGCCTTATACGTGCTCTTCCTACGACTATGGCGCTCGTTGCCCTACAGCGCACTCAGCCAGGCGGTCCGATCTGGACCGGTCACGTCTTCTGGGCGGGCGACTCGCGTGCTTACATCTTCGATGCCAGAGGGGCTAGTCAGCTCACCAATGACGACCTGCGCGACCCTGGCGATGCCCTGGTCAACCTGCGTCGGGACTCCGTGGTTAGCAACGCGATGTCGGCCGACACCGAGTTTCACGTCAATTACCGTCGCGTGGAGTTGCGAGCTCCGTTTCTGGCTGTCTGTGCCACCGACGGTTGCTTCGGATACCTGCGTACGCCCATGCACTTCGAGCATCTGGTGCTCGGTGGCTTACCGGAGGCGCGTAATACCGCAGGGTGGTCGTCGGCGTTGCAGGCGGAGATTGCGGCCGTCACAGGTGACGATGCGGCCATGTCGACGCTCGGCGTGGGCGCCGATTTCAAAGAATTTCAGAAGCTGTTCGCGCCACGGGTTGCCGAGCTTGCTTCTGAGTTCATCGAGCCGCTCGATGAGGTGAGCGACGCCGTTACCCGGGCCGAACACGAACTCGAGGCTCTCCGGTCCCGCCTGCTCCACGACATGACGGAGAAATGGAACCGCTACAAGGCGGCATACGAGCGTTATTTCCGACCAGAGGCCCTGGTAGGAGAGGACGAATCAGTCGACAGCGAAGACCTGGACCAGGCGGAGCCGATCCAGGCAAGCGACAAATCAGATGTTGTGGAAACGTCGACGGGTGTATCTGTACTAAGCCACGGCGACGTCGTTAGTGAAGAGTTCGGCCCGGAGGAACTGCCCGAGCCAATCGATGACTCCGCGCCGGAACGCAATGAGGGAGCGTCGCCATGAAGACCGGCGATGTTCTGAACGGTTACACAATCCTTGAGGACTTCAAGGTCGTGGGTGCTGGTCTGAGCAAGTGGACATTCGCCGAGCGAGGCGGGCGGCAGTACTTCATCAAGGAATTCCTGAGCCCTACCTACCCAGAAGCCGACGCACCCGGTAGCGAAAAGATCAAGGCGAAGAAGCGGGCCCGGTGTGCGGCGTTCGAGGCACATCACAGAGGCGTTCAACGCGCACTGGCTCCGCTGTCGGCGTACGGCGGAAACCTCATCGTCACGCTGGACTTCTTCCGTTGGGGTGCCAAGTACTACAAGGTGACCGAAAAGGTCGACGCGGAAGGCTTGAGTAGCGCGGACATTGCGGCACTCGGCTTACGCGTTCAGCTCGTCTTGATGAAGACCGCGGCGCACAGTCTGAAGATCCTTCATGATCTCAAGATCGTCCACGGCGACCTGAAACCAAGCAATGTTTTGATCAAGCGCACCGAGCTGGGCTACACCACGAAGCTGATCGACTTCGATAACGCCTACATCGCCGGCCGGCCGCCGCCTCCCGATGAGATCGTCGGCACAATCAACTACTACTCCCCGGAGCTGCTGGGCTATATCCAAGAGGCCGGGGTGGCTCCCGGGGAGCTCGGAGTGGCCTCCGACATCTTCGCCTTGGGCTTGATCTACACCGAGTATCTGACTGGAGGCCCGCCGCCCTTCGACGCGGCCAGATATCACGAACCGGCGGTGGCGGTCAGAAACCGCGAAATGCTGCGCATCCCTCGCGGTGAGATTCCCACCCAACTCGCCGACCTGATTGATTCAATGCTGGCGCCGGAACCGGTCCAACGGCCCACGATCGGTCACGTGCACGCCACCTTGATGAGCATGCGGCCCGTAACGCAGGACGAGGTCGGACCATCGCCGTCCAGCGGCCTTCGGGGTAAAGGTCTGCGCACCACACCTCAACGGCCTCCGACTACCGAGCCGCGGCCGGCGGGTCGTCTGGTCGGAAAGCTCGTGCGCAAACGAACTGATCCACCTCCACCATGAGCGCGATCTGGCGGTGCCCAGTCTGTGAAGGTGTAAACAGCGGCGGCAGGACCTGCACAGCGTGCGGTGCCGTCGTGCCCCACGGCGAAGCACTCCGTACAGCGGTGAGGACGCGGCTCCCGAGCGCTGTCGAGCCGGTACGTGCGCCGGTGCCCCCGACTCCACGACGGCGTGAGCTCTGGGAAGTGCCTACCCCTGAGGAGCTGAGCCAAGTCGATCCTGATGATCTGTTGACCTCGTCTCGGGATTTCAAGGTGACCCCTCTGCCCGGCGGATGTCTGGTCTCTTTCGTGCCGCGTCAGTACCGTCAACGGTCCTGGGAGTGGGAGTAGCTCGGGCTCGAAGATCCAAGCAAGGCTTAAAAGGTGCGCCTGCCGTTGCCGCGCAGGCCATGATCAACATTCCGGTGACATCAAACCTTGATGTCACAGCGAGCGGCATGATTTGCCCGGTTTGGCGGCGAGGTCGTGCCACCTCGTGCCCACCGACGTTTAAAGGAATCGCCAGCGCAATGATTGACCTGCCCGGTATGTGGTGCTGATGCTCGCCTGAGAAAGTGTGAGTCAGGGCTGGCGCGGCGCCGTCCCCAGAGAGGAGGTCGCGAGGTGTCATGGGTTAGCCACGTGATCTGGTGGCAGGTCTACCCCCTCGGTTTCCTGGGAGCCGAGAAGGAGCTGAGCGCGTTCCGAGGCGAGGTGGACCGACTGCCGAAGCTGCAGGGGTGGCTCGATCACCTGATTTCCTGGGGTGGCAACGGCTTGCTACTCGGCCCGATCTTCACCTCTAGCAGTCACGGCTACGACACGGTCGACTACTTTCAGATCGATCCGCGTTTGGGTGATGATGCCGACTTCGATGCCTTGGTTGCGGCCTGCCGGGAAAGGGGTGTGCGGCTGCTGCTCGACGGTGTCTTCAACCATGTGGGCCGGGAGTTCCCGCCGGTCGCCCAGGCACTGGCCGAAGGACCAGGATCAGGGGCCGAGGATTGGGTGTCCCACCTCTACGACACCGGCGGAGTGATCACTGCCGACTACTTCGAGGGCCATAACAACCTCATCACGCTCAACCACAGCTCGACACGGGTGCAGGAGTATGTGCGTGACGTGATGTTGCACTGGCTGCGCCGCGGCATCGACGGCTGGCGGCTGGATGCCGCCTACGCCGTACCGGCGAGGTTCTGGGCTGCGGTGTTGCCGGCTGTCCGTCAGGAGTTCCCCGACGCCTGGTTTGTGGGCGAGATGATTCACGGCGACTACATCGACTACGTGAAGACGTCTGGACTGGACTCGGTGACGCAGTACGAGCTGTGGTGGGCTATCTGGTCCTCCATCGACAAGATCAACTTCCACGAGCTGCAATGGACGCTGGGCCGCCACGCCAAGTTCGTCGAGCACTTCCTACCGCTGACGTTCCTGAGCAATCACGACGTGACTCGGGTGGCCAGCCAGATCAGCGACCCGCGGCACTGGCCGCATGCGGTGGCGCTGCTCGGCTTCCTGCCCGGGATACCGTGCATCTATTACGGCGACGAGTTCGGCCTGGAGGCAGTCAAAGAACAGCGCCCTAGCGGTGATGATGCGGTGCGGCCGGAGATGCCGAAGGAGCGGTGGCTGTTTACTCACTCGCACCCGGAATTGGAGCGAACATATCGGCGGGTGATCGGGCTGCGTCGCCGCAACCCCTGGCTGCTCGATGCAATGATCGAGACTGAACAAGTGGACAATGCCCATCTCGTCGTCCGGGCCCGCGCCCGGAACGGTGAGCAGTTTTTGGCCCTGGCCCTCAACCTGTCAGGTGAACCGTTAGCGCTCGGGGACAGCGCAGAGGTGCTGGAAGCTGAGCCTGACCTCGCAGACGGAGCCGTGGCTCCCCATGGCTGGGCAGTGGTCAGGGACTGAACCGATGACGGCGCGGGGCTTGGCGCTGCGTGGCCGGACCACTACCGCGAAGGGGGCAGTGGCAGTGACTCCCACCGAGGCGACCGGAGCCCTAACGTCGAGGTCGTGGACGATCACCAGCACTCGACCGGTGTTTCGGCTTCGCCGTTCGCGCCGTTTCGGCATCGGACGTTCTTCTGGCTCTGGCTGGGGGTGGTGATCGACAGCATTGGGTCGTGGGGTCAGACGGTCGGCGCGCAGTGGCTGTTCGTGAACGACCCGAACGCCGCGACGATCGTGCCGCTGGTGCAGACGGCAAGCACTCTGCCGATGATGCTGCTCGCCCTGCCTGCCGGCGCGCTGGCCGATGCCTTCGATCGGCGCTGGATGATGTTCGTGATCGAGGTCTACTTCATCACCGTGTCGACCCTGCTGGCCGTCCTCACTGCCTTGGGCATGATGCCGCCGGCGCTACTGCTCACGTCACATTCGCAGTCGGGGCCGGGCAGGCCATGCTGTCGCCGACCTGGCAGGCCATGATCACCGAGTTGGTACCGCGCTCGGAGTTCGCGGCGGCTACCCGACTCGACATGGTCAGCGTCAATGGCTCCCCGAGCGGCAGGTCTGGCGATCGCCGGGTTCGTCATCGCCGCCTGGGGCGTCCCGCCAGTCTTCGCGCTCAACGTGGCCACCGGCTGTGTCTTGGCAGTCATCTTGCTCGCCTGGCGTCGGCCGACAATCCAAGCCGGCCGACGGGAGCGATTCCTCCCGGCGCTGCGGTCGGGCGGCCGCTATGTCCGGCACGAGCCGGTCGTCCGGACCATCTTGCTGCGCTTCGCGACCTTCATCTTCCCCGCCGGAGCGGTCTGGGCGCTGCTCCCGCTGATCGCGAGCCGGCAGTTCGGACTCGCCGCCAATGGCTACGGAATCCTGTTCGCCGCGCGCTCGGCACCCAGGCTGTTGCCGCTCCGATCTGGGGCCTGGTCGACCGCGGTGCGGACAAGGTCGAGCATCTCGGCCATTACCCGTCAACAAGTCCGCCCCACGACCACCGCGGGATATTCAGTCCCTCTGGGACATCGTCTGTGGACTGGTGGTAGCGGGACAACGTGGTCATGGTTGCCCAGGCGAAGTAGTCGTGCAGCACCTCTCGGAGCCGATCGTCGCCCGCGAGGCCGACGTCGACCACTGCTTGATCGAAGCAAGCGATCGCTCGACGGTCCATCTCCTCATGTGGACCGTTGCCGCTATGCAGCCGCACCACCGAGGTCTCGTCGCCGAAGCAGTCCGAATACGTCGTTGGGCCACCGAGCGACTCCGCCCAGTACGCAGCAAGCCGCTGACTGTGTTCGGGATGGAATCCGTGGCTGAACGCGTGGCTGACCACCTCGTCAGCCATCACCCTGGCATGCCATGCGCTGGCCACGCGCAGCAAACCGTCAGCACCACCCGCGGCCTCGTACACCGTCTGCATGGTCCAAAGATGGCACGCCGCTGCCCCCGGCACGATCTACGTAGCGATGCGAGGAACCATCGCTACCGGGACAGACGTTGTTATGCCCAGCAGCAAGACTCGCGCCGCTACGCATCCGCGGTGTACTCCTGCGCCAACCCGCGATCGACACACGGCTACAGGACCAGAGGCGCACCAGAGCGGTCTCGCCGAACCGCTCTGGCGAGCTGGCCCTTGCACCGGATGAGATAGTGGGCCCGACTTCGTTATTGAACTGACCACGAACATAACTGTCGCTAGCAGGGCTGGGGCGGCGGCTGCTGGGTAGAGGAACGCACATGAGCGGCAACGCCACCTTCCGGCACACCAATACCTCGGTGCTGAGCGTCTGCGCCGTCGAGGCTCCGATGGTGGTGAGCTCGGCCTCGTTCGACGAGCGGCTCACAGCGACATACCGACGGGTGGGCATGAAGCCCGGCATGCTGGAGAAGCTGGCCGGTGTACGGGAGCGCCGCTGGTGGCCTGTCGACGTGAGCTTCGCGGATGCGGCCGCGATGGCCGGTGCCAAGGCCCTTGCCGAGGCCGGCATCAACCCGTCGCAGATCGGCGTGATGATCAACACCTCGGTGTCGCGCGCCTACCTCGAGCCCTCGACCGCCGTCGCGGTACATCACCAGCTCGGCCTGCCCACCAGCTGCATGAACTTCGACCTGGCCAACGCCTGCCTGGGTTTCGTCAACGCTATCCAGCTCGCGGGCACGATGATCGACTCCGGGCAGGCCGACTACGCGCTCATCGTGGACGCCGAGGGCTCGCGATACACGCAGGAGACCACCTTGGCGCGGCTCGCCGCCGACAGTGCGACGGCGGACGACCTGCGATCCCAGTTCGCTACCTTGACGTTGGGGTCCGGCTCGGCAGCCATGGTGCTGGGTCGCGGTGACCGGCATCCGGAGGGACATCGTGTGGTTGGTGGTGTCAGCCGCGCCGGTACCGAGCACCATGACCTGTGTGTCGGGAATCTCGACCATATGCGAACTGACAGCAAGCGGCTGTTCGAGGCGGGACTGGCCCTGGCCTTGGACACCTGGCAAGACGCCGCGAGCGACTTCGACTGGAGCGGCATCGACTGGTTCATCGCTCACCAGACCTCGGTGGTGCACATCCGCGCCATGGCCGCGGCACTCGGCGTCCCCGTCGACCGCTTCCCGCTGACCCTGCCGACCTACGGAAACATGGGGCCGGCCGCCGTGCCCTTCACCCTGGCGCGGCAGGTGGACGACCTGCGCGCGGGTGAGCGGCTGCTGTTGCTGGGCATCGGCTCCGGACTGAATACGTCCTACGCGGAGATCATCTGGTGAGTCGGTGGTGAGTCGGGAGGCGCCCTTCGGAGAGCTTTCCGGGCTCGAGCACTCGTGGTCGCGCTGGGTCGAGGTCACCGGCGCCGACGGTGTGACCCACACCTGGCACGTACTCGACAACCGGGCCGAGTCCTCCGCAGGCACTCTGCTCTGCGTGCATGGCAACCCGACCTGGTCCTATCTGTGGCGGCGGTTCCTGGCTACCGCTCCGCGGGGGTGGCGGGTGGTGGCGGTCGACCAGCTGGGCATGGGGTTCTCCGACCGGCCGGCTGCCCCTCGCCGACTCGCCCAGCGGATTGCCGATCTGGGCGCTCTCACCCAGGCGCTCGGTATCACCGGACCGGTCGTCACCCTGGCGCACGACTGGGGCGGACCGATCTCGCTCGGCTGGGCGCTGGAGCACCGTGACCAGCTGGCCGGGATCGTGCTCACCAACACCGCAGTCGCTCAACCTCCCGGCACGGCGCCGTCAGCACTGATCCGGCTGGCCCGGTCCACCCCGCTCCGCGACCTTGTCTGCGCTCGCACGCCGGCCTTCGTCCGCACAGCGTCGGCCCTGTCTCGGCCCGCACTGCCGACCGGCATCCGCAGCGCCCTTGCTGCGCCCTACCGTGGGGCCGACAGACGGCGAGCGGTCGCCGACTTCGTGGCCGACATCCCCCTACAGCCGACCCATCCCAGCCACCCAGTGCTCGCGAGCATCGCGGCCCAGCTCGGCGAGCTGGCCTCCGTGCCGACCCTTATCGTCTGGGGTGCCCGGGACCCTGTCTTCGCGGAGCGCTACCTGGGGGACCTGCTGGAGCGGCTGCCGCACGCTGACGTCCATCGCCACTCGCGAGCCTCACACCTGGTAACCGAAGACGTCCCCGAGACGGCCGACCAGGTGTGGCGCTGGATCGATGACCGGCCGACGACCGAGCCGTGGCGTACCGAAGGCGACGTCAGGAAGCCCTGGGACGCGCTGATGGACCGAGCTGACGACCCGGGCGTAGCGGTCGTTGAGCTCCACAGCGGGCGGCGTCGCGCCGTCTCCTTCGCGGAGCTTGAGGCACGGGTCCGACGGCTGGCAGCCGGCTTGTACGCCGCGGGCGTTCGACCCGGCCACCGGGTTGCCCTGCTAGTGCCGCCAGGGATCGAGCTCACCGCTGCGCTGTACGCCTGTTGGCGGGTCGGCGCCGTCATCGTGGTCGCCGATGCCGGACTTGGTATACGGGCCCTCGGCGACGCATTGCGCAGTGCGTCGCCGGACCATGTCATCGGCATTGGCCGGGCGCTGCTAGCGGCGCGTGCGCTCCGGGTGCCTGGCCGGCGGATCCTGGCCGGGCCGGAGTCTCTACCGCTTCGCGTCGCACTCGGTCGGCCCCGGACGCTGGAAGAGCTTGTCGAGTCCGGCAAGGGTCACCTGGTGCCCGAGCCCGGGCCCGGTGACGCCGAGGCGGCGGTGTTGTTCACCTCCGGCGCTACCGGTCCGCCGAAGGGCGTGGTCTACCGTCTGGCTCAGCTGCGGGCCCAGGTCGATCTCGTGGCCACCGTCTGCAAGATCAACGATCAGGACCGGATGGTCGCGGCGTTCGCCCCGTTCGCGCTGTACGGTCCGGCGCTCGGGATCGGCTCGGCGGTACCGGACGCTGACGTCACCAAGCCGGGCACGCTGACGGCGGCGGCGCTGGCCGATGCCGTCGACGCGATCGACGCGACGGTGGTGTTCGCTTCGCCGGCCGCGCTGCGCAACGTGGTCGCCACCCAATCGGGCCTGAGCTCCGGCCAATGCGCCGCTCTCGCTCGGGTCCGGTTGGTCTTGTCAGCGGGTGCACCGGTCTCGGTGCCGCTGC
>Ga0307291_1000471_pt1 | contig 10217 bp, 7 predicted proteins | sample ER_DNA_148_FD_194474 | JGI IMG/M metagenome (GOLD analysis project Ga0307291, IMG submission 194474) | Bulk soil microbial communities from the East River watershed near Crested Butte, Colorado, United States - ER_DNA_148 | ecosystem: Environmental > Terrestrial > Soil > Floodplain | place: USA...
GCTGCTGCTTCCACCGGCACGCGGTCCGCTGCGTTTGATGAGCGCCGGCTTCTCCATGATGTCGGCGGTGATCACAAGGATCCTCGGCTCTCAGATCATCAACGACGTGAAGACCTTTGTTCGGGCGTTCGAGGCACTCTTCGGTGGATTCCGGCAGCGCGCGACGGCAACCTTCCAGCTGTTGTCCTCACGGCACAGCACGTTCCTGGTCGTCGCCACACCGCAGCATGACGCGTTGCGCGAGGCGGCCTACTTCGTGGACCGGCTTTCTGAGGAAGACATGCCCATCTCGGGCATGGTGATCAACCGGGTGCACACGAGCGCTTTGGCCATCTCGCCGGAACGGGCACTGTCCCTTGCCGAGGACCTTGCCGGCGCCTCCACCCCGTTAGAGGTGGAGGCTCTGCGACGTCACGCCAATCTGATGCGGCTGATCGCAACCGAAAGCCACCAGATGGAGCGCTTCGCCTCGGCTCGTCCGGGCATTGCCCAGACCCGGGTTCAGTCCTTACCGACTGACGTCACCGATTTGGTGACGCTTCGCCGTGTCGGCGCACTTCTCGCCGACAAGGACTGAGCACCGGATGCCGCCGGCTGAGCGGACGGCTGCTGGTTGCCATTACCAACGAGGATGGACCTCCAGGAGGTGACATCGCTGCGTTGGCGAAGCAGCAGCCGCCGCTCCCTTTCGGTCATGCCGCCCCAGACCCCCCATTCGATCCGGTTGTCCAGAGCTTCGGCCAGGCACTCGAAGCGCACAGGGCACCCCGAACACACCAGTCGAGCTCTCTTTTGGTCCGACGCCTCCGGAAACAGGGCATCTTGCATCCCCCGACATTTGGCGCGCATGGTCCAGTCTTCACGTTGCACTGCAGGCACGCTGCATCTCCCCTTCGTGAACTTCGCCGTGCCGGGCTTTTCCCCGGCCCGTGTGGCACGGCGCATGACACGCTACGCACGGCGTCTTCGGAATCGCCAGATCCGTGTCCCGATGTTTGCCGTTTTGTGACATTTCGGTGCTTGACAATTCAACCAAACCTGCCCTCAGGTCAAGATTTGGTATCACTACGTGACTGAGTGTGGTGTCCGGCTCCCTTAGTCTTGTAGGCGTGCCGTTTACGCCGAAGCGCATGGGGAGCCTCGCGTACTCGCTGGTTATGTTCCTCGTCGTCAGTGTCCTTGCGGGTGTTTTGGTCGCAGGGTTGTTCATCCCGTTCGCGGGTATGGCGGGGGTTACCAGCAACGCGGCGGCCTCCGAGCTGGAGAGCCTGCCTGCCGAGCTAGCTACGCCTGCGCCGTCAACCCGGAGCAAGGTGCTGATGGGCAACGGCAAGACTCTGGCGTACTTCTACGACGAGAACCGCATCCCGGTGAAGCTCAAGGACATCACCCCGATCATGCGGCAGGCGCAGCTGGCCATCGAGGATCACCGCTACTACGAACACGGCGCCTTGGACTTCAAGGGCACGATGCGGGCATTAGTCCGCAACTCTGCCGCCGGTGGGACGACACAGGGTGGCTCGTCGGTCACTCAGCAGTACGTCAAGATGGTGCAGATCGAGTCGTGCCAAGCCAAGGGCGATAGCGAGTGTGTGCGCGAAGCGCAGGCGCCGACGGTGGAGCGCAAGATTCGTGAGCTTCGCTATGCGATCGCGATGGAGAAGAAGTTCACCAAGGATCAGATCCTCGAGCGCTACCTCAACATTGCCTATTACGGTGAGGGCGCGTACGGCGTTGAGGCCGCCGCCCGACACTACTTCTCCAGCAAGGCCAACAAGCTCACGTTGGCACAGGCAGCGATGCTGGCCGGACTGGTACAGAACCCGGATACCAACAATCCGGTGCGCAACTCCAGTGCTGCACTCGACCGTCGCGATGTCGTACTCAATCGGATGGCCGAGCTCAAGTTGATTTCGGTCGAGCAGGCGCGGCAAGCGAAGAAGGTCGGCTTTGACCAAAACAAGGTCAAGAAGACCCGAAACGGTTGCGTCGGCACCCGATATCCGTTCCTCTGCGATTACGTGCGGCGTACGCTGCTCAAGACGCCCAGCCTGGGTAAGACCGTCGACGAGCGCGAGAACATGATCAATCGCGGCGGGCTGATCATCCAGACAGCACTCGATCCAAAGACCCAAGATCTGGCGCAGAAGAAAGTCAGCTCGGTGGTCGGGCCCAAGGACCCGATCATCTCGACCATGAACATGATTCAGCCGGGCACCGGTTTGATCATCGCAATGGCGCAGAGCAGGCCAGTGATGGGCAGCGATGCGAAGAAAGGTCAGACCTACTGGAACTTGGCTGCCGATCCGGCCATGGGCGGAATCCAGGGCTATCAAGCCGGGTCGACCTTCAAGGTTTTCACTCTTGCTGCAGCCCTGGAGAAGGGCATCCCGATCAGCAAGAAGTTCCACGCCAAGTCGCCGTTCAACTTCACCGGCCGGCGGTACCAGTCCTGTCATGGGCGGGAACGCATCTGGGATCACTGGGTCGTCAAGAACTCGGTCGGCCACAGCAAGACCATCGGCATGATGGAGGCGGCCCAGTGGTCGGTCAACACCTACTTCATTCAGCTTGAGCTGGCCACCGGTATGTGTCGTGTCACCAAGATGGCCGAACGGGCCGGCGTCAAGGTTGGGGCACGCATCGGCCAGCCGCCGCTGGACATTGTCAAGTGGTATCAGAACAAGCCATCGTTCACTCTCGGCACCGTCGAGGTGAGCCCTCTGTCGATGGCCGAGGCGTACGCCACGTTCGCGGCCCGCGGCATCCATTGCGATCCGATCATCGTTTCCAAGATCACGGCTCGGGACGGCAAGGACCTTCCCGTGCCGGACGCCAACTGCCGGCGAGTGGTCGACAAGGACGTCGCTGACGGTGTCAACAAGGTGCTGAAGTCGGTTGTCGACAAGGGCACGGGCAAGCGCGCCAAGATCTATGACGGCCGCGATATCGCCGGCAAGACTGGAACAATCAACAGCAACGAGGCCGTGTGGTTTTCCGGCTACACGCCAGAGATCGCCGGCGTTGCGATGATCTCTGTCGACAACACTAAGAAACCGTTCGCCAAGCGCGGCAAGGGTTACTACCGGCGGTCCGGCGTGAAGGGGTATCGGGTGCCGTCGACCGGGATTTACCTGGAGGGCTCGGGTAGCGGTGACGCCGGCATGAAGATCTGGAAGCCGGTCATGCTGAAGTACTTCCAGCAGATCCCGAGAACCGGATTCTCCCAGCCCCCGCGAAAGATTCAGGTCGGCAAGCAAGTCCGGGTGCCAAGTCTGAACGGGCTGAGCATTGCTGCAGCGACCAGGAAACTGGAGCAGCGCGGCTTCACCGTTGAGAAGCGATTTACCTATAGCGACAAGGTGCCGAAATACGGCTTTATGGGCTGGTCACCGGGTTCGGGCTCGACGATTTCGGAATTCGGGACGGTGTACGGGGTCTACTCGAAGGGTCGTGACCCCGCCGTGGTCGCCCAGGAGAAGGCCGACGCGAAGAAGAAGGCGCAGCAGAAGAAGAAAAAGCAGAATCCCAAACCGCCGCAATTCCCGCCGCTCCCACCTGGTCCGCGGTAGCTCATCGGTTTCACCGACTTGTCAGCGCCTCAGCTTGCTATAACCGGCTGGGACGCTGACAAGTTGCTTCGTATGAGGCTCAGGCGGATAGCTGTCGCCTAACTTCGGCCGCGACCAGACTGCCGTCGGCGCGGCCCTTGGTCTGGGGCGTTACCTGCGCCATGACTTTGCCCATGCCTCGCATGCCGAGCTCGGCGGCACTAGTGGAGGCGATGGCATTGGTGACAATCGCGGAGATCTCGGATGGGGTCAGCTGCTGCGGCAGGTAGTCAGCCAGCACCTCTGACTCGGCATGCTCCTTGTTGGCGAGTTCGGTGCGACCGGCGTTGGCGTACGCCTCTTCGGCCTCGCGGCGCTTCTTGGCCTCGCGGATCACGACATCAAGCACCTGCTGATCAGACAGTTCGACTGCTGTGGAGCCCGCGACCTCGGCTTCGGTGATCGCCGTGAGCACCATCCTGATCGTGCCGGATCTGACCTTGTCGCGGTCCTTGATGGCATGCGTCAGATCGGAGCGGAGTCGCTTCTTGAGGGTGCTCGCTGACTCAGACATGGAATCAAGTGTGGCAGCAGGTCCCGCTTGTAGCCTTGGTGTTTATGTCTGGGAACCGTGCCATCGCGTCCGGGATCGTGAAGGGGCTGGCAGGCGTCGGTGCGATTGGCGTCGGCAGTCTGGCGTACGCCGCTCTGTACGAGGTCAATGCCTTCCGGCTGCGTCGGGTGACGGTACCTGTGTTGCCAATCGGGGCCCGCGACATCCGCGTTCTGCATGTGTCTGATCTGCATATGACCCCCGCCGACCGGGCTCGGCAGCGCTGGCTGTCCACGCTCGGGGGACTCGAGCCGGATCTGGTGATCAACACCGGCGACAACCTCGCACATCACGAGGCGGTGCCGTTCGTGCTCGGCAGCTTTGGCCGATTGCTTGATCATCCCGGCGTCTACGTCTGGGGCGCGAATGACTACTATCCGCCGATGTGGAAGAACCCGCTCCGCTACTTCAAGGGCCCGAGTCGAAGTGATCGGCGCCCTGAGCGCACCCTGCCGTGGCAAGATCTCGGCCGCGGGTTCAAGGAGGCGGGATGGATTGATCTCACCCATACTCGAGCTTCGTTGCAGATCAAGGGCGTGCGGCTGGGATTCCGAGGTACTGACGATGCTCATATTGATCAAGATCGCTACGTCGATGTCGCCGGACCGATCGACCGAGACGATGTCGATGTCGCCATTGGCGTCACGCACGCGCCCTATCGCCGGGTGCTCGACGCAATGGCGTACGACGGACACGATCTGATCATTGCCGGGCACACTCATGGCGGCCAGGTGTGCGTGCCCTTCTACGGCGCGCTGGTCACCAACTGCGACCTGGACACCCGCCGCGCCAAGGGCCTGTCGCTGCACAGTGCTAGCGGTCGCACCGCCTGGCTCAACGTCTCAGCGGGTGTCGGAACGTCCCCGTACGCCCCGATCCGCTTCGCGTGCCCACCCGAAGCGACTCTGCTGACCTTGACCAGCGTTAGTGGGGCGACTTTTGCCGCGTAGTCCCGGCATATTCCGCCCCGCTACCGCTGAAATCGGAGCGAGCGGCAGCCAAGCGATGGGCTAGACTCTGCGAGGCTCGGTGCGGCGCGGGGTGTGGCGCAGCTTGGTAGCGCGCTTCGTTCGGGACGAAGAGGTCGCAGGTTCAAATCCTGTCACCCCGACCAGCAAGTGCCTGATCAGAGACACGCTGGAGGGCAGGCGTTTAGCGGCGAGTAGTACAGCGCTGAAATGTCGCTGCTCGACAACGGCCGTGTTGGGTCAGCATTTCGTTGTGTCGCGACTCGGTGTCCGGCGTTACGGTTTGCGCGTGACCACGTTCGCGCTGATCGGCAGTGGCTGGCGGGCGCAGATGTTCCTCAAGGTGGCGCGTGAGCTGGGCACATTCCGCTGCGAAGGGGTGGTGGCGCGGACCCCGCGTCGTCTCGATGTGCCGACCTTCACGTCCCTGGACGGTTGTCTGCGCGAGGGTCGCCCAGATTTCGTGCTGACCGCTACGCCGCGCACTGTGACGCCGCATGTCATCGCCGAAGCCGTTGACCGCGGGCTGCCGGTGTTGGCTGAGACCCCGCCGGCGCCGGATCTCGAGGGCCTTCGCACGCTGTGGTCGGCAGTAGGCGACTCCAGCCTGGTCCAAGTCGCCGAGCAGTACCTGATGATGCCCTCGCACGCGGCCCGAGCGGCTGTCGTCACCGCTGGCACAATCGGCACCCCGACTCAGGTGCAGGTCTCCTCCACTCAGCAGTACCACGCCGTGGCTTTGATCCGCGGTCTGCTCGCCGCTGGCCGGGGGCCGGTGGCGGTCCGGGCCACCCGGGTCACTGCGCCGCTGATGCAGCCGCTGGGCCGCACGGGCTGGACCGACAACGAGGAGGCGCCCCCTGCGACCACGACGATCGCGACGCTGGACTTCGGGGACGGACGCTCGGGGCTGTACGACTTCACGGACCAGCAGACCCGCAACCAGCTGCGGTTTCGTCGGCTCACCGTGCGCGGATCGGCGGGCGAGTTGCACAACGACGAGGTCGTGCGGATGACCGGCCCGCGAACCCTCGTCCGTACTCCCCTGGTACGCCGGCAGACCGGGTACGACCTGGACCTGATCGGCTTCGACACCGAGCACATCTCGCTTGGCTCCGAGATCTTGTACCGCAACCCTTATCCGGGTCGGCGCTGGATGGACGACGAGATTGCCATGGCCACCCTGCTGGAGCGCACGGCGACCTGGGTGCGCGGTGAGGGCCCGGAGCCCTATCCGCTGGCCGAGGGCGCTCAGGACCAGCAAATCGCGCTGGCCATCGAGGAGTCGGCCGACAGCGATACCACGGTGACCACCTCTCGCGAGGCCTGGAGCTGAGCGTCGCAATCCTGAGGTGACTCAGAGATCTCGTAAGAGCCATCTCACCGCGTGTCGCAGCAGCTCCACGTGACCAGGGCTTTCGTAGGACCGGGTGTCGTGGCCCAGGCCGTCGTAGACCACTCGCGCGAGCCCGGACTCGCGTGCCCACACCATCGGGTGAAGACGACCGTCGGTCTGGTGCTCGCAGACAACCGTAATGTCGGGGTTGGTGTGCAGGTAGCTGTAGCGCTCATCGAAAACGGTGAAGTCGGCAAGACCACGGACGATCGGATGTGCGCCGACGCGCACCAGAATGGTGGCAAGGTCCTGCGCCGGGTGCATGGTGCGACCTCGCACCCAATGTCCACCGAGCATCTGCGACCACCCGGACATCGTGGTCATGGATGTAGCGCTGACATGAACGCCGAGCAGCGCTCCACCCCGCGCCAGATGGCCTTCGAGTCCACGTTCCGCGGCATCGATGCGGGACTGAGGTCGTGCCTCGCGAGGGTTTCCGATGTTGATCACAACGAGGTCCGGCTCGCCCGGTTCGGCCAGAGCGTGCTCCACGGCTTCGCTGATCGCTACGGCGTGACCGAGCCCGGCGATGATGTCGGCCAGGCACTCAGAGGTCTCGGCAAACCGATGCCACGGATCGCTGTAACAACCAGCTCCGCTGATGATCAAGACTTCTGCCATGCCCGCGATCTCTTTGGCGTGTTGACGTCCAGAGCGAGGCCGCCATCCTAACCTCGGACTCTCGTCGTTAGCCCAGCTCGTACGAGCGGATTCATAGTTCGAAGTGCCAGACTGAGATCACCGATTTGATTCACAAGGGAGTGATCATGACTGGACAGGGCATCGATCGGCGTCGGTTTCTGCGTGGCCTGGGACTCGGCGCCGCCGCAATCGCGGCCGGGCCTGTGCTCGCCGCGTGCGGCGGAGGCAGCTCAGGGCTTTCCGGGGACCAGGGCGGCGGCGGGGCGTCCGGAGGAGCCAGCGGGGCAAAGCCGTCGCTCAACGTCTGGTACCACCAGTACGGTGAGGCCGGCACCCAGCAGGCGGTCACTCGCTACGCCAAGGAGTACCCCGACGCCTCGGTAAAGGTGCAGTGGACGCCGGGCGACTACACCTCCAAGCTCAACGCCGGTCTGCTGTCCAGCGCAGGACCTGACGTGTTCGAGAGCCAGCTCAACATCGACCAGGTAAAAAGCGGCCAGATCGTCGCCCTGGACGACATCCTCGGGGATACCAAGAGCGACTACACCGACGCCGACATCAAGTCCTCGACCGTGGACGGCAAGATCTACCAAGTCAAGATGGTCGACGACATGGGAGTGCTGTACTACCGCAAAAGCATTCTGGACAAGGCCGGCGTGCAGCCCCCGACCACCATCGACGAGCTGATCGCGGCCTCCAAGGCGCTCAATACCAAGGACCAGAAGGGCCTGTTCATCGGGAATGACGCGGGCGTGACCCCGTCATTCGGCGGCGGCTCCCTTCTCGGCCCCATCCTCTGGACGGTGGGCAGCGACTATCTCACCGCCGACAACAAGCCAGGTTTCACCACGCCCGAGGTCAAACAGTCGTTCCAGAAGATGCGCGAGCTGTTCTTATCGAAGTCGATCTTGCTCGGTGCCCCCACCGACTGGTGGGACCCCTCCTCGTTCACCCAGGGGCTCGCGGCCATGCAGTGGTGCGGACTATGGGCGATGCCGGGCATCAAGAAGGCCATCGGTGACGACTTCGGCGTCGTGGCCTGGCCGGCCTTCAGCAGCTCGGTCGGCAAGCCGTCGACCTTCCTAGGCGGGTGGGGCGCGATGGTCAGCGCTAAGTCGGCCAATGTCGACGCGGCCAAGGCGTACATCAAGTGGCTGTGGATCGACAACACCAAGGACCAGGAAGACTTCAATCTCAGCTACGGATTCCACATCCCACCGCGCAAGTCAATAGCCGCGACGGCGACCAAGCTGCAGTCCGGGCCGGCCGCTGATGCGCTGAAGATCTTCAATGACGACGCGGTCCCGGGCAATCCAGCCTGGACACCGAAGATGAACAACGCGTACGCCGACGCCGCCACCGCGATCGTCCGCAAGGGTGGCGACATCGACGCGAGCCTGGCCAAGGCGGAGAAGGCGGTCAACGCCGAGCTCGCTCGGCTGTTCGGCTGACATGTCCGCCCCGACCCTCGTGGCGCCGGCGGCGGACGCAGCACGGCCGGCACGCGAGTCCAAAGGCCGGATTGGAGGGGTCACACGCGCCTTCTGGTTGTTCGTCGGGCCGTTCGTCGTCGGCTTGGTGATCTTCGTCTATGTGCCGATCGTCTGGTCGGTAGTCCTGAGCTTTTCGCGGGCTCAGAACACTGTGACCCCGGGCGAATGGGTCGGACTACAGAACTACATCGACCTGCTGCAACCTGGGCCATTCCTGAGCAGCCTGCTCACGTTCACTATCTTCGCGGCGTTCATCGTGCCGCTGACGTTTGTGCTTTCCCTCGGCTTGGCGCTGCTGCTCAACAGCGTCAGGGTGATGCGCGCATTCTTCCGCTCGGTGTACTTCCTGCCCACCGCCTGCTCCTACGTAGTGGCCTCACTGGTTTGGAAGCTGTCGATCTTCAATGGCGTTCGGTTCGGGCTGGCAAACACCGTACTCAGCTGGTTCGGTGTGGAGAACATCGCCTGGCTCGCAACCACCAGTCCGCCCTGGTACTGGCTGGTGATCGTGACCGTCCGGCTCTGGCTCCAGATCGGTTTCTACATGATCTTGTTTCTCGCCGGGCTGCAGCGGATATCGCCCGAGCTGTACGAGGCGGCGGCAGTTGACGGTGCGCGCAACGCCTGGCAGACCTTCCGCTATATCACATTCCCGCAGCTGCGGGCGACCTCGGTGGCGGTGCTGCTGCTGCTGTTGATCAACGCGTACCAGGCCTTCGACGAATTCTTCAACCTGGTCGGTAACTCCTCGTTCGCCCGCCCGCCGCTGGTGTACCTGTATTACACGGCGCAGTTCAACCAAGACTTCGGCCACGGCACCGCCGGCGCTGTCATCCTGGCGCTACTGATCATGGTGGTCACTCTCGCGCAGGGCCGGATCCTCGGCTTCGGGAAAGCCGAATGAGCGCGCCAACGTCGGCATTGGCCGAAGAGAAGCCCGGTGTGCAGCAAGCCGAGGTGCGGCGCAGGCGCCGCCGGAGCACGCCAGGCGGTGTGGTGGTTACGGTGCTGCGCTATATCGCCCTGGTGATGTCGGCCGTACTCTTCCTGCTGCCGTTCTATCTGATTCTGCGCAATGCGATCTCCCTGGACACCGACATCACCGCGCCCGGGTGGACGTTGTTCCCCAAAAAGATCCATTGGGAGAACCTGCCCGAGCTTTTCACCGACCCCAGCGTGAACATCCTCCAAGGGCTGCTGAACTCGGCGATCATCGCCGTGCTGCAGACTGCCGGGATCCTGTTGCTCTGCTCGATGGCCGGCTACGGCCTGGCGAGGATCCCGTACCGGTGGGCAACGCCGATCTTCTATGCGATCCTGGTGACCCTGATGATTCCTCCGGCGGTCACGTTCATCCCGTCGTTCATCATCGTCTCCCAGCTGCGCTGGGTGGACACCTACCAAGGGATCATCGTGCCAGTGCTCTTTAGCGGCTTCACAACGTTCCTGTTCCGGCAGTACTTCCTCAACTTCCCGCGCAGCCTCGAAGAGGCGGCGCGGGTGGACGGGCTGGGGTACTTCGGCGCGTACTGGCGGGTGGTGGTGCCCAACTCC
>Ga0307291_1000477_pt1 | contig 10140 bp, 9 predicted proteins | sample ER_DNA_148_FD_194474 | JGI IMG/M metagenome (GOLD analysis project Ga0307291, IMG submission 194474) | Bulk soil microbial communities from the East River watershed near Crested Butte, Colorado, United States - ER_DNA_148 | ecosystem: Environmental > Terrestrial > Soil > Floodplain | place: USA...
GCGAGGCGGTGACTGCCCAGCCGTGGACCGGACCGGTCGGCTCCGGCGTCGTCGTCGCGGGAGTGGGTCTGGGAGCGACCGAGGACCGCGCCCGATCGGTTCTCGTCGCCGTCACCGCCGGTTGGGCGCTCGTCCTCCTGGCCCTGACCGCGGCCGTCGTCGTGCTGAGACACGGCACCGAACGGACCCGCCCGGCTAGGTGACGGGCGGCTCCGAGGCCGCGGAATCGAGCTCAGTCCTCCGACCCGCCGCTCCTCATCCCCTCCTTGATGAGGTCCATGACCGAGGAGTCGGCGAGCGTCGTGACGTCACCCACCTCGCGGTTCTCGGCCACGTCACGCAGCAGCCGGCGCATGATCTTGCCGGACCGCGTCTTCGGCAGCTCCTTGACGATCATGATCTGCCGCGGCTTGGCGATGGGACCGATCTCCTGACCCACATGGATGCGCAGCTCCTTCACGAGCTCCTTGCCCTCGCCGATCTCGTCGGCCTCGTGGATCGCGTCGGCGCGCAGGATGACGAAGGCGCATACCGCCTGGCCGGTCGTCGCGTCGTTCGCACCGACCACCGCCGCCTCGGCGACCTTCGGGTGCGAGACCAGGGCCGACTCGATCTCCGTCGTCGACAGCCGGTGGCCGGACACGTTCATCACGTCGTCGACCCGGCCGAGGAGCCAGATGTTGCCATCCTCGTCCTTCTTCGCGCCGTCGCCCGCGAAGTACAGATCCTCGAACCGGGCCCAGTACGTCTCCTTGTACCGCTCGGGGTCGCCCCAGATGCCGCGCAGCATCGACGGCCACGGCTTGTCGATGACGAGGTAGCCGCCCCCACCGTCCGGCACCGACTTGGCCTCGTCGTCGACGACGTCGACCGAGATGCCCGGAATGGCCTTCTGGGCGGAGCCCGGCTTCAGCGCGGTCACCCCGGGCAAGGGGCTGATCATGATCGCGCCGGTCTCGGTCTGCCACCAGGTGTCGACGACCGGCGCCTGGTCGCTACCGATCACTCGGCGGTACCAGATCCACGCCTCGGGGTTGATCGGCTCGCCGACGCTCCCCAGCAGGCGCAGTGACGACAGGTCGAACTTGCCGGGGATCGCTTCGCCCCACTTCATGAAGGTGCGGATCGCCGTCGGCGCCGTATAGAGGATCGTCACCTTGTAGTCCTGGACGATCTCCCACCACCGCCCCTGGTGCGGCGTGTCCGGCGTGCCCTCGTACATCACTTGCGTGGCACCGTTGGCCATCGGCCCGTACACGATGTACGAGTGGCCGGTCACCCACCCGATGTCGGCGGTGCACCAGTAGACGTCGGTGTCCGGGTGCACGTCGTGCACGACGGAGTTCGTGTACGCGCACTGCGTCAGGTAGCCGCCGGTCGTGTGGAAGATGCCCTTCGGCTTCCCGGTGGTCCCTGACGTGTAGAGGATGAACAGCGGGTGCTCCGCCTCCATCCCGACTGCCTCGTGGGCGTCGGCCGCCTTGTCCAGCGCCTCGTGCCACCACACGTCGCGGTCGCTCCACTCGACGTCCTGGCCGGTCCGCTTGACGACGAGGACGTTCTCGACCGTCGTCTCACCCTTGGCGAGCGCCGCGTCGACCGCCGGCTTGAGCGCCGCCGGCGCCCCTCGCCGGTACCCGCCGTCGGACGTGATGACGAGCTTGCACTTGGCGTCCTGGATGCGCGTGAACAGCGCCTCGGACGAGAACCCGCCGAATACCACCGAGTGCGGTGCGCCGATCCGGGCGCACGCCAGCATCGCGACGGCTGCCTCCGGGATCATCGGCAGGTAGATCGCCACGGTGTCGCCCTTGCCGATCCCCAGGTCCTGCAACGCGTTTGCGGCCTTCTGCACCTGCTGGTGGAGCTCCGCGTACGTGATGTCCCTGGTGTCGCCGTCGGGCTCGCCGACGAAGTGGATCGCGACCCTGTCACCGTTGCCGGCCTCCACGTGCCGGTCGACGCAGTTGTACGCGGCGTTGAGCTCGCCGTCTGCGAACCACGTCGCGAACGGGGCCTTGCTCCAGTCGAGGACCTCGGTGAAGTCCTTGCTCCAGCTCAGCCGGGTGCGGGCCTGCTCGGCCCAGAAGCCCTCGTGGTCGGCCTCGGCCTTCGCGTAGAGGTCCTCGGTGCCGTTCGCCTGGTCGGTGAACTCGGATTCCGGCGGGAACGAGCGGTCCTCGTGCCCGAGGTTCTCGAGAGTCTGGTGCGACGTCTCGGTCGACATGGCATCCTCCTGCGACGGTGCTGGGGCTGACGCTGGTATGCGTGGGGCGCACGCCTCACCTGCCAACCTACTCAACGGGTGTGCCCGTGGCTCGGGCAAAGGGGCGGTCACCTCGACTCGTCGGGCGGCCGATCCTTGAGGCGAACGGCCCAGCCGAACGGCGGGTAGGCACCAGGTGAACAGTGGCTGAACACCTGGTGCCGAGCCTGTCGGAGAAGCGTGGGGCGTCAGCAGACTCGGCGCCATGACCACCGCAACCGTTCTCCTGGTGCTCGTCGTGGCGGTGGCGCTGGCCTTCGACTTCACGAACGGCTTCCACGACACCGGCAACGCCATGGCGACGTCCATCGCCACCGGCGCTCTACGGCCCAAGGTGGCCGTCACCCTCTCGGCGATCCTCAACCTCGTCGGCGCGTTCCTCTCGGTCGAGGTGGCCCTGACCGTGACCAATGCCGTCATCAACGTCCAGAACAGCAAAGGCGCGCCCAATCCCGAGCTCCTCGCCGACGGCGGATACGCCCTGCTTCTGGTCATTCTGGCCGGGCTGGTCGGTGGGATCGTCTGGAACGTCCTGACGTGGCTGCTCGGGCTGCCCTCGTCGTCGTCGCATGCTCTCTTCGGCGGGCTGATCGGGTCGGCCATCGCCGCGCTGGGCATGAGCGGCGTCAAGTGGACCGGGGACGGCAGCAAGCTCGACGGCGTCCTCGGCAAGGTGGTCCTCCCGGCGATCGCCTCCCCGGTGATCGCCGGTGTCGTCGCCGCCGTTGGGACGTGGGTCATCTTCCGAGTGGTCTCCGGAGTGGCTCAGCGCTTCTCCGACCAGGGCTTCCGGTGGGGCCAGATCGGCAGCGCGTCCCTCGTCTCGCTGGCTCACGGCACGAACGATGCCCAGAAGACCATGGGCGTCATCACCCTCGCCCTTATCGCCGCCGGCTACTGGAGCGACACGACGTCCGTGCCGACGTGGGTCAAGGTCGCCTGTGCACTGGCCATCGCCGTCGGTACCTACATCGGCGGGTGGCGAGTCATCCGGACCCTCGGCAAGGGGCTCATCGAGATCTCGCCTCCGCAGGGCATGGCGGCCGAGAGCGCCTCGGCCGCGGTCATCCTCACCTCCAGCCATCTCGGGTTCGCCCTGTCCACGACCCAGGTGGCGACCGGCTCGATCCTCGGCAGCGGCGTGGGCAGGCCCGGAGCCCACGTCCGGTGGCACATCGCCGGTCGCATGGTCACGGCGTGGATCATCACGCTGCCGGCCGCCGGCCTCGTGGGCGCGGTGATGTGGTACCTCGGACACCTGCTCGGTGGAGTGCTCGGCCCCGTCGTCGTCGTCCTCGTGCTCGCTGCCCTGTCGACCTACATGTGGCTGCGCTCGCGGCGTCACCCCGTGGACGCCGGCAACGTCAACGACGAGTGGCAGCCCACGGTGCAGTCCGTGGAGATGGAGCGCGTCTCATGAACAACGTCACCCTCGCCCTCGACGGCGCCTGGAAGGTCCTCGTGACCAGCCTGCTCCTCGGCGCCGGCCTGCCGGTCGTCTTTGCCCTGGGCGTCCGTGCCCGAGCCCTCGCGGCTCGCGTCGCCACTCAGGACGGCCGCGACGTCGACGGCGGCCGCCCGAACCCGGTCGGCAACGTCCTGGCGCTTGTGTGCTTCGTCCTCGTCCTGATGGGCATCGCGCTCGGCATCACCATCGTCGTCGCGTCCGGCTTCGGCAAGGCGGTCTCGTTCCAACACATCTATCCGACTCTCGTGAGCAAGTGAGGACGGACTCGTGGCATTGAACGCCCGCCTGCGCGGCGTCCTGGACTGGCTCCTCGAGGGCTACCCGGCCGGGGTCCCGCCTAAGGACTACATCCCGCTGATCGCGCTGCTTCGTCGCCGCCTCACCGACGATGAGATCCGTCAGATCGCGGACGAGATCGCCGCGTTGGGCTTCGAGGACAGCTCGCCCGCGGACATCGGCGTGAGCATCAACCGGCTCACCGACGCGCTACCCAGCCCGGAGGACATCGCGCGCGTCGAGGAGCACCTCAACCGCTACCACGACTGGCCGATCGAAGTGTCCTGACACCGACGGAAGGCCGGGTCCCGTGGGGGCCCGGCCTTCCGCATACTCAGTTTGCCGGTCAGCTCACCGCGTCGAGGGCATCGGCGATGCCCTCACCGTAGTAGCTGTTCTCCGAGGGCGGGCCGACGCAGGCCGCTCCGACGTTGTTCTCAGGTGCGGCACAGGGGTGGTCGTCAGCTTGTGCCTCGAGCCGCTGCAGCATCTGCGCCGGAGTCCACGTGGGGTGCGCCGACTTCATCAGTGCAAGCACCCCGGCCACGTGCGGAGAGGCCATCGACGTGCCGCTCAGCAGCCCATAACCGGTGGGCGCGACATCCTTGGGTAGCGTGGACAGGACCCTTCGGCCCGGAGCGGCGACGTCGATGACGCCGAGACCGCGGTTCGAGAACGACGCCAGTGCTGTGGCCTGAGTCGTCGCGGACACGGTGGCCACCCCGTCCAACTCGGTCGGGATGTCGTGGCAACCGCTGTTAATCGTGCGGGTGACCGGCGTGCTGTCGTCCGGGGACGTGGTGTCGAAGGTGTTGTTCGTCAGGTCGGTCGCAGCATTGCCCGCAGCGGCGGCGTGCACGACGCCCTGGCCGGTCGACCAGTTGACCGCGCGGCGGACTGCCTCTTTGGCCGCGTACTGGTCGGGCTGGTCCTCGCAGTAGTACATGAACGGGTCGATGTAGTAGCTGCTGTTGGTCACGTCCATGTGCTTGAGACCCGCCCAGACGAACCCGCACACCGCGTACTCGGGATAGATGAACCCGTCGTAGTTGGTCACCTTGACCGAAGCGATCCGTACGTTGGGCGCTACACCCACGATGCCGATGCCGTTACGGGCGGCGGCGATCGTTCCCGCGACATGCGTGCCGTGGTACGCGCTCACGCCGCCCGGGCTGTAGTTCCAGCCGGTCGGCGACAGATCCGGCCGCCCGGCGTCGGTGCAGTTGACCGAGTTCGGCACGTCTATGTTGGGCTTGAGGTCGGGGTGGTCCGGCACGATGCCACTGTCGAGGACGCCGACGAGGACACTGCGCGAGCCGTCCGTGATCTTGTGAGCCTGGTCGGCCTTGATCTGCACCATGTCCCACTGGGCGGCCTCGTCGGGGTCGGTCGCCGCGGCCGGCGTCTGCGCTCCTGGCAGGTCGCCGTTGTAGTCCTTCTTGGCACCCTGCTTGTAACCGGAGGCGCCACGGCCCCAGGAAGCGCCAGCCTCCTCAGGGGTCCCCTCCGACACCGCGACGGTCCTGGTGGCGCCGACTGATTCGACCGCATTGCCGCCGCCGGCCGCGACATTGGTGCGGAACGCCGCGCGGTCCGAGTGGGCGACGACGACGCCGATCTCGGGCCAGCTCTGGACGACGACGCCCCCAGCGGCCACAACGGCCCTCTCGACGAGGCGGGTCTGGCCGGGGTTGGCGGCCTTGGCGTTGACGATGTAGCTCATGAGCATGCCGTCAGGGGTGACGATCGGCACGGGGGTGGAGACGGGCTCCGCGCTGGTGGCCGCGGTGGCGGTTCCCGAGAACAGCGCGGTGCCGAGAACGGCAGCGGACGCGACCGCCATGGCGGCGCGACGCCGGGTGAGGCGTGGTGACATGGGTTGGGGTACTCCTTCTGGCGACCCATCTCGGTGATGGGTCGAGTCGGGGTACCCCACCCTGTCGGAAAATCTTCAGGAAACGCCCCTTGGCTGAGTAAAACCTGGGTCAAGAGTGTGGGCTGACCGCAGGAACTCCTACCACTGGTGGGCGACGTCGATGACGAGGCGAGAGCCGCTACCCGGCCCGGCCAGGGTGAAGACGTGGAACGGGAGCCGCGCCCGGACGCCCAGCCCGATGGTCGTCTGCCCCTCGAAGCTGCCGGCGTAGGCCGCCTGCCGCAACGTCTGGTACCCACTGACGTCGACCAGTTCGGTCGGGTGGGCTGGCGTCCCGTTCGTCGGCACGTAGACGACGATCTTGAGTCGGGCACCGCCCCGCAGTGGGACTAGGTCTCCCCGTGGGTCGTTGTACACGGCGTCGACGTACTCGACGTGGTAGGCGGCAGCGGGACCACCGTTCAGGTCGACGACGAGCCGGTCGTAGCAGTCGTGCCGGCCCGCGCGGACGGCGGCGAGCGAAGTCGCGCCCCCGTTGCCGGCCTCCTTGAACAACGACCCCCAGACGATGCCGCAGTACGGCGCCGCGGACGCCGAGGCGGCGCTCGTCAGCCCGAGGCACCCGACCAGGGCGAGGAAGGCGGCGACGACGGCCGTGTATGCGGCGCGGTGAGACTTGGGCTGGGACTGACGAGGTGTCATGGCGTCCTCCTTTCACAACACACAGAAGACGCACAGGCCGCCCGTTCGGTTGACACGGCAGACGCCCCGGACCGCCAGGGGTCCGGGGCGTCTGGCTGCGACGCATACGGTCTAGCGCCACCCCACGAAGTTCTCCGCTGCGCTCCGATACTTCGCGGGGACCCGGCTAGTGGCGCACGACCTGCTTCTCGGCGCCCGCACCGGTGAGGGAGCGGACCTCCATCTCGGCGTACTTCGCCTCGTTGTGCTCCTTCGAGGTGACCGTGCCGAGCCAGCCGAGGATGAACCCGAGCGGGATCGAGACCAAGCCTGGGTTGGCCAGCGGGAACCAGTGGAAGTCGATCGACGGGTCGGTGATCATCGATGCCGCCTTGCCGGCGGTCACCTTGCCGCCCGAGACGGTCGGGCTGAAGGCGATGAGGACGACCGAGCTGATCAGACCGCCGTAGATGCTCCACAGCGCGCCGCGGGTGTTGAACCGCTTCCAGAACAGCGAGTAGAGGATCGTCGGCAGGTTGGCGCTCGCGGCGATCGCGAAGGCGAGGGCCACGAGGAACGCGATGTTCTGCCCGTTGGCGAAGATCCCGCCGATGATCGCGACGATGCCGATGACCACGGCCGTCATCCGCGCCACGCGGACCTCGGAGTCGGCCCCGCCCTCGCCCTTCTTGATGACCTGGCCGTAGATGTCGTGCGCGAAGCTGGCGCTGGCCGTGATGGTCAGCCCGGCGACGACGGCGAGGATGGTGGCGAACGCGACTGCGGCGATGATGCCGAGGAGCACGGTGCCGCCCAGCTCGTAGGCGAGCAGCGGCGCCGCCGAGTTCACTCCGCCCGGGGCCGCACTGATGGTGGCCGGACCCACGAGCGCACCGGCGCCGTAGCCGAGGACGAGCGTGAACAGATAGAAGATGCCGATCAACCAGATGGCCCACTCGACCGACTTCCGGGCCTGCTTGGAGGTCGGCACCGTGTAGAAGCGCATGAGGACGTGCGGGAGGCCCGCGGTCCCGAGCACCAGGGCGAGGGCAAGGGAGATAAAGTCGATCTTGCTCGTCGTCGAGGCGCCGTACTGGAGGCCCGGGCCAAGGATGGCCTCCCCCTTGGGGCTTGCCTGGACGGCACCCGCCAGCACAGCCGAGAGGTTGAACCCGTAGAGGGCCAGCACCCACACGGTCATGACGAAGGCGCCGATGATCAGCATGGTCGCCTTGATGATCTGGACCCAGGTGGTGCCCTTCATGCCACCGATGAGGACATAGCCGACCATGATCACGCCGACGACGGCGATGACGACGCTCTGCCCGACCCGTGCTTCGACTCCGAGAAGGAGGGCGACGAGCCCACCGGCGCCGGCCATCTGGGCGAGCAGATAGAAGAAGCTCACCACCAGGGTGGAAATGGCCGCGGCCACCCGGACCGGACGCTGCCGGAGGCGGAAGGACAGGACGTCGGCCATGGTGAAGCGGCCAGTGTTGCGGAGCAGCTCGGCGACGAGGAGCAGCGCGACGAGCCACGCGACGAGGAACCCGATCGAGTAGAGGAACCCGTCGTAGCCGTTGACGGCGATCGCCCCCGCGATGCCGAGGAACGACGCCGCAGAGAGGTAGTCGCCGGCGATGGCGATGCCGTTCTGGCGACCGCTGAACGCGCGCCCGCCGGCGTAGTAGTCCGCGGCGGTCCGGTTGTTCCGCGACGCCCGGATCACGATGGCGAGGGTGATGACGACGAAAAGCGCGAAGATCGCGATGTTGAGGCCAGGACTGCCGACGTTGGTGGCGGCGGGCAGCATGGCGGAGGTGACGGTGCTCACTGCGCACTCCCTTCCATGCGCTCACGGAGCGCCTCGGCGGCGGGATCGAAGTGCCGGTTCGCCCAGCGGACGTAGATCACGGTGATGGCAAACGTCGAGACGAACTGGAGCAGCCCGAAGATGAGGCCGACGTTGATCTCACCGAAGACCTTGGTGGACATGAAGTCGACCGCGAACGATGAGAGCAGGACGTAGAGGAAGTACCACGCCATGAACAGCGCGGTCAGTGGGAAGACGAACCGCCGGAACCTGCGGCGCAGGTCGGTGAACTCGGTGGACTGCTGGACCTCCGCATATCGGTATCCGCTGTCCGATGCGGCGACCTCGCGGTCGAGAGCTTCGTTGCTCACGGTGACACCTCCGTGGGTGGGCAGGTGGTCAGTCGGGTGGGGCAGGACGCACGGGCGCGGGGCGCCACCCGTGGCTCGGCCAGCCTCGACCCTGCGGTATGCCTGGGGAAAGGAGGGCGCGCCCGATGGGGAGAGGCGGCGCCCAGCGGGCTGCCCGGTCGCGCCGAACGGCGTAGGTGGCGCGCCGAGCGGCTGGTGGCTCGGTTCCCCGATCGCTGCCGAAGTTTTCGCGGCCCGTGGGACTACGGATTCGGGGCGCGGTCATGACGGCGAGCATCGGACTGTGGAGCGTGCCGGCATCGACGCGGGAAAGGAACAGCCTGGACAGGCGCAGGACCGAGTGGTTGTCAGTGGGGTGAACCTGCGCCCGGTGGCAACCGGCCCGGGCGGCGTGCATTTCGACATCCTTGTCGGGAGGAAGCGTGCCGGCTGGCTCGAGCTGGCCGGGACACTGGAGGTCATGCGGCTGAGCGGCGAGGTGTCAGGGGGGTTCCGGGGCCGTGGAGTGGCCACCGCTGCTGTCGCCGCCGCCTGTCGAATTGCCTACTCCGCCATGGGAACGAAGGTCCTCGAGGCATGCGTGCCGAACGGGCTGGGCGCGGCTCACCGGGTCCTCGAGGCCAACGGCTTCAGCGTCGCGAACCTTCGCGAAGAACCGCTCCGGTTCGAGCTGACCGTGTCGACCTGGTCGGGCTCCGCGGACCGGTGAATCCTCACGCCACCGGTGTGGGGTCTGGCGCCGCGGCGTGGCTTCGAGCACGCTGGAGAAGGTGATCTACGGACGCGACGCAGAGCTCGCGCTGCTCCGAGACCTGGTGTCAGAGGCTCGAACCGGGTCGAGCGCGTCGGTGCTCGTGGAGGGGGAGCCGGGCATCGGCAAGACCGCACTTCTCGACATGGTTCGCGGCTCAGCCGACAGTATGCGTGTCCTGTCCGCTACAGGGGTCGAGGCGGAGGCGGACCTGCCGTTTGCGACCACCCATCAGCTGCTGCGGCCGGTCATCGGGTTGAGCGACTCGATCCCGGAACCCCAGGCGGACGCGCTGAGGGGGGCACTGGGGTTGGCGGACCCGACGGAACACGACCGGTTCCTGGTCGCGGCGGCCGTGCTGTCGATCCTCGGCGAGGCGGCCCGTGAGCGGGGTGTGGTCTGTCTGGTCGACGATGCACAGTGGATCGACGACGCCTCGGCCGACGCTCTCGTGTTCGCCGCGCGACGAATGAGCGGCGAGCGGGTCCTCATGGTGACGGCGGCCCGGCCAGGCCCGTCGACCGCCCGCTGGGCGCCGCTTCGGCGACGGATCGGACTCACCGGCCTGACGGCGACGGAAGCCGTCGCGCTGGTCGGTGCCCATGCCTCTGCGGCGCCGAGCGAGTCCGTCGGCTCTC
>Ga0307291_1000481_pt1 | contig 10125 bp, 10 predicted proteins | sample ER_DNA_148_FD_194474 | JGI IMG/M metagenome (GOLD analysis project Ga0307291, IMG submission 194474) | Bulk soil microbial communities from the East River watershed near Crested Butte, Colorado, United States - ER_DNA_148 | ecosystem: Environmental > Terrestrial > Soil > Floodplain | place: USA...
TATAAATCATTTCGTACAGGTCGGCCTGCTCGAGCGCGGCTGATCGATACGCCAGGGCGAGAGGTAGCAGTTCGCTGATCGGGTCGTCAGTGACGGGGACTGCCTCGTGGTGGCGGACCATGGCCTCGGCGCTGCGCGCACAGAGAACCGCAATGAGCTCGGGAAGCCCGCTGAACAGGCTGTAGATCGCGCGAGTGGTGACCCCTGCCTCGTCCGCAAGCCCGCGAACAGTAAGCGCCTCAGTTCCGCCCCGCCGGATGATCTGGCTGGCAACGCGGAGCAGGCGTTCCCGTGTTTCGTCATTGTGCTGTCGTGGCCGTCCCATGCTAGACACCATATCGCAACGATGTTACGTTACGTTGATACGAAATCGTTGAGCTCGAGTGGAGCACATCATGACCTTCGATGTGATCGTTGTCGGTGCACGCGTAGCTGGCGCTGCCGCTGGACTGCTGCTGGCTCGTGCCGGATTGCGGGTCCTCATCGTCGACCGCGCCCACTTCCCGAGCGACACGCTGTCCACACATCAAATCCAGTTGCCCGGCGTGGCGCGACTTGCTCGATTGGGCCTGCTCGAGTCCTTGCTTGACGCGGGCACGCCGCCGACCCCTCAGGTTCGCTTTCAAGCGGGAAACGCCGTCATCGAAGGCGAATTTCCCAGTGCTGAAGGCGTGAACATGATGATCAGCCCCCGTCGCACGATCCTGGACGCCATGCTCGTCGACGCAGCCCGCGCCGCAGGGGCGGAGATACGAGAAGGCTGCTCATTGGTCGAGCTCACCCATGACGGCGATCGAGTGACAGGCATCCGGCTGCAGGACAGGCGCACCCGTCACACCGTGACGGAATCGGCCGCTCTCGTCGTTGGAGCTGATGGCAAGCACTCGGCGGTCGCCCGACTAGTCGCCGCGACGGAGCGTCGCAACAACGCCGCAGCAACCTTCGCCTGTTACGCCTATTGGGACGGCTTGCCGGTCAAGGGCGGCGAAATCTACTCGGGCAAGGGATTTGCAGTCGGCGCATGGCCGACGAATGAAGGGCTCACTCTGACCTACGTCGCAGGACCGATCTCTGAATTTGATCATGTTCGGCGGAATCCGACGGCTCATGTCATCGCCACTCTCGACAAGGTTGGCAGCCTCGGTGAACGCGCCCGGGCGGCCGTTCAGGTGGGCCCAACGAGAGGGACCAGCGACCTCCCCAACGTGGTACGCGCCGCCCACGGACCAGGATGGGCGCTCGCCGGCGACGCTGGCCTCGTCATGGATCCCATAACCGGCTATGGCATCGGCCATGCCCTTCGCGACGCCGAGCTGCTGTCAGGGGCGATCATTGCCGGCCTCGGTACAAAACTGAGCCGCGCTCTGAGCCGCTATGAGAAGCATCGCAATCGCGAGACTTATCCGGCTCTGGATTGGACATTGGGACTGACACGTCTACGCGGCATCAACGACATGGAGGAGCGGCTGTTCACCGCCATTGGCACAGACAAGCGAGAGGCATCCGCGTTCTTCGGCATGATCACTGGCGTGGTACCGATGGGATCGTTCTTCAGCCCACCGCATTTAATCCGACTCATCGGAGTCAAGGATTTTGTGCGGCTCGCACGTGCTCGCTCGCGGTGAATGCTGGGAAGCCGACGGGTTAGATTTGTGCGGTGACCGTGCAAGAACAGGCCGAAAAGGCCAGGACCGCCGCCCTGACGCTGAGCAGTGCCACACGGGCCACCAAGGATGCGGCCCTGATCGCAATGGCCGATTCACTGGCCAAAGCCGAGACCGCGATCTTGGAAGCCAATCAGCGCGATGTCGCCATTGCAGAGGCCAATGGCACCAGCGCGGCCTTGATCGATCGACTTCGGCTTACCCCTGATCGCATCGCCGGCATGGTGGAGGGCTTACGCGAGCTGGCCGCGCTGCCCGATCCGGTAGGCGACGTGGTACGCGGCTGGACGAATGCGAACGGTGTGCAGGTCCGCCAGGTCCGGGTGCCCTTCGGCGTAGTCGGCATCATCTATGAAGCACGGCCCAATGTCACAGCCGATGCCGGCGGCATCTGCCTGAAATCCGGCAATGCCGTCCTACTCCGAGGCTCGTCCTCAGCGGCGGAGTCGAATGCAGCAATCGTCGAGGCACTACAGGCCGGCCTGGTCGACGCTGGCCTACCAGCGGATGCCATTCAGCTGGTGCCGGGTCCTCGCGAGGTCACCAACGAACTCATGGCGGCACGTGGACTGGTTGATGTGCTGATTCCTCGAGGCGGCGCCGGCTTGATCGACACTGTGGTGCGCAATAGCCAGGTACCAGTCATCGAGACCGGAGTAGGCAACTGTCACGTCTTCGTCGACGCCGCAGCCGATGAGCAGATGGCGCTGGACATCGTGATCAACGCCAAGACCCAGCGGCCCTCGGTCTGCAATGCAGCAGAGACGCTTTTGGTGCATGCCGACATTGCCGACTCTTTCGTGCCGAGAGTCCTCGAGACGCTCAGTGCGAATGGCGTCACGGTGCACGGCGATCGGCGCGTGGCGGCGTACGGCGACGTCGTACCGGCAGAAGACCGCGACTTCGCCGTGGAGTACCTGTCGCTGGACATCGCTGTGGCGATCGTCGATTCTCTGGATGCCGCGCTACAACACATTCGCCGCTATAGCACTGGGCATTCGGAGACGATCGTTACCGATTCGCAGGCCTCGGCGGCCCGATTTGCGGCCGAGATCGATGCGGCTGCCGTACTCGTCAATGCATCCAGCCGGTTCGTCGATGGAGGCCAGTTCGGGTTTGGAGCCGAGATCGGAATCTCGACGCAGAAGCTGCATGCGCGCGGCCCGATGGGCCTCCCGGAGATGACCTCGACGAAGTACGTGGTGACCGGATCGGGTCAGATCCGTCAGTAGCACGCCGATGGGATTTGGCACACCCGAGCCGAGCCACCCAACCGACGCTCTGAGCCGCTACGCTGCGGGTATGACCCTGGCACTGACGCTTCTTCAGACCGAGGTGACCCGCGAACTACCCATCCCTGCCCCGGCCTTCGGAGCCCTTGCGTTTGGATTGCTTACCGTCCTGCTGCTGATCACCTGGTCGATTGGTAGGGGCCGCCCACATAGCTAGGGGCTCGGCGCGAGCGTCGGAAGACTTGTGACTCTGCCACCTCGAGCCACCGGCCTGGCCCGGCAGCGCGGCTCCGACCCGCACAAGCGACATCGACTCGGTGTCATGGGTGGCACGTTTGATCCAATTCACCATGGACACCTCGTTGCCGCGAGCGAAGTGGCTGGTCGCTTCAAGCTCGACGAGGTGGTCTTCGTTCCCACCGGCCAGCCGTGGCAGAAGACCCATCGCCAGGTGTCAGCAGCGGAGGACCGTTATTTGATGACGGTTATCGCCACCGCGTCCAACCCACGGTTCACGGTCAGCCGCGTCGACATTGACCGGCCGGGGCTCACCTACACCGCCGATACGTTGCGCGATTTGCGCGCCGAGCGGGGCGACGACGTGGATATGTACTTCATCACTGGTGCCGACGCGCTGGCCCAGATTCTCACCTGGCGCGACGTGGATTCGATCTTTGATCTTGCTCACTTCGTGGGCTGTACCCGTCCGGGTGTTGATCTTGAGTCGCCAGTGATCGCACAATTGCCGGCGGACAGAGTCACCTTGATGGAAGTGCCGGCGCTGGCCATTTCGTCGACAGCGTGCCGGCTGCGAGTCCAAGAACATCAGCCGATCTGGTACCTGGTGCCCGACGGCATCGTGCAATACATCGCAAAGCGTGGTCTTTATCAGAGCTGACCCACTTGCGTCCCGAGCTTGTCGAAGGGCTTCGACAAGCTCAGCGCACATACGCGCCAATGTTGTCTGAGGACGCGATTACGGTTTGTGCCATGAGCGAATTTGCATCGGAAACCAATGAGGCAAGGGCCGAAGAAGCGGGCACCATTGGAGCCTCGGCCGCCACCGACCAAGATCCTGCGTTGCAGAAGGACCCCAGCGAGTGGGTCAGCGGCGACGACCCGATCACCTCGGCGCAACGCAGCTATCTCGACACCCTTGCCCGTCAGGCCGGTGAGGAACTGCCGACTGCTCTCAGCAAGGCGGAGGCATCGCAACAGATCGATCGATTGAAGTCGCAACTGGGTATTGGCGACTAGAGGATGCCGCTGGAACAAGGGAGGCCGGGATGACGCAGTTCGGCTACACACTGATGACCGAGCAGACCGGACCGCGGGACTTGGTTAACTACGCCATCGCGGCTGAAAGAGCCGGCTTCGACTTCGAGGTGTGCAGCGACCACTATTCGCCGTGGCTAATGTCGCAGGGACACGCTCCGTACGCCTGGAGCGTGCTGGGTGCAGTAGCGCAGGCAACCTCGCGAGTCGAGCTGGCGACGTATGTCACCTGCCCGATCATCCGCTACCACCCGGCAGTGGTCGCCCAGAAGGCCGCGACCCTTCAGCTGCTGAGTGAGGGCAGGTTCATCCTCGGTTTGGGGTCCGGAGAGAACCTCAACGAGCACATCACCGGTGAAGGCTGGCCGCCGGTCGCGCAACGACAGGACATGCTCGTCGAGGCAGCGACGATCATCAGGGAGTTGCAGTCCGGAGAATTGGTCACCTGGGAGGGTGATTACTTTCGAATTGACTCAGCCCGGTTATGGGATGCCCCGGAAGGTGGGGTCCCGATAGCGATTGCGATGTCGGGTGAGAAGTCGATCGGCCAGTTCGCGCCGTTGGCTGATCATCTGATAGCTGTCGAGCCGGAGCCGGAGTTGATCAAGGTCTGGGATCGCGAGAAGGGCTCGAAAACACGCAAGATCGGCCAATTGCCGATCTGCTGGGATCCCGACGAGCAGCGAGCCATCAAGCGGGCCCATGATCAGTTCCGGTGGTTCGGCGGTGGTTGGGCGGTGAACGCGGATCTCCCAACGCCGGCGGGATTCGAGGGGGCGAGCAAGTTCGTCCGGCCGGAAGACGTTGCCCAACAGATCCCGTGTGGTCCTGATCTTGATGCTGTCGTGGAGGCGGTCAAGCCTTACTTGGACGCTGGTTTTACCGACGTCGCGGTGGTTCAGGTCGGTGACGAGGGACAGTCGGCATTCCTTGATCAGGCGGCAAAGCCGCTGTTGGAGAAGTTGCGCGCCGCGTAGCAGGCGCCGTTCAGACCACGGCCCGACTCGCGAATGCCGGCTGAGCTCGTCCAACCTGAACGCCCTTCGACACGCTTAGGGCGCGTGAACTGACATCGCGGCGCAATCGTCCTTACGCAAGGAGAGCTTCCACCGCTTCATGCGGGGCGGTGGAAGCTCACTCGGACGAAACTGGCATCTCAGCCGGTGTTATGACGAGTGCCGGAAGATCTTTGCTGGCGCGTCGCCCCTCAATTGCTGCGTAAGGTCGACTTATCGTGTAGCGGCCGATGCCGAATCGCACCTCGGGGGTTATGTCAGTGATTATTCGATCCATCCTTCGTCTGCTTGCCGTCGCATTGCTTGGCCTTGCGCTCGGTGCTCCGCTGACCGGCCCAATGATTGGCCCAATGATTGGCCCAATGATTGGCACCGCCCAAGCACAACCATTCCCGGACCGTATTGAGCTTCCCAACGGCTTTCAGCCTGAGGGCATCACGATTGGTCGGCATGCGACGGCGTACCTCGGCTCTCTTGCGAACGGCGACATCTATGCGGTCAGCTTGCGCACCGGTGAGCGCAGGCTGATCAGTAAGGGTCTAGGCCCGGAGTTTCCGTCGTTAGGCCTCAAGATCGATAACCGAGGTCGGCTGTTTGTGGCGGGCGGGGCATCGGGCACTGGCCGGGTGATAGATGTCAGGACCGGAAAGATCATCCGGAACTACCGGTTCGCCACTGCCCCCACGTTTATCAACGATGTCGTACTGACTCGACGTTATGCATGGTTTACCGACTCACAGCAGCCCCAGCTCTATGGTGTACGGCTCGGTCGAGGCGGGAGACCAGGTGGGCAGCGCCACGTGGTGACGCTGCCCTTGTCGGGCGAGTGGCAGCAAGTGGACGGCTTCAATGCGAACGGAATTGCGCAGACTCCCGACCGGAAGGCCCTGCTCGTTGTGAACTCGACGACCGGCTTGTTGTTCCGGGTTGATCCGCGGACCGGGGTTGCGACGCGGGTCGATCTAGGCGGCGCCTCGCTCACCAATGGTGACGGCTTGCTGGTCCGAGGAAGGACTCTGTACGTGGTACGGAACCTGCTGAACCAGGTTGCGGTGATCAAGCTGAACGCGTCTGGCACTCGCGGTCGGTTGGTGGACACCCTGACAAGCCCTGACTTTGACGTCCCAACCACAGTGGCGGCGTTCGGAAACAGCCTCTATCTGCCCAACGCGCGATTCACGACCCCGCCGACTCCAAACACTACGTACTGGATTACACGCATCGACCGCCACTGATTGAGAGCAACACTTGTTTGCGCGCGGGCTGAGCCTGTCGAGGCGCGCCCTTTGACAAGCTCGCGGAGCATGTTGCTGCGTTGTCGTTAGGTGATGCAGCATCTTGATCAGACCGCTGAATTCAGCATGGTGATCTTGACGGATCAAGGAGGCGAGCGTGGCGGACGTGCAGGCGGGTGGGTTCACGGCGAAGGCGACGAAATTCTTCACAGGTCTGGAGCGCGATAACTCGAAGGATTACTGGACGGCAAAAAAATCGATCTTCGAGAACGAAGTCAAAGAACCGATGGCTGCGCTCGTGGATTCGCTGCCAGAACGGTTCCAACCATTCAAGGTTTTCCGGATGAATCGCGACATTCGATTCTCACCCGACAAGTCGCCGTACAAGACCCAACATGGGGCCGCGCACGAAACCGATGGCACTGTCTATTACCTGCATGTGGACGCACGCGGGCTGATGGCGGCGTGCGGTGCGTACATGATGGCGCCAGATCAGTTGGAGCGGTATCGGGAGGCGGTGGCCGCCGATGCTACCGGTCGGGCGCTGGAGGGAATTTTGAATGACCTGAGTCAGCGCGGCATCGAGGTTGGTCATGGCATGACCGAACCACTCAAGACTGCGCCTCGCGGTTATCCGAAAGATCATCCGCGGGTGGATTTGCTGCGGCAGAAGGCCGTGAGCGCGCACTGTCGGTTGTCCGGAGCACCGCTACGAGACGCCGAAGCCGTACGCGAGTTCGTTGTGGAGACCTTCGACGCTTGCGGGCCGCTGAATGATTGGATCAAGTCCAACGTCGGCTCCAGTCGCACGGGCTCCGGCAGGCGTTGATGAGGCGCCGTACGGTCGATCTTTGGTCCCCGACTATCGGGGCGGCTGGCTCAGTCATTGCCTACGGGCATTGGGGCCGTCCGGTTCTCGTCTTCCCGCATGAGATGGGGCGCGCGGAAGACTTCGAATCCTGGGGCATGGTCGACGTTGTGGCGGATCTCATCGACGGCGGCCGGGTCAAGCTCTACTGCGTGGAGAGCTACGACAGGGAAAGCTGGTCCAATCGGGAAATTCCGCTGGAGGAACGCGCTCGTCGACACGGTGCGTATGAATCGTGGATCCTCGATCAAGTAGTGCCGTGGATCTTCGACGATTGTGGCGGACCAGCGGACATCCTCACGACCGGCACCAGTCTCGGTGCTTTCCACGCGGCGAACTTCGCGCTGAAACGCGCCGACCTTTTTCCGCAGGCGTTCTGCATGTCCGGAATGTACGATCTCAGCGCCCTGTATGGCTGGGGTGAACGCGGGGACGCCATGTACTTCAACACGCCGATGAACTACCTCGCCAACATGCAGGGCGACCACTTGGACTGGCTGCGATCACAGGTGTTCCTGCTTCTGGTGTGCGGACAAGGGATGTGGGAGGACACCACGGGGGCGCTTGTCAGCACTAAGGCGCTTGGAAGTGTGCTCGCCGAGAAGGGGATCCCACACGAGCTCGATCTGTGGGGTCATGACGTAGCCCACGACTGGCCATGGTGGCGGAGGGAGTTTGCGCATCACCTGCCGCGGTTCTGCTGAGCCGTTCACCCTGCCTGCAACCCACGCATACGTAGGTTGCTGATGGTCTGCACAGGTTGCTACCTGTGCAGACCCTGCGCAACCTAGGTCTACGCAGATTGCTGACAGGCAGCGGGGGAGCGGAGGGGGCGGCAGTCGCCGGGGAATCAGCCGGCGTACAGCTGCAGGTCAGTCGCGAAGCGTTCGGTCATCTCGATCACCGGCTGCAGTTCCGGATGCCTGACGATGATCATCCCGTCACTGATAAGAACGGCGCGCCAATCGCGACGCGGCGCACCGATCGGGAGCAGGTCCACAAGCACGACATGCTCGCCATATTCCGCCAACAGCTTGTCGAGCCCCTCGATGTGGGTGATCCGGCCAACCCCCTGGGCGCGTTTGAAGACGCAACCAGAGTTGAAACGCCGCTCCAGCTGTCGAGAGAATCGGCCGTGAACGACCGCTTCGGCCCACCCCACATACAGATCTCCGTCGGTCGCATAGTTCATCAGATCAACAACGCGAGCGCCCGGTGGGCGCCCCCCGATCTCGCCAAATACCGCTTCGCCGTCGGCCTTGCGGTACCACTCCATGTGGGTGAACCCGGTCTGGAAGCCCAGTGCGGCGATCACCTCGGCGCCCATCTGGCGGCCGGCCTGCAGGTCGGGGACGGTGAGGTCACGCAGCGAGATCGATGTCGGACTGATCCATTCGTGCATCTTCATCTGCAGCGGACGCGGTCGATACCACATGATGTGCTCGAAGAGGATTGATCCGTCTGCGCACACCGTGTCGTAGGTGAACTCCTCGCCGTCGATGAATTCCTCGACGCTCACCTCGGGAATGTGTCGCAGCAGCGGCAGCACCTCCGCAAGCTCTTGTGCGGAATCCACCCGGTAGGTATCGGCCGAGCCCGCACCGGCGATCGGCTTGATGATCAACGGATAACCAACCCGTTCGGCTGCTTCCCAGACACCAGCGACGGTGGTGGCGCTGGCATGCCACGGAGTACGGATCCCGGCAGCGTCGATCTTTTGTTTCATGCGTTCCTTGTCACGGAATGGCACGGTCTCCTCGATGGTCAAGCCGGGCAGTCCGAACGATTCCCGGATCCGCGCCGCAAGGATCATGTACGGCTCCCACAAGCACTCGATCTGGTCGATCGAAACGTGCTGGGCAAGACCGTGGAGGGCTCCGAGTACAGCGGGCTCGTCCGTGAAAGTCACCTGTTCGTAGTGCGCCAGGGCGTCCCGCGCGACGTCGGGCAGCGCGGATGGCGGCTGGTCACCGAGCCCAATAACGGTCGCGCCGACGGCTGCCAGCGCTCGGGTGAAGTAGGCCATCTCGGCCGGATATCCAGGCGAGATCATCACAATGTTCACAACGCCTCCACGAGCTCGACGCGGATCAGGCTGATGATGCGCTGCAAGGCGTCCCGGACAACATCAGTGTCGGGATCTCGGACGATGACGTATCCCTCACCTTCATAACCTGACGAGGCTGGTTGCCCCGGTTCAGGGAGTCGGGCCTCGACGACGAGGTGCCCGATTTCGCGCTGCAGCTCCTCAATTCCGTGGACGGCTCTCACCCGGCCACGGCCTTGGCCCCGCAGGTACGCGGTCCCGGCGGCGTAGCGGCGTTCGGGCGGATCGAAAGTGCCGAGGATGACCAGTTCCGCCCACACCCGGTAGAAGTCGACGTCATGCACGTAGCCCAGCATCGAGCTGATCTGCGCACCCGGCGGTCGCGCCGCGACCTCCGATACAGCAACCGAGCCGTCTGGGCGGCGAAACCACTCCATGTGGGTAAGGGCATCGCGTACGCCGAGCGCCTGGAGGGCGGCCGGGCCGATTTCCCAAATGCCGTCGTACCGCGGATCGTCGAGCTCCCGCGGGAGCACCACGGTCCACTGAATCCACGGTTGCCGAAGGACCTCCAGCGGCGTCGGCTGGTAGTCCGCGATCGAGGAGAACACGGTTTGGCCGGCTACCGTCACGCTGTCGAAGGTGTGTTCGTCCCCGACCAAGAACTCCTCGAGCAATCCCGGCGCATCCGTATGGGGAGGAACCGCCTCCAGCCACCCGTGAAGCGCCGACACGTCATCCAGCCGATATGTCGCCTGGGCCCCGGCGCCAGCCGGCGGCTTCGCCAC
>Ga0307291_1000482_pt1 | contig 10111 bp, 7 predicted proteins | sample ER_DNA_148_FD_194474 | JGI IMG/M metagenome (GOLD analysis project Ga0307291, IMG submission 194474) | Bulk soil microbial communities from the East River watershed near Crested Butte, Colorado, United States - ER_DNA_148 | ecosystem: Environmental > Terrestrial > Soil > Floodplain | place: USA...
CGTCGCCGCCGGCTGGTCGATGGGTGGCGGCATCCTCCAGCAGTACCTCTTGGAGCATCCGGGCGACCTCGGCGCGGTCGTCCTCGTCGCCCCGATCAGCCCCTACGGGTTCGGCGGGACCACGACGGCGGACGGTAAGACCAGCGACGACTACGCCGGAAGCGGCGGCGGCACGGCCAGTCCTGACTTCGTCACGCGGTTGAAGGCGGGTGACCGCTCCGACACTCCCGGCAGCCCCCGAGTGGTGTTGCGCGACTTCTTCGGGGCCCGGGGCAACGCGGCCAACGTCGACGAGGACTTCCTGCTCGACGAGAGCCTCACGGCAGTGGTCGGCGACGACTTCTACCCCGGAACGACGACAACAACGGAGGCCTGGCCGGGCGTCGGACCCGGTGACCGGGGGGTGCTCAACACCATGACGCCGGGCTACTTCGACACGTCCGGCATCGCCGACATCGCCGACAAGCCGCCCATCACGTGGGTGCGGGCCATGGAGGACCAGGTCATCTCCGACACGTCCTCGTTCGATCTGGCGATGCTCGGTCAGCTCGGCGCTGTGCCGGGATGGCCCGGCGCGGAGGTCATGCCGCCGCAGCCCATGCACCAGCAGATCCAGCGAGTGCTCGACCGGTATGCGGCGAACGGCGGCCAGGTGCGCGTTGTCACGCTCGAGAACTGCGCTCACGGCGTGCCGACCGAGGACCCGCAGGCCATCGCCGACGCGATCGCCACCTACCTCTGAGCGGGCGCTCCTAGCATGGGCCGGTGCCCTCCACCAGCACGACGTCGCTGAGCGGCCGGTCCTTCCTGCGGGAGCTCGACTTCACCCCGGCCGAGTGGTCGTCACTCGTCGACCTCGCTCGGGTGCTCAAGGCGGAGCGCGTCCAGGGCCGGGAGGTCCAGCGGCTCGTCGGGCGCACTCTGGCGCTGGTCTTCGAGAAGACCTCGACACGGACTCGGTGCGCCTTCGAGGTCGCCGCCTACCACCAGGGCGCCCATGTCACCATGCTCGATCCAGCCGGCAGCCAGATCGGTCACAAGGAGTCGGTTGCCGACACGGCACGGGTGCTCGGGCGGTTCTTCGACGGGATCGAGTACCGCGGGACCGCCCAAGAAACGGTCGAGACAATGGCTCGGTATGCGGGGGTGCCGGTCTGGAACGGCCTCACCGACGAGTGGCACCCGACGCAGGCCCTCTGCGACAGCGTCACGATGCTGGAGCACGCGGGAAAGCCCGCCGAGGACATCGCCTTCGCCTACGTCGGCGACGCCCGCTTCAACGTGGGGAACTCGTTGCTGGCCGCCGGCGCGCTCCTGGGGATGGACGTCCGGATCGTCGCGCCGCCGTCATTGCAGCCGGCGCCGGAGGTCGTCGACGCCGCCAGGGGCGTGGCCGCGGACACGGGTGCGCGCCTCACCGTCACGGACGACCTCACGGGTGTCGAGGGAGTCGACTTCGTCCACACCGACGTCTGGGTGTCGATGGGCGAACCCAAGGACGTCTGGGCCGAACGCATCGGGCTGCTCGCGCCCTACCAGGTCAACGCCCGACTTCTGGAGCGGACCGGCAACCCAGCCGCCCGGTTCATGCACTGCCTTCCCGCGTACCACGACCTCGGCACCGCGATCGGTCGCGAGATCCACGCCGAGTTCGGACTCACCGCGCTCGAAGTGACCGACGAGGTGTTCGAGGGGCCGGCGTCGATCGTCTTCGACCAGGCCGAGAACCGGATGCACAGCATCAAGGCCGTCCTCGTCGCGACTCTGGCGGGCTGACCTCAGAGCTGGGTCCCGACCAGCGTGCCGATCGCATACGTCACGATCATCGCGAGGAGGCCGCCGCCGACGTTGCGGGCGATCTGCCGCCCCGGTGTCATCCCTCCGAGCCGAGCACTCAGCCAGCCGGTGAGTGCCAGCGCCAGAACGACGGAGAGGACGATCACCGGCACGTGCGACGCGGGCGAGCTGAACAGGGCTGCGAGCAACGGCAGCAGGGCGCCGACGGTGAAGGCGCCCATCGACGCGAACGCGGCATGCCACGGGCTGGTCAGGCTCTCCGGGTCGAGCTGCAGCTCCACCTCGGCGTGAGCGGCCAGCGCGTCGTGGGCGGTGAGCTGCACGGCCACTTCGTGGGCGAGGTCGGGGTCGAGGCCCTTCTCCCGGTAGAACCCCGCCAGCTCGGCCAGTTCCATCTCCGGTTCCTCGGCGAGCTCGCGGCGCTCGCGATCCAGAAGGGCCGCCTCGGTGTCCCGCTGCGTGCTCACCGAGACGTACTCACCCACGCCCATGCTTAGCGCGCCGGCGACGAGGGCGGCGATGCCCGCCACGAGGATGGCCCCGCGCTCGGCAGTGGCGCCGGCCACGCCGACGATGACGCCGGCCGTCGAGACGATGCCGTCGTTGGCGCCCAGGACTCCGGCCCGCAGCCAGTTGAGCCGTCCGCCCACATCGCCGTGGGGCTCGTGGTGCGCGGCCACGGCCGCGGCCCTGGCCTCGTCGTCGTGCCGGTTCATGCGAGCCATGCTTCCCCGCCCGAAAGCGGTTGTCATGCAAGGGCAGGCTTTCCAAACCCGCACGGCATACCGTGTCGGCGTGGACCGGCTCGAGGTCGTGGCGGCGGCCATCGTCGACGACCTCGACCGTCCCACCCGGCTGCTCGCCGCGCGGCGCACGGAGCCGCCCGTGCTGGCCGGGGGCTGGGAATTCGCCGGCGGCAAGGTGGATCCCGGGGAGACGCCGACCGCCGCGCTGCACAGGGAGATTCGCGAGGAGCTCGGCGTGACGATCCGCGTCGGCGACCGCCTGGCGTCGCCGCACCAGGGCGGTCTGTGGCCGCTGGGGGACCGGTACCGGATGCACGTGTGGCTCGCCGTCGTTCTCGACGGCGAACCGCTGCCGATCGAGGACCACGACGCGCTGCAGTGGCTCCCAAGCACGAACCTGTATGCGGTGGGCTGGCTTCCGGCCGATCTGCCCATCGTCGCGGCCCTGGAGCAGCTCATGGTCAGGGGCACCGCGAACCCCTGAGAGAATCGTCCAATGGCTCCACGCACCCGCGACGACATCAGGAACGTCGCCATCGTCGCGCACGTCGACCACGGCAAGACCACGCTGGTCGACAAGATGCTGTGGCAGTCGGGTGCGTTCGGGGAGCACCAGCACGTCGAGGAACGGGCGATGGACTCCGGTGACCTCGAGCGCGAGAAGGGCATCACCATCCTCGCCAAGAACACCGCGGTTCACTATCGCGGCAAGGCGGCCGCCGACGCCGGTCTCGCCGACGGCGTCACGATCAACATCATCGACACCCCGGGTCACGCCGACTTCGGCGGCGAGGTGGAGCGCGGCCTGTCCATGGTCGACGGCGTGGTCCTCCTCGTCGACGCGTCCGAGGGACCGCTGCCGCAGACCCGGTTCGTCCTGCGCAAGGCGCTGGCCGCGCGGCTGCCGGTCATCCTCTGCGTCAACAAGGTCGACCGCCCCGACTCGCGGATCTCCGAGGTCGTCGACGAGACTTCTGAGCTGTTCCTCGACCTCCTCGAGGACGACGAGGATGGCGCCGAGCTCCTCGACTTCCCGGTCGTCTATGCGTCGGCGAAGGCGGGCCGCGCGTCCCTCTCCGCGCCAGACAACGGCGAGCTACCCGACGGCCCCGACCTCGAGGCCCTCTTCGCGACGATCATCGACACGATCCCCGCGCCGGTGTACGACGACGCGGCACCGCTCCAGGCCCACGTGACGAACCTCGACTCCTCGAACTTCCTCGGCCGCCTCGCCCTGCTGCGGGTCTACAACGGGACCGTCGCCAAGGGGCAGCAGGTCATGTGGTGCCGTCACGAGGGATCTCGGCAGCGGGTCAAGATCACCGAGCTGCTCATGACCGCGGCCCTGGAGCGCAAGCCGGCCGAGAGCGCCGGGCCAGGCGACATCATCGCGGTCGCCGGCATCCCCGAGATCACCATCGGCGAGACCCTGACGGACCCGGACGACCCGCGTCCGCTGCCGCTCATCACCGTCGACGAGCCGGCGATCTCCATGACCATCGGCACCAACACCTCGCCGATGGCCGGCCGGATTCGTGGCGCCAAAGTCACCGCCCGGCTGGTCAAGGACCGGCTCGACCGCGAGCTGGTCGGCAACGTCTCGATGCGGATCCTGCCGACCGAGCGGCCCGACGCGTGGGAGGTCCAGGGCCGGGGCGAGCTGGCGCTGGCGATCCTGGTCGAGCAGATGCGACGGGAGGGCTACGAGCTGACCGTGGGCAAGCCGCAGGTGGTGATCCGCGAGGTCGACGGCGCGGTCCACGAACCGGTGGAGCGATTGACCATCGACGCCCCCGAGGAGTATCTCGGTGCCATCACCCAGCTTCTCGCCGTGCGCAAGGCTCGGATGGAGCACATGACCAACCACGGCACGGGCTGGATCCGGATGGAGTTCCTCGTGCCGTCGCGCGGGCTGATCGGGTTCCGCACCGAGTTCCTCACGGACACCCGGGGGACCGGGATCATGCACCACGTGTTCGAGGACTACGAGCCGTGGTTCGGCGAGCTGCGCACCCGCGTGACCGGCTCGCTCGTGGCCGACCGGTTCGGGCCGGCCACCACCTACGCCATGTTCACCCTCCAGGAGCGCGGCACCCTGTTCATCCCGCCCGGCACCGAGGTCTACGAGGGCATGATCGTCGGCGAGAACTCGCGCGCCGAAGACATGGATGTCAACATCACCAAGGAGAAGAAGCTGACCAACGTGCGCTCCTCGACCGCCGAGGTGCTGGAGCGCCTCGCGCCGCCGCGGCTGCTCAGCCTCGAGCAGTCCTTGGAGTTCTGCCGGGAAGACGAGTGTGTTGAGGTGACGCCGGACGCGGTGCGGCTACGCAAGGTGGTGCTGGACCAGACCGAACGGGCACGCTCCGCCGCCCGGGCGCGCTCGGCCGCCAAGTCCGAGGCCGCCGCGAAGGGATGACAGCAGCGTGACGGCACCGACAGCGCGTCGAGTGTTCGCGGCCGCCCTCGCGGTGGGCTGCGCGTCACTCGTTTCGATCCTGAGTGCCTGCACCACCAAACAGGCGGATGCCACGGGCATCCCGACCCAGCGGGGCGGGACGCTCCACGTGCTCCTTGATCGGCGGGTCCAGGCCTGGGACCCGCAGCGCATCGGCACGCAGGCCGAGTCGGCCTTCGCCGTGCGGACGTTCGTGCGCACCCTGACCAGCCAGGCCTCCGCCGGGACGGGATTCCTCGCGGGTCTCGTCGGGGATCTCTCGACCACGACCGGCGTCGCCCAGGACGGCGGCCGGACCTGGATCTTCTCGATCGTCAGTGACGCACCGTGGCAGGACGGCCGATTCGTCAGCTGTGCCGACGTCAAGTACGGCGTGAGCCGCAGCTTCGCCACCGACCGCATCACCGGCGGAACGCACTACGCGCGCGATCTGCTCGCCATCCCGTCGACGACCGACGCGCAGGGACGCACGGTCTCCGCATACCAGGGCCCGTACTCCGGCCTCGGCCAGGCCTTCTACGACCGGGCCGTCACCTGCGACGGCCCGGAGATCACCTTCCACCTCAAGGCTCCACGGTTCGACTTCGACCAGGTCGTCTCGCTTCCCGAGTTCGCCCCCGCTCGCCAGGACCAGGACACCGACCGCACGAACCGCGACCCGCTGTCCGTATTCGCCTCCGGGCCCTACATGCTCGAGGGCGTCTGGAAGCCGGGGGAGGGCGGCCGCTTCGTTCGGAACCGCAAGTGGATCGCCCGCGACGACCCGGTCCGCAGCGCCTGGCCCGACGTCATCGAGGTCGAGGAGGGGCTGTCCACCACGACCGTCGCCCAGCGGCTATTGGACAGCCGGGCCGACGACCTCACGGCGATCACCCCGTCCGACGCGCCCGTCGCCATGGACGGCCAGCTGCAGACGCCCGACGCCGCCCGACGCGTGACGCGGCCGGACAGCGGCGTCGTCGACGTGCTGCTGCCGAACGTCTCGGCTCCCGCGATGGCCGACCCCTCGGTGCGACGGGCCTTCGCGATGGCCACGGATCGCCAGCGCTACACGGTGGCGGACGGTTCGCCGATGACGCCGACCACCTCGGTGCTGAGCCGCGTCCTTCCCGGCCGGCGGGCCGCCGACCCGGTCGAGTCGCCACCGACAGGCAACCCGGCGGCGGCCAGGGCCGTCCTGGCCGGCGCCAGGGTGGGCACCCCGGTACGGCTGCGCCTCGGGTATGCGCCGTCGGAGGCCGCGACACGGGCGATGAACGCGCTGCTGCCGTCCTGGGACCGAGCCGGCTTCGCGGTGACCCTCGTTCCGGAGGCCTCGGGATCCGGGGCCGTCGACGTCGAGCTGAGCCAGGTGTATGCGGCATACCCCGGAGGCGGGGCGGTGTTGCCGGCGCTGGTCCAGCGGCTCGCTGACCCGGGGCTCTCCGCCGCGGCGTCGGCGGCGGCGGCGACCAATGACCTCCCGGCGCGCAACCGCGCCTGGGGGGAGCTCGACGCGACGCTCACCGCTGCCGGGGACGTCGTGCCGCTCGCGGAGCGTCAGCGGGTGTTGCTGCGAGGAACCGGGGTGGAGGCATACCAGGACAACGTGCTCCTCGGCGGCCTCCCCGACCTCGCCGGCATCACCGTGCACCCCTGACCCTGATGTCGCATAGGCCCGTCGGTCGGCTTGCGGTGTTCCGCATAGGAACGTCTCAGCCACGGCATGGTTCGGTCACGATCCGGCGACGTATTGCGTCCGCGTTTCAGTACGTGGACGCCGCTGGACTATGGTTTCGACGTTCGGAGGTGGCTGCGGGACCGCCTTGCCGATGCCTAGCTCCCATCAGTGAGGACGACGGATGACGATTTCCGCGGGCACGGGTCAAGAAGACACCGGCGCGGTCCTCGAGGCGGCCGAGACCGCCGCCATCGACGGCGCCGTCGCGATCAAAGGCCGTACCCCGTGGCAGATCGTCTGGGGCCGCCTCCGCCGCGACAAGGTCACCATGGTGGCCCTCTTCGCGTCGGGGTTCTGTATCCTGCTCGCGATCGCCGCCCCGATCCTGGCTCACTTCGAGATCATCAAGCCGGATCTGAACCACCCCGACCTGGTCACCGGACTGGGCTCCATGCCCACGGGTTTCGGCGGGGGCCTGAGCTGGTCCCATCCGCTTGGCGTCGAGCCGGGCACCGGCCGTGACATCTTTGCCCGAATCCTCACCGGGCTGACCACGTCGCTGACGGTCGCCATCCTCGCGACGCTCATCTCGCTGCTCATCGGCGTCATCCTCGGCATCATCGCCGGCTTCGCCCGTGGCCGGACCGACTGGTGGATCAGCCGGTTCATGGACCTCGTGCTCAGCTTCCCGTCGGTCCTGATGCTGCTGTCGCTGCAGCTCATTCTCGTCCAGATGATCGCCAACGCCATGGGCCAGCCGGCGAGCGCAGCGCCGCCCAAGATCGTATTCATGATCATCGTGCTGGGGTTCTTCGGCTTCCCGCAGATCGCCCGCATCATCCGGGGCCAGGTGCTGTCGCTGCGCGAGCGCGAGTTCATCGAGGCCGCTCAGTCGCTCGGCGCCAAGCGCGGGCGGATCTACTTCAAAGAGCTGCTCCCACACCTGTGGGCGCCCATCCTCGTCTTCGCAACACTGATCATGCCGGCGAACATCGCCGCCGAAGCGACTCTCGGGTTCCTCGGTGTCGGCCTCAACCCGCCGGCGTCGTCACTGGGCTCGATGCTGAACGCCTCGGTCAACTATGCACTGCCGGACCCGGCGTTCTTCCTGATCCCCGGCCTCGCCGTCTTCTTCGTCGTGCTGGCGTTCAACCTGCTCGGTGACGGCCTGCGCGACGCCCTCGACCCCAAGTCGGGACGCTCGTGACGATGTCCCTCCATGTCGGTGACACCACTGGGACCCCCCAGAGCCACCGTCCTCAGTCCGCATCGTGGCCGACCCAGGTCGCGATGTTCAGCCCGTGGCAATCGCTTCGGGAAAGTCCATCACGCCGTTCGTGATGGAAAGTGCACACAAGGAGAACACATGATGCGCACCAGAAAGGGCGCGACCGGTCTCGCCCTTGGCGCGGTCGTTGCCCTCGCTGCGGCAGCGTGCAGTAGCTCGGGAGGCGGCGGCGGGGCCGCGACGAGCGCTGCGGCCGCACCCCAGAAGGGCGGCACGCTCTACCTTCTGAACGTCGGGCCACACGCCGGTCTGGACCCCCAGCAGAGCTACGTCGGTGCGGACCTCGAGTTCGCCGCTCGTGCCTACGCCCGCGGCTTGACCCAGTATTCCGTCGGGAGCGACAGCAAGCTGGTTCCCGACCTGGCGACCGACACCGGGCAGGTGTCCGATGGCGGCAAGACGTGGAAGTTCACCCTCGTCGACAACGCCAAGTGGCAGGACGGCCAGCCGGTCAAGTGCGAGGACATCAAGTACGGGATCTCCCGCACCTTCGCGACCGATGTGATCTCCAACGGCCCGACCTACATCCTGACGTACCTCGACATCCCGAAGGACGCCGACGGCAACCCCGTCTACAAGGGCCCCTACAAGACCGAGGGTGTCGCCGAGTTCGACAAGGCCATCACCTGTGAGGGCCAGACCCTGACGCTGCACTTCGGCACCCCGTGGGCGGACTTCAACTACGCGGCGGCCTCGCTCGCGGCGTACTCGCCGGTCCGCAAGGACAAGGACAAGGGCGACAAGTCCCTGTTCGAGGTGTTCTCCAACGGTCCGTACATGCAGGAGGGCACATTCGACCCGAACAAGGGCGGCACGTGGGTGCGGAACCCCAACTGGGACGAGAGCACGGACAAGGTCCGCAAGGCCTACCCCGACAAGATCGTCGACGTCGAGGGCCTCCAGGCCGAGCAGATATACCAGCGGCTCCTGGCCGACGGTGGCGAGGACAAGACGGCCATGACGTTTGCCTCGGCTCCGCCGTCAGTGTTGCCGCAGATCGCCTCGAACCCCAACACTCAGAGTCGCACGATCAACGCGGACGCGCCGTACATCGACTACATGCAGCCCAATGTCACCTCAGAGGTCATGAAGGACCCGAAGGTCCGCCAGGCCTTCGCGATGACGACCAACCGGGACGCCTACGTCACGGCCTACGGCGGGCCGCAGGTCATGGCCCCCGCGTATGTGATGTGCAACCCGGTGCTGAAGTGCTTCAGCAAGGACTTCAACCCGTTCGGCGCGCCCACCTCGGGCGACCCGAACGCCGCCAAGAAGGTACTGCAGGACGCCGGCAAGACGGTGCCGATCAACATCACCGTGGCGTACCGGAAGACCGCGACGCGTGACGCCGCCATGGCGGCGCTCAAGCAGACCTGGGACCAGGGCGGCTTCAACGTGACCCTCGAGGGCGTCCAGAGCACCGGCTACTACCGGCAGATCTCCAACGTCTCGTTCAAGAACCGCGACGTGTTCTGGGCGGGCTGGGGTGCTGACTGGCCGTCCGGTTCGACGGTCATCCCCCCGCTGTTCGACGGCCGGATCAACCTGACCGCCAACAGCTCCAACCAGGACTACGGCTGGTACAACAGCGACGCCCTGAACAAGCAGATCGACGCCGCCTACCAGATCCCTGACACGGACGCCCGTGAGAAGGCCTGGGGGGAGGCGGACCAGCTGCTCAACAAGGACGGCGGGGTCGTCCCGCTCGTCAGCCAGAAGTTCACCTTCGTCCAGGGCTCGCAGGTCAAGGGCGCCGCGGTGAACGACCAGTACGGCGGGTACATCGACCTCGCCACTGTCGCCGTCAAGTGACGTCGTCCGTCCGGGTGGGCTCCCGCCCATCCGGACGGATTCGCGGCACGAGACCGCTGACAAGACGCCGTGCCGGGCGGGAGACTGGTCTTCCCCCGGCACAACGGCGAACGGAACGTTCACTGAGAGGCAGGTGAGTGGCCCTACCGGGTCCGCGCCATGTTCTTCTATGTCGTTCGGCGGCTCATCTCCGTCGTGATCATGCTCTTCGTCATCAGTGCGACGACGTTCCTTATCTTCTTCGCCTCGCCCATCGATCCCGCGTCGCTCACGTGCGGCAAGAGCTGCACCCCGGCCGTCATCGAGGGCAACCGGATAAAGCTCGGCTACAACGACCCGGTTCCGGTGCA
>Ga0307291_1000483_pt1 | contig 10106 bp, 10 predicted proteins | sample ER_DNA_148_FD_194474 | JGI IMG/M metagenome (GOLD analysis project Ga0307291, IMG submission 194474) | Bulk soil microbial communities from the East River watershed near Crested Butte, Colorado, United States - ER_DNA_148 | ecosystem: Environmental > Terrestrial > Soil > Floodplain | place: USA...
CCACCACGCATTGTCCATACGTCCTGCGTGATAACGCGCAAGCCAGGTGCTACTACGGCTGGCTGCGCCGCTTCCAGCGTTGCTGTACTTTGCTGCTGTACTCAGCGGGGTCGCGGTCGTACGAGCGTCGCGTCGAGGTTAGTGTTTCGCCACGCCGGCCCAGGCTTACACTGCCACTACTTGTGGGGCCTCGAACGCAATCCTGCATGAAAACTGGCTCGGCTCACTGGCCGAGAGCGATCCGTGCGCTTTTCCTTCAGCTCACTGCCCGTCGGGTGAAGTGAGCGGGAACGCACGGCCCAAAGGAACCGCTCCCGGTTGTTCGCGTTTCCTCGGACTCTGATTCGTTAGACCTTCATACCTGAGATCGCCAGGCCGAAGTAGTCGCCGATGAAGCAGATTCTCCGTGCCCGGTTTGACTGCGATTCCTGGCTCAAGCCAGAAGAGCTTTGGCGCAAGGGAAAGTTGGCGCAGCAGCAAGCAAGACCCTAGTCATCTTCGACACTCGACCTATTCGATCGGCGAGCACCGGAACCGGCTGTTGTTGCGGCTATGGTGAGCCGAGGCCCGCTTCGCGTGCGCGGACGATCGCCGATGAACGGTCAGCCACCTGCAGCTTCGCGAAGATGCTGGACACGTTGTTGCGGATAGTCTTTTCGCTGAGGGCGAGCCGTACGGCGATGGTGCTGTTGCTGTGGCCCGCCGCTATCAGGTTGAGGACGTCGTGTTCGCGGCTGGACAGGGCTGGGAACGGCTTGGCGGCCTGTCTCGCGCCCGACTGGAAGAAGTCGCTGACGCGGACCGCGAGGGCGGCGCCGAGAATCACCTCGCCGGCCGCGACTGCGGTTATGGCGCGGACGATGTCATCCGGCGCGGCGCCCTTGAGCACATAGCCTCGGGCACCGGCTCGCATCGCGGCAAAAACGGAAGTGTCGTCGTCGAGCATGCTGAGCATCAGGACCCCGACCGAAGGGTATTCGCTGACGATGCGACGAGTGGCGTCGATGCCGCTCATCCCCGGCATACGGATGTCCATAAGCACTACGTCCGGCGCAAGCTCTGCACACGCGGCGAGGGCCTGGTCGCCGTTGGCGGCTTCGGCTGCAAAGGTCAGACCGGGGCTCTCTTCGACCAGAGTGCGCAGCCCCGATCGGAATACCGGATGGTCGTCGGCAATCAGGACGCGGATCGGCGGCCGCTCAGGATATGGCTCTACTCCCAGGCTCACGACGACTCCAAGGGGATGGTGGCGCGGATCAGTGTGCCGGTTGTTGTGCCCGGCTCAATGCTCACGTGGCCGCCGAGCTCGGCGGCGCGTTCTCGCATGGAGCGGATGCCGACGCCGGCCCGGTATGCGACCGGCAGTCCGGTGCCGTTGTCGCTAATCTCCAGATTCAGAGCGCCGTCGAGACTGACCCGTACGGTTGCCTCGGTCGCGGCAGCGTGCCGCGCGGTGTTCGTCATGGCCTCCAACGCGATCCGATAGGCAGCGACCTCAACCGCGGCCGGGAGCTGCATGGGAAGATCCGGCCCGAGCACCGTGATCGGGCCGAGGGTACGGGCCTGCTCGGTTAGCGCCCCCACGAGTCCCAGTTCATCGAGGGCTGGGGGGCGCAGGTCGTAGACCAGACGACGGACCTCGGCGATGGCCTGCTGGGTCTGCACCGTGAGTTCGTCGAGTTGCTTACGTGCGTTCGCCGGGTCCACATCCACGTGCCGCCGCGCGCGTTGCAAACCGAGGACGACGCCGGCCAGACCCGGGCCAAGGCCGTCGTGAAGGTCGCGGCGCAACCGCCGTCGCTCTTCCTCCGTCGCGGCCACCAGGCGCTCTCGCGAGCGCAGCAGATCCTGCGTCAGCGATACGGCGTGCCCAGCGGCTGCCACCTGCTGGCTGACTCCTTTGAGCAGGGTGCGCTCAGCAGCGGTGAAAGCTACCCCGGGCTCCCGCTGCTCGGCAGTCAGCACGCCGATCGTCTCGCCGGCAAAGACCAGGGAAAGGGTTTCGCACGGCGCTCCACTGGGGTCACCGACCGTCGTCCTACTGCCCCGAATCTCGATGTCCACATATGGGATTCGCAGGACGGCTCGCACGGTGCGCGCCACTGCGGGCAGCACATCCTCGGGCACGGCTGCGTCTTCGAGCCGCTGACCAAGGCGTACGAGGGCACCGTAAGGGTCGTCGCGGTACCCATAGACCAGGCGGTTCGCGCCCCGGGCCAGCAAGTCCCGAAGGGGAAGTGCAACGAGCACCGCAGCGACTACCGCGACGGGGGCACTCACCACATCGGACGCCACCGCTTCGACGCTGGCCGCGACCGCCAGGTAGACCGCGATCACGCAGACACTCAACGAGCCGTAAATCAGGACGCGGCTGATCGCCAGGCGAGTGTCGAACAGCCGGTAGCGTCGAATCGCCACCCAGGCAGTCGCGGCCAATACGATCACTGCAAGAGCCTGAGCCGGCAGCGCGTTGACGCTATCCCCGGTCGTCAGCGTGATGACGAGAGTCAGCCACCAGGAGGCAGCGATCAGCCAGGCCGCCGGCTCGATAAGCCGCAGTGCAAGTGATTCGCGCTCAATGAGGGTGGTGCGGCGGCGCACGTGCACGGACCACGCGCCTGCCGTGCTCAATGGGGCGATCAACGCTACGCAAGTCATGAGCCCCCCGGCGATCGAACCCACTGTGCCGGGAAGGGCCGTCGGGTTGGCCTGGTCCGGGAAGTCCAAGAGCGTCGGACCGAACAAGAGACTGACGCTGATCGCCGCTAGGACCGCGATGCCGACCGGCAAGACGGGTCGCCAGCGCCGGGAGGGCAGCCGACCGTTGGGGAACAGCAATAGGCCCACGACTGGGACCAGTGCGACGCCCGGTACCCATGGCCACCCGTCCAACCATCCAGCCCACGACGCGGCGGGAAGGTCGGCGCGCTCCTGGAACGCTGCTCGGGCATACAGATAGGCGGCCGTGGCGAGCGGTAGAAAGCAGCCGCTGGCCAAAACGATCCAGCCGACCGGGTTGCGTGACTCGCTTCGGGCGATCCCGGCACCCACCAGTGGCACCGACAGGAACGCGACGGCCAAGAGGGCGATGACGACGCTGCGTGGCGTCGGCTGGTAGCGGACAGCCAAGATGACAGCGGCCGCTGACGAGAGTCCCGCGACAGCCACGCAGATGCGGGTGATCGCCACCAGCAACGCTCTGCCGTTCATCTGCGGCCATTATCCGTCGGCGAGTGAGATCGCGATCAGGTTCCCGCCGGGGCCGTAGACGCGATGCTGGACAGACTGTCCGATCCTTGTCGACTGGCCAACTGACGGACGACCACAACAGCGCATGCGCCGAACCCGACGGCGAGCAAGGCAAAACCCGAGGCGGCCAGTACGCGAATGCCGCTTGCCTCGCCGAGCACCTCGAGGAAGGGCCACACGGCTACGGCGCTCGCCCCCCACACCGGGACGCCTCGCGCTCGCCACAGCGCCACGCCAAGCAGCGGGAACCCGGCCATGTGACCCACCAGATAGGCGACGACCACGCCCTCCACGACTGGGTAGGAGAGGTATCCGTCCAGCAGGGCCACGGCAGCTGTCTGATCCGGAGCTGTAGCAGCCAGGTACAGCAGGATGTCAGTGCACAACAAGTACCCGGCGCCTAGCCAGCTCGCGAAGACCAGCCCTGCGCCGGCGGCGGCCAGCTTCGACACCCGGGCGCCTGCCAGCGACCCTGCGTAGAGCACCGCCGGCGCAACCAACAAGATGGAGAGATCCAGCGGGATGGCCCAACGCATCCGGGCCAGGTGCGCGGCCGCTTGGGCGACCTGGACGTACGCCGAGACCCCCTCGTCGATCGGAGTCACCAGGTACTGCACGAACTGGCCGACCGGCCCAGCCACAAGACAGGCCGCGCCGGCTGTTGCTATCCATCGAGATGCGTTCACGCATTTACCTTCCTAAGGCTCGACTCGCCTGATTCGGCACTGACTAGCAGCTTCACCGGCGGTCCTGTCCCGCCGCCAGAGGCCTCAGTCCCGCGCGGCCGGGAAGGTCGTCGACGGCGCGTGGATTGATCTGGCGAATATCCCGGCCGATCAGGACCGGGGCCTCTATCCGCGGGACAGCGTGGCGAGCAACTCTGCTTGACGGAGTTACCAGCACACCGTCCGAAGAAGGAGTAGAGATGGACGATGAATCGAGGCGCGCCAGGATCCGGCGGTTGGTCGAGGCGATCAACACTCAGGACTTGGAACCGTTCGACGCGATCTACCACGACGATGTGGTCATCGAATGGCCGCAGTCGGGTGAGGTGATTCGGGGCAAGCAGAATATCCGGGAGCTTCGCCTCGCCTTTCCGACCCCGCCCACCGCCACCCTGCGCCGCATCATTGGTTCGGGTGACCTGTGGGCTGCGGAGATGATCTTCGACTATGCCGGAGACCGGTACTACACGGTACTGATCCATGAGTACCGCGACGGGCTCGTGGTGCGTGAGACCAGCTATTACGGGGCTCCATTCGAGGCGCCGGCCTGGCGCGCTCAGTGGGTCGAGCGAACACCGAGCTCCGCGGCGAGCTGATACAAGACGCTCGCGGGTGAGTGACCGCCTCGATTCCGAGGGTGCGCTTCTTCTGCCGAGTATGCGGTCTCTTGACGCTATTGACCTCGCCATGCGAGTTGTGCTGGATGGAGGTGTTACGGGCCTGCTTACCGCGACCGAGTCTGCCGCAGTGGGCTGCCCGTGTTGTCCGCCTGGGTGACGTCGCCCGTCACCAGCCCGACTCGTCCGCCGGCCGGTTACCGGTCCGCTGCCTGATCTCGGGCCGCCTGTTGCACGGTGAGCTCAGCCGCCGGGTCTGCCTCCAGGCGTTCGTCCGGGATGGGAGCACCGCTGCGGATCGAGCGACCGTAGCTCCCGTCTTCGACCCGCTGGAGGGCCCGATCGAGCGCCGCGAGCCGGTCCCGCAGGCCGGCGGCCACCGCGTCGTCGACGCCCCGTTGTGCTAGTGGCTGCGCCGGATAAGTCGCATCGCGTTCGGCCTCATGATCATCTGTCCGGGCCTTGCCGAGATCGGCCAGCAGCTGCTGCACCTGCGCACGCTCCGTGCGTAGTAGCGATCGAGCCCGCTCCAGTTCCATCGTGCCGCAGCTCCGTTGCTCCTGCTGTTGTACCTGCCGAGAGAAATCAAGCAGGCTGGGTAATCGGAGCGGGCGAGAGGCTCACCCGTTGGTCAGTTCGCCGCGATGTGTCCATCGTTGCAACCAGATCAGCGACGGCGCGACCATGACGCCGGCGAGCCCGGCCCACTCCGTCGAATCCATTTCATTGGTGACCGGCGTCTGCGGACACCGACGCGAGGAAGCGTTGCCGATCAACGATCGCCCTGTCGATTTGGCCTGCAGCGACGAGCTGCCCTGAGCCGTCGATCGCCTGTACGTCGAAGGTCAGACGGCTCCCGGCGACGCCGCGCGACGGGGTTGCAGTGATCTCGACGCTGCCTCCCACCGGCGTCGCGCGACGATGTTCTATACGAGCGTCCTTTATCACTGGCGCAATACTTCCCGTTGACGGGGGATTTCTGGCGCAGTAGGCGGCACGCACGCTCGAGCATCGCATTGACCGCGATCGGCCAGGCATTGACCAATGACAGAGGCTTAGCTGCTCGGCTGCTGCGACGCGCTGCCTGCTTCCGCACCGACGTTCTTGCCTTGCAGCGCCTCGATCAGCTCGCGTTCGCTATCCACGCTCAAATTAGTCTGAATGACTCGCGGGTTGTACGGCTTGAGGGCCTCGATGACCCGGTCCACGGTGGCGTTCCGAGCCAGGAAAAACACGGCGGCCTTGCCGGGCTCGAGTGTCTCCCCTATCTCGCGGATCAGGTTGTCGTCGACTCCAATATCGGTCAGGGATCCGGTTACTGCACCTGTTCCAGCACCCACACCAGCCCCGACGACCGCACCGGCCAACGGGTTGAGGAACAATAACCCGATCAAGGTGCCCCACAGCGCGCCGGTCACCGCGCCCGTCCCGGCCATGGCCGCAGTCAGGTTCACTGACTGGTGAAGCTTGACCTTGCCGTCCGGGGTGCGTTCCACCCAAGCTGCGTCCGCCAGCTCCAGCAGTTGTTGCTTCGCCAGATCGCCTGCCAGGTCGAGCACCTTCTCCGCCGTCTGAGGGCTGTCGACTCCAAATACCAGCAGCTGTGACACAAAGATCTCCTCACTTCTCGGCGTCGCCGCCTACGAATCGCTTTGGGTGGACTCCCCGGATGGGTTAGCCGGTTCCGCCGGCTCGGCCTCGACCTCAATCTGACGTTCGCCGCCCCCGCCAGTCTGCACTTGAATTCGGCGCGGCTGGGCAGCCTGAGTGATCGGGAGCGTTAGATGCAGGACCCCGTCGGCATACGTCGCCTGGACGTTCTCGGAGTCCACCGTGTCGCCCAATTGCAACTGTCGCGTGAAGCTTCCTTGAGGCCGCTCCGCCACAAGCACGTTCTGAGCCTGCTGGTATTCCGGGCGACGCTCTGCAGTGATCGTCAAGACGTTTCGCTCGGTGGTGATGTCGACACTGGACGGATCCACGCCGGGCAGGTCCAGCGAGACATGAAACCCGTCGTCGGCCTGCCAGACATCCATGGGCATCCCCATGGGGGTTCGGGTTCCTGACAGCAGCTGGTTCGTCAGCCGATCCACCTGCCGGAATGGATCACCGAACGGATCGAATCGCAACACACTCACTGCAACCTCCTCAGGACTGGGCCAACGGTGTTGATTTCGTATGGAACCAACCGCGGTAGCGCTCGAAGCAAGCCCGACGGTGGCCGCATGCCGAGGACCGGCACACCGGAATAGGACTTCAGAGACATTTGGGTTTATACCCACTCAACCGCAATGAGGGCCATAAAGCTATAGGCAGAATGACTGATTGATCTCAGTTCGCAATGGGCAACAGAAGCTCAGGAATGTCAGGCCGGGACCACGCTCGCTTGCAGGTATCAGGCGCTCGACCCTGGCCTGATATTCGGCGAGAAGGATGCTCGGGTCAACAACTTCTGGCATAGAACCGCCCGCTCGTCCTCTCCGACGAGAGCCACCATGACGGTCGTTCGTCGAGCACCCGACTTGGACCGCCGCGTGTCGTCGCTGCCATCGCCGCAGGAATCGTCCAGCTTCGCCGGGCCGGAGTATCTGTCCAACGGCGACAGCCATATGTACAACAGCGATCGACCACTCGGCACCAGTTCGAGGGGGCTGCCTTCCTACGGTCTGACTGAGCCGATATGCAACCTCACCCCGCATCACCGTCGACCCTCGTACGCCCCGGCGGCAACCAGAGCCGGAATGGCGAGAAGAACGCCAGCCGTGTTGCCGCGACCCGGTCCAGATCCCGCAACATGCCCGCGCTGATGGTTGCCCCGGAACGAGACACACCGGGAATCAGGGCAACGCACTGCACCAAACCGATGATCACTGCGTCCTTCAGGTTGAGCGAGGACTCCGGGCGATCCCGCTTGCCGACCCGCTCGGCGATCCACATCACCGCGCTCCAGCCCACGAGCGCCACCACCACCGCGACCCACAAAGTTGCGCAGAGGCCCCGAGATCGGGCCTTGGGCTAGAAAGCGCACGATCCCAATCGGTATCGAGCCGAGGATGACATACCAAGCGAACCGGTAGTCGGCGCTTCGCGGGCCTGGCCGTTAACGAGGCCGCGGAGCTAAGCGCTGGCCAGACGTCCGATGTCGGAGCGGAAGTAGATGATCACCGCAAGGATGGCGCCTACCTGGATGATCGTGGTGAGTGCGGTGACGCCGGGATATCGACCTTCAGCCCCAGAAGTCCCTCCGCAATGGTCAGATGGCCGGTACTTGACACCGGGAGGAACTCGGTGACGCCTTCGAGGATGCCAAGCGGCAGGGCTTCGATCAGATTCATGGCCATCCTCGGGACCTCGAGAGGGAGCAGCAGCCTTCGCAGCCGGGAGTGCCCCGAATGTGACCAGTCATGACGCTTGCCGCGGCGAGCGACGACGGCAGCTAACCGAACCGCACCTTGACGAACCTGAGAGCAGAGGTCGTGGAAATCCGGATGGGAAGCTGTCGTTGACGGAAGATCCGCCAAAGTCGCCACGCATCGGTCAGACAGGGCCCGATTCCGATGCACCAACGCCAGGGGCATCCACCTGCCCCAGGAATCTCCCTCCCTCACGCTCGCGCTAGCGAGCACCGCGCATTGACTTGGCGCGGTTCGGTAAGCATGGGCAGGCCCTTTCGGGTATGGATACCACGAGCCGCGTAGAGTCAAAGGCGTCTCAAGAACTTTGCGATGACGACAACCGTCAGCATGGGTATTCCGGGTGTGGGCGAGATTCGTCCGGGTACGCACATTTGCGCTCTCTATTCGGGTCCGGCCGAGCGCGACAGCCTGCTGTTCCCCTTCTTGCGAGAGGGGATTCGCAAGGGTGACACGTGCTTGTGCCTTATCGACGACGCCGAGCCGGGGTCGGTTCGTGACGGGGTCGAGTGGCAGCAGGACGGCGGGCGGGCGCGGCACTTCGAGCAGCTCAACATCGACCGAGCGTCTGAGGTCTACCTTCAATCCGGGCGGTTCTCGGTCCAGTACATGATGTCTTTTCTCTCAGGATGCCTGAGCATGGCCGCCGAGTCGGAATTTCCGCTGCTGAGGATCGCTGGGGAGATGTCTTGGGTGCTGCCACAACCCGAAGGGGCGGAGGACTTCTTCGTCTATGAGTCAGCGGTCAACAAGATCGTCGAAGACAAACCCGCGGTCTTCATGTGTATGTATGACCTGGACCACTTCGGCGTCTCCATGCTGGTGGACGTGCTCACGACCCATCCCAAGGTGCTACTGGGCGGAATGGTCCTCGACAACCCTCAGTATCTGACCCCGAGGGAATATCTGGCGGCGGAGACCGCCTCCGCCGCCCGGTACCCCCTTGCCAAGGTTCGAAGGCCGCGGACGCGCGTGATCGCAACAGACCCGTTGCAGTCGCTTACCGAGTCCGAGCTCCGGATCGCCGAGCTCGTAGCCAGCGGAATGACGAACCGGAGCATCGCCGAGTACCTGATCCTGTCGCCCCACACGGTCGACGCACACCTCAAGCACATTTACACCAAGCTAGACATCCACTCACGCGTCGAACTCACGGTGTTGGCCCTGCAGCACGGGTTTTTGGTTCCGGCCTGATCGGAGCATTCGAATGTTGCGCTGCCGATCTTTGTACCGGGAGCTGGGGCCGGCGTAGCGCGCCGCCGAGCCAGGCACGCTGTCGCACATCTGACAACTACCCCATTCACGGGATGCCGCCAGGTCTGTGCGGTGACAGCATGATCAAGATAGGGCAAATCCGGCGACAGGAGCGAACCATGGCAACGGCTGTAGGCATCGACCTTGGTACGACGAATTCGGTCATTGCGGCGATGGAAGGGGGACAACCTCAGGTCATCCCCAATGCCGAGGGCAATCGGACCACACCGTCGGTGGTCGCCTTCCTCGAGTCCGGTGAGCGGCTCGTCGGACAGATGGCCAGGCGACAAGCGATCTTGAATCCGAAGGGGACCATCTACTCGGCCAAACGGTTCATCGGCCGCAAGTACGACGAGGTCAGCAGCGAGCTCAACGCGGTCTCCTTCGACGTCGTACCCGGGCCTGACGGTGCGGCCCGTTTCGACGTGAATGGCAAGCAGTACGCACCCGAGGAAATCTCGGCACAGGTCCTGCGCAAGCTCGTGGAGGACGCCGGCAAGTTCCTTGGTGAACGGGTCACCGAAGCCGTGATCACCGTGCCTGCGCACTTCAACGACGCGCAACGCCAAGCGACGAAGGACGCCGGAAAGATCGCAGGCCTAGAGGTCCTGCGGATCATCAACGAGCCCACCGCAGCTGCGCTGGCGTACGGCATGGACAAGCTCAAGAACGAAACGGTTCTCGTCTTCGATCTTGGCGGCGGCACCTTCGACGTCAGCATTTTGACCGTCGGTGAAGGGGTCGTCGAGGTCATGGCGACTGCTGGCGACACCCATCTCGGCGGCGACGACTTCGACCGCCGGATCGTCGACTACCTGGCCGATGAGTTCAAGAAGTCCAACGGCATC
>Ga0307291_1000484_pt1 | contig 10102 bp, 14 predicted proteins | sample ER_DNA_148_FD_194474 | JGI IMG/M metagenome (GOLD analysis project Ga0307291, IMG submission 194474) | Bulk soil microbial communities from the East River watershed near Crested Butte, Colorado, United States - ER_DNA_148 | ecosystem: Environmental > Terrestrial > Soil > Floodplain | place: USA...
GAGGTGCAGCGCCGTCGGGACCGCGCCCTATCTGGGCGCCGATGTGACGCACCCGTTCGTTCCTGTCCGGCCGCGCGTCGCCATATTCCTCCGTCTGGATCAGCTGGGTCCGCCTACCGGGATGGCGGGAGGAGGTGAACCAGAGCGTTGGACATCCGGTCCCGGCCGGTGCCGTCGCGTCCGCGGAGCGTCAGGCCGAAGTGCAGGTTGGAGGACAGTGTCACCTGCACGATCCCCGGCGCGACCTCACGGATCCGAGCGGTGACCTTCTCACCGAAAGGCCAGCACCGTTCTCCCGGCGGTGAAGACCAGAACGCCAGTCGCCGGGTCTGCGGAAAGGTGCTGCATGCCCGAACGCCGCGCCGCCTCCTCGAGCGCCGCGATCGCCTCCCCGGCGGTCGCCAGGAAGCTCATCGACCAATCGCGACGTGCGCTCATCTCACCACTCCCGCACGCCGATGTCCTCCGTAAGCGCAGCCCCGGCGGCTCAGTGTTCCGTTGCTTCGGCCTGTTCGGCCTGTTCGGATTGTTCGGCCTGTTCGACCAGCTCACCTTCGAGCATGATGTTGATCTCGTCGCTGACCACGAACCGTCCATCGAGCACCGGGTTGAAGGTCATGCCGAAGTCCTTAACGGTTGATCTTCCCGTGTCCGCTGTAGCCGATCCGGTGGCCCATCATGGGGTCGTTGAACTCCCCGAGCTTGGTCATTTGCAATGACACCGGTCGGGTGGTGTCCTTGATCGTCAGATCGCCGGTCACGATGTACCGGTCCTGGCCGTCCGCCTCGACCTGGGTGCTGGTGAACGTGATCACCGGGAAGGCGTCCGATTCCAGGAAGTTCGACGAGCGCAGGTCGTTGTCGCGGATCGGGTTGTGGGTCTTGATGCTTGCCGTCTGGATGGTGACCTCGACCCGCATCCTTTCCAGATGGTCGGGGTCAATCTCGGCGGTGGAGGTGACATCCGCGAAGTGACCTCGCACCGTCATCATGCCCAGGTGCTTCGCCGCGAACTCCACCTGCGTGTGGTACGGGTCAAGCTGCCAGGTGCCCATGGGTCTCCTTCCAATCCTTGTCGGTTACCAGGTTGTTGTCTCGTTGGCCGGCTGGCGGCCGTTTAGCCGCTCGGCACGTGACTGCCCTGTGTCACCCGATTGTCGCGCTCTTCTCTGGCGGTGAACCTGGGGCCGAGGCGACCGCCGGCCGCGCGTGATGAGGGCTCAGCTCTCATTGGTCGGGGGCTGGCCAGGCCTCGCGGGTTGCCCGTCTGCCACCCGGGCGCCGGCGAAGGTTGGGCCAAGCGATGGGCGATATCGTCGCGAGCGCGGTCTTCAAGATCGGGCGCAGTGTCAGGCGCCCCCGTGCATCGGGCGTCGCGGACAGTCATTCCCCACTTCGCGGTACCGGTTTTGCGACTGGTGCTGTGTGTGGACTCGGGCCACCTCCCATGGAAAGTGCCAGATCCAGGCGTTGGACCGGACCGCGCCGATCCTGCCGCTGCAGTCCGGGCCGGCCGAGCGGCGTTCCCACGACTACGTCCGGCACGGCACCTCGACGCTGTTCGCCGCGTTGGAGATCGCTACCGGCCAGGTCACCGGCGCCTGTAAGCCGCGGCACCGGAACCAGGAGTTCCTCGCGTTCCTCAAACGCGGGGGCACTAGTTCCGAAGCGGCGGTATCGACTTCTACCCGAAGGAGCTGCCGGCCCTCGAGGTCGAGGTCCGATGACGGTCGGGCCAGGCACCAGTGTCGACGCGGTCGTCGGGATGCGCTCCGTTGACATGGTCCCGGTCCCTGCGCAGCTCAAGGCGATCGCGTCTGAGGTACACGTCAACGTGTACCTCAGACGTACCGTTCCAAGAGAGCGCGTCAGCGATGGCGTCGAGGCGAGCGGCGGCCGCCTCTCGGCGCCGCCGTGTCTTCTCGGATGTCTTGATCAGCTCCCTTCCGACCTCCCGATGTGTACGGTAATGGCTTGGTGCCGCGCCCTTCTCACATGTTCTGGGTGATGCGGCGTCTTGTGCGCCCGACGACAGTGGCGCCACGGCAACCTCGCCGCACTCAGCTGCCCGAGCGGCTTGTCCTGCCGCACCGCGGCCAATCGCACAGGAGATCCAGATGCCCGAGAACACCCCAGTCCTTGACTGCCTCACCGACATGACCGCCATTTCCATCGCAGAGGCAGCCTCGAAGCCCGCGAACACATGCTCGCGCGGCTGGCCGCGCTCGTCGCGGTCGGCGCGCCAGATGCCTCCTATCTCATGAATGCGGCCGCGGCATCCGAGGTCTGGGTCAGCCTGGAAGACGTCCAGGGAGTGCTGGTCGCGATCGCTCCGATTGTCGGGACGCCGCGGGTCCTTGCCGGCGCCGGGGGGATCACCAGGGCGCTCGGTTTCGCGGTCGCCGTGGCAGAAGCGGAGATCGAGGCGATGCTCGCGGAGGCCGAGGCGGAGGCCGAACCCGACGAGAGCTGACGCGCCGCACGCACACGTGCATGCCTGCAGGCAAGGAGGAGCAGCCAGACAATGGGGCATCGACACACCCGCGGTGTTTGGGGACGGATGGCCGACGCCCACCATTGCCGATGGGGTTGTTCCCATTAACCACCTTCGGGGCGCGCCCCTTCTGGCCGGAGTGACGCAGCTGGTCATGGCTAGGACAGGGCATCCGGCCGGTACCGACCGTATGCCCTGCTCGGCCACCCTGCCGTGGTCACTACAGCCGCAAGCCTGGTCTGACGTATCACGAGGCCGGTGTGGGCGTCGGCCCAGTGCCGGGGGTGGTGCAGCCGGGGAAGGTGCAGTGCCGGTCTCGTAGCCACAGTGCCCGTACTTGGGCGGAGGTGAACGCCGCCGGTATCCGCCCAGGTCCAGGATCTGCCCGGTCCCGGCCAGCACGGCGGGGATGATGCCGGCGTCGCAGGCCAGCCTGCGGACCGTCTGCGGCCCCAACACGTCCCGCCGTCCAGGCCGCCGACGCCGCCGACCAGGACCCCGGGCCGGCACCGGTCGCGCAGGTCGTCCAGCCCGATGGTGACGATCACGGTGGCCTTGGCCCCGGCCCGGGTGACCATCGCCGTGGCGGCGGTGGCCCGCCGGCACACGCCGATGAGGGCGTCGCCGCGGCGTTGGTCCACGGTCCGAGGGTCCTTGACCCGTCGACGACCTTGGGGGCGGAGGCGGTGTTGATGGCCGCTTCGACCACGGCGCGGACTTCGGGGTTCAGCCGCAGCCGGTACTCGGTGATCCCGCCGCCGATGTCCCGCCCGCAGGACAGCACGGTCAGCCCGGCGTGCCGGTCCTCGACCTCCTGCAACACCTCCCCCAGCCCGTACTGGGCCAGCACCGCCGGCCGCAGCCGGCGCACCCCGCCGCCCCGTCCACGCCGCCCATCGTGATCAGCCCGGCCAGCACCGCCTCCCGAGAATCCAGGGACGGGCACCGCTCGGCGATCCACTGGGCCGTCGTCCCGGCCTGCGAGCTCGCGACCTCCCCGCGGGATTCGGCGTCGGCGGTGATCGTGTACCGGCCCGCCCCGGCCATGGCGGCCAGCCGGTCGATCACCGGCAGCACCACGTCCAGGTCCGGGCCGGTCAGCCGGGAACACCCGGGCCGGCAGGTCGGCCAGCAGGTCGGTGGCAGCCGACAGCACGGCGACCAGCCGGTCGCCGTAGCTGCCCATCCCCGAGTCCATGACACGGCCCTAGAACCCACCCCCGACAGGCCACCGACTACGAATCCTGGTCACCCACAAGGCAATCCACATGGCATGAGCAATTGGCAACACCAGCCTCGTGGGACTGCTGAGGCTCACCAGAGAACCTGGACATCGGAACGCCACCGATCGAGCAGCTCAGGATCACTGCACGAGATCTCGTCGCCGCGGTTCCAGAGGGCGAGATAGATCTGGGCGGCGGTTCCGCTGACGTCGACGACGTCGGCCTCGTCTGCCGCCGGATCGCCCAGGCGTGACGTGGTGCGGCCCTCGCCGACACGCATCGTCCAGGCGTCACCGGTGTCGGTGGTGCGAACCACGACCGTCTTCGGCGCGGACATCTCCAGGCCGGTGCGACGCCGTGGCACGAAGCCCATGATCAGCTCGTCGACGCCGTCGGCGGCGAGTTGGGGCGATATCCAGGTCTCCGACGCCGACGGGACGATACTCCGAGCCGCCGCCATCGCGTCGACGGCGTGAATCGTCGTCTCGTGGCACTGCCGCCGAGCCCAGCCCTGGCGCGGCCCCGGGGCGTCCGGGAGGAAGAACCACACGTCAAGGTCGGTCGGGGCGAAGGCCAGCGCCGACAACAGGTCGCGGGCTCCCTCGTCGAGCCACGTCAGCGGGTCGGGTGATGCCAGTCCCTCGCGCTCGATCGTTGCACACGCCTCGCCGTCGGCGACGACGCCGCGCACGCAGCCGGCGGCCCAGCGGTGCACCATCCCCTGGTGGGCCACCAGGTCGCGCACCGTCCAGCCCGGGCAGGTCGGCACCGGGGCCGCGAGGCCAGCCCGGGCCGCGTTGTCGCGCAGGACGGTCCACGCGTCGCCGATCCCCGTCCCGTGCTCCTCGAACGTCAGCGACGTAGGCATGCGGGAAGCGTAGGTCCTCGGCACCCACCGGCACCGAGCCGCCGACCGGCGGAGCCCGGCGCTAGATTGCTCCCGTGGAGCCGAGTGACCTGCTGCGCAACGGCATGCTTCAACTCGCCGCGTCGACCCGAGTGCGTGACGTCGTGGAGCGAGCGCCGGTGAGCCGCAACGTGGTTCACCGGTTCGTCCCCGGGACTCGCACCGAGGACGCGGTTCGGGCCGCGAGCGGCCTCGCCAACCGACACCGGATGTCGACCATCGACTACCTCGGCGAGGACACGACCGAGCTCAGCCAGGCCCAGCACACTCGCGACGCCTACCTGGCGCTCATCGGCGCCCTGGCCGAGGCGGGCCTGACCACCGATGGGACCGCCGAGGCGTCGCTCAAGCTGTCCGCGGTCGGCCAGGCGCTACCCGGCGACGGAGACAAGATCTCCCTCGAGCACGCCCATCAGATCTGCCAGGCGGCAGCCGACGCCGGGACGACGGTGACCCTCGACATGGAGGACCACACGACCACGGACGCGACACTCGAGACCCTGCGCGAGCTGCGCCGGGACTTCCCGAACGTCGGAGCCGTGCTGCAGGCATACCTCCATCGCACCGAGGCCGACTGTGCCGACCTCGCCCACGAGGGCAGTCGGGTCCGGCTCTGCAAGGGCGCGTACAAGGAGCCCGAGTCCGTCGCCTACCAGTCCTCCGGGGAAGTCGACAAGTCCTACGTCCGCTGCCTCAAGGTGCTCATGGCGGGCGAGGGATACCCGATGATCGCCAGCCACGACCCACGGCTGGTCGAGATCGCCGGGGCGCTCGCCGCGAAGAACGGCCGCGACCCGAAGTCCTTCGAGTACCAGATGCTCTACGGCATCCGGCCCGAGGAGCAGCAGCGCATCGCCGACCGCGGTGACCAGATGCGCGTCTACATCCCCTACGGCGAGGAGTGGTATGGCTACCTCATGCGCCGGATGGCCGAGAAGCCGGGAAACCTCGCCTTCTTCCTGCGCGGCGTGGCGACGAGGGGCTGACCTCGGGTGGCCACCACAGCGATCTTCGGCGCCGGTGTCATGGGAGAGACCCTGCTGTCCGGACTGATTCGGTCCGGCCGGGATGTCGCGGACCTCACCATCACCGAGAAGCGGTCCGACCACGCAGCTCAGCTCAACGCCAAATACGGCGTCAGCGTCCTCGACAACGCGACCGCCGCCGAGAGCGCGGATGTGCTGGTCCTCGTCGTGAAACCGCAGGACATGAACGGCCTGCTGGCCGAGATCCGCGACCACGTGGCCCCGGGCAACCTCGTCGTCTCCCTGGCGGCGGGCATCACGACCGACTTCCTCGAGTCGCGGCTCCCCGAGGGCTCGTCGGTGGTGCGGGTCATGCCCAACACCCCGGCCCTCGTCGACCAGGGCATGGCGGCCATCTCCCCGGGGCGGCACTGCACCGACGACCACCTCGAGGAGGCGGAGGCGCTGCTGCGCTCCTGCGGCCGGGTGGTGCGCGTTCCCGAGAACTACCAGGACGCCGTCACGGCGATCTCCGGCAGTGGACCCGCATACATCTTCTACGTCGTCGAGGCGATGATCGAGGCGGGCGTGGTCCTCGGCCTGCCCAGGGCAACGAGCACCGAGCTCGTCGTCCAGACGCTCTTCGGCGCGGCGACGATGCTGAAGGAGACCGGCGAGCACCCGACCGTGCTGCGCGAGCGGGTGTCGTCCCCGGGCGGCACGACGGTGGCGGCGCTGCGCCAGCTCGACGACCACAAGGTGCGGGCTGCATTCATCACCGCCATGGAGGCGGCCGCCTCACGGTCACACGAGCTGGCCGCCGGCAACCCGTGACGGTCACGATCCACCGCGTCACGCCCGACGACTGGCGCTCGCACCGAGATCTACGCCTGGAGATGCTGCAGGCGGCGCCGGAAGCGTTCTACACGCGGTATGCCGACGTGGCCGGTTTCGACGAGGACACGTGGCGCGAGCGGCTCGCCACGCAGTGCCACTTCCAAGCGCTGCTGGACGGCGACCCCGTTGGGTCGGTGGGGATCTGGGACGACCCCGAGACACCCGCCGACGCCTCGACCCTGGTGGCGATGTACGTCGTCCCGTGCGCTCGAGGCGCAGGCGTGGGTGAGCGCCTGGTGCAGGCGGTGCTCGACGAGGCAGCTGCCCGCGGCCGGTCCCGTGTCGTCCTCGAGGTGACCGAGACCAACGAGCCGGCCCGGCGGCTCTACGAGCGGATGGGTTTCGTCCTCGACGGCACCCGGAAGCCGCTGCCGCACACCCCAGGGCTCGACGAGCTGGGCATGGAGATGGTCCTCGACACCCAGGTCCCGACATCGGCGGACGACGTGGGAGGCTGACGCCATGACCGACGTGACGGTGCGCTCGCTGGGCGAGGAGGAGTGGGAGGAGTTCAAGGCGATTCGCCTTGCTGCGCTTCGAGATTCGCCCGACGCATTCGTCGCGACGGTCGACGACGAAGAGGGCTTCGACGAGGATCTCTGGCGCCTTCGTATGCGTCGGTCGGTGCGGCTCGTCGCGGTTCCGGTGGACGGGGACGGCAACGCCAACGGCGAGCCGGTCGGAGTGCTGAGTCTCGGCCAGGGCAAGGACGAGGAGGGCCGGGTCGCGGAGATCTTCGGGCTCTGGGTCGCTCCGGACGCTCGCGGTACGGGGGTGGCGACCAGGCTGGTCGAGGCCAGTGCCGACCGCGCGCGCCGCGACGGGCGCACCCACGTGTCGTACTGGGTGGGCACCGACAACGGGCGCGCAGTGGCCTTCGCGAGCGGGATGGGGTTCCGGCCCACCGACTCCCGGCGACCGATGCGCGTGGTGCATGGGGGCGGCGTGGGCGATGACGAGGAGGAGATCGCCATGGTTCTCCCGCTTGGTGAGGACCGCGGCCGGCCCGAGGTTCTCTGAGCCGCCCGCCTGCGCCGATCATCGGTAACGTCACGCCCATGCCGACACAGGCAGAGGTCGTCTGGGACCCGGGCTTCACGCGGTACGACTTCGGCCCCACGCACCCGATGTCGCCGATGCGACTCGACCTCACGGCCCGGCTCTGTGACGCCTTCGGCCTCTTCGACCACGAGGACGTGCGCCGGCTCGACCCCGGCGTCGCGTCGGACGCCGAGCTCGAGACCGTGCACAGCCCCGCGTACGTCGCCGCCGTCAAGGCGGCGTCCGCCGACCCCGACGAGGCCGACGACGCATACGGGCTCGGCACGGACGACGATCCCGCGTTCGTGGGGATGCACGAGGCGAGCGCCCGCGTCGTGGCGGGGACGCGGGACCTCTGCGAGGCCGTATGGACGGAGCAGACGTCGCACGGCGTCAACTTCTGTGGCGGCCTGCACCACGCGATGCCGGAGGCGGCGTCCGGCTTCTGCATCTACAACGACGTGGCCATCGGGATCCGGTGGCTGCTGGACCACGGGGTCGAGCGGGTCGCCTATGTCGACGTCGACGTCCACCACGGCGACGGGGTTGAGCGGATCTTCTGGAACGACGAGCGGGTTCTCACCGTGTCGATCCACGAGTCCGGGCGGGCGCTGTTCCCGGGTACCGGCTGGCCGTCGGACATCGGCGGCTCTGACGCGCAGGGCTCGGCCACGAACATCGCGCTGCCTCCTGGGGTGGCCGACGCTGGATGGTTGCGGGCCTTTCACTCGACGGCGTTGCCCGTGGTTCGCGCGTTCCGGCCGCAGATTCTCGTGACGCAGCACGGCTGCGACACCCACTTCCAGGACCCGTTGGCTCATCTGGCCCTGACGGTGGACGCCCAGCGTGAGGCCGCGGACGCGCTGCACCGGCTCAGTCATCAGGTATGCGACGGACGCTGGGTGGCGCTCGGCGGCGGCGGGTACGAGGTCGTCGACGTCGTGCCGCGGGCGTGGACGCATCTGACGGCGATCGCCGTCCACCGCCCGATCGCCGTGACCGAGCCGATCCCCGAGGACTGGCGCGAGCACGTCCGGGAGCTGACCGGGCGGCCGGCGCCGTTCCGGATGGGCGACCGGACGCCGGACGCCGGGCCGTTGTGGTGGCGCTCATGGGACCTCGGCTACGACCCGGAAGATCCTGTGGACCGCGCGGTGATGGCCACCCGCCAGGCAGTCTTCCCGCTGCACGGGCTCGACGTCTACTTCGACTGACCACGCCGGCCGCTCCGCCGGCCTCTCGACCCAACGAGCGGCGGAGGAGGGGGTGAGCGACGCGGAGTCGCTGCAGGCGGCGCGTGGACACGCATACCGGCGTGTCGGCTTGACTTCGCACCGGCATTGGCCTCACGACCGGCTTCCCCAAGCGTCACACGTGCCCCTAGAGTGACCTCGTGCACCCGTGCAGTCGACCGCCGGAGGGGAAGCCGGCGCTGAGCGGGGCAGATCGAGGGTCACCATGTCCACAGAGCGGCAGCTCGCCGAGGTGCGGTTCCTGACCGTTGCCGAGGTCGCCTCGATCATGCGCGTGTCGAAGATGACGGTCTATCGGCTCGTCCACGCCGGGGATCTCCCGGCGGTCCGTGTCGGTCGATCCTTCCGGGTCCCTGAGGACGAGGTGCACAAGTACCTGCGCAGCTCCTTCGTCGACACCGCGTGACTCCGCGTTCACCCGCCGGCGGACCGCTCCGCGTCACGTTTGGGCGGTCCCCCGGGCGGACGCTACGATGACGGGCGATCTGTTCGGCGTGACCTCTGTATGCCCGCCGACACCACGGTAGGCACGAGTACACGCGAGGACGGTCCATGGGTTCTGTCATCAAGAAGCGCCGCAAGCGGATGGCCAAGAAGAAGCACCGCAAGCTGCTGCGCAAGACCCGCCACCAGCGCCGCAACAAGAAGTAGCCGGCGCGTTCGAGGACCGGCCTCCACCCCGGGCGGGTGGGGCCTTCGTGATGCCTTCCATGGCACGTCACGCCTCTCGCTAGGATCGACCGGTCCGGTCGTGCACGGTGGAAGGGGTTGTCGTGGCGTCCGTGGTGCTCGTCACCGGCGTCTCGCGCTACATGGGGGGCCTCTTCGCGCGTGCGCTCGGCGCCGTCGACGAGGTCGAGCGGATCATCGGTGTCGACGTCGTGCCGCCGCCGCACCCCATCGGGCGGACCGAGTTCGTGCGGGCCGACATCCGCAACCCGATGATCGGCAAGATCATCGGCCAGGCCGGGGTCGACACGGTCGTCCACATGAACGTCATCGCGACCCCGCTCTCGGCCGGTGGCCGGGTCTCTCAGAAGGAGATCAACGTCATCGGCACGATGCAGCTCCTCGCCGCGTGCCAGAAGGCCGACGGACTGCAGCGACTGGTCGTCAAGTCCTCCGCCGCGGTCTACGGCTCGTCGCCGCGCGACCCGGCGCTGTTCGCCGAGGATATGAGCCCGAAATCGTTACCACGAGCGGGTTTCGGCAAGGACTCGGTCGAGGTCGAGGGCTACGTCCGAGGGTTCGCCCGGCGTCGTCCCGATGTGGGTATAACGACGCTGCGGTTCGCCAACGTCATCGGTCCGGGGGTCCGGACG
>Ga0307291_1000491_pt1 | contig 9998 bp, 9 predicted proteins | sample ER_DNA_148_FD_194474 | JGI IMG/M metagenome (GOLD analysis project Ga0307291, IMG submission 194474) | Bulk soil microbial communities from the East River watershed near Crested Butte, Colorado, United States - ER_DNA_148 | ecosystem: Environmental > Terrestrial > Soil > Floodplain | place: USA...
CCGGATGGCAGCGCGCTCGCGGCGTCCCGGCGCGGGTCTGGGTGGTGGCCGTGGTCGCTGTCCTGCTCCTGGCGACGGTCGGCGGCTACGCGCTGACCCGTCCGAACCCGATCCCACCGGTCTCCCTGCAGGACATCGACGCGACGGTCAAGAAGGGCATCGAGGACCAGGCCAGGGCGGAGGCGGCCGCACCGCCCGACGGCACCGTCGCATACCAGGCCATCCAGCCTTCCCTCGTCCTCATCACCACGAAGCGCGCCTCGGGCAGCGGGGCCGAGTCGGGCAGCGGGGCCGGCGTCATCGTCAAGGACGACGGGACCGTCCTGACCGCGTTGCACGTGGTCAGCGGCGCCGAGTCCATCACCGTCAGCTACACCGACGGCACGTCCTCCCCGGCGACGGTCGCCAGCGAGCAGCCGGAGAGCGACATCGCCACGCTCATACCGAGCACCCTTCCCCAGACCCTCGTCCCAGCGGTTCTCGGCGGCGGCGTCCAGGTCGGCACGCCGGTGTTCGCGGTCGGCCACCCGCTGGGGCTCACCGACTCGCTGTCCGGCGGGGTCGTTTCGGCGCTCGATCGCACGGTGCCCGTCGGCGACGGCAAGAAGCTCGAGCACCTCATCCAGTTCGACGCCGCGGTGAATCCCGGCAACTCCGGCGGGCCTCTGCTCAACAAGGCGGGCCAGGTCGTCGGGATCGTCACCGGCCTCGCCAACCCCAGCCAGCAGGGGTTCTTCGTCGGCATCGGCTTCGCCGTCCCCATCGCCACGGCCGGCGGCGGTGCCGGCGCGCCTGCCCAGTGAGCACAGGAGCACCCATGGACACCGAGCCCACCTCGACCCCTCGCCCGCACCCGCTGGAACACGCGCTGTACGAGGTCAAGAAGACCATCGTCGGGCAGGACGACCTGCTGGAGCGGATGATCGTCGCGCTGCTCGCCCGTGGCCACCTGCTCGTCGAGGGCGTGCCCGGCCTGGCCAAGACCATGGCCATCAAGACGCTCGCCAACGCCATCGGTGGTCAGTTCCAGCGAATCCAGTTCACGCCCGACCTCGTGCCCGCCGACCTCGTCGGGACCCGGATCTACAACCAGCGCGAGGGCGAGTTCCAGGTCTCCCTCGGTCCGGTCTTCGCCAACCTCGTCCTGGCCGACGAGATCAACCGGGCGCCGGCCAAGGTCCAGAGCGCGCTTCTGGAGGTCATGCAGGAGCGCCAGGTCACCATCGGCCGCGAGACCTTCCCGGCCCCGGACCCGTTCCTCGTCATGGCCACCCAGAACCCCATCGAGTCGGAGGGCACCTACCAGCTGCCCGAGGCCCAGGTGGACCGGTTCATGCTCAAGGTCCTCATCGGCTACCCGTCGCCCCCGGAGGAGTTCGTCGTCGTCGAGCGGATGATCGGGTCGCTCGCCAAGACGCAGCCGGTGCTGTCCGCCGAGTCCCTTCGCGAGTACCAGCGGCAGTCCGACCAGGTCTACGTCGACCCCGGGGTCATCGAGTATGCGGTTCACCTCGCCAACGCGACGCGCAACCCGGCCATCGTCGGCAAGGCCGAGCTGGCCCGATACCTGACCTTCGGCGCCAGCCCCCGTGCGTCCATCAACCTGGTGCTCGCCGCGCGGGCGCTGGCCTTCCTCCGGGGCCGGGAGTATGCCCTGGTCACCGACGTGCGCGACCTGGCCCGCGACGTGCTGCGGCACCGGCTCGTGCTCTCTTACGAGGCGCTGGCCGAGGACATGAGCGCCGACGACCTGCTCACCCCGATCCTCGCCGCGACGCCGGTTCCACAGGCCCCGTTGCGGGAGCGGGGTTCTCACGCGGGCATGCCAGCGGGCGGCCCGTATTCCTCCGGTGAGTCACCGTGGACCAGGCCGCCACGCTGACTCCGGAGCGCCTGCTCCGTCAGCTCGAGTGGCGGGTCGTTCGACGGTTGGACGGCCGGCTCCAGGGCGACTACCGCAGCCTGTTCCGCGGGAGCGGGCTCGACTTCACGAACCTGCGCGAGTACGAGCCCGGCGACGACCTGCGCCACATCGAGTGGAACGTCACCGCCCGGATGGACACCCCGTACGTACGCGAGTACGTCGAGGACCGCGAGGTCACCGCCTGGTTGCTGCTCGACCACTCGGCGTCGATGGGGTTCGGGCCGGTCGACCGGCAGAAGGACCTCGTCCTCGCCGAGGTCGCGGCGACGCTCGCCCTCGTCCTCACGCGGCGAGGAAATCGCGTCGGGATGGTGCTGTTCGACCAGGACCTCGAACGCGTGCTGCCCGCCCGCTCCGGACGCGACCAGGTGTTGCAGATCGCCGACCTGCTCCTCGACCGGCGCAACCCGCCCGCCGCGACCGAACCGCCGGCCGCGGCGTCGCGCCGGAGTCACCGGGCTCGGGCGGCGCACGGCGCAGACGGCCACGTTACCGACCTGGGCGCGATGCTGAACCGGTCCGCAGGGATGATCCGGCGGCGGTCGCTCGTCGTCGTCGTCTCCGACTTCATCAGCGAGCCTGGCTGGGAGCAGGCGCTCGGCCGGCTGGCCCGGCGCCACGAGGTCGTGGCTCTCCAGGTCAGCGACCCTCGCGAGGACGAGCTTCCCGACGTCGGCTCGATCTACGTGGAGGACACCGAGACCGGCGAGCAGATCTTCGTCGACACCTCCGACCGCGGCTTCCGCACCCGGCTCAAGCAGGCCGCCGACGAGAGACGAACCGCCATCGAGGAGGCCACCCGGTCGGCGGGCGTCGACCTTCACCAGATCCGCACCGACGAGGACCTCGTTCGGTCACTGCTGCGGATCTCCGCCCTACGCCGGAGCCGGCGGCGATGACGCTGGCCTGGCCCTGGGCGCTCCTCGGCCTCCTCGCCCTCCCGCTGGTCGTCGTCGCATACCGGCGGCTGTTGCGCCAGCAGGCCGAGCGCCGAGCCGACCTGGCGCGACAGGGGCTCGTCGTCCCGATGGCCCGTCGGGACCGGTGGCGGCATGTCGCCCCCGTCCTCCTCGTCGCGGCGCTGGCCGTGATGCTGCTGGCTCTGGCCCGACCGGTTGCCGCCGTCGCCGAGCCGCGGCGCGAGGGAACCGTCATCCTGGCCTTCGACGTGTCGACAAGCATGGCGGCCGAGGACGTCCGGCCTACTCGGCTCGACTCGGCCAAGGCGGCGGCGAAGGGGTTCGTGGAGAAGCAGCCGTCCACGGTCAAGATCGGCGTCGTCGCGTTCGGCGGTAGCGGCATCATCGCCCAGCAGCCGACCACCGACAAGGACGAGGTGCTGGCCTCGGTGAACCGCCTTTCCCCGCAAGGCGATACGTCACTCGGACGCGGGATCCTCACGTCTCTGAGCGCCATCGCGGGCAAGCCGATCGTCAGCAACGGTGACACGGAGTCCGGCAGCGCCGACGAGACACCGATCGGCTACTACGGCGGGACGGCCATCGTGCTCCTGACCGACGGGGAGAACACCAGCGGTCCTGACCCGGCCAACCTGGCCGATCTGGCGTCGGCGGCCGGCGTCAAGATCTACCCCATCGGGCTCGGAAGCGCCGAGGGAACGGTGCTCGAGAAGAACGGGTTCAGCATCGCGACCCGCCTCGACGAGCAGTCGCTGAAGCAGATCGCCGAGGTCACCGGCGGCACGTACTACAACGCCACCGACTCCAGCTCGCTGGCCCAGGTCTACGACTCGATCCAGCTGAACTGGGTATCCCGGAGCGTGCCCCACGAGGTCACGTCGCTCGTCGCGGGCGTCGCGACGCTGTTGCTGCTCGCCGGAGCGGTCGTGTCCGTACTGCGCCGAGGACGGGTGATCTGAGTGTCCTTCGACCAGCCATACCTGCTACTCGGCCTCCTGGCCGTGCCGATCCTCCTCGCCGCCTACCTGTGGCAGACCCGGCGTCGGAAGCCGGCCGCGGTCCGGCACTCGAACGTCGCACTGGTCCGAAGCGCCGTCGGTCCGAGCCGCCGGTGGCGGCGACACGTCCCGGTCGGGCTGGTGATCGCGAGCCTCGGGCTGCTCGGCGTCGCCGCGGCCCGGCCGCAGGTCAAGGCCGACGTGCCGATCTCGAGCTCCACGGTGATCCTCGCGCTGGACGTCTCGGGGTCGATGTGCGCGACCGACGTCGAGCCGAACCGGTTGGGCGCCGCCCAGGCCGCGGTGCGCAAGTTCGTGGAGACCCAGGGCGACGACACCAAGATCGGGCTGGTCCTCTTCTCCGGGTTCGCGCAGCTGGCGGTGGCGCCGACGACGAACAAGAACGACCTCCTCAACACCCTCGACGCCGTGACGACCGGACGCGGCACGACCATCGGGGCGGCGATCCTCAAGTCCATCGACGCGATCGCCGAGCTCGACCCGAACGTCGCGCCGAGTGACGCGGAGGAGGCGCCGAACCCGGACGGGTCGGCGCTGCCCAAGACGCCGGACGGCGGGAACGGGTCGGGGGCGACCCCGTCGCCGACCCCGAACGCCGGCGGGGGCGACAAGGCGCCAGAGATCGTCGTCCTCCTCACGGACGGGGCGAACACCCGGGGGATCACGCCCGAGGACGCCGCCGTGCAAGCCGCGGCGCGCGGCGTGCGGGTCTACCCGATCGGGTTCGGGACGAAGAACCCGACGCAGATGGTCTGCTCCCGCTCTCAGCTGGGCGGGATGACGCAGCAGCGGTTCGGTGGCCGCGACTTCACCGGCGGCGGCGTGATGGGGGGCCGGAACTTCTTGGTCGTCGACGAGGACGCCCTGAAGACCGTCGCGTCGACGACCGGCGGCGAGTACTTCGGGGCGACCGACGCCGACCAGCTTCAGAGCGTGCTGGACAACCTGCCGAAGCACGTGACCACACAGCAGCAGGACGTCGACATCAGCGCGGGGTTCATCGCCGTGGCGGCGGTCGTGCTCCTGCTCGGGCTGGGGCTGTCCATCCGGTGGAGCACCTTGTCCGGGTAGGGACACCGCTTCGTCGAGGCCGGGTCAGGGTATGCGTGTGGCGTGGACTCGTTGAGCGGCCCCGGCGCGCTTGGGCCGCCCAGTAGTGAGCCGAGGGTCCTGGTCGTTCCCGGAGCGGCGGTTCGCCGATACGTGGAACCGGTCACCGATACCTTGACCGCCCGGGGCGTCCCGACTCGGCTCCTCGACGCCCCCGGGCAGGCCGGGGCGTCTGCCGACTTGAGCATCTATGGCGCCCGGCTCGGCCGCTGCCTCTCCGACGGAGGGCCTGTCGATCTGCTCGTCGGCCTGTCGGTCGGTACCCAGGCCGCGGCGGTCGCGGCCGCCGCCGCGCAGCGGGGTCGGGTGGGCCATCTGCTGCTGGTCGGCCCGACCGTCGACCCCGAGCGGCGAACGGTCGCCCGCTTCGTCGCCGCATGGGCGCGGGCCGGGACGCGTGAGGACACGTCGCTGTTCCCGCGACAGGTGCCTGACTGGCGAGGGGCGGGCGTGCGGCAGCTGGCGGGTGTTGTTCGGTCCGCGCTCTCGGTGCGCCTCGAGAAGGTGCTGGCCGACGTCCCATGCCCGATCACCGTCGTCCATGCCGAGCGCGACATCGTGACCTCGCACGACTATGCGGCGGGGCTGGCAACCGTCTTCGGCCAGCAGCTGGTTGTCATTCCCGGCGCCACGCACTCCTGGCCCTATGCCGACGGTGCGGGTTTCGCCGACCTCGTGGCAGCGGTTCTGCGGTGAGAACCCTGAAGCCCACGAAGGTCGTCGCGTCCTTCGACTCCGCCACGGTTCTCCAGGCAGCTCTCGCCGCGGCCCTGCGCGGGGAGCCGTTCCCTCATCTGGGTCACAGCTCCGCTGCGGCCCTGGCGGTCCGTTCCGCCGGGCGGCTCCCGTGGCCCCTCCTCAAACAGCTCTACGCGCGCATCGGCGCCTCCGAGGGCATTGACCCCGCCCGGCTCGGTGACGTCGACCTCGGTGAGGTCGCCCGAGCGCTGGTCGACAGCATCCCGGCCCGGCCCTACCCCGCTGTCCTGATCGGCTCGAGCAACGGCGCGCTCACCCACCTCGCCGCCGCGATGCAGGTGCCCTGGCTGCCCGGCACGGTGCTGGTTCCGGTCGCCCGTCGAGGCGACCCCCAGCGTCCCGTCGACGCCCTGGAATTCGGCCGGCGAACTGCTGGGCCGCTGCTGAAGCGCAACCGTGACATCGCCCTCCACCACATGCACGACCAGGTGCAGGACGAGTTGATGGTCGCTCATATGACCTACTTCCGGACCAAGTGGCAGGAGCTTCCCGACGCGTACGCCGCTTTCCTGTCCCGACGGCTGATGCCGGGCGCGCCGGTCCTGCTAGTGGAGGACACGTCGCGTTGGCCGGTGACCCGGGTGAGCGAACGACACGTCTTCCAGGCCGGGGCTCAGGGGGGCCGAGCTGCCGACTACTTCCTGAGCCGTCCGCATACGCCGTCGGCCGACGGCGAGGCACCGGAGGCGGAATGGGGAGCCGACGCGGGTCTCGGCAGTGCGGTCAGACGGTGGTGCCGGTCCTCCGGCCACCCACTGGTCCAGATCTCGTACGCAGGACCGCAGGGGCCCGCAGCAGCGGTCGCCACGACCCTGCGCGAGTGGCACCAGCGGTCCGGTGCGCCTGCGGATCGGCTGGTCGTCCCCTCCTTCGTTCTCGGCGATCCCTGGACCACGATCGTCAAAGGGGCCGTCCCCTTCTGGACGTTCTTCAGCGTCGAGGCGGCGCTGGACTCCTTGCGCGCCTACCTGGAGGACGCCGCGCCCTACCGGTACGTCGATCTCATGCTGTTCCAGCACGGCGTGCCCTCCGCCGGGATCGCCGCCCCTGACGAGTGGCTGCGCGTCGCCGGCGCCGGCGGTGCGCGAGCGCGCTTGCTCGGTCTGGACGCTCGACGGTTCCCTCACGACATCGCGAGCATCGCCCGCTACGGCCCAGCCCTCCGCGCGCTCCCCGACTCTGGCCGACCCTGGACCCCCATGGACGTCGGCACCGTCGTCGAGAGCCTTTCCCGATCGAGCTCGCTGTCCGTGCTCACCGAGAGTGTTCCGGCGCCGACGTCGGACCGTCCAGCTGGCCCGCGCTGAGCGCCGGTGGAGTCCGGCCAACCGCATACTCAGCGGGGAACGGGACGGGTGCTCTCCCTCGCGACGAGCCGGTGCGACAACGACGACTGGCGGCACTCTTGCGAACTTGGTTCCCGTAACGGCCGTAATGAACGGCATTAGGCCAGAACAAGACCCGTTCGTGGATCAGCCCCGCTGCTAGGCGTTCAGCGACCAGTAGACCTCGACCTCAACCGCGTTCGTGGCCGGGTCCGGGTCGCCGTAGATTTCCCACCTTCGGCGGGTCAGCGTGTAGCCGTTCGCTGTCGCCCAGTCGCAGACCGCGCGGTGGGCGTCGCCGATCTGGGCGATTGGACCGATGTGCGTGGCGGTGGCGGCGGGCCCACCCGGCAGCGTCGACGGCACGACCTGCCCGTGTGGGTCGAAGGCGGCGGTGACCTGGACGCCGACCTCGACGTGGGGAACGTCGTCCTGGTACAGCATGATGTTGTGGCCATGCGTCCACAGGCCCACGGGGGCGTCGCTGCGCAGGAAGGCCCAGACTTGGTCGAGCAGCACCACCCAGAGGCGCGGGAACTCCGCCCACGTCGTGGTGGCCGGCACGACCGCTGTCGGCGATGGCTCGACCGTCCGCAGCGTCACTGCAACGCCCACAGCCGCCGATCTTAACGACGATCCCGGAATGAGGTGACCGGATCGGTGCCGACCGAGGGCGGGCAGAAGCCAGACGCCAAACCGGCTCTAGGACGCAGGCAATGAGATCCGGCGAGCGCCGGCACCCGGCGTAAGGAAACAGGTCGGAGCCGCGCGAATGGTGTTGCGCTTCGGGTTGCACGTCAGCTTCGACAAGCGCTGCATAGCTGTTCGAGCGCGAACGCCGGCTGCGCCGCAAATCCGATCGCTCGTCCGCGCTCGTCCTTCCCGGAACAACCAGGTTTCAGCCGGCGAGGGCGCGCTCGATCTGGTCGACAGCGGCGGTCTCCTGCTGGGACGTGTCGTCGGCGGCGGCGGCGACGTCCTTCGCGGACTGGAGCACGACCTGGCGGTACTCCTCGACGAGCTGTGGGGCTTTCTGCCTCAGTATGCCGACGGCCTGCTTGAGGAGCTCGAGGGTGCGTGCAGTGACCTGGTCATTGCCGCCGGAGGGCATCTCCGGGAAGCCTCCGGTGACGAGTTTCTGGACCTCGGGTGAGGCGGATTTGACCGCCTGGCTCGCGGCGAAGGACTCCTTGAATGTGTCAAAGAACCCGGGCTCCGCCTGGGCGACGAGGGCGCCGGCGCGAAGTGCCGCGGACCGAACGGTCTTCCGCTCATTCTCGGTGAGTGCGCTGGTGGGCGGCTGTGGCGTCTCCGTCATGGGCTGCTCCTCTTGGGCATTGGGACCTGATGGGACCTGCTCACTCCTTGTCTACCGCAGCGCGCGGCCCCCGCGCGGCTGGACAAGGGCGGAAACCGTCTCCCTGCTCAGTTGACACCCACAGTGGCTGGTGGCTTGCCTGGATGAGTACGGCCCAGATACGTGGCACTAACGTGCTAGTCAGGACCTGACCGCGAACGCCGTCACCGATGACGGTGGTGACCACCGCCGAGTCCTCGCCGGTGTCCGGAACCTCGAATTCCCCCTCGAAGCCGACCGTGGCCTCCGGCCGCCGGGGTTGAGCGCCCACCGGCATACCTCGAGCGTCACCCCCGCAGGCAGCTGGTTGCTGGCCCGCATCCAGTGGCCCAGCATGCCGGACTGCGACACCGTCGAACCGTGACCACGAGCAGCCCATGGTCCGTCATCGAAGCAGCGCTGGCGCCGTAGTCCCGATCACTCATGAGGTCGGCTGATCCCTTCCGATGGTGATTACCAGGGGCAGCGGTGGAGGGTTTGGCTGTGGGCCGCGTGGCGCTGCGTGCGGGTCTCCGACCGGACTGAAGCGGCGAACCCATTCGAGAGACCGGCCACAACACGTCCCCAAGGGTGCTCCTGGGAATACCGGTGGACTCGGTGTGAGGGTGACGACCGGGCGGCCGCCCAGCTCGGTCTCGCCAATAGTCGACAAGGTGGAGCGGCGGGACCGCCCCGTTCGACTACTGAAGACTCTCGACCATGTCCAAGGTTGCCGTCTCGACAAAATCGGAAGGGTCCGGGTGTAGCGAGAGTCGTTCCGGTAAAGCGTGGTACCGCTCCTCCGCCGCTTTGAAGCCGTCCGGCGCGGAGTAGCCAACGCACCCACACGAACCGATCATGCGGCCGATCCACCCATGCGCCGAGGAGCTGAACGCCTGTCCGCTCCCGCAGTGGCGCGACACCATCCTCCCAGCCTGCGATCCAGTCGTCCATGTGTCCCGGGCTGATCCGGTAGTCCCGCAGTTGTATCTCCATGCCTGGAGTATTCGCCGCGACATCAGCCTTTGGCGCTGCCGTGTCCGTAAAGGAGGGTGTCCGTTGCCAGCCGTTGCGTATTGATCTTCCGGGCAGCGGGTATGCATGTAACGGCCGGCTGGGGCAGTGGCCTGTCCACTCCGTGGCCCCTGGAAGCGCTCGTCCTGGGGGCGGCCGTCTACGCCCGTCCCGGTGTGCCGTGGGCCCGGCGGGTATTCCGTCGGCCTGGGGGCCGTGATGCTTCTCGGCACCCTGATAGAACCGGTTACATGGGGACGGCGAACACGGTCCCGGCTGACGGCCGCCGCCGTTTCGCTCAACCCTCGTGACCGCGGTAACCCTGTTGTGGACTGGGCGCAAGAGGGCAACTAACACACTGTCACCCGCCTAAAACGGCAGTCGCCCGGCTGGACGCCGAAGGCGCCCAACTGCTGTTCCGATTCGTCGCCGCCTACGAGCGTCGCTCCATGGGTCCGCTCGCACTGCTCGTTCGAGGACGGGCGCCGTTCCTGGCGGAGCACACCCCCGCCGTCAACGTACTCGACCGGCTGCTGCACCACGCCAGCATCGTCATCACCGCCGGCGAGTCGCAGCAGCGGGGCGGGGAGC
>Ga0307291_1000492_pt1 | contig 9976 bp, 8 predicted proteins | sample ER_DNA_148_FD_194474 | JGI IMG/M metagenome (GOLD analysis project Ga0307291, IMG submission 194474) | Bulk soil microbial communities from the East River watershed near Crested Butte, Colorado, United States - ER_DNA_148 | ecosystem: Environmental > Terrestrial > Soil > Floodplain | place: USA...
CCCGCAACGCAGCCACCAAATCGACGACCTCCGCCTCCTGCGGCGCCTCCGGCTCCTCGGCAAGCGGGACGCCCTCGGCCTTGCTCTGCACCAGGGCTTCCAGCGCCTCGCGATAGGAATCTGTGAAATCTTCGGGATTGAAGTCGCCCGCCAGCGCATCGATGAAGGACTGCGCCATCGTGACCTCCGCATCGGACACCGTGACGTCTTCTGGTGGAGCGGCAAATGATCCGTCCCGAAGCTCATCTGGCCACAACATGGTGTGCATGAGCAGGACACCATCCTTGGGGCGGATCAACGCCAAGGCTTCCCGGGACCGGAGCGCAACCTTGACGACTGCACTCTGGCCACTCTTGATCAAGGCATCACGCAGTAGCACGTAGGGTTTGACACCCGGCCCGTCGGCCTGGAGGAAGTAGGTCTTGTTGAAGTACGTCGGGTCGACGTCCTCCTCGGCCACGAACTGCACAACCTCGACTGCCTTCGTCGTGGCCAGCGGGAGCGCGTCGAAGTCTTCCGGGGCCAAGATCACCATCCGGCCGTCCGGCAGCTCATAGCCCTTCGCGATCTCGGCATAGGGAATCTCCTTGCCGCATTTCTCGCAAACACGCTTGTACTTGATCCGGCCGCCATCTTCAGGGTGGACCTGGCGAAAGCTGATGTCCTTCTCCTCGGTCGCCGAGAAGAGCTTCACCGGAATCGTGACCAGCCCGAACGAGATTGCGCCCTTCCAAATTGAGCGAGGCATGTCCCTAGTCTGCCTGATGCCTCTGACAACTTGCTCGACGAACCGGACCACTGACACCTGCCTGTGTGCTCAGTACGGAAGTTGATCAAGCTCCTCGGGCGCGAACCACAACAAGTCATGATTGTCGAGTACCGCCGCGACCTCAGGTGCTGCCAGTGCCGTCGCCAGGCTCTCCCCTGCCACCGCCTCGCTCGCCAAGCTCACCGCCAGCAGAGAATCTGACTCGTCCGCGAACAACGCGCGCACCTGAGCCCAGACCAAGCCGCTCACCTCAACCTCCCCGTGGGACTGGCTCAGATCGCGGACGTGTTCTTCCGGCACCTCCGCGGCCACTACCAGGCGCGGCACGTGTGACTTCAGCACCAGAGCCAGCACGCCGGCGTTACTGAGGGCGGCGTACTCAACCTCCTCCAGAACCGTGTTGACCTCCAGAGAGGCAGCCAGGCCTGGTGTTGCGGCACACCCGGGATATCTGTCCGTTGCGGTACCCGCGCGGAGTGCCCGGGCCTCGTCCCGAGTCATCGGAACGAAGATCATCTGGGCCATCAGGGCTGTTGGCGATCTTGAGCCGTACGCCTCTCCGCGTCTGTTTTGGACGGCAGCTGCTTCTTCTTCGCAGCGCTTTTCTGAGGTGCGAGCTGTCGAGATTTCGCTGACGCAGTTTTCCCCGTCGACGCTGCCTGACTCTTCGGCCTTGCCTCTTTGGTCGATCCTGTCTTTTCGCTCGCCGCCTTGCGCGTTGATCCTTGCTTTCCGGTCGCAGCTGCCTTGCGGGTCGATCCTTGCTTTTCGGTCGCCGCCGTCTTGCGCGTCGATCCCGGCTCTCCGGTCGCAGCCGTCTTGCGGGTCGATTCTTCCTGGCTCGTTGACGGCTGAGTGGCCGGCTTCGCTGGGCTCTTGGCCTGAGGAGGTGCCGGGCGGGTGCCTAGTTCGGCCGCGCGGGTCACCAGATTGCGTACGGCGGCACGCTTTTGTCCGGCGGCCTTGCGCGCCGCCTCCTGCCGTGCGGCTGCCTTCTTGGCAGCTGCGCGGCGGGCGGCTGCAGGCGCCTTGCGCGTGGGCTGACGGACCGCTGCACCGCGAACGGTGGTATCCAGCAACTCGTCGAGGCAGTCGAGCAGGCATTGGGCGAGGACGTCGAGATCGCCGATCGCGTCCCGGTCCGCATTCAGGCCGAAGAACACCTCGCCGTCGTACGAGGTGACCCCGATGGAGAGCAGGTGGCCCGCCGACAGCGGGAGTATGGGATAACTCGCGACCAGCTCAGCCCCGGCGGCGAACAGTGGCACCTGCGGCCCCGGGACGTTGGTGATCACGAGATCGTGCTGTTTGCGTACGACCTCGATCGAGGTCCGCACGCCTAGGGCGTGCAGTGTGGTAGGAGCAAAGCCTGCGATGTCAGCCAGCGAACGGGCGGCAACCGCTCGCCCAGAATCCTTGTGGGCTTGGGTGTCATAGGCCACCTGATGCAGCCGCATCAAGGGGTTGGGCTCGCCGATCGGGAGCCTCTGCAGATGGGGCGCGACTTGGCTGCCCAACGATGTCGGTTCGCCATCATCCTCTGTGACGCTCATCGGAACCAGCGCGGTCAGCGAAGTTCCCGAACCGATGGACTCACCCCGGGTCAGTAGCCAGGAGCGCACGCCTCCAGAGATCATCGCGAGTATGACGTCGTTGATCGTGTGCTGGTGCTCCTGGCGGACTGCCTTGAGATCAGCAAGCGACGCGACGGCTGTCGCGACTCGGCGTTGCTCGGACACCACGCCAGCCAGCGGCGAGTCTGCAGGCGGGCGTTGCCCCCGCAGGGCATCGGCAGCCAACTCTCCCAACGCACCGCCGATACCGCCCACCGCTTCACCGATGGCGACAGCCATACCGAGAGCGCTAGCCAACGCGCCTCGCACGTTCTGCAGAGCCATCGTCGGGTCTTGGGCACTCTCCAGCAGGGCACCGGCCAACAACTCGAGCGACGACGGCTCCGGCACCGGCTGCCACGAGTCGGCGTCCACGCCAGCAGCTGGGATTGCTTGCGCCCGCACCGTCGAGTCGAGCAACACCTGGCCGATTTCGACGTTGTCGATTCCATCGACCAGGCATAGATGGGACTTAGCTACCAGCGCGAACCGGCTGTCTTCCAGGCCCTCGACCAAATACATTTCCCACAGCGGCCGCGATCGATCGAGTCGCCGGGCCAGGACCCGTCCAACGAACTCCCTGAGCTGGGCGAGCGTGCCCGGTCGCGGCAGCGCCGAGCGCCGTACGTGGAAGGTGAGGTCGAAATTCTCGTCGTCGACCCACACCGGTCCAGCGAGCTGTGCGGGAATCCCTCGCACCCGTTGCCGATAGCGTGGCACGAAGGCGATCCGTTCGCGGATCAGAGCAATGAGCCGTTCATAGTCGAAACCATCAGGACCGGGATCGAAGATGTCGACCGTGCCCACATGGCCTGGCGTGTGTGCGGTGTCCAGGGCCAGCAACGACACTTCGAGGGGCGTAAGCCGTTGCGGCATGCGAGCCTTCCTGCCTGGGAATGCCTGGAGCCATTACGGTACTACCGCTCAGTTGCCCGCCTTTGAGTAAATGGTTTCGCCTCGAGTCGGTGGGGGAACCTAGTTCATACCAGCTTCGTACAGGATTGGTGGGAGAGTGGCGCTGCCTGTGAAGAATGGGTCGACGAGTTCCATGATCAGGGGCGGTCGGAAAGGCTGAAACAGATGAGCAGAAGCACCTGCACGATACGAGGTGCTTTGTTACGAGGTGCTTTGATCTGGGGAGCCGTCGCCCTAGGCCTGTTGCTCAGTGGATGTAGCCCGACCGCCGAACCTCAGAACACTGCGAGTCCATCTGCGGTCAGCACCCCGAGCGCACCACCATCGTCCCCGGCCGAATCGCCAACCTGGGTTCCGCCCAGCACGCCGGCGTTGAGTTCTGACCATCCCGTCACTATCAACATCGTCATCGCCAAAGGCAAGACCATTCCCAATGGAGTGAAAATCGAAGCGCGGGTAGGTCAGAAGGTGATCTTGAAAGTGACGAGCGATGCCGACGATAAGATCCAAGCACACACTGGCGGGGCAGGCTATGAGATGCAGGTCCGGGCCGGCACGCCTGCCAAAGGATCGTTCACCCTCGACAGCCCAGGCAGCTTCAAAGTGGAGTCGCACCATCTTGACAAGATCATCGTGATCTTGAACGCGCGCTAGCCAGGGCTAGCCGCTCGTGCTCATACCGCTGCATGGGATCGCGTCGCGGCGCGACCTGCCGCTGCCCTTCTCCTTCGTCGTGGCCGGCGCCGTGCTCGCCTTGGTGATCTCCTTTGCGATCTTGATCTTCGCCTGGCGCACGCCACGCTTCACGCGAGTCGGCGGCCGAAACCTGCCCAGGCTTACCGCGGTCGTCGACAGTCGGGCTGTCCAGCTGATCGCTCGCGCGCTGGTCCTTGCCACGTATGCCTGGGCCGGGTTGGCCATGATGGCCGGACAGGATCTGCTGACGAATCCGATCTTCGGTTTCGTCTTTGTCTGGATGTGGGTCGGCCTAGTGCCGATCTCGCTGCTGCTCGGTCAGTTCTGGCGAGCTACGAACCCGTTGCGGACAATCCATCGAGGGCTCTGTGCAATTGCTCGAGTCGACCCAGAACAGGGCCTGATCTCGTTGGCCGCCGGAATTGGCGTCTGGCCGGCGGCAATCGGCCTGTTCGGATTCGGCTGGCTCGAACTGGTGCAGCCGGACCGAACCACTCTGGCAGTGCTGCGCATCTGGGCGCTGGCCTGGCTGGTGATCTTGGTGCTCGGGGCAATCGTCTTTGGGCAGCGCTGGATCGGGGCGGCGGATCCGTTCGAGGTGTATGCGAGCACCATCGCCCAGATGTCAATCTTTCGCCGGGTCGGTGATCAACTAAGGTTGGTCAACCCGCTGGCTGGCCTGAACGCCTGGCACGCCCCTCCGGGGGCGACCGCCGTTGTCGCAGCACTGCTCGGCAGTACCGCATTCGACAGCTTCACTAACACCAGTTGGTGGATTCAGACCGTACAGAACTCCGCACTGCCGACGGTTCTCTGGGGCACCGCCGGACTACTGACAATGATCATCATCGTCTTCGTGACCTTCAGTCTTGGGGCAGCCTGGATGGGCCGCTACGGCGACCGGCCGGCTTGGGAGTACCCGCGACTGATGGTGGGCTCGTTGCTGCCTATCGTGCTGGGTTACGTCGTCGCTCATTACGCAACTCTGCTCATCGTGGAAGGCCAACGGGTCGCGATCAACTTCTCCGACCCACTGGGTCGGGGCTGGAACACCTTCGGATCGGCCGAGATGGGTGTCAATTCTGCAATCTTCAACCATCCGACGGGGATCGCTGTGATGCAGGCCTGCGCCATTGTCGGGGGCCACGTTTTCGGCATCATCTGCGCTCACGAGAAGGCCGTCGCACTGCTGCCACCAGATCGCGCGGTGCGCGGCCAGCTGCCGCTGCTCCTGGTCATGATCGGCTACACCTGTGCTGGTCTCTTCCTGCTGTTCTCCCCCTGAGCGAAGAACCGATGTCCGACCGATGCGTTACTTTTCGAACCCAGTGTGTGGTAGCCGAGAGTCAAAACTCCGACCAGCGCGGACTCTTCGAGGTCACCAGGAGGTCATGATGCCAGCGGATGTCCCGCCGCCGCTGACTGCTGCCACCGACTGGGAGATCACCGACGCGGCCTTGCGCGCGAAACCTACTCGATGGCGCAGCCTTTCGTGGATCTCGGCCCGGGCCTTGATCGACGCTGTCAACCAGTCCCTCAATGTTGGAGCCGATGGTCTGATCGCTCAGCTACGTGGTGAGTGGATCCGACGTGGTCGCGGAGCGAACCCGAAGGTAATCGACCGATCAGGTGACACATGCTTCATCGTGCTCGGGGACACCGGCGAGCAGGATGCTTCGCAGTTTGTGGTATGCCCTGCCTTGAGCAAAGCGGTCCGTGATCACCAGCCAGGCTTCGTGTTGATCATGAGCGACGTGATCTATCCGGCCGGGGATGTTGATGACTACCGCGACGGCCTCTACCGGCCCTATCGCAGCGAGGATCCCAACTTCCGGGTGGCGGCACCCCTGCTGGCACTGCCTGGCAATCACGACTGGTACGACGGTCTCGCCGGTTTCATGTACCACTTCTGCGGCCGTGATCGGCTGCCGCCAGAGGCGTACGCGCCAGGATTTAGCCTTCGATCGCTCTACGGACGACTGTTCCGCATCCTCTGGCGACGGGCCGGTGAGCCAAGGCGAGAGACCCGGGAGCTGCGCGCCATATCGCCACCCACCCAGGCGCTGAGCCCGTCTCCGCAGGCCATCGAGCAGCCCGGCTCCTACTACGCGATCCGTACCGCGCACCTGATGATCATCACCATCGACACCGGCATCGACGGCACCATTGATCAAGACCAATGGGACTGGCTCAGCATGGTGTCGGCCGAACCCGTACCCAAGATCTTGCTGACCGGCAAGCCGCTGGTGGTCAACGCTGCCCTGGAGCCGTGCTGGGTCGGCGGCCGGCCCAAGAGGGGCGAACATCGGCCCTCGGTCTGGGATCTGATCAACGATCCCGCCAATTCCTACGTCGCCACCATCGGCGGCGACGCACACAACTTCCAGTGCTACTCGCCCAAGGAATCCTTGCAACGGGGCGGGGAAGCCGGCGTCCCTCAGCTGCACCTGGTCGCGGGCTGCGGTGGGGCATTCATGCACGGCACGCACAACTACCTCAGCGCCGAGCACGACTCGCGAATCCGCCACAGTCCGAAGCATCAGTTCTACAAGCAGCCCGATTGGTCGTTCCCGACCCCAGCGGATTCGTTCGCATACTTCGCTGGTCAGTTGGTGCCAAGCGTGATTCGGACGATGCGATACCTCGCGCTCTTCCTGCTTGGCGTGCTCGGCGCGGCTACTGCCTACTGGCTGGCAGGCGGTCCAGCGAGCAGTCTCGTCGCCATGCAATGGACAGGGCGCATTGCTCTGATCGCCTTGATCATCTTGGTGATCTTCCGCAGCATCCGGCGGGACGCGCCGCGCGCATCACCGCTAGCGCGAGGAGTCGCCGCGCTGGGCTTTCTCCTGATCGGCGCGCTCGCCACGTCCACCGCCTCCCAGCTCGACCCGGCACCGTTCAGCAGCTACCTGCTGTGCTGGATCGGCCTTACGGCCTTCCACTGCCTCATCGGGCTATGCGTACGTCTTTCCGGCTGGTGGCGGCCGGCCGACGAGTACGCCCACAACTCCTCAACGCTCGTCTTCGGCGTCGGCTTGCTGTGCCTCTGCGTACTCGCCTTCGGCGTGCTGTGGATCCTCGACCCAGCTGGCGGTGCGGATATCCCCCTGGTTGGTGCAGGGCTGTTCTTCGTTGTCGGATGGCTGGGCTGGGTGTTGCGTCGTCCACGATTCAGCGCTCCTGGCGTTGCCGATCTTGACCGCGCGACCGAGGAGCGGCTCGGCCGGCAGAACCGGCGTTGGCACCTCCTGGGCGCGGTGCTGATGCCCTTCACTCAAGTCGGATACTTTGCCCTGGTTCTGCGGCAAATCTCGCTACTCGTTGGCCGCGGCTCGCTGTTCACGGCCGCGATTGCCGGCCTTGGGGTCCTGTTGCTGATCGTGGCGACTGCGTCGGTCACCGTGGTGTTGATCACCGAATTGCTTGCTGTGCTGGCCATCCCGATGGTTCGCAATTACCGGCGCGGCTGGGGATTGGCGTCATCGCTGACCCATCACCTGATGATTCCGCTACTGCTCCTCGCGGTTGCGGTCACCATCGTGTACGCCGACTCGGCCGCTGCGCGAGGCGCGACCGGCCTCTCCCTTGTGCTGATCGCGCTCGCCGGACTCGTACTCGGGATCGAGCGGCTGCGACAACGGCTACCGAGGGCGTACCTCCCGATTACCCTCCTGGTGATCGCCGCATTGGCTGCGGCGGCGTACCTCTATGGCGGCTGGCCAGCACGAGTTGCCCTCGGCACAACAATCATCCTGCTTGCCTTCGGTATCAGCATCACCCTCGGCCATCTGGCCTTTCTGGACGCGTATGCGCTACTGATCACACCTGGCGGGCTGGACACCCCGAGTTTTACGCCAGACCAGATCGCGGAGATTTTCCGCGCCCGACGCCAGACGCCTCCCCGACTCCCCGATGTGCCTGCCAACGCTCTGCTCTGGGCTCGACTCACCTCACCCGGCCTGGGCGAACCAGGCGGCCCGTTGCAGCGACGGATCGCCGAGATCTACTCTCGCGACGAGCCGCCGTTCTACAAGGGTTTCCTCCGGCTCGACACCACCCCGGATGAGGTCACGATTACTCTGCATGAGGTCTTCGGGAATCTTCCGGCTGTCGCCGTGCCAGTAGCGAAGCTGCGCTTGGCACCGAAACCGGTCGCTTCCACGGACCCCATACTCTGATGCACGGAACAAGGACGCGATGAGCAGGACCGGTGCCAGGGTCATTCGTCACGAGGTGGACATTCCCGCCATGGCCGCAGAAAAGCAGCTGTGAAGATGACGCAAAGAAACATTTGTTCGGACAAAATAACGTCCTACTCTATAGAACCGCGACTCAGACCTTTATGCTTCCTCCATGACCGTGGCGCCTCCGGTGCGCGAGCTCGACATCACCCTCGAGCGCAACTCTCCCGTCCCGCTCTACTACCAGTTGGCGCAGGCCATCGAGCACGCCATCAATACGGGCGCCCTCGCGCCCGGTGATCGCCTGGAGAACGAGCTCTCCCTCACGAGTCGGCTTGGGCTGTCCCGGCCGACCGCTCGGCAGGCGATTCAGGAGCTCGTCAAGAAAGGCCTGCTGGTCCGCAAGCGTGGGGTCGGCACCCAGGTCGTACGCTCACAGTTTCGGCGGACCGAAGCGCTCAGCAGCTTGAACGAGGACATCATCAAGGCCGGGCAGGTTCCCAGTACCCGGCTGCTGGAATTCTCTGTTGGCGGCCTCGAGGAGCAAGATGTTCGGGATGCCATCGAAGCCGCTGCAGTGCCCGAGACGGAATTCATCAAGATCAGAAGGCTGCGGCTGGCCGATGAGATGCCTCTCGCCATCCTCACGAACTATCTGCCAGCTCGTTTCGAGCTGACCGAAGAAGACTTGCGGACCAAGAGCCTGTACGCCTGCCTGCGTTCCCTCGGCGTCAACCTCAAGATCGCTCATCAGCAGATCTCGGCTCGGCTGATGAGCGAAGCGGAGGCTGAGCTGCTGGATGTGGAGACGCCTGCGGCATGTCTGAGCGTAGACCGCCTCGCGTACGACGACGTTGGTCAATTCGTCGAGTTCGGTCGGCACATGTATCACGCAGCGCACTACTCGATCCAGTCCTCCCTGGTGGCCTAGTGCCCTAGTAGCCGGTCTGATCGGAGCCGACCCCGCGACTGCGGTCACCAACACGGGGAACCATGCCTTTGAACCCTCGCGGGGGCGCCAGCTCCAGCGCGGTGCACAGCCAACGGTCACCGAGCGCCTCTAGCCGAAATGCCATAGCAGCTGATTGCTTGCCGATCGCGACATGAGCGGAAACCTCTGCGACGTCTGGACCGGGATGCTGGACGCGTACCGAGTGCAGCGCAGTATGCAGGGCGATCCGACCACTGATCTTCAGATTGCGTCGCTGGGACATGCTGATCGCCGCTAAGACCTCCTCGACCATCCATCGGTTGAGCTGGGCAACCGACCTCTGACCGAGCAAAGCCTGGATGATCGCCAAGGCCAACGTGGCGCTCCACTGCTCGGCATTGGGCAGGCCGGGTCGCGGCCGGGCCGCCCAGCGCGTCTTGACCGTGGTTGCTCGGACGCCTCGATGGTTAGGCGCCGCGGTCTCGGTACGGTCCGGCTCATGATCAACAACGTCGAGTGGTGGTTGATTCGACTGCGGCGGCGCCGGTCGAGCCCAGCTGAGGCTAGGCGGCCGGCTATCGATCAACCAGTGGACGCTGGGCATCCTCGACGGCGCTGTAGTTGTCGACATCTCGAGGCCTCCTCGGTTTGAGCGTCACCAGACTGACTGATTCAGCCCATGCCGCGTAACCTCCGAAGCGCAATCTGGGGATATCTGACGTCGGTGCTGTCTGCGACCGAGGGTTCATTTGATCAGCCTCTTTCCCTCTACGGCGCACCTAAGCCCATTGGCTAATCAACGTGCAGGAAGATCGATCTCGGCGTCGTCGGTACCCGACGAGGATATTTGGTGACTTTGCTACCGCACGGA
>Ga0307291_1000493_pt1 | contig 9960 bp, 9 predicted proteins | sample ER_DNA_148_FD_194474 | JGI IMG/M metagenome (GOLD analysis project Ga0307291, IMG submission 194474) | Bulk soil microbial communities from the East River watershed near Crested Butte, Colorado, United States - ER_DNA_148 | ecosystem: Environmental > Terrestrial > Soil > Floodplain | place: USA...
GACGGCGGCACGGGCCGCGGCGACTGGGCCGACCGAGACGTACTTGGTCTTGTATAGGCAGAACGCGGTGCCCGCCGATGCCTCGGCTAGCGTCGGCCACGCCGGGGGCACCCTGGTTGCGAGTTACCCTCAGATCGGGGTTGTGGTGGCCCGCTCGGACAGTTCCGCGTTTAGGACCAACATCACCTCAGACGCTCGGGTCCAGGGCGCCGCCTCGACGATGGGGATGGGGGTCAAGTTGGATCCGGCCGCCTCCGCCGTGGATTCGGCCGACGCGGTTATCGAGGCGGGCACGCCCGCGCCAGGGGACGACTCGCTATCTGGCCTGCAGTGGGATATGGCCCAGATCAAGGCACCCGAGGCCCGCGCCATCAACGGGGGAAGCAGGTCAATCCTGGTCGGCGACATCGATACCGGTCTGGACTACACGCACCCGGACCTCGCCGCCAACGTAGACGACGCGGCGAGCGCCAACTGTGTCAGCGGCGTCGCGGTGCCGGGCAAGGTCGCCGCAATGGACGACAACGGCCACGGGACGCACACTGCCGGCACTATCGCAGCGGCCAAGAACGGACTCGGAATCGTCGGCGTCGCACCCAACGTGCGCATCGCCGGGATCAAGGCCGGCAACGCCGCCGGGTTCTTCTTCCCCGAGGCCGTGGTCTGCTCGTTCATGTGGGCCGCCCAGCATCACGTCCAGGTGACGAACAACAGCTATTTCGCCGACCCCTGGCTCTTCAACTGCCGCAACGACGCCGAACAGCGGGCCATTTGGGATGCGGAGCGGCGGGCCGTCAAGTTCGCGCAGCAGAGCGGGACCGTCGTCGTTGCCGCCGAGGGCAACCAGGCGGACGACCTCGCACATCCCACCCAAGACGTCACGAGCCCGGACGACACGACCCCTGTGACCCGCGACATCACCAACGCCTGCTCGGTGATGCCGACCGAAGTGCCGGGCGTCATCGGTGTCACGGCCAACGGCAACCTGGGGTTCAAGTCCTTCTACTCCAGCTACGGCCTTGGCTCCGCCGACGTCGTCGCGCCGGGTGGCGACTCGATCCTTCAGATCACCGCAGCGGCGCCGAACGGCCGGGTGCTCTCGACCTGGCCGGCCTCGCTGCTCACAGTGACATGTCTGCCCGCCCGCCGGCTGGTGGACGCCTCGGGCGCGACCTACTGCTACCAGCAGGGGACGTCGATGGCCTCACCGCACGCCGCCGGGGTCGTCGCGCTCATCATGAGCACCGGCGTCACCTCTCCGGGTGCCGTGACAGCAAGGCTGCAGAACACGGCCGATGCAATAGCCTGCCCCCCCGACACCTCCATCTACGACTTCTTCCCGGCCGTGGACAATGGGGCGCCCCAGGTCTGCCAAGGCGGTGTCGGCTACAACTCCTTCAACGGGCACGGACAGGTGAACGCGCTCACCGCCCTCCAGTAACAGTTCGGGGCCGTCCCGAGTGGGCGCACAGCCATCCGGGACGGGACCCGCCTCCGCGTCCTGGTCAGTGTGCGGCGGTAGTCGGACGGGCCACGCTCGCTCGTGCCGGTGACGTGCCGTACATCGACGTCAGCATGGGACGTTCACGCCGCGACGAGTGCGGCTCTGCCCTGCGTCTTTCCGGCTCAAGAGGGCGGCCCGATGCAAGGGCCTGTCCGGCCTCACATCCGGTCACGACGCGGATCGAACGATCGCTCATGCCGGTTCAGGGAAGCACGCTTATCAGTGCGGTGATGCCGCTAGCGGGGCAACGCCCGGTTCTGACGAGGCATACCTCGGCGGCGTGGAAGGGTCGCGACGCCGTTCCAGCAGCGTCCGACTGGTTCATGGACATGGTTCTGAACACGGGGGTAGCGTTGCCGGGTTCGGGCAACGGCGCGCGACCGGCAACGGTCGGCGCGAAAGGACTACGGAGAGGAACGGCGATGGGCTCTGCAGACGATGTCGAGGTGATCCGACGCGGGTATGCGGCGTTCAGCGCCGGCGACATGGCGACGCTAAACGAACTCTTCACTGAGGACGCGGTCTGGCACGTGCCGGGTAGTGGTGCCCTGTCGGGGACGAAGCAGGGCCGGGACGGGATTCTGTCCTTCTTCGGCGAGTTGATGTCACGCTCGGGAGGGACCTTGACCGTGACCCTCGACGATGTGGTCGGCGGAGAGACCCATACGGTGGCAATGAACCGGAACCAGGCCACCCGCGGCAGTGAGACCCTGCAACAGGACGCCGTCATTGTCTTTGTACTTCGCGACGGACGCGTCGCCGAGGCCCGGCAGTTCTTCGATGACACGGCCCGTAACGACGCGTTCTGGGGCTAGCTACTTCGTCGTGTCCCGCGCCCAGCATGGCCGGCTGCGCGGGACTGCGCGCGGGACCCGCGCCTAGCGCGTCGCAGCGGTCAGCTTGCCGAGTCCGTCGGCGATTGGGACGGTGACGGACCCGGTCGACGTCCAGATGGAGGGCGGCGGCCAGGAGCCCCGTCGACGAGCAGCAGGGCACTGGCAACAGCGGGATGGACGGCACTCCGGTCTAGAGCGCCGGCAGGTTGAGGTCATTCGCGCGCTCCCCTGGGCGAGGACATCCTCTCCGGTCGAGTTCACCGGGGACGACGTCCGAGGAGTTGATGCGTTGCCAGCCGATCTGGATGAACTCACACCAGTTCGGCGATGAGGGCAGCAGCGTGGGCTGCCCCGTCCCGTTCCACGGGCCGGTAGTCGACCGGGCGGCTGATGTTTTGGGCGATCGTCTCGGCAATGGTCTCTGGTATCGCCAGCTCGAAGTCCATCGGCTGCCCTGCTCCGTATCGCTCGAGGCGATGGCGTACGTGGAAGTTCTGCTCGAAGTGGTGGCGGAGTGGGAAGTACAGGAACGGCCGCTGGGTCGCCGTCAGTTCCATGCACGTTGTCAATCCGCCCTGCACCACTGCGAGGTCGCAGGCGGCGAGATGCCGGTAGAGCTCGTGGACGTATGTCCGCAGCTCGAGCCCCTCGGGCTGGGGGAGCGTGGCAGGGTCGATCCGCGGGCCGGTGACGACGATCATCCGCAATCCCGGCACTCGCCGCTTCGCCTCGGGGAACGCCTCGATCACTCTCCTGAGCAGGTGTCCGCCGACTCCCGAGCCGCCGACGGTGACGATGCAGACCTGCTCGTCGTCTGCGTAGCCGAGCTGCTGCCGCAGCGCCGCGCGGTCGGCGAAGGCCGACGGGTCGAAGCCGGTCACGTACCCGGCGAACGAGTAGTGCTCGCGGGTCCAGTCGCGGATCATCGGCAGGTCCGGCCCGAACCCGTCGGGCACGATGTCCGGCTCATTGCCGACGAAGATCGCATGATCGCGGACGCGCGGGAAGCGTGCGATGTGCTCGATCATCTCGGCGTTGTAGTCGGCGGTCAGGAACGGCTCATGCTCGCCTCCGTCCGGCATCGGCAGCCAGCCGACGAAGTCGGTAAGCCAGGCGTACGCCGCGCGCTTCTGCTCCGGGTTCTCGTGCAGGTAGTAGTCGAGCTCCCACGCCTCGTCGCCGATCCAGACGTCGTAGGCCTCCTCGCGTACGAGGTCGTGGAACACCATGAAGTTGGATAGCAGGATCTCGTCCATTCGGCGGATCGCCTGGAAGCAGTGCAGATCGTGCTCCGCTGACTCGCTCTCGATGTGGCTCGACTCATTGGAAAGAAAGGCACTGGCCGGGTGGATCCGTTCACCAGCAGCCTCCAACACCTTGGTCACCGGGTGCTGGGCGAGCCAGTCGATCTCGAGGTCGGGATGCAGCTTGCGCAGCTCGTCCGCGATCGCGACATCCCGTTGGGCGTGCCCGAGGCCGATCGGGGAGGAGATGTAGAGCGCGCGCTTTCGACGCGACTTTCCGCGGACCCACCGCCGAGGTGGTGGCGCCGGTTTGACGAAATCCCGCAGGAGCAGGTTGACCTTGACCGGGTCGCGGGCATGGGGAAAGTGGCCCGACCCCTCGAGCACGACCAGCTGGCCGCCGGCCAGCTCAGCTAGCCGTGCGCCGGACGCGCAAGGCCGGACGCCGTCGTCGCTTCCGTGGATCACGAGCAAAGGACAGTCGATGCGCGACAGCAACTCCCGCACGCCCTCTTCGTCTTGAAGCCGCGGTGCGAGCTGCGTCGCGACCAGCGTCCCGGGGTCCGTCTCCAGCCCCCAGCCGACGCAGTCCTCCCGCTGCTTGGTCGAGTGGGGCTCGGTGAAGCACTGCGAGAAGAAGAACTCGAGGAAGTCCTCGTAGTGGTCGACCCAGTAGTGGCGGTTAAATTTCCCCCAGCCGAGGTACGCGGCGTGCCGCTGACCGAACTCCTGAATCGCCTTCAGGCGCGGGGTCGCCGGCGCCAGCGGCACAGCCGGGGCGATGAACACCAACTTGACGACTCGCTCCGGGTGACTCGCCGCCAGGTGCAGCGACCGCTCCGCCCCCCGCGAGAGCGACACGAGCACCGCCCGCTCGGTGCCGGTCGCATCCATCACCGCAAGCGCGTCGGCGGCGAACTCCTCTTCGCGGTAGGCATCGGGCTCGGTCGGCCGGTCAGACCGGCCGTTGCCGCGACCGTCAAACGTGACCACTCGACAATGTCGCGCGAGGTAAGGGATCTGCATCTTCCAGTGCCGCGAATGGACGACTGACCAGGTCGGCAGCAGCAGCACCGTGGGCTCACCGGCCCCGAACACCTCGTAGTAGACCTTGACGCCGTCCCGGTCGACGTACCCGTCACGATTCGGTTGGCAAGCGCGCATCAGCTGTCCCTCCGCCTGGGGTAGTTGTTCCTTCCTCCAGCTGCCTGATCAGCACGCCGATCCGTCGCAGCGCCGACCGGATCGGCAGCGCGTCCCGGTCGAAGCCGAGGAGCAGCAGCGCTTCCGAGCCGAAGAAGACTGAGCCGATAAGGGTCGCCGCCTCCTCGGCGGTGAACGGCCCCAGCGGGCCGTGCCGGTGCTCAGTCTCGCGGGCCACCTCAGAGAGTAGGGCGAACCAGCCGTCCATCAGCTCCCGGACCGCACTTCCGAGCTCATGGTTCGACCAGCCGGCCGCGATCATCTCCTGCAACACCCGTACGTAGCCCGAGTCCAGGTCGTCTTCGAGGTAGTCACAGGCGCGCTCGTAGCGCTGCCACAGCGGCACAGGCTCGGCGTACAGGCGGTGTTGGCGGGCAAGCCGCCGCTGGTTCTCTTCCTCAAACAGCGCCAGGATCAGGCCCTGCTTGGAACCGAAGTGGTAGTGCAGCTGGCTCAGTGGCACCCCTGCCTCCTCAGCGACCTTGCGGGTCGACAAGCCCGCAAAACCGTCGGCCAGCAGCCGGACCCGCGCCGCGTCGAGGATGAGCGTAAAGGTGTCCGCCGAACGGACTGCCGCATCCGTGCCCATCCATTGCCTCCACTTAGTCGCAGCGCTCGGTGCTCGAACATCGGCTCCCCGCCTAGCCGCCTGCTGCCGGGGGAGCGGTCCGGGCAGCGCTAGACGAAGTTCGTTCGATCGCTCGATCGGTATTGACACTACCATCAATCCGGGTACAGTTCTCTTAGTTCGGTCGACCGACCGAAAGCGGGTCTTGACACCCGTGCCCGATACCCGTGGAGGACCTACTCATGAGCACCACCGTGACCAGCACTGAGCGCCCGCCCCGCAATGGCGTGGACGTTCCCCGCCTGTTTTCCACTCTCGACGCCGTCAAGGGTCAGAACGAGATCGCCAAGTTCCAGTTCCGCGCCACCAACACCTGGGTGAACGGCACGCACAGCCGGTCGCACCTCTCGGGCTTCTATGGCGCGATGCAGGAGATGGAACACAAGAACGTCACCGTGCTGGACGCCGACCATCCCGCCGTCCTGGTCGGGGAGGACAACGCGCCCACGCCGATCGAGTTCCTCCTGCACGCCATCGCGGCCTGCCTGACCTCAGGTGTCGCCAACATCGCGGCCGCCCGTGGAATCCAGCTACACAAGGTCACGTCCACCGTCGAAGGCGACATCGACCTGCTGGGAATTCTCGGACTCTCCGACGGCACGGTCCGCAATGGCTACCAGCAGATCCGGGTCACCTTCCACATCGAGGGAGACGCCGACGACGAGAAGCTGCGCGCACTCGTGGAGCAGTCCCGGCAGCGCTCAGCCGTCTACGACGTTCTGACCAATCCCACCCCGGTCGTCATCGACGTCGTCACCGGCTGACCACAGGCCGCTGACCACGTATGTGCCGCGCTCGCCCACCGGCCGCAACTCCCGCACCGGCTCACGTCAGGAACCCGGGTGCAGCGGCAGAAACCCAGGTTGCCTGGGATCGGCCCGGTGCACATGACGTGCAGGCCGTGTGCAGGCTACGCAACCTGGACGCAGCTGCCAGAACCGGCCGAGCCGTACGGATTCCCCCAGCGAGGAAGACCAGGTCATGACCTGTATCGACACCGTCGTCGTCGGCGCGGGACACGCCGGGCTGGCCGTCAGCTGGTTCCTCACCCGCGCTGGACGTGAGCACGGGCTGCTCGACCGCGGGAGGGTCGCGGAGCGGTGGCGGAGCGAGCGCTGGGATTCCTTGCACCTGCTCACGCCGAACTGGATGACCCGGCTGCCGAGCTGGTGCTACGCCGGGCCTGATTCCGACGGCTATCTGAGCGCTCCCGCGCTGGTCCGACTCCTCTGGGGGTACGCGGCCTCCTTCGGCGCACCTGTGCTGCAGCACACGACGGTCCTGGAGGTGACCGCTGTGCAAGGGCCCGGTCGTTCCCGGTTTCGTGTCGTCACGGACGCGGGTACCTGGTCGCCCGTAACGTTGTGGTCGCCACGGGTCCGCACGGCAGGCCCCACGTGCCGGCCGGCCTGTCTGGCCTCTCCCCCCGCGTCGAGGTTGTGACCTCGGCCGCCTATCGGAACCCGGCCAGCCTCCCGCCGGGGGGCGTGCTTGTGGTTGGCGCGTCCGCTTCAGGTGTGCAGATCGCCGACGAACTGACCAGCGCCGGGCGCGAGGTGGTCCTTGCCGTCGGTCGGCACATCCGGATGCCGCGACGCTACCGAGGCATGGATGTCTTCTGGTGGCTGGAGGCCACCGGCCGTCTCGCCCGCACGATCGATGACGCGCCAGACGGCGACGCGGCGCGACGGGAGAACTCTCTCCAGCTGATAGGCCGCCAGGACCCACAGGTGCGCGACCGCGACCTCGACTTGCGGTCGCTGCACGAGCGCGGCGTACGGCTGGTGGGCCGACTGGACGGGGTCGAGGGCACGGTCGCATCGTTTGCCGTCGATCTGGCCCATCGGGTCGCCGAAGCCGACCGGAGAATGCATCACTTCCTCGACGCCGTCGACGAATACCTCGAGCGGCTCAGTCCCGCCGGCGAGGTCTTCCCTGTCGTCCGACCACTCCCGCTGGAGGTAGCCGACCCGGCGACGCGGCTGGACCTAGCCACCGAGAACATCCGGACGGTGCTCGTCGCAGCGGGCTACCACCCCCACCACCCGTGGCTGAGCGTGCCCGTTCTGGCCCGGGACGGCTCGATCCGACAGCATCGCGGCGTAACCCTGGTCCCGGGCCTGTACGTCGTGGGGCAGTACTTCCAGCAACGCCGTGACTCGGGCTTTATCAACGGAGCTCGGCACGACGCCCGGTCGGTCGTCAACCACCTGCTGGGTCGCCAGATGTCGCGTCCGGCCGCTGCCCTGTTCCGGGTGGGCGCGGCATGACCCCCGCCTACGACGTGGTAGTCGTCGGCGGCCGGGTCGCCGGCGCCTCGACAGCGCTGCTGCTCGCTCAGGCCGGAGTGAAGGTCGCGCTCGTCGACCGTGGCCGCCGCGGCAGCGACATCGTGTCCACGCACGCTCTGATGCGGGCGGGGGTCTTGCAGCTGTTGAGGTGGGGGATCCTGCCCGACGTCATCGACGCCGGCACACCACCCGTCCGGAAGGTGGTCTTCCACTACACCGACCGTCAGCCGGTCCGGGTCATCCTTCGCCCGAGCGCCGGAGTCGACGCGCTGTACGCGCCGCGCCGCCATGTGATCGACCGGCTGCTCGTCGACGCCGCGGCCGCCGCCGGTGCGGAGGTGCTGCACGAGACCACCGCGACAGAACTGTTGCGCGACCCGAAGGGACGGGTCGCGGGCGTACGAGTCCTGGGCCGGCGCGGCGACACGGCAAATCTACGAGCCTCCTTCACGGTGGGCGCGGACGGCCTGCGCTCCACTGTCGCCGCGGGAGTCGCCGCCCCAGTGCTCCGGCAGGGAATGTCGGAAGGCGCTTTCCTCTACCGCTACTTCGAGGACCTGCCCGCCGAGGGCTACGAATGGGGGTACGGCGACCGCGCCGCCGCTGGGCTCATTCCAACCAACGACGCGACCTGCGTCTTCGAGGCGACCGCACCAGCCGCGCTTCGCCGACTCCGACGCGACGGCAGCGAGGAGGCCTTCAACACTGTTCTCGCGACCGCCGCCCCCGACTTTGTCGAACGGGTTGCAGTCGCCACCCCTGCGAGCAGCCTCCACGGCTGGGCCGGAGCTCCCGGCTTTCTGCGGCGCTGCTACGGACCGGGCTGGGCGCTAATCGGGGACGCCGGCTACTTCAAGGACCCAATCACCACGCACGGAATGAGCGACGCCATGCGTGATGCCGAGCTCCTTACGGAGGCGCTGCTGGGAGTGCTGTCAGGTTCACCCGAGGCAGCGACACTTGCAGCGTACGAGCGCACGCGGGACAGCCTTTCGAGCCAGCTGTTCGCGGTCACCGAGGCCGTGGCCGGCTTCGACTGGGACCTCGATCGGCTACGGCTGCTGCTTCGCGAGGTCAACTCGGCGATGGCCGATGAGATGGATTACCTCCAGGCGCTGCCCGAGCGCCGTACGAGCGGACCCGACCTGAGCCCGCCATCAAGACCAACGCTGCCCACTCGTGGGAGCGAACAAAAACATGTCCTGAATGACGACCTGGCCGGAGAACCGCTGCCAGACCGATGCGCATCGAGGCAGCATGTGTGACTTCCGCCTGGTCGTCAGCGGTTCGGCCGCGAAAAACTGGCATCGTGGTCAAGCGTCGAGAGCCTGTAGAGAAAGCCCATGATCATCCGCGTCTTCAGTCCGACCATCCATCCCGGCAAGGAAGGAGAGTTCGAGTCCTTTCTTCGTGACACGGCCGTCCCGCTCGTGTCACGGCAGGCCGGATTGCTGGCGCAGCATGTCGGCAGATCCCTCAAGGCATCGTCCAGCACCTACGTCTACGTCACCGTCTGGGAAGACGCCAAGTCGATCCAAACCTTCGCCGGCAGCCGCTGGGAGGAGGCCGTGATCACCCCTGAGGAGGCACACCTCCTCAAAGACACGTCGATCGAGCACTACGAGGGCCTTTACCCGCCTGACTAACCAACGGCGGAAACCTCGATCAGCCCTGAAGGAGCGCGCTCGTGATCATTCGAGTGTTTCGCGCCCAGATCCACCCCGGAAAAGAGGGCGAGTTCGAGCGCTTCGTGCGCGAGACCGGCGTCCCCACCGTGCAGTCGCAAGCGGGGTGCTCCCATATGGCCTGGGGCCGGAGCCGCTGGAGCGACCAGCCCGAGTTCGTCGTCGTGACACACTGGGACTCGGTTGCCGCGCTTGAGGCGTTTGCCGGGCCGCGCTGGTAGCAAGCCGTCATCGAGCCGGAAGAAAAGCACATGCTGGAGGCTGTCGCGCGAAGTTCGCCCGCTGTCGGGTAGTGGGCTTTGGACATGATCTCCCGGAACGGTGGTATCGGGGGGTCAGGCCAGCCGGTGGATCTTGAGCAGGTTGTGGGTGGCGCAGATCAGTTTCCATTCACTGTCCGCGGCGGCCAGTCCTCGGCGACTGAGGGATCTGATGTTGCGGTTGTGCTTGATCTGAGCGAAGACCGGTTCGATGGTCGCTGCTCTCTTCTTGTAGGTCTTGCGGCCGGCGGGGGTGTCGAGCTTGGCGATCATGGTGGTGGTCAGCGGGTCGGGATCCCCGGTTCGGCG
>Ga0307291_1000496_pt1 | contig 9954 bp, 9 predicted proteins | sample ER_DNA_148_FD_194474 | JGI IMG/M metagenome (GOLD analysis project Ga0307291, IMG submission 194474) | Bulk soil microbial communities from the East River watershed near Crested Butte, Colorado, United States - ER_DNA_148 | ecosystem: Environmental > Terrestrial > Soil > Floodplain | place: USA...
CACTGCCGGGTCGATCAGGAACAACTCCCACTGTGTCCAGAACGAGGTTGCCGGCGTCGTGTCGTGCTGCGGCTCTTCGTTCTTGGCCATGATCGAATCGAACTTGAGAAACGCTTGCGCCATTGAGGATTCCTTACGGCTCGGTTGAGTAGATGACGTTGAGAGACAGCGCGGTGGCAATGCCGATCTTCTGGTTCGGTATGACGGTGCCGGTCGTCGCGGAGATACTGACGGTAGGGATCGCGCTTTGCGGGTTCGCGTTCGTCAGGTACGAATACACGGCGACCGCCGCCGAAGGCCGGTACGCGGTCGGAAGCGTGAAGATGTGTACGCCGTAGGTGCCGCTCTGTGCTGTGCCGCGTAGATGCACGTTGCCTAGTTCGTCTTTGCGGAACTGCACGAGATAGCCGCTTGCTGCGGCCCAGCCGTTGACGAAGCTCGGTTCAGGGCTGCCGCTGCCGACGGTGTGCCACGGGTCGTGTAGTCCGTGCAAGATTGGTTCACCGGCGATCGTCGCGTCAGTGAGCAGCTTGAGCGTCACCCGAGCACCACGGCGCGGTATGCGTTGACGGCCGGCGCGATGCTGAACCGGACTGTTGCGGTCGTTGTTGACGTGCGTTCAACGTCTGTCTCAACGGTTTCGTACGGCGCAGCGGACGTATAGACCTGCACTTGCACATCGCGCGTTCCGAGGTTGTGCGTGATGACGTACGCCGTCGCGGCACCGTCGCCGACAGCCGCCGTAACGACGGCGGTGTCAATGTTCACGGCGTCACCGGCGATCGTGATCCCGGTTCCGGCGACAACGTTCAACTGGTTACCGACCTGCACGAGCGCGTCACCGGCCGTGAACGACGCTGCGCCGCTGAACTGTGCGTACGCCAACGCGGTCGTACCGACAACGACCGGCGCGTTAGTCGTCATCGTCCAGCCGGTGTCGGCGGCTGTGCCCTCTTCGATGAACACGGCCATACCGACCAGCTCGGCGGCACTGTCGGCGTCGAGCGTGCGCGTCATCGCGGCGGCGGAACCGTTGAAGACGTAGAGCCCGTTCTGCGCGGCGGTCGTCTGCGCCGACAGCAGCACGCGGTCACCGGCGACAAGTGTCACGCCGTCGATTGCAGTGCCCGGTGCGGCAACGTTCACGTTCGCTGCGGCGCGGACACGCGCGGAGTCTTTCCAGCTCAACCCGGTGACGGCGTTGTCTACATAGTTTTTGTTCGTCGCGTCTGTGCCGGCGGTCGGGTCACCGACGCTTGTGATGCGTTGCCCGTTGAGTGTTACCGACCCGGTTGGCGGCGCGAGCTGCGCGAGCGTGTTCGTCCGTACGGCCGTGTTGAAGTCGGAGATTGTCGCAGCTACTTGCGTGCCGGTGTGGTTCGCGCGTGCGTACGGGTCAACGGCAAAGCCGGGGTTCGGGTACGTACCGGACAGCACGCCTCCGGCGGCACCGGTCGGCGAGCCGCCGCCTGCGTCTTTCGCCGGTACCCAGACTGTGCCGTCGTACCAGTACAGGACCGCTGTCGTTGTGTCGAAGTAGACGAGTCCGGCGACGGGGCTCGACGGTGCTCCGGCGAGGTTCTGCACGCGCGCGTTCTGTAGCTCGTTTTTCTGCAAGTCGATCGGTACGCCGTACTTCCGTGCCATGTGGGTGTGCTCCCTAGCTCAGCTCGGCGACGCCCGAAAACGGCGCATGAAAAGTGACGGTGAGACTGTCAGTGCTGACGTACGTGACTTGCCCTTCCCACGTGTCGCCAGCGGAGTCACGCACGCTGACGGCCGGGTTGTATCCGAGGCCGTGCACGATCAGCCATGTCGCGGACGGCAACGACTGCACGTGATGGAAGTAGCCGCCGCTCACGCCGTCTGCGCCGTCTGCCCCGGCGGGGCCGCGACCGGGGCTCGACACGGTGACGACGTTCGCCGGTTCACGCGCAACAACAACGTTGTTGACTAGCTCGTTGACGGTGACGACGCTGCCGGTCGTTGCGACGGCGACCACGGTGTCATCGCGGCGGACGACAACGACGCTTTGTGGTTCGCGGACGATGACGACCGACTCGCAGCTCACGTCGTTGTCACCTCCTTTGACAGCGTGACGCGCCCCTGTGCGAGCCGGATCACTTCAGTCGGGTCCGTCACCGAGTGCAGCTCAAGGTCGTACGCGCCGGACTTCGCGAGCGTCGTCGTCACGTCGGCACCGATACGCACAGAGATGATGCCCCCGGCAACGGTGATCCCGTTTCCTTCGGCGAGCGTCACGAGCACGTCGCCGCCGGGCCGCGTCTTGATCTGCATGCGCGCGTCGTAGCCGGACGTGTCGATCAGCGGTCCTGCCGGCGGCGACGAGCCGTCGTCTTCGCGCCACTCAAACGTGAGTGAGAACGTCGCGCCTTGCTCAATGAACAGGTCGTATGAGACGGCAGGCATTAGCGGTACTCCGTTCGGTTAGGCATCGGGAATCCGCTGTACCGCTGGCCACCGTGGGTCGATCACGGCGCTTCGCTGATAGACATGCATCGAGTCGGACGGCAGGCCCCACGGTCCGCCGACAGTGCGCAGCATTGGAACGAATCTGCGGTTTTGCGGCCAGTTGATGAAGCCTTGCCGCAGCGGGATCGGCGCTACCCCTTTCGGGTACGGCACGTACCGCTCACCGGGCAACGGGTCGGGGTGCCCGTTGTCGTTCGGCATGTGGTATTCAGCGAAGACGATAATGCGCGGACCGGTCGCGATCGCAGCGAAGTCGGCGTCACTGATCTTGTCGAGCGGGATCGGACCTACGGTGCCGTAGGTAACGTCGCAGCTCGCGATCGTGATTCCGCTATCGCCGGGTACCCACACCGGGTCGGCACCGGCGTGCGTCAAGTCTTCGTATCCTGCGTCGAGCGGTAGCAGCGCCATCCGGAACACACCGGGATCGGTCACGTAGAACTTTTCAACGTCGCCGAAGCCGTCGAGCTGCGGCCAGTATTCGGCCGACATGACTTCGACCGCTGACCGTTCGTCGTCGCTGAATCCGCCCCAACGGTTGAACGTCTCCGGTGTCGCTGCCCACTGGTGGGTGTCATTGCTCATCTCGGCTGGCGGAAACGGCGTATCGAGACGCGGCGTCATGTCGAGCACCCACACCATTTGAGTACGGCGACCGGTCGCGAATTCTGTACCGTCGCCGCCGTTCGTCTCGTCGTCGGTGCGCCAGTGTGTGACCGCGCCGCCGACTGCCATGAAACCGCTCGTGATCAGGTAGTCCAGCCCGTGCGCGTTGTCCCAGTTGTCGTAGATATCGGCGGTCAGCTCATCGAATGTCCCTGCCCGTACCGCGTCGTAGGCAGCCGTGAAGCATCCGGCGTCTTGACGCCGCGCGAGACCGGTCGTGATGCACATTCCGAGCATCGCCGGATCGGTCAGAACCGGGTCGCTGTCTTCCCATGCGCCCCACGGCATCGGGTCAACGCTCCGTCACGTGATCGTTGACGTTGGGCCGTCGTACCAGAAGTCGTACGGATTCGCGGCGGTCGGTGTCGCGCTGCCGATCCAGTAGACGAGCGGCGCGTCCGGTCGGCTCACGCCGCCGTCCGAACCGTGCTCAACGATGACGATCCCTGCCGGGCCTTGCGGACCGGTGCCGCCGCCGCTGCCGCCGCCGGAGTCGCCGCCGCCGCCGTTGTTGCCGGAGCCGCCTGCGCCGACGCCGTTGCGCTCAACTTTCGCGACGATCTTTTTGAGCTTCGTGAGTATGCGTTGCGGTCCGGTCGGCGGCAGCCGGCGCGGCGGGATACCGCCGTTTGTGTCGGAGTCGTCGCGGACCAGCTCGGGCCAGCAGCGGACCGGGAAGCTCGCGCCGTCAACGCTAATCGCGACGACACGCGCTTTGACCGTGCTGACGCCTCGGTGTCCGGGCGCTGCGATCGTGTCGCCTAGTTCGTAGTCGGCGAACGGCTGCGGACCGACGAGGCTTGACGTTTCACCGGTGATGCTCAGCACCGGTTGCGCGGACTCGCGAAGCTGTGCCCGTGCGAGGTTCGTCGCGGACTGCTCCGACGTTCCGGCGGACAGCCCGGTTTCTATCCGGCCGTACGCGGCGACACCGGCCGTGTCGAGCACTTCGGTCCAGCGTCCGTCCGTGCGCTGCGCACCGACCGCCGTGAAGCGCGCCGACTCGCGCGACGTTTCGTAGCTCGTCAGTGAGCCGTCGTCTTTGCCGAGCCGCAGCGCGACCGTCGCTGACCGGTCGACGCCTTTACGGTTCCACGCGTTGAGCGTCATCGTCGCTGCGTCTACCGCTATGTCGATGCCGGTCTCTGACAGCTCGGACGCTATGTCGGCGAGGTTCGTCGTGTAGATCGGGAACGTGAAGTCGTCCGGGGTGTCGCTCCACGGTTCGCCGTTGCTGTCGGCGCTGTCGGTGAAGCCGACAGCAAGTGCGTCCACGGCTGCTACGCCGCGCGCTGCGGCTTCGGTGAGCAGTGCCCGCAGTACTTGTGCGCGTCGCCAGCCCGGTACGGCAGGCGCACCGTTGTTGACGAGCCACGCGTTGTCTGTCTTGATCAGTGTCCCGTTCGGGGTGCCGTGGCTGTCGAGCGTGAGCACGACACCGATGAGCCCCATCGGGTTACTCGCGCCGCCGTTCGCGTTCGTGACTTGCGCGGCGAGCACGTGCAAGCCGACTTCAAGCCGAGCTGGCATGGTCACTACGTCGCGGTACGCGTAGTTGTTGTCAGGGTCCGGCGATGAGATGAGCTGACCGTCTAGGTACAGCGTCAGAAAGTTGTCGGCGCTGAACACGAGCGACACGTTGACGGCTGTGTCGGTCGTGAATTCGCGGCGAAAATACCAGCTCGTCGGCACCGGCTGCGGTGTCGCCGGTGACACGTGACCGATCCAGTCAGGGTTAGCCGCCGCGAGCGCTTCCGGGTAGCCGGTGCGGATCGTGTCGTCAGCGAAGCTGTAGCCGGTCGCGGCGGACCAGTCGGCGTCTTTGTACCAGCCGCCGCGTTTCGACATGAAGCCGAACAGTCGTTCGCTGCCGGTCGCGCGGCCGAAGCTGTATTCCGGTAGCACTACCGCGTCGCCGAGCATCGACAGCAAACCCGGTTGCGACGCGAGGTCAAGCCACAGCGTCGAGAGGTTGTCCGTCGCGAGCTGCGTCGTCTCACTTGCGACACGGCACGCGAACCGGATAGCGCCGTCCCATGTGAATTTGAGGATGGTCCGGTCAGCCAGCTCGGCGGCTTGCGCGACCGGTAGCCGCACTGTCGCGCTGCCGGGCTGCGACAGCTCGTCTTGCCACGTGACTACGGCGTCGTCAATCGTCGCGAGCAGCGTCGCGCCGTCACGCGAGTACAGCTCGGTAGTGATCACGTCGAGACTCACGGCACTAGCCACTCATCGTTAACGGCGTCGAACCATGCGCCGTCTAGGTTGATGAACTGCAATTCGGTTGTGCCGTTGAACGCGTTCAGCATCTCGAATGTCGTACCGGTGATGAATCGGCCGGCGCACGTGTGGTCGACCGGTCCGGCGGTTTCGGTGGACAGCCGCCGCGTCAACGTGACGAGACCGTTGTTACCGGCGAACACGGCACACGCGGTACGGAGCTTGTCTACCCACACGGCGCGGCGATGCGCTCGCGGCAACAGTGCAGGCTCAGCCGACAGCAACGCGACCGGGATCGAAAACTGGTACGCGTCATAGGGCAGCTCCGCGCCGACAGCGCCGCGCCGACCGGGGATCACGTCATCGTCGCCGCGCCGCGTGCCCGGCGCGAACAGCCCGGACAGGTCCGTCACGAGAAAGCCGCACGCTTCGAGCGTGACCCCATCAACAAGCAACGTGTCAGGGTAGGTGCTCATACGGCGACCAGTTGGCTCGCCGCGCTGCGCAGCAGACGCGGCAACGCGACGCTGACCTTCTCCGGCAGCGGATAGTTCACGGTCAGATTCACAGACGGCGAACCGACCGGGCCGTGCCCTGCATTGATCGCTTCGAGCTGCGACCGGTTCGCCGCAGTCTGTCGAGAGTTGACGAGCATTTCACCGGACGCAACTCCCATCGGCCCGAACGGGGCAAGAGCAACCATGTTGTCGGTCCGCGACGGCGAACCGGGGATCACGCCGCCGCCTGCGAGACCTTCGAGCCCGGCAGGCATCGGGATGTAAGACAGCTTCGGCGAATGGAACTTGTCGGCGAGCCAGTTGAATGAGTCGATCAGCCCGTGATTGATGATCGAGTCAATGATGAAGTGGATGGGCTTTTTCACGAGATTCGTCAAGCCCTCCCAGATGCGAGCGACGGCGGACACGGCGTCGCTGAACGTCTGCTTGAGCTTGTCGAGCACGCCCGCTACCGCGTTACGTGCGGCGTCGATCGGTCCGCTGATCTTGCTTTGGATCGCGCCCCATGCTTTCGCGAACGCGTTCAGCGCCCAGTCCTTGGCGCGCGTGAAGCTGCTCTTGATCGTTGCCCACGCTGACGCGATCTGGTCTCGCGCCCAATTGACCGGCCGCATCAACGTCGAGCTGACCGCGCCCCACGCCTTGCTGAACACGTTCAGCACCCAATCCTTCGCGACGGTGAACGCAAGCTGGATCATTTGCCACACCCACGCGATGTGAGTGCGCGCCCAGTCGATCGGCCCGGCGAGCGTGTGCGCGATCAGGTTCCAGCCGGCGGCGAATACGCCGATCACCCAGTCCTTCGCGGCAGTGAACGCGTTCGCGATCTGAACGAAAGCAGCAGTGATCAGCGTTCGGGCAATGTTGATCGGTAACGCGAGGATCGTTGACACGACGCGCCAGATTGCCGTGATCACGCCGATCGTCGCGTTGAGCGGACCGGACACGATGCCGACCAAGCCGCCCCATGCGGTGCGCAGTGCGCCGAACACTGCGCTGACCGCTGTCGCGAACGCGGCTTTGATCTTGCCCCAGAACTTGACGACGAGCAGCGTGATCAGCACGAACGGTCCGCCGATGATCCCGAGGATCAGCATCCAGTGGTCCCGCACGAAGTCGATTGCGGCGCTGACGGCTTTCTTGATCGCGCCGAACACGGCAACGGCTGCTTTCTTGATGCCTTCCCATGCTGCGGTGACGGCCTTGCGGAACTTCTCGTTCTTCTTCCACAGCAGCACGATCACGACGACGAGAGCGACGATCGCGAGCACGATCCACGTCAGCGGGAACGCCCAAAACGATGCGTTGAGCAACCACTGTGCACCGGTCCACAGCGCGGTCAGTGTGCGCACGACAGCGAGCTTGCGAATGTACTCCGACAGACCGCCCGCGAGCTTGAGCGCGGCTTGCACTTCAAGCGCTGCGGTGTGCGCCTTCGTGATCGCCCACAAGGCAGTGACAGCAGTGACAAGTTCCCACGAGAGCGTCTTGTGTCGTTCAAAGAATCCGAGCACCGAGCTGACAGCAGGGATCAACGTTCCGGTGAGGAAACCGGCGAGCGTCTTCACGGCGTCACGCACGCCGAGGATGAACGACACGAGCGTTGAGTCCTCTTCGACGTTGAACGCCTTACCGAAGGCCCCGGTGAAGTCGCCCTTGATGAGCAGGTCCGCGAGAGCCTTGATCGGCGGCACCATGTTGTTGATGCCGTCCGTCAGTTTCTTGAGCCCCTTCTGGACGTACGGCGCGACGAACAAACCGAGCTGCAACTTGGCCGTCTCGACGGAGCCCTTGAAGCTTTCGAGCGCTCCGGCTGTGCCGGACATGCGCGCACCGGCGACCTTCGTCGCCGCGCCTTGATCCTTCGTGGCCGTGATGAACGTCGCGAGTCCGGCTGCGCCTTGCTTCATCAACACTGTTGCGGCGCGCGTCGCGTCGCTGCCGAAGATCGTTTGCAGCGCCGTTGACCGCATCGCCGGTGACAGCTTGCCGAGCTTGTCTTGCAACTGCTGAGCAACGTCGGTGATCGGCAGGAACTGTCCGCGTGCGTCGGTGAACCTCAAGCCGAGGTCCTTCATCACGCCAGCGGCTTTCTTGGTCGACGGCACGAGCCGCGCAAGCATCGTCTTGAGCGATGTGCCGGCGTCGCTGCCCTTGATGCCTGCCGTGTCGAACGCGGCGAGTACACCCACGGTGTCTTGCAGCGTGAGCCCGGCTGTCGTCGCACCGGGGCCGACTTGTGACAGTGCGACGCCGAGCGATTCAACCGACGCCGTTGACGCGTTCGCGCCGCCAGCCAACGCCGCAGCAACGGACTCCATGTCGGAGCCCTTCAGTGAGAACGCCGACATGGCGTTGCTCGCGATCGTTGACGCCGTAGCTAGATCGGTGCCACCGGCGGCGGCGAGCTTCAGCGTGCCTTCGAGCCCTCCGGCTTGGATCGTCGCCGCAGACATGCCGCCTTTAGCCAGCTCAAGCATCGCGTCTGCGGCTTGCGACGCACTGAACGTCGTATCGGCACCCATCTTCAACGCAAGATCGGACAGCGTTTTGATCTGCGCGGCTGGCGTGTTCGTGACCGCCGCGAGCGTGTTCATCGTCTGGCTGAACGTTGCCTCTAGCCCGACTGAATCCTTGAGTAGCTTCGTCACGCCGAGAGCGGCGGCGAGCCCGCCGCCGACACCGGCGGAAATGCCGAGCCGCGACCGGAACGCGTTGCCGAACCGGTTGCCGAGCTTGCCGCCCTCTTTCGTGCCGTCGAGCTTGTCGAGCGCGCCGCCGGTAGACGGCCGGAACGTCCGCTTGAAAGCACGCGTGAACCGGTTACCGGCTTCCGCGCCTGCCGTAGCCGACGTTTTCGCTACGTCGGTTTGTGTCTGCGCGTACGACTTCGCCGCAGCTTTCACCTTCGCCTGCGCGGCAGCCATTTTCTCGGTTGCTGCCTTCGCGGGACCGGCTGTCTTGGCGACGTTGCGCTGCGCGGTAGCTACTGCCTCTTCGGCGCGGGCGAGCTGAGAGCCCTTCGCGCCTGCGTCGGCTTGAACTTCGGTGAGCTTGAGCTGCGCGGTCCGCAACCGACCGGCCGCCGACGCATTCGCGTCGGTCGCGGCTCGCACAGACTTGCTGATTTTCTGAATGTCGGCGCGCGCGCCGAGCAGAGCTTCACGTGCGAGCGCTTTGCCGCCTTGCTTACCGGCGGACGCGAACGACTTCGCGACCCCGCCTAGGCTCGTGTCGAGACCGTCGCTGAACGCCTTCGCGGCAGGCTTCGCGGCAGCGTTCATCGCTTTCGTGATGCTCGGACGCAGCTTGCGCGTCTCACCCACGATCGACACATATGCAACGCCGAGCTCTATCGCCATACGGGATCGCCTCCTGTCGGCTAGTCGCTCGGGTTGTTCAGTTGTCGTTCCCAGCCGAGCCAGTCGGCCATTTCGTCAAGCGGCAGCGCTTCCTTGCCGTACGTCTTGTCGCCGCCGACACCCGGTCGCGGGATGGGCTTCGGCTTGTCTTTGCGTTTGCCTTCGCCGCGTTGCCAGTTGGCGGCGCTCAGCGCATCGACTGCGGCGGCGAGCAACTGCTCGGCGAGTCCCCACGGGTGGTCGTCGCCTTCGATGACGCGGACCAGCGCTGACGAGCGCGGCAAGTGCTTCACGATGACGGCCAGCTCGTGCCACGTGAGACGGTCCGTGCCGAGGTCACGCAGCCGCAGACCGCGTTCAATCAAGTCGTATTCGATTGCCTCACGGTGCTCGTCAAGGAGCGCTATGAGGCTTCGGATTCCCCCAGCTCTTCGGACCCGCCGATCGCGGCCGTCATTGCCTTGCCGAGACGAGATGACAGCTTGTTGAAGTCGGCAAGCGACAGCGAATCGACCACGGCGAGCAAGTCGGGATCGTCGTCGGCGAGCGCTTCAATGATCGTGAACGTCATATCAAGGTCGTCACGGTGCCGGTTCGCTCGCAGAAACTTCGGGTTCTGCACTTCAGCGAACGGCTTCGGAAAGGTGTACGTCTTCCCCTTGTGGACAAAGGAAAACTTGCCGGTCGGCTTCGGC
>Ga0307291_1000498_pt1 | contig 9899 bp, 7 predicted proteins | sample ER_DNA_148_FD_194474 | JGI IMG/M metagenome (GOLD analysis project Ga0307291, IMG submission 194474) | Bulk soil microbial communities from the East River watershed near Crested Butte, Colorado, United States - ER_DNA_148 | ecosystem: Environmental > Terrestrial > Soil > Floodplain | place: USA...
GTTCTCCGCGGGCGGCTATCCCCTTGAGTTCGGGACGATCTCGGTCTCCGACGGGATCGCCATGGGTCACGAGGGGATGCACTTCTCGCTCGTCTCGCGCGAGGTGATCGCCGACTCCGTCGAGACGGTGATGATGGCCGAGCGGCTCGACGGATCCGTCTTGCTGGCCGGCTGTGACAAGTCCCTGCCCGGCATGCTCATGGCCGCCGCACGGCTCGACCTCGCGTCGGTCTTCTTGTATGCGGGGTCGATCCTCCCCGGGATCGCCAAGCTCTCCGACGGCTCCGAGCGGACAGTGACGATCATCGACGCCTTCGAGGCGGTCGGCGCCTGCGCGGCCGGGAAGATGTCGCGTGAGGACGTCGACGCGATCGAGCGGGCGATCTGCCCAGGGGAGGGCGCCTGCGGCGGCATGTACACCGCGAACACCATGGCCTCGGTGGCCGAGGCGATCGGGATGTCCATCCCGGGTTCCGCGGCCCCGCCGGCTACCGACCGGCGGCGCGACGGGTTCGCCCGAAAGTCCGGCGAGGCGGTCGTCGAGCTGCTGCGGCGAGGGATCACCGCTCGGCAGATCATGACCAAGGAGGCCTTCGAGAACGCCATCGCCGTCGTCATGGCCTTCGGCGGCTCCACCAACGCGGTGCTGCACCTGCTCGCCATCGCCCACGAGGCCGACGTCGACCTCACCATCGACGACTTCCGGCGAGTCGGCGGACGGGTGCCGCACCTGGCGGACGTCAAGCCGTTCGGCGCCTACGTCATGACCGACATCGACCGCGTCGGCGGCGTGCCGGTCGTCATGAAGGCACTGCTCGACGCCGGACTGCTCCACGGCGACTGCCTGACCGTGACCGGCAAGACCGTCGCCGAGAACCTCGCCGGCATCAACCCGCCGGACCCGGACGGCAAGGTCGTCCGCGCCCTTCATGAGCCGATCCACAAGACCGGCGGGATCACCATCCTGACTGGGTCGCTCGCACCGGAGGGCGCCGTGGTCAAGTCGGCTGGGTTCGACGAGGACGTCTTCACAGGGAGCGCGCGGGTGTTCGACGGCGAGCGGGCCGCGATGGACGCGGTCGAGTCGAACTCGCTGAAGCCGGGGGACGTCGTCGTGATCCGGTACGAAGGACCGAAGGGCGGCCCGGGGATGCGCGAGATGCTCGCCGTGACCGGGGCCATCAAGGGCGCCGGGCTCGGCAAGGACGTGCTGTTGCTGACCGACGGCAGGTTTTCCGGCGGGACCACCGGGCTATGCGTCGGCCACGTCGCGCCAGAGGCGGTTGATGGTGGGCCGATCGCCTTCGTGCGGGACGGTGACACGATCATCCTGGACGTCGCCAAGGCGACCCTCGACGTCGACGTGCCCACGGACGAGTTGGCCCGGCGCGCCGAGGGTTTCACGCCTCCGCCGCCGAAGTACCCGCGTGGCGTACTCGGCAAGTATCACCGGCTCGTCGGCAGCGCGAGCAGGGGAGCCGTCTGCGACTGAGCCGCTGCGCGCCGGGGGGCGGTTGAGCGCCGTCAGACGGCGATGGCCCGGTGCAGCCAAGTCTGGGTGATCTCCATGCCGACCCGCTCGTAGAGGCCGAGCGCCCCGGTCCGAGAGTCCGTCGACAGCTCGGCGCGGGCCATCCCGGCGCCCCGCGAGACCTCGAAGCAGTCGACGAGCAGCGCCCGCGCCAGGCCGCGCCCCCGTTGGTCCTTGCGCACCGCCAGCGACATGACGTAGCCGCTGTCCCGGCTGGGCAGCACCCACCCGACGCCGACGACCTCACCCGACCGGTCGGTGACGACGCGCAGGTGCCACGGCTGGAACCCCGGCCTTCGTACGACCTCCGCCTCCCAGTCCTCGAAGGCATTCGGCGTCCGGTCCGGCCACTCGTTGAAGGCCTCCTCAACGACCTGGTGGACGGTCCGCTCCTCGCCGGGCTGGAAGGCTCGCACCGCATACCCCTCGGGCAGCGTTTGCGGCTCGATGGCCGCGCCCGTCGGCAGCTCGAGCACCCACGACGTCCACGCGACGTGGTACCCCAGCGACTCGAGCAGCCGGTCGCCGTCGCTCCCGCGAGGAACCGGCATACCGACGAGCGAACCGCCCTGACGACGCGCCTCCGCCTGGGTCCACGCCGCCAGCCACGTCCCGATCCCGCGACCGCGCCACGTTGGCGCGACCGTCGCCTCCGCATACCGGCCCTTCGACACCTCGCCGAAGGCGACCAGCTCGTCGCCGGAGGCCACGCCGATCGCCTGCGCGGCGAGGTCGAAGCTCGGCCGCTGCCAGTGGCCGACGATGTCCTCGAGGTCGATGGCCGCCTCGCCGACGTCGTGCTCCTCCGAGGTGGCGAGGAGCTCGAAGACCCGTTGCGCGTCGTCCGGTCGCAGCGGGCGGCTGGTCAGCCCCGATGGGAGGTCCATGGCCGCAGGCTACGCAGGCGTAGCCTCGGCCCATGACGACGACCTGGACCGAGACCGACCTGTTGCGAGAACTGAACCAGGTCGTCGAGAACGAGCTCAACCGGCACCTCGGCGTCGCCAAGGAGTGGTTCCCGCACGAGTACATCCCGTGGAGCGAGGGCCGCAACTTCGACGGGATCATGGGCGGCGACGCCTGGAGCCCCGACGACTCGCCGATGAACGACGTGGCCCGTAGCGCCCTCGTCGTCAACCTCCTCACCGAGGACAACCTCCCGAGCTACCACCACGAGATCGCCACGATCTTCGGCCGGGACGACGCCTGGGGCGCCTGGGTGCACCGCTGGACCGCCGAGGAGGGCCGGCACGGGATCGCCATGCGGGACTACCTCGTCGTCAAGCGGTCCGTCGACCCGGTCGAGCTCGAACGGTTCCGGATGACGCACATGTCCCAGGGGTATGCCGCGGACCACCCGGACTCGATGATGCACTCACTGGCCTACGTCTCGTTCCAGGAGCTGGCCACGCGGGTGAGCCACCGGAACACCGGGAAGTACACCGACGACCCGATGGCCGACCGGCTGCTCGCCCGGATCGCGGCGGACGAGAACCTCCACATGGTCTTCTACCGCAACCTCATGCAGGCAGCGCTCGAGCTCGCTCCAGACCAGGCCATGCGCGCGATCACCGACGTCGTCGCCGGCTTCAAGATGCCCGGCTCCGACATCCCGGGCTTCCAGCGCAAGGCGGTCGAAATGGCCGTGGCCGGGATCTACGATCTCCGCTCCCACCGGGACGAGGTCGTCATGCCGGTTCTTCGGTTCTGGAAGGCCTTCGAGCTGGAGGGGCTCTCACCGCAGGGCGAGCAGGCCCGGTCCGAGCTGGCCACGCTCATGGACGGCCTCGACAAGCAGGCGGCCCGGTTCGAGGACAAGCGCGACACCCTGAAGGCACGGATGGACATCGGCTGAGGGCGTCCGGAGCTTGGGCACGCCAGCCGGATGCTGAGACGCGCGTGCACGCCGGTTGACACCTAACACCCGCGGAGAGCACCGTTGGGAACGTGGCCCGAGTCCTCGTACTCCATGAGCGCGTCTGAGCAGGCAACCAGCCGAATCCTCAGCGCGCTGCCCTTCTGTCCCTTGCGGACCGGAGGGTTTTTTTGTGAGCGAGGCGATTCCAGAGCGGCTCCTCAACCAATCCGACCGAAAGCAGTAGACCAGTGAGCAACGGCGCGACACCGGTGCGACCCACCCCCGCAGACATGGCCCAGCACGCCCGCCCTCGTTCCGCGACCCCGGCGGGCGTCGCGAGCGCACCGGGGGCGCGGCCGGTCCCCGCGTCCAGCCATCCGCGGCCGGCGTCCCAGCCGCCGACGCCGGCCCCGCAGCAGGTCACGGGCGCGCAGGCGCTCGTCAAGTCCCTGGAGCACCTCGGCGTCGAGACGGTCTTCGGCATTCCCGGAGGGGCGATCCTTCCCGCATACGACCCGCTCATGGACTCGACCTCGGTCCGGCACGTCCTCGTGCGCCACGAGCAGGGCGCCGGCCACGCGGCGGAGGGGTATGCGGCGGCGACCGGACGGGTCGGCGTGTGCATGGCGACCTCGGGGCCGGGAGCCACGAACCTCGTCACCCCGCTGGCCGACGCGTACATGGACTCCATGCCCGTCGTCGCCATCACCGGACAGGTGTCGAGCAAGGCCATCGGGACCGACGCCTTCCAGGAGGCCGACATCCGGGGCATCACCATGCCCATCACGAAGCACAACTACCTCGTCACCGATGCCGCCGAGATCCCGCGCGCGTTGGCGGAGGCGTTCCACATCGCCGCGACCGGGCGACCCGGCCCGGTGCTCGTCGACATCAGCAAGGACGCGCTGCAGGCCACGACGTCGTTCTCGTGGCCGCCGCAGGTCGACCTCCCGGGGTACCGACCGGTGATCCGCCCGCACAGCAAGCAGATCCGGGAGGCGGCGCGGCTCATCACGGCGGCCAAGCGTCCGGTCCTCTACGTGGGCGGGGGGGTCATCCGCAGCGGGGCGAGCGAGGAGATGCGGGGCCTGGTCGACCTGACGCAGATCCCCGTGGTGACGACTCTCATGGCTCGTGGCGGGGTTCCGGACTCGCACCCGCTCAACCTCGGTATGCCGGGCATGCACGGGACGGTCGCCGCGGTGACCGCGCTCCAGAAGTCCGACCTGCTCATCACCATCGGAGCGCGGTTCGACGACCGCGTGACCGGGCAGCTCTCGACCTTCGCCACCGGCGCCAAGGTCATCCACGCCGACATCGACCCGGCGGAGATCTCGAAGAACCGGCTCGCGGACGTCCCGATCGTCGGCGACGCCAAGGAGGTCATCCGCGACCTCGTCGCCCTGCTGACCGATGAAGGCATGGGTGACGCCGACTACGCCGAGTGGCGCGCGACCACGCAGGACTGGAAGGACACCTTCCCGCTCGGCTACACCGACTATCCGGACCGGCTCGAGCCCCAGTTCGTCATTGACCGCATCGGCAAGCTGACCGGGCCCGAGGGGGTCTACGTCGCCGGCGTCGGCCAGCACCAGATGTGGGCCGCGCAGTACGTGCAGTACGAGCGCCCGAACGCGTGGCTCAACTCCGGCGGCCTGGGGACCATGGGCTACTCGGTGCCGGCGGCCATGGGCGCCAAGGTCGGCGAGCCCGACCGCGTCGTCTGGGCCATCGACGGCGACGGCTGCTTCCAGATGACCAACCAGGAGCTGGCCACCTGCGTCATCAACCAGATCCCCATCAAGGTGGCGATCATCAACAACTCCAGCCTGGGCATGGTGCGGCAGTGGCAGACGCTCTTCTACAACGAGCGCTACTCCAACACCGACCTGCACACGAGCAGCCACCAACGGATCCCCGACTTCGTCAAGCTGGCTGAGGCCTACGGCTGCGTCGGGCTGCGGGCGGAGAAGCAGGAGGAGGTGGACGCGGTGATCAAGCACGCGCTCGAGATCAACGACCGCCCGGTCGTCATCGACTTCATCGTCCACCCGGATGCCATGGTGTGGCCGATGGTCCCGGCCGGCGTCAGCAACGACAAGATCCTCAACGCCCGCGGCGAGGCCCCGGTCTGGGACCGAGAGGACTGAGAGGGCGACGATGAGCAAGCACACCCTGTCCGTCCTCGTCGAGGACAAGCCCGGCGTCCTGGCCCGGATCGCCGGACTCTTCTCGCGACGCGGCTTCAACATCGACTCGCTCGCGGTCGGCCCGACCGAGCACCACGACATTTCGCGGATGACCGTCGTCGTCGACGTGGAGGAGTTCCCGCTCGAGCAGGTGACCAAGCAGCTGAACAAGCTGGTCGAGGTGCTCAAGGTCGTCGAGCTGGATCCCAACGCCTCGGTGCAGCGGCAGGTGGTCCTGGTCAAGGTGCGCGCCGACGCGAACACGCGGTCGAGCATCCTCGAGACCGTCGAGCTGTTCCGGGCCAAGGTCATCGACGTCGCGCACGACAGCCTGACCATCGAGTGCACCGGCAAGGCCGACAAGGTGCAGGCCCTGTTGCACGTCCTCGAGCCATTCGGTGTCCGCGAGCTGGTGCAGTCCGGCATCGTCGGTGTCGGGCGCGGACCGCGGTCGATCACCGACCGAAGCCTGCGGACCGCGTAGCCTCGCGAATCGCATACCCGACAACGCTTTCCCAACGCGAAGGAGCTGGCCACCATGGCCGAGATGTTCTACGACGACGACGCTGACCTGTCGGTCATCCAGGGCAGGAAGGTCGCCGTCATCGGCTACGGGAGCCAGGGACACGCCCACGCCCTGAACCTGCGCGACTCCGGCGTCGACGTCCGCGTCGGCCTGGCCGAGGGCAGCAAGTCAAAGGCCAAGGCGGAGGCCGAGGGACTCACGGTGAGGTCGGTCGCAGACGCCGTCAAGGAGGCCGACCTCGTCGTCATCCTCACGCCGGACCAGGTGCAGCGGCACGTGTACGCGAAGGACATCCAGCCCAACCTCCGGGAGGGAGCCGCGCTTCTTTTCGGGCACGGGTTCAACATCCGGTTCGGGTACATCAAGCCGGAGCCGGGCTCGGACGTCCTCATGGTCGCGCCGAAAGGCCCCGGCCACCTGGTGCGCCGTGAGTTCGCGGACGGTCGCGGAGTTCCGGTGCTGCTCGCCGTCGAGCAGGACGCGTCCGGGCAGGCGTGGGACCTCGCCAAGGCGTACGGAAAGGCCATCGGCGGGTTGCGCGCCGGCGCCATCAAGACGACCTTCACCGAGGAGACGGAGACCGACCTGTTCGGCGAGCAGGCGGTCCTCTGCGGCGGGGCCTCGCAGCTGGTGATGTACGGCTTCGAGACGCTTGTCGAGGCGGGGTACCAGCCCGAGGTGGCCTACTTCGAGTGCCTTCACGAGCTGAAGCTCATCGTCGACCTGATGATCGAGGGCGGGATCGCCAAGCAGCGCTGGTCGGTGTCGGACACCGCCGAGTACGGCGACTATGTTTCCGGTCCCCGGGTCATCGACCCGCACGTGAAGGAGAACATGCAGGCGGTCCTCGCCGACATCCGGAGCGGCAAGTTCGCCCAGCGGTTCATCGACGACCAGGACGCGGGGGCGCCGGAGTTCAAGGCGCTGCGCGAGAAGGGCGCCCAGCATCCCATCGAGACAACAGGCAAGGAGCTGCGCGGCCTGATGAGCTGGATCAAGGACAGCGACAGCGACTACGTGGAGGGGTCCGCGGCCCGCTGACAGCCAATGAATCCCACGTACCGTTGTCGTCGCGGTCCGGACGTCTACATCGGGTTCCAACCCGATGTCCACGTCCGGAACATGCGGTCAGCGGGGTGATTCCACTCGAACGCCGCGGCGTTCCTAGACTCGGCGCGTGAGCGACTGGCCCTACGCGCTGACCTTCGGCGTCTTCTTCCTCCTGGCGCTGGCTCGGGGCAGCGCGACCTACTGGGCCGGCCGCGCGCTTCGGTACGGAGGTCAGCGCACGGCGCTCGGGCGTCACCTGGACCGCCCTGCGGTGGCCCGGGCTGAAGCGCTCGTCGGCCGGTTCGGGGCGCCCGCCGTCGCCGTCTCGTTCCTCACCATCGGCTTTCAGACCGCGGTGAACGCCGCCGCGGGGGCGCTGCGGATGCCGTGGTGGCGGTACGTTCCCGGCGTCATGGTCGGAGCCCTTTTCTGGGCCAGCATCTACACGACCATCGGGTTCGCGGTGCAGGAGGCGTGGTTCGGCGAACACCCCTGGCCGTGGGTCGTCGGAGCTGTGGTCGCGGTCCTCGTGGTGGCCGGCGCGACCTGGCTGGTCCGCCGGCGCCGCGCCGCCCGGGCGCCGGCCGAGCCCTAGGGGGTTGCGCGGCCCCGGCCGAAGAACTCGTTGGCCCTCCGCGAGTACAGCAGGGCCAGCACGATGATCGCGATGATGACCTGGCCGACGGACGTCCCGCGCTGGTTGCCCGGCTGGAACGCCGCAAACAGGCCGGCGACGATGGTCAGCACGTTGACGATGGCGACGATGATGCGGGCGCCGTTGCTGCCGCGGAACAGGCCCCGCGCGACCGCCAGCTCGATGATGCCGAACAGCAGGACGACGATCCCGATCGTGAGGATCACCGTCTTCTGGTTGCTCGTGAGGTCGCTGCTGGCCGACGCGAGCAGCGCGAGCAGGCCGGCGATGATGTAGAGGATCCCCGAGATGATGACGAGAACGCCGAGGAACGTCACGCCACCGGGCCGTCGAGTGGGTGCTGCGGTCATAGTGCTTGCCTCCCTGCTGAAGCTGGTTCCGTGGTGGCATCTTCCCAGCCTCGCGACGCCGGCTGCCTAGACTTCGGGGAATGAACCGTCGACCGATGCCGCCGTGGCAGTCCTGGGCCCTCGTCCTGGGCGCCGTAGTCGTCGGGTGCGTCCTCGTCGCCTCCCGGATCCGACCCGTGGCCATCGTCGGTGTTGTTGTCGTCGTCGTGGCGCTTCTCATCGTCTCGCGGATGGCCATCGAGGCGTTCGGTCGGTCGCGTCGCTGAGTGGCCGCCTCGCCGGGCGCCGTCCGGTATGCGGCATACCGGTCCCACTTGCTGATCGGGGGCAATGACTCGGTGAGGCCGGCTCTAGACTCCTCGCGGCACGACGCGGTGCCGCTTTCGCTGCACCCGGAACGCCTGATTGGACCCTGACGTGACCAAGCCCGTCGTCCTCATCGCCGAGGAGCTCTCGCCCGCGACGATCGACGCCCTCGGCCCCGACTTCGAGATCCGGCACACCGACGGTGCCGACCGCGCGCAACTGCTGCCGGCGCTGGCCGATGTCGACGCGGTACTGATTCGGTCGGCGACACGGATGGACGCCGAAGCCCTGGCCGCCGGCAAGAAGCTCAAGGTCATCGCCCGGGCCGGCGTGGGGCTCGACAACGTCGACGTGCCGGCCGCGACGCAGGCCGGCGTCATGGTCGTCAACGCGCCCACGTCCAACATCACGTCGGCGGCCGAGCTCGCCATCGGGCTGCTGCTCGCCTCGGCGCGGAACATCGCTCCGGCCAACTCGGCGCTCAAGGGCGGCGCGTGGAAGCGCAGCCGGTACGGCGGCGTCGAGCTGCTCGACAAGACCGTCGGCATCGTCGGTTTGGGCCGGATCGGCGCCTTGGTGGCCGAGCGGCTCAAGGGGTTCGGGGTCACGCTCATCGCGTACGACCCGTACACCTCGCCGGCGAAGGCCGGCCAGCTCGGGACTCGTCTGGTCGGGCTGGATGAGCTGCTGGCCGAGTCGGACTTCATCACCGTCCACCTCCCCAAGACGCCGGAGACCGCCGGTCTCATCGGGGAGGAGGCGCTAAAGAAGGTCAAGCCGACCGTGCGGATCGTCAACGCGGCGCGGGGCGGCATCGTCGACGAGCAGGCTCTCGCCGACGCGATCCGCGACGGCCGGGTCGCGGGGGCCGGCCTCGACGTCTTCGCCAAGGAGCCGACGACCGAGTCGCCCCTGTTCGACTTCGAGTCGGTCGTCGTCACGCCGCACCTCGGCGCCTCGACCGAGGAGGCACAGGAGAAGGCCGGCGTATCCGTGGCGCGGTCGGTCCGGCTGGCCCTCGGCGGCGACCTGGTTCCGGACGCGGTGAACGTCTCGGGCGGTGCGATCGCCGAGGAGGTCCGGCCGGGCATTGCGCTGGTCGAGAAGCTCGGGCGGATCTTCACCGCGGTGGCGGGGCAGGTCCCGGTCCAGCTCGACATCGACGTCCGCGGGGAGATCACCGAGTTCGACGTCTCGGTGTGGCGGCTCTCGGCTCTGAAGGGACTGTTCCAGGACGTCGTCGAGGAACACATCTCCTACGTCAACGCGCCGGTCATCGCCGAGCAGCGCGGAGTCGAGACGCGGCTGCTGACCGACCCGGCGAGCGGGGACTTCCGCAACGTCACGACGCTGCGGGGGACGCTCGGTGACGGCACCGAGGTCTCGGTCGCCGGTACGCTCACCGGTCCGCGGATGATCGAGAAGATCGTCGGC